>Ga0307511_10000009_pt1 | contig 157677 bp, 190 predicted proteins | sample 13_EM_MG_FD_200266 | JGI IMG/M metagenome (GOLD analysis project Ga0307511, IMG submission 200266) | Populus trichocarpa ectomycorrhiza microbial communities from riparian zone in the Pacific Northwest, United States - 13_EM | ecosystem: Host-associated > Plants > Roots > Unclassified...
ACAGGTGATCGAGTGCGGCTGGATGAGATTGCAAATAACCGAAAACGCGTGGGATGAGTACAGATACAACTGTACCCTGTGCGGAGTACAGCTACGCGGCTCGAGCAAATTAATCGAAAAGACCGAAGCCCTGAACAGATAACCAGTCAGACGAAAGTAAGCGAATGAGAGAGAGGGCATACCATGTCGTCGTCTGACTCCTCCTTCTCCTCTTCCTTCTTCTCCTCCTCCTTCTCAGCGGCATCGGCGGGGGCACCTCCGGTCGCACCTCCACCACCACCAACCGATTGTGCTGGTCCGCCACCGCCGGAACCAACGTTCGACAACAGCTCCTTCACGTTCTTGCCCTCCAGAGCTTTTGTGAGTAATGCCGCCCAGATTGGCTCGAGTTCGACCTCGGCCGCTTGTGTCAGGGCGAGGATTTTGTCAGCCTGTAGGTTCAAGATCGGAGATCGTTGAGGTTCAGGGAATCCTCGGCTGCGGGAGTTGGGCGTACGGTGATTTCAATGCCTTCATCGGCAAGGATGAGAGCGGCGTAGGTAGCGGCTAGTTCTGAAGTGGCCTAGATACGAGAACAGCAGGGTGAGTATTGCACGCTGAGGTTTGGAAGTGGTGCGACGGGCCACAGACGCACCATTGGGACGGGATACAGGGATATGTGTGCACTTCGCTTATGGTGGAGAGATAGTCACGGTCGAAATTGTGGCCTGGGAGAGCTGTACAGGCGTCCGGCAAACCCCGCTGCCCGCGGTTCCATATGATGAATTCCATATGATGGCTTATACACTTAATGTTTGTTGTGCAGAACGCTTCGACAGCGACGTGGCGCAATGGATAGCGTGCCGGGCTCATAGGCACTCACCTCTACCCGGAGGTTCCTCGATCGAGACGAGGCGTCGCTACTTTTTGTTTTATTTTCGGGGTTCTGGTCGCAATTTATCTCTGTTTCAAGACCGAGTGGAAAGCATAAGCGGGTATGGGACGTGATCTAATCGAGCTAAAGATACAAATACGAAACATCGTGACAAATGGAAACGAAGGGCAGGGGTTTAGTTGTACATGGACGCGAGGGCGTTGAACTGTGCAGTGAAGTCATCCATAGCGTCCAGGGTCTCCAAGAAGTGAGTCACTGCCAACGTCTCCTTCCTTCCATGGGCCAGAGATGTAGCTGTCCTGACGGCGTTCTTGATCTGCCTGCCATTAATATCCCTTGCGGCGAGTTTCCTAACTTCCTCAGGGTTGAGGGTCACGCCGACCTTGGCCAAGAACGCGTTCCAAACTTGCGTCTTGGCCGTCGCGTCGAGATCGTTGAAGTAGAGGGCGACGTGGATACGGGAACGGAAGGCATCGTCGATGATCTTGACTCGATTGGTTGTGAGGAAGAGGATTCCACGGTAGTACTCGAGATGACGAAGGCTGAACGTAGGAGAACGTGTAAGCGACGTGGTGGTGGTTTCAAGGACAAACTTGACTCACAAGACTGCGACCATGGCATTCCGCATGAGATCATGTAGCGAACGCTGTTCCATGAACACATCCGCCTGCGGAACTGTCAGGGACTCGAACCACCTAAGGTTTTCGGAAAGGGACCAACCTCGTCAATCAGGACGATCGCCTTCCACGACGTGGCAATATCAAAAGTGCGTTCCAGGGCTTGATCGATCTCCGTGGCTGTAACACCCAAGTCACCAGCCCCAACCACGTACAACGGCTTGCGAACGTGTTCGGATGTGGCCTCGGCGGACAAGGTCTTTCCACAACCGGGGGGGCCGAAGAGGTTGATGACGAGACCTTGGCCCTTTCCTTGGACGAAATCGTCAAATCCAAGGTCCTGGTCATGGGCCTCCACGAGGGACTTGAGCAACTGCTTTCGCCCAGTAGGAAGGACAAGGTTCTCGAACGCTTCGTCGTTCCATTGGATTTCAGTAGCCTTCTCGATGTCGAATTCAACTGGAGGGCCCGATCAGAGAGGGCCACACAAGGGGGAGGCCAAATAAGAACTCACGCCAGATCTTATCGGCAAGACTGAAGCCGTAGACGATAGCCGAGGAGATCAATAAATCAGTCTCTCCAAGCTCCCGTTTCTCCACTTTGGCCTTTCCTGCGACGTCAAGGGTGGGAACGGAGGATCCAATTTGGTTGCCGGTATCTTTCGCGCGACGTCTACACTTGTTCAAACGTCGAGATTGTGGAGACTTACAGGGGTCAATGGTGTTGGGTTTTTGCTTGGGCTGAGGGAAGGGGTAGTTTGCGTTTAACCGTTTGAAGGTGGCTGCCAAATAGATGAGATTGGTGGAACGGTGATCCAAACATAGTGGACGGACCTCGGTCAACCATGATTCGAGAGTTTACGTTGTACTTGACCATCTTGTTTTGAACCCGGATGGAAGCTGTGCCCTTGTAGTGCATATGGTGCACTTCACAGCGGGCAGCCCATCTGCGACCTCTATCGAGGAGAACCTTTTGGAGTTCGTCCGGTGTAGGGTGGTATTTGATGGGATAAGCATCGAGGGAGTTGATCGCGACGGTTCCTTTGAACATTGGAATCGTGACGCGGCTCCTGACACGTCCAAACCGAGTGGTATTGTCGTGCTCGTCGATCATATCAACGCTCTCCAAAGTCAAGTCCATGAACGCTCCGCTCATCGTCATGACTTGGGCTGCAGTGACAACCTCAAGCGCCCTCAGCTCATTGGACGAGGGACACCTGGTGATAACGATCGTCCTGGGAACGAAGACAGCATAAAGAAGCTCGTAGGTGATCTCTCCGTGGCTGGTGAGGTTGCGGATGGTCGCGATGGTGCGTTTCCAGTCCTTGTAGAGGTAGTCGATCAGAATATGCACCGAGGCGAGGACGTATTTGTCTTCCTCAGTGGCAGTCTTCTTTGACGCTTCCAGCTTATCGCGGTACTCCTCGAATGCTGGCAGGAACCCCAAAAAGAGCTCTGGCTCCATCTGACGTGCCTGTTAGAATTCAAACGGGGAAGCGGGGCTCTGAATACAAACCTCCAGCGGTTCATTATTCCATGAAATCCCCTCTATCTCCTTCATCACGTCTTTGATGGCTTTGACAAGGTAGGGGCTCTTAATATGGAACTTGTGTTGCGGGGCCTTGCTCTTGTCCTCGTCCTTCTGGGGAATAGTCCTGATAACGACGAAGCAGTATCCGGGCCATTGATCGTTATCAGCCATGAATGGCCTCGACTCTGCGACGACCTTGGACCCAGTGTTCTTGTACTTCCAGCCACCCCATCGTGTGTAGTAGTAATCGACGCGCTGCGAACAAGCAATATAGTCAGCCCACGGAAGCGTCGAGTCCTCGTCGAGCGGACCTTGATCTTCAAGTTTGGGGGAGGTAATACGGTCACGGTCGTTTGCTGGGACTTGGCGTCGGCAATCTCGGTGTTGACGGACTCATCGTCCTCCACGACTGCGGGGGACTTTTCCCCAGAGCTAGGACCTGCGGAGGAGGACGGAGAACGAAAGATTGTGGAGACGCGTTTCATGGCAATGGTGGAGGGGAGATGGTGGTTGGAAGGATTCCAAGGATAAGACAAGCGCCACAGTAGAAGCCTTTATACTCTAGTGGTGGCGGGGGGCGGTGTTGACTAATTCGCGCGCATCCCCAGCCATTTGGGAGTCCGACGACCCGCCCATTCAGTCCAAGAGTCATCCGTGGGGGTGATCGAGATCGGGACGTCCTCGGTTGAGTGTTGTGTACCTGGTCCTGGCGGGAGACACAGCCAAACTTGGACAAGGAGACGAGTACAGCAGCTGTGCAGGCCTTTGACTCGTTCCAATGATAAATGCACAGGCTGTCTGCTACCTGGTCCAATGGACACCGAGTTCGAGGGTCACGAGTTCACCCACCTCCCCCAGCGTCGTTATAGTGTACTCGCTTCCCCGAGATTAAATCGCATCAACGCTTGCAACCCCAAAAGATAGGGTTACAAAGACAATAGTAACCTGCCGATATGAAGCCCCAATCCCCAATCTTTCAAGCCCAACATCTACTTCTTTCCGATGGTCAAGGAAGAGGCCGTCTTCTCCGCGTTCTTCATAACCCCCCATTGGGTCTCTTATCGACCAAAGCCTTCAGTCGTTCCTAAATCCCACCGCCCCACCCTTTCGCCGCTTTCGCGAGAACACAGCCCATACGCGAACGTTGTCTGCCACGTCGGGGTCTCAATCAAGAGCAACGTGGATATGCGAGCGGAGCGCCTCGTCAGCGAGTGAATGGGCTTGACGCGGTTGGTCTTCAGGAACAGAGCGCCACGATACCCCCCCCCCCAAGCGACGTTGGCTGTGCATACATAATTATGACACCGCATCACGTCAGACCCTTTGATAACAGGAACAGAGTCAGTCAGCGTCATCAAATAATAGAGTAGTGACCGTTACACTGCGGACGAGACCGTCAAACGACCAGCTATCCACAGACACGTCGGCCTACCGGCAACCCGTCGTTAGAACACGCAAGGGTGGAACGTGGTGACCAGCTTTCGTACCTCGTCGGTGAGGGCGACGGCGCACGGAGCGGCCACGTCAAACGTTCTCCCAAGGACGACATCAAGTTCCGCAGCATTGACCCCAGGTTCCCCACACCGATCACTCGATGTGGTCTCCAGACATGCTCGGACGTCGCTTCGGTGGTCAACATCTTTCTGTGTCCTAAGGACCGACCAGGGCGAAAATGAATTGGCCTTTACTCTTGATGATGTCGAAACCAGATTTCGGGATACCTTTCCGATCCTCGGAAACGTTGAGGATTTCCAAACGATTCACCGGTTTACCCGGCATTGCAGGTGCGTTCCACGTTAAATTCAACTATCTGAAAGTCAGAGACGTACGAAAACTCAAGTCTTCACTGCCTACTGACTCACCGTGGACGACTGGAAACACGAGGAGCATACCCTCGTCCTTGAGCTTGGTTGGGGCAACTCGTTGTTTCCCTCCGACCTCGAAGATGGAGAAGCCTCGGCCTTCCGCCATGGTGTGGTGACTGATGACGAGGACTCTTGGTCATGTTCTCTGGCATCTGGGAAAGGGGGAGTGGGTTCAAGTCCCTTGAATTCCACTGGACGCGAGATCAGCTGTGGGGGTCAGGTTCAGATGATGAAACACACACCTGTCGATCATGATACGACTGCTGACTTGTGTCGAAAACTCGATGCCAGCCCCGGAACACGCCATCCATTGAACATACGAACGTTGCCCTCGACGTCCTCCCCCGGCGCTTGTGCCTCGCCAGTCCCTCGCAACGGCGATGGTACACCCCATTCAATGCGGCCCATCTTCTCCCTCAATCAACGTCTTCCGGCTCTGGATGGTGTTCGATCGGGTAGACCACAGAAGGGGTGATCTCCATGGTCTCCAAAACTCTCATGACGACCATTTTGTGGAGCATTGGGCCAAGCCTGGAGGGTTCGAAAACGTCCGCGTTGCCAACAGTGCTGCCAGTGCTCCTGATGATCAGACGAGCTGGAGGGCCCTGGGCTCGTCGGTCATCGGGTGCGTCACGATCAGGGTGGCGCCCGAGAGCATAACGACATAGAGGATATCATAGGTGATACCACGGCAGGACGTGAGGTCGTGGATGACATCGAGGGTTCGTTTGCCGTGGTCGCGGGGATGGTCAGCCGCTTGACATCGCGACGTCCTTGTCTTCCTGTGAGGCGTACTCGCTCTGCCTGAGACGTTCGATGGTCGGCTCCAGACCAGCGAAGGAACGCGATGCATGATTGGGGATCAAGCTAGGAAACACGGCATCGATTAGTGTATGTCTGGGAGGGATCCAACACATATAATCACCTCACTGGCCCCGGGGATCCGAGAGACGGCCAGGACGTCTTTCATGACCACCTTACGAGCCTTGATTAATATTTGCTCTTGATGACCGACTTGAAATGTCGGAAACTTTCCCTTCTCCGTACCGACGGCCGGTATACCTCCGATCCCGACGAAACGATACCCAAGCCATGGGCCTGAATCGTCGCATCCGTGCATATACACCCTTCACCCTCCGGCGCGTCATTTGCATTAGGTCCCGTGTTCATGAAACTTCCGTTCACACGAGCCCTTCGTTCCGTTAATAACCCACTTGCTGACGCGAGCACAGGGGCTTCTCATTACCCAACCAAGTTCCGAGACAACCAGCAATTCACTGGCGAAACCTTGATCTTTGGGTTTGGGCTGAGGGCGCGAGCGATCCTATTTCCGTATTGTGTGAGAAATTCGAGGGAGGACGGCGTTCCCAGATCTGTGATAGCCGCTTGATCCCGCTCCTTCGAGCCGGAGGGTTTGAATATGCCCGAGATGTAAATTGCGAAGACACCGCCAAGCGAGAGAAGCCAGGGGATGTGTGAAGAACGGCGGTCAGATGCTCCAATGTTGCAAGGAGGTTTGGGCGTGGCACAAAAGCGCTCCAGACCACGATGCTTGGGCTATTTAGAGGGGTCCGGCCGCTTCCCACGACCACTGATGAGAAGACCCAGTACGGGCGGTTTGTGGAGTCCGCATTCCGCAGTGTCGGTACCGGATGTCCATCAAGCTTCAGTGAGACAGACGGGGAACGACAACGGCGACACCCGCTCCCGCGCAGTTTGGAAGAAGACACAAGATTCACTAACCTGTTCGGGTTTAGCCGAGATCTCGGTTACGCCGTTCCACTGGGACACGGCTCGGACCAAAAGGATGTTCCTGGTTGATATCCCTCGGAAGGAGGCGCAAATCTTCGACCTGCGTGGTTTCGGTGTCATCCCGACGGCAACTACGGGCGATCTACGCGTAAATCGAGATAGATCAAATGGCTCTGTTGGGAAAAAAGGATCTAAACAAGCGTGATCGAAAGCGGGGAGGGTAAGTCGTACGCATAGTGTCCGCTGTGCCTGTGTGTTATTTACGTGTGACGAGGGTAAGTGTGTATAATGAGCAACCAAGAGTGGCAGGAACTTCGAGTTGTACATATGAATACTGAGTATAGTGATGTAGCCAGACAATCGCATGAGAAGCAGTTTTCGATTCAGGGTGTAGTGGAATGCTCTTGGTCAGAATCTGCGCTAGAGTCGTTGTTGGCGTTCTTCTTGCGCTTCCTTCGCACTTCCCTCGCGCGTACTGGTACGTGATGACTATGCAGCAGCTGGGAAGGGGGTGAGTACAGTGTGATACGACAGTCACAGCCAAGTTAATTACCTTGGTCAATTCAGTCGAGGGTTCTAACCCTGGAAACTGTTTGGTTGCGTATATTCTGAATGGGCAGCCCCAACATTCCGCGAGGATCGGCTGAGAGCCGTTGCTGATGGAGAAAAGGTCAAAGACCCGATAGCGGAACAAAAACCACCCCTCCATCTGAACGGACAAGTCCTAGGGCGGGACGTGAGATCCAAGTGGGCGAGAACGGTTCCGTAACCTACCGCAAAGACGAAGACGAGGCAGTTTTTGTTGTCCGGTCCGATCGGCAGGTTCAGTGCTTGTGTGAACAGATCACCCACTAGACTGCTTGTGGAGTTAGCAGCGAGGGTGATGGGCTGATTTCTCCAATAAGCCTCCACTGGTTGACCGTTTTGGTTCGTCCGTGGATCTATCGGCAGACATCTGAATCAGACTGGACGATGTCTAGTGAGCGGATATGTGACGCACAGGCGGGGCTGGCTGAAGACGGCACAGGACGGTCGGTCACTTGCGACGGGTCTTCATCAACCGCAATTGTAACTTGGAAGGCTTCGACATGGCATATGAGGCCAGTCGGCTGCAGGCCCCTACATGAGAGGAACGGTCGGATCAACTCGACTGCGGTGCTTATCTTGCCCACCTGTAATCGACTTCCGTCTCATGAACCGTACCATTCCCGTTGTCTCGAACTTCGTATATCCGCAGTCCTGTGACTGGCGGTGGGTCGAGGGCACGTCGATCTTTGGATGCAGCATATCTACGAAGAAATCGGATGGTATTTAGTTTCGAAAAGTGGGAGTGGCTCAGGTCGAGCGGGATTCGAGGCGGGCGACGGTAAAAAACGCACTTCCTTCCCACGTTCGCCTTTTGGATCTCATCGACTTCGGCGCGTATGGTACGCCCGGCAAACATCCCGGTGTCGCATGGGATGTAGCCGCTAGGTGGATATTCGACTACGCGCGCGTTATTGGCGGCCGCGCGCTGGCTGGGCCCGACCATGTCTTGGCTGTGGGCCGGGTTGGGCCGATGTTGGTGGTGGACGCCCTGCGAGGAGGGGTAGGAGTGATGACCATCAGTAGAACGGTGCATGACAACCGGATGAAGGGAGAGGGACGAGTGGGAAGGGGCGGGCCAATCGTTCGGGAGATAGAAAAGAAGAGGGATGGAGCCAAATGGAGCCACAACCACGGGTCCCTTTTATACTTCCGTTCGGCTATCCCCAGAATTCGATTCCGCCGTCTGATATCGAGTGTACATATTTATAAGCGGTGGATCGACTGTCATGTCGTAAACGCACCCACTAGGGAACGTCGTCCCCTTGCATTCTCCTGCTAGGCCAACTCCGGCACAGTCTGGGGCCATGTAACAAGGTTTCAACGTGGCCCGGGGCGTGTGATCACATACGCCCCCCGTCATCGATTTGATCTTTCGGTTGGAGATGATGAATGTTTTTTTTTTAATTCGAACTGCCAGCGCCGACACACTAAGTTCGGCGACGGATGTGTTCCGGTCAGTTCCATTTCTCGATCATTCCTCGGCCCTGCAACATCTCCCACACTAGACCGCCAACATCTGGCAAGGCCGGACCTCCAACTCCGACCTGTCTCACCTCTGACGGCGTCCAGCTGGGACACGGCGAGAGAAAGGGAAGAACGGAAGAGGCGAGGACCCTTCTCCTTCTTCCGTCCGTGATCCTGGAATACCGGATTGAAACCCCGCTCGTGCCTGAGCCTCGCGGGGGAGGTGCGAGTGTCGGACGTGGGGCAGCGGGTTCGTGCGCACCACACCGGTCACCCGCAGACGCTCCTGTATATTCCGTGGTCAGTGCAAGGCTCGTCGTTCATCGGCTCGACACTGATCATCAGCTCATATCGCGATAATTCATTCACCACTGGTCTCGTGCCGTCTGACTCGACAGCCCCATGACCGTTTCCCTATGAATATGAGGCTCTTTGGGAAACACCAAAAACCCCGCAGCTCCCCCACAAATCCTCTACCGCTGCCTGCGAACGATCCGCGGCAACTTCTTTTCGTTCCCCGCGAATGGTTAGCATTTCTGTATGGGGTCGCCGGTAACCCCCCTAAGTATCTCCGGCGTTGGGGGTGCCAAACTTGGAACAAATCCCGTGCCGAGTCTTGCATGTGACGCACTCATAGACTCATCACCCATCCCGAGGTGAGAAGTCTGATCCCCATTCCGAAACTCATGACACCTTTGCCCCACATTCCACGAGTTAATGACTGAGACTCATAACGGCTGTCCTACACATCCAACGTTCATAGGGCTTCGCAACCCCGACGGGAACTGCGTAAGGCGTTCTACGGCGCGATGGGGTGAGAAAATCGGATTGACATATTGATTTCAGCATATCACAAGGTCATGCTCCGTCACACAGAGATGAACGAGCTAGGTTTGGGGAATGGAAAACGAGATCTCCAGATTCGCCCCCACTCCCCCGCATTGCGCCCCGCATCATCCGAACGCTCTCAGTTTGAATGGTGAGGAGATCCTGATCATCACTGATTCTCGTAACACTTGGTCGTAACCTGTGCAGCCGGCAACCGCCTACTCAATTGTAACGGGACGCCACGGGTCAAGTCACTGCTCCAAACAGTGCTCAATACTCTCGTAGATGACACCATCCCCACGTCGCCAATCAAGTAAACCATCGAACGAAATACATCATAAACAATACAATACTTGCCAACAGGGGGCTCGACGGCGAGATCGGTGATGCTCCATTCACCGACTGTCCACTAAGGGTGGATGCCGAGGATCCCCCCCAAAGTTGCACATTTCGAAAGTAGGCGTGTGTCGTGTTGGAGGGCGCCCAAGTTGCGTCACTGCCTCCATAGAATGTTCTGACGAAAAGTAGGACGTGAGTATCTTGGTGATTTCCGACATGGGATTCGAAACCCTCACGAGAAGAACATGCCACCAATATCAAGGTCGGGTTTCTTCCGGAATTGCAGATTCTGTTGCGTTATTGCCAAAACATCATTGTAGCTGCCGGAAAACCGATCAGCACTCGCCCACTATGGTCAGCTCGAGGTCTCGTGCTCACAATACTTGAATTTGACCGTTGGCTATTCGCGGGCCACTGTTCAATTGCACAACAAGAGAGATCCGGTTCCACCTGTGCACGAAACCCCACGAGGCATCAGATGACCCGGATCTTATGAAACGAACCTTCAGCACTTACTGCCCAGGTTGGAGTCTGAACGCGCCGCGACCCAGACTAATCCCAAAGTCTTCATTACACCTTACGCCTTGGCTAGCGCAGAGATTGTTCGGAGAAAGGATATATGCGTAGGCTAGAGGTGGAGCAGGTAAAGTTCAGGAACGACACCAAAGCATCGAGGCTGTGTGCGTACCTTCACCGTCCCCTGACTTCCTCCACATAATTCTCGTACTGAAGCAGGTTCCATCGGACGCAGATCCTCCATCACAGGTGTTCGCATCCGGTCCACCCCTAAGACCAGGTAGCTTTCCTCCTTTGACCCAGTCAAAACTCGAGTCGAACGCAACTTCGTAAGTCAAAAGCACCGTCTTGAATGGATCGCCGGTGGTATTCCATAAGGAATAGAATTGAGTTCCGCTACCCTGCGAACTGAAGCCTCCTTTGGTGTATGTGACCTGCAGCACGGGACCAGAGGAAGAAGAGGAAGAAGAGGACACTGTCGAACTAGGCAGCTGGAAGCCAGGGAAAGGGTCCGGAACGAACGCAACGTTGTCGGATCCCTGTTGGATCCGCCCTTTGCTTAGGGACCAACCATTGGTGAGGGTATCCTGGGTCTTGGTGTTGGACTGTGTGGAGGAGGGGAATGGAAGGCTGGTAGAGGTTGAGAGGTGGTACTGGGCGGCGATATCTGAGGGTAACATGAAGGCTCTGCCGAATGGGTTGGAGAAGGAGAAAAGGGCGTTGAGGAGAAGAACGGCTCGGTAACCGTTGCTATTGGTGTACGCCATGATCGTCGGGGGCCGCTCTCCCCTAACCTGAGGTTAAATATGTTCGTTCTTGTGGTGGAATTCTAAGATGGTGTCTCTCTTCTAGCTGATGGCTTGCGCCCGCAAACGAGTCGATATTTATGCCAAGGAGAGGGGAGAGGCGAACAAGGAGCAAGGCCGACAGGACCGCGCGGCGGGACACACGGTTCATTCACCGTTCGACTTACCATCCTCGGAGCCGCGCGTCCACATGGATTCCACCTCAACCTCGACATCGACGCCGACAAACCTTCCCATCGCCCAACTCGAATCTCTCAGATTTAAGGTTAACCAGACCATCGACTCTATTCTATACCTCCGTCACATTCTCGAAGCAAAAGGCCAAAATGTCATGCCCCAATGGCCAACCATCCTCACACGATACAACATCCTCCTATCGCAGACCCACAGTCTCTCAACCTCCCTCGCGACAACCCTCCCAAAGTCGAACGTGAACATCTTCGAATCTCTCGCGTTACACCCCACCCTCGGCTTGACGGATGCTCAGCTCGATGCGGGGATCATTCCATTCTTGCGTAACGTCCAAACCACGGAGGTCCTTCGGATGGAAAACGAGACCGTTCGCCGAATGTCCGAACACACCCAGACCGGCGGGACCCTGGGGACCATAACAGGCGTTTCGAAAGTCTCACAGGAAGACATCGTTCGCGAATGCGATCAGATCAAGTTGGAACACGACGAAAGAGTAGACAGGGCAATTAAGGCTGTCACAATGCTACGGGAAAAATACGATTGGAAGGTCCGTGTCATGGTCGAGCAGGAGGAACCAGAAGAGCTCGATTGGGATCCTCGAATCCAACGACAAACGATGGCAGGCGTGGAGGAAGGGCTCTCATCCGGCAGCGAGTCTTCTAGTCCCTCTGCGATGGACGAGGCGGAGGAAAGTAATGATAGCGAAGAGGAGAAGGAAACGGAAAACGCGTTGGAAGAAGGTTCTGTTGGCGGAGACACACCTCTGGCTATGGCCACCGACTAACACCAATCCCAACCCCCAGCACCTCAGTAATACTCCACCAGCTGCAACCGATTCACGCACTCCTCTACCTTCAACCTCGCATTCTCCACCCTCCGTACATCCTCGCTCTCCACCATCACCAAGAGCGCGAAAAAGAGAGCATACCACACCCCCTTGATCCTCTGTCGTGGGAGCAAGAAGAGATTTTCATCGTAACCATCTTGTATATCTTTGACCTCCTCCATGAACACGCGTTCCATCCTCGGATCTCCCCACACCGCATGTGAGAACCCGAGAAATGTCAGCTTTGACTCCCCGTTCTCCTCCACCTCCATCACGGACGACTCGTCTCCAGTAAGCCATACAAGCGAAGGCGCCTCAACGTCATCGAAGAGGAAGAACCCGATCGCTCGGGATAATGCCCCTCGGATGCGCTCGATCTTGACCGTGCCTCGCAGATCGTCCGTCCCGGTCTTATCCAATAACGCCTCGAGCAAGAGGGTGAAAGCCTCCTCCCAACTGATCACTTCTGAAGGTTCGCCTGGGACTCCGAACCAGTCGTTATCGATCGCATGGATCTTTCTGAGGTGGTTGCCTAACGTCCACTCTTCAGCTGTGGTGAGGGTGCGGGTTGGGAGAGCGGCGGGGGATGGGTGGGGGAGAAGGAGGTAGTCAAAGTCGACCAGTGTCTTTGTTGAGTCCGAGACGAGGACCCTCGGAACGGGTACGTCTGATCGTTGGGCAATTTGAGATAAGATCGATTTCGTTGCGTCAGGTGATGTCACCCAAGGACCGCCGGGGTAATAGGCCTCGAGGATGTAGGATACCTCCTTCGGAGGAGAAGTAGACCGGGACAAGCAGTGTACCTCATATGTCTTTACGGATCTGAACGGGAAGCGGAGGAGTCCGGGTTCAGCGCATGATGCAACACGACGATCAAGGGGGATGATTGAGACCTACCGGAAAGCGTAACTGTCCAAGCGAGATAACGAGACGAACTCGAGTGGGGAACCGTATTGCTGCTGCGCGATTTTAAGGGCTTCCTCTACCGTGACGGTTCGCGAAGTCCGGTGGGACATCGTCGTGGATGGAAGGGGTAGAGTGACGAGCCAGAGTCCTGGTTGATAGATCAAATTCAACTCTAGGATATAAGTAGATACCTAGGCAGCTGTAAGTATGTACACTAGGGGTGCAGTGGAGCATCATCACTGCGCTCAACTTCCGCTACCGGTCGGGTTCTCTGTTGTCGAGGGACAACGTGCACGACAACGCATCAAGCGGTACATATGTATAGGTAGAATGGTTTGTTGATTTCTGTGCACGCATTCGATTGATACAGATTGGTTTCTACATGACGACACGCTAGCTTGAGAGAATAGATCTTCGTTTCCCCTGTGACCAGTTTGGACAGCTGGACTACGCCTTGGCACCTTTGGCAAGGTGCTCAAGGCGACCGTCGGCCCATCTCACCGTCAAGCTTCCATCCTACGCGACCACGACGACAAGGTTGTCAGGACGGGCGTTCGGGTCGGAAGCGAAGTGAGGGAAACGTACCGCGTTCCCGAAGTACGCGGCCTGAGCCATATGACAGAACAAGCCGACCTCGACGACGCCTGTCAACATCTTGATTAATTTCAAAATCTACAGAGAAGCGGAACTTCGTCAGAAACTCGGCTAAGTGCAGCGCAAGAGGCAAAAAGCTGACCCTCAGTGGATCTTTGAGGTCTTCTGCCGAGAAGGGCGCGTCGATGATGAAATTTCCGTTGTCGCTAACCACGGGCCCGGCTTTCGCTTTGCCCATCCTGAGTGCGGGGTTCTGCGATCCAATGAGGACCAGGTTTTGCAGAACCTTGGCATAGGCGAACGGTGCAACTTCCACAGGAACACCAGCCTTCCACTGTTTACGACGATCAACTGCCTGTCACCTACACCAGTAACCCAACGACAGAAAACTCACGTTAGTTCCAAGATACTCCGAGTTTTTTCGGTAATCGGCGACGATAATGAACCTGTTGGTAAGAGGGTCTCAGCGGCGGGCTTCCCGGCATTAGTAGGGACGAACGTGTCAGCGGCCTCTGCGAGGACTTTCTCCCGGAGATGGCAGGCTCCGCCGCCTTTGATGGCGTTTAGGTCCTTGTCAACCCTGTGGAAATCAGACAGTCAAGCTTGGCATGAGGGCGGAGCGCAGTCGGTGACATGCTCATCGGCGCCATCAATGGTAACGTCAATCACTGGGTATTGGTCGACATCTCCGAGTCGCAAGTTGGCGGCGACGATGAGTTCTTTGGACTGGAACCCTGATGCAACCAGTCAAGTCAGAAACTGACGCGCTGCGATCGAAAACAGGTTTTCGGCTCACCAGTTGGGATGAACACCCTGTTCTTGTTTGCTTCAGCACCTTGGGCAACGATCCTCTCGACGACGTATGGGACGGTAGAGCCTGTTTCGCGTTGGCTTGGCCATACGGAATCTCATTTCGATGAAGTGGAACGCACCAGAGCCGATTCCGATTACCTGCGTTTCAAATCTGAGCCGACTCGTCGGAAGTGGTGAAAGAAAGGAGAAACTCACGGTATGGTGGGGTAAGATGTGTTCGTCAACTGCGGACCAGGCGGCTCGTTGCTTTGAAGCCTCGATTTCCGTGGTGACCACCAAGATTGGAGGGATAAGCTCCGGTGCTGCACATCCCGATCCGGCATCCGACAGTCAATAACCCTGCCCGTATGATCAAAGAGCAACGCGGATCCTCACCGTGAGTCTGCTTCACCCTATCCGGGACAGGAGAACTATTGAACCCGTGGACGTTCCAAGCGATGGGGGCCATGTCAGAACACGCGCAGTTGACGTCAAGTTTGTGCGGGGGAATGGGAGAGGAAGAGAGAGAGGGGTGGAAAGAACTTCGGAAAAATAGAAACGCACGTTGGGTCTGGTTGATATACGCTGTGGGGGAGGGGCATTTCGTTCTTACGGAGAGAAGAGGGGACAGCAGGGTTTGAGATGGAACCAAATCCAAACCCGAGAGGATTAGCTAAAGCGGCGATCACCCTCTCTCTTGCTCGCTCACCCTGACCGAACCAGGCCGTTCGAGTGTGCGCCGAGTTGTAACGTGAAAGGAAACGCGAAGAGGAGAGTCTGGTGGAAATCATCCCCCCTCGTCCTGCACAGACCGTTATATACCGTCTGTATCTCCACGCACAAGCGCAAGGCCGCAGGTAAAGTGTAAAAGCGAAGGTCGGGTCATGAGAGCGGTCAAAGGTGCGGAAATGTCCTTCCTCCGATCCCCACCCCTTCCGCTAACATCGAACGCGTCGAAGCTTAGGCGTCCTCCTTACTTGGTGGGAACCTTTGCCCATCTCTCAATTTTCTTCTCGGAAACTAAACACTGCGTACCGGCCTCAAGTGATTCGGCAGTGAAGCAGATCCTCCTGACGATGAACGAGAGGGACAACTTCATCGTCGAAGACCTCGACGATTTCCACATCATCATCAAGGCCGACGAAGAGTACAGGGTGAGGAAACAACTCGAGTTGGAGGTGCGGCGTCGCTCTAAACCGCTTCTTCCCGGGACGGCGCTCATGTTTCTCTCAGTTGGAGAAGAACACGTACAGTTTGGAATGATATGCTTATTACCCAACAGAGTGAGAAACGGCGCGGACCCTGCTACTAATCCAGGCTCGTTCTCACGTCTATGTATTCCTGCAACTTCCTCGCTATCCTAGGAGGGAACTTGAAAGCCGAAAGCGTCCCTCTGAACGTCCCAACGATCTCTTCCACTCCACCCCTCAGCGCTAGCGACAATCAAACTCAGCAATGCATGGAAGGTTACTCTCCGGGCGAGATAGACCTACCATCCTGTAACTGATCCAGTGGTTCGACAGCTTGAGTTATTTCTTGCAGTATTCTCAGCTTGTCGTCCTGTTCCTTTCCCGTCAAAGCCGCAATATCCTCGTGACTTGGGCATGCCTTGACAATTTCTTCGCGATAGTCCTCCAGTGATCCCAAGAATGACAAGAATGCCTCGAGAATCTTGGGCAAGTCCCGTTGAACGACTCCATACTTGTCCTCTTTCAACGAAGCGCATGCGAGATGGGACAATACTAACACGAATCGTTAATGGCATGACCTGGCACATTTTGAGAGCCAGCGCGAACCTTGAATGATGAGTCCATCGGTCTCCCTCCTGAGAACAGCCCCCTGGACAACACTCCTCAACCTATCCTTCGTCCACCAAGAGTGCACTCCGCCAAGGACCTTGAGTACGATAGGCGGGGTGTTACTTTTTACAACTTCAACGGTTTTAGCCTTGAGTACGACGGGGAGCCCCTTGACTCCAGGGGTTGAGGGAATGATGGGTACGATAGCATTCTCCACCGGTGTCGTCACCACCGCACTGACGGACCTAAAGAGCTCCGGAACCTCCGAAACGGCCTCGTCAACAGCCCGAGAGATATCCCCACCGGAAGCTAGAGAATCGACCACATTCTTCACCGGAGAACCTGTCTGTGGTTTGAAGATATGCTTCCTCAAAAGCGGAGTAGATGGTGGTTGCGGTTTCGAAACTGGAGGTGGGGTTGGGGTCGGAGCTGCGACGCACGGTCAGAGAACTGAAGCGGCTGGATAATAGCGAGAAACGAACCCGGTGGGGCTGGCTTGCCTCTACGGAGCGCGAGTTGGTAGTCCCTCCCAAGGTCAAGCAAGGCGGTCCTGCAGAGGTGGGACCAGAGGCTAGGGTTGTACTTCTGGTCTGCAAAAAACGCAGTCCTGGCGGCCACAGCTCCGGGAGAGTGGTCCCCGGACAGGTGTGCCAACTCGAGGTACGCGGAATGCTTGTAAAACGCATCCCCAGAAGAAATTCCGGAAATGAGGGTGACGAAGGGTTCCGCCGTAGATGACGCTACATTGATTGGCTGTTGTTTGTAACGTCAATGCAGTTGTTTTGATGGGAAGTGTGAAACGCACCTCCGATGCCGAGGCATCAAACAGGGTTTCTGAGACCTCCCAGGATGCAAGAGTTGTGATGCCCAAGAAAAATGCCCTTGTGATCGTCGGGATTTGAGTGAACAACAGAACCGGTGTGTAACCCCTCAAGAAGTGGCCCGCGAAAGGTCTTAGTAGGTGGGATACGAAAGGGATCTTGAAGAGGATGGGTAATACCACCGCCCGGCCCACAGCAAATAGCACGAGCTGAACAGAGGTACAAAATACCCCAAATACGGGTACTGTGACAACTAGAGCAAGTAATTTGGTGGACAGGTCCGACTCCGATCGCTATAAGGTGTTAGGAAAACTCCACAAGCGGTGAGACTGTGGGACTCACAGAGTTGGTGGGCTTCCAACCGATGACAAAGCGGCCGAGTAGCACGTTCCTAAGCAGGAATAAGAGCCCGTGGATGATCTGGGAAAAGATCAGGAAGACCACACGACCATTCAGGTAGAGCGGGTGTTTCCTGCACGAGGTTAGCACGTTCACAATCACAAATCCCCAAACGACGTACTTCGATTTCACAAAGAAGCGAAGACTGCCATTGGGTGTTTGTGGAGATGAAAGGATGTGAAATAGCGTAAATGCGACAGTAGAGATTGAGTAACGAATGAGGGCAGTGGTGAGGAGCTTGGAGTGTTGTGTCATGGCGATTCGTATCGTTGTTGAAGGAGAGGTAGCATGAGTTACAGGTACTGCACATCCAAGATCAGTTGAGATGGATTGTAAGGGAATTTGAACGCACCTTTTAGGTACGACTTGCGCAGGATTAGCAAGGGTAACACTCCAACCACCCAGGCGCCGATTGACCAGCTGGGCCGAAATAGATAAAAGACGGTCCAGACTCCGTTGGGTTCGAGCCACACCCGCCACGCCACGAGGGATACCCATGTGAAGAGGAAGGAGAGAGGTATGATCGCAGATTTGGTACGTTGCGTCAGGATGGATTTGACCAGTGGCTCGTAGGACTGGGAAGATGGAGGTACGGTGGAGAGGCTACGCGTCGAGAGGGAAGAGGAGGCGGACTTTGGTCTCCCATCCTGCATGGTGGGGGGACGCGTTTGGGGGGGACGCGTCGGGGGGATGTTGAGGTTTTGAGGAGAGGATGATGGGACTGCGAGTATGTACGTCTGATCTGGCACGTGTGGTCGTTAACTCTGCCACTGTCCAGGGGGTAACGCGTAAACGTTAAACACTGGTGATGAAGAAGCTGCTCAGGAAGAAGCCTGACCCACCTCAACAGCCCGCCCCGCCGCCGACGGTCCAGAAGTCAACCCCCGCCCCGCCTCCCCTGTTTGCGAGGTTCGCGTCGTCACACTCCACTGGTTCTGCTCCCTCTCCCCCCGTTATCTCCGGCCCCGTTCCACTCGCGCCCCGCGATTCTATTCACAAACAAAGCGGGCCACACGACGGAAGCCCTCCCAAACCGAGTAACCCCCGTCTCGTTGCGCCGCCCGTGCAGCGCAATCGGGCATACGAGAAGCAGTTCCAGAACGATGCAAGGGGCGATAAACCACTCCCCGACCTTGGCCAGACCCAAGTTCAAGGGGTCAATCCACACGCCTTCTACCGGGAACCAGTACAGCAGTTTGAGTCCAGGACTCCCATAAACATTGATGATCCGCCGCCGAAACCCCAGAAATCCATAAGACGCGAAGATCCCCCGAGGAATGCAGAACCGGCCCCAGCATTCCTGGATACCCCTTCCACTTCAACCAAGTCTGAAGTGTCCCGCAAGATAACTCGCGGGCCACTATCTAGTTCTCCGGAAAGGAAACCGTCCACCCCAGCACCTGCGTCCGAACCTCCGCCATCCGGGTTGTTGGCCACCCAGAACCCATCTGATCGCCCCCAGCCCCGTAGGAAGTACTCCCCGCTGGAAGCCTTTGGTTTGGTATCTGGCGAAAATTCCCCCGTCCCCTCGACCACTACAAGTTCTGTGAATCTCCCATCTCAGAGTTTGGTGAGCACATCTTCCAGCGCTCCTATTCCGCAAGGCCACCGCATCCTTTTCTTGCCAACACGATTCCACATCCAAGTTATTTGACACCAAGCTAACAACAATACATCGCCGTTAGGAACACATCGCACCATCGGTGTCGACCACCAGCAGTGACTCCCTTCCTTCCCTTCCCTCACTCCCTGGAGAGGTAAAATCCGCACCTCCAGACTTAAACAAAGTGAGTAGTTTTAAAGGTCGAAATATTCTTATGTTCAAAGTGTCCGTCAGACCCCTACAAGAAACCATGACCATCGCCGTGATACTCTTCCGACTCGGGTGATAAATGTCGACAATCCCCCCACGATCCAACGACATGAGAACCTCCAGCGTGTCAGTGTTGATGATCCTCAACGTCCCGTGCCTGACTCTGACGTCCCCGCAGCCCCAGACCGCAGACTCATCGAACGGACACCAAGATCCTAGGATGAAAGTTGACCAATCGAATCGCGTTAGAGCTCACCAACCCCTAGGCCCAAGGACCTCCGTCAACCGTGGTCCTGTTCAGGGACAACCTCGGATATTCGCATCCATGAACACTGGTGCCGACTTCCAACAGGAGCCGGTTGCCTTGAAGCAAGGTCAACCGCGGATATTCTCCGCTGGCAATGGACCGGATCCACAACAGTGGAACGCGAACGGGCCACAACCCTCCCCAGGTACCATGCACGGATACCAGCCACAACAGGAGCCCCCAGCCATATACAACAACAGGACTGGGGATATCAAGGGGAAGGGTGTTGACCGGTCGTGGGTCGATCCAGCGCCGGGATTCCAACAACAACAGCGGCAACCAGAGATGCCACATGACCAGCGAGACGGCCAGGTGGGTGAACCACCGATCCGGACCGTGTACACCGAAGCGAGGTCTCCTGCGATGCAATATCGAGCGAACCTCGAGAAAGGGAAGGGGAAGGGGCGTGTCGATGGCAGCGTATCTCTCAATAATCTGCCCGCTGAGCCCCAGTCACTCCTGCCGCCCACCCACCGACCGCCGGTCAGACGAGCTACTGATCCTCCTCGACCAGCGCCCCTGCGCCAGAACCCCGCTGGAAGTGTTAACGAATCTCAACAGCGGTCTATGGGCCCTAGGGGCCAGTCGATCGGTCATCAGCATATACTCAATACCAATGGAGACACCTTCAGCTCTCAGCTGAATCGCCGTCAGTCACTGTACTCCCCAGTGGTCGCCGTCGCGACAAACGTACCGGATACGCAGCTCTTGAACGATCCACCCGTTCCTTCACCAAGAACTACGAGGGGTTTTGGTCAACGTTCAGATCCTACTCAACGAGCGCCCGGCAGGTACCACTCGCCCCCGACACCATCATCCCTCAACACGGAAAGTAGCCCTCCGCCCACCGGCGACCATTCTGGTGGAGGTGTTAATGGTCCAAGCCTGGAACCCCTGCGGATGCGTGATCCGGGCGGACAGTCCATCGGCTGGAACGTTCAGGGTTCTGTTGGGAGCTTTTCGACCCAGGATCGTAGCAGAAAAGCTTCTTTAGCCAGCAATACCTCCGCTTCCTCGGACCGTGAACGTGATCGGAGTCCACCTGCTGTAGATCCCCGACCCTTTCAGAACCGACCCCAGCCTCTGCGCATGGACAGTGGCCAAACTTCCCCTCCGCCCACCCATCGCCAGTCCCGCGAACGCATAAGGGCGGGCCCCCCACCAACAAATCGAGGATCCCAGATGGATTCTTTCTACGGGGGCGAAAGGAAACCTCACGCGAGAAACGAAGAAGGGGAGAACCACACTGACATCCCCGAGGAGCCAGAACCATACTTCTACCCACTTGAGTTGCACCTCCTTCACCCCCAACTATTGCGTGCGCTTCTGCAGTACATGACGTTTTACGATTGGTGTATCCTTCAGGGAGTCAACAAGAGCCTACGGTCACAACTCAGCCATGTTAAGGAGCTCAAGGAAGAGATCTTAGAGCGATACCTCTCTACTATTGGATACTCTCGTTGGGTCTGGGAAGAGGACGAACCCTTGATGATCAGCTTACGAGTGAAGTCTAACCGTTCGTCACCCACGATTGTTCTAACGTGCGTATATAGGATCTCAACGAATATATGCGTGGCGTTTCGCTACCTACACACGAGTATGCCAGGATCTCAGATGGCTACTTGCAAGCACGTGCTTCCACCACGCCGAAGGAGGAGAAGGCGAAGCATAACGAGCAAGCGAGAACGATGTCCTTCGCCACTCGGGCATATAGCCGAATCGTCGTCCGATTGCGCGCTCAAGCGGAAGCTGTCCTCGCCCACGGGGGTATAATATCTAAACTCCCCAATGGTCCCACCGTGGGATCTCGCCACATTAGAGGAATGGCGTCAACTTGTTCGAGTCGGGCTCCTTCGCCTTCATCTAACGATCGCCATTCTTCGAGACCGCCTAATGGACGAAGGAATCGACTCACATTCGCTTCTCCTATTTACCAACCGAAAAGAGCCCCATTGCTCCGAGTTTTTGTGCCTTCACCGGAGGACTGGCTGTCCGATGCGAGCGTGGTAGAGTGTGAATCCGAACTTAAGCGGGCGGGTATTTTGCATATGCTGAGGCCAGGCGATACCGTGTGGGATGTCGCCGTGGGAGATGAGGTAAATACGGGGAGGATGGTTTGGAACGGGAACTTTTTACTTGTGAGCGCTCCCGACTCTGAGTTTATGTTACGTTTTTGAGGCTTCGGAATACAGGATCTCGACTACGCCTACTCGACCTCGGGTGACTTACCCAGATATCTTCCTTCCTTGGCTTTCGCGCCCTCGTATTTCCATAGGGTGGTCAGGATCTATGGGAATCCGATCGTATATATTGACCTTAACCCCTGGGCCGAGGAGATTGTGATGAATCTACAACTGTTACAGGATAGGGTCAAGACCGAGACGTAGGTTATATCACATTTGATCCCCACACAGCGCGCTAACGGTGACTATCTCACAGGGCACAAGGAACCTACCACAATGTCATTAGATGGGTGCATCGCTCAACGTTTCAGATCTATCCTCCGTCGGGTGGGAAGAGGATACCCTTCCAGTTCGCATCGAGCACATGGAGCATTGATCCCGGGTGGTATGGAACGGTCGTTGTGGAAGCTGAAGGGACCAATGAAGGCTTGGCCGACCTCCAGAATCGGTGTTATTCTGCCTTCCCAGCTCGACACGACAGCAGGGGACAAGGGAGTAGGGACGAGGAGCGGAGGCGAGTGTTCCGCATCCTGCGAGAGAGAAGGTGAGCCTTGGTTATTCCAGCTTCATGGGGCTCGTCGCTGACTGGATGATAGCAAACCGGGAGAGATTTGGATTCGGACAGTGGGGGACAAGGAGCGATTGATTCCGTAACTTATTTTGGTGCCTTGCGGGGCTGTTGTGTTTGTTTTGCATCTGTTGTCACAACTCGTTGTTGTAACGGACATTTACCGGTACTTAGTGGATCTTTGCTTTATCTAACTCACCAGTAGCTATATAGTGTTTATTCACGATCACAGTCCTAAATACACGTACCCTCCTTTCTGCTCTACTCCCGCCCCTATCTAGCTCTCGATCGTATATACCCGGCCCAATGTTACCTCACACCGCCTTGACGCCTACCACCACTTGGATATGCAACGGAGCACCAGGACGCCGACTTTCTTTAGAACCTCGCAGCTGGCTCTTCGCTCTCTTCGATGGAAACCTAAATGGACTCCTCCCCCACGCTTCGTCGCCCTGATGAACGAGGACGACGACCTGGACCTTGTCGTCGTCAGCACATTCGACTCCCTCGCCATCTGCTGTCACGAGGAACTCCTAAGAATGCCAATAAACGATCTTCTTCGCCTCGCTATGGATCTCAACTCTCGTCTGTCGACCACCATGAGGATCACGGATACCTTGACTAAGAGCGAGGATCAGCTCAGGATGGATATCGAAGCAGTCTTAGGCTACAAACGATACTCGCCGGCAGGACTGCAACCCCTAGCCATAACCTCTAGAGACTCTGGGTTGGGTCTACTTGGACTTTTGTCTGCCGACCGGGCCCCTGACGCCCAAGCTATCGTCTCCATCCCACCTCGCACGCGACAGGAGGACTCGAACGACTCCCCCAACAACCGACGGAGGCTTACAGTATCGATGCGTGGGAAACCCCGCCTGGAGGACTTGATGGAAGAAGAGCCGGAGGCCGGTAGTCCAAGGCAACCTTTAGAAAAGAGTCCTATTCGGAGGTCCGATCGCCAACACTCTCTTGCCAAGGGTCGCCGTGACCGTGTCGGAGAAACCGCAACATTGCCACGAGCGCGCAGTCTGCGAAACTTCCAGACTTACGAAGGTCGCAGGGTGAGATCATGATATCTCCTCCGCTCGCGAGCGCACTACGTGACCGAGCACTAACCGCCTATTATACGTGCCCAGGTTTCCCCTCGGTCTTCCAGGAGCAGAGAACAACGGACCAATCGACCAAGTTTCGACCTTCCAGCGTTTGGGAGCGTCATTCGCGCAAAGCCCAAGCTCTACCATTCGCTCCCGACAAGGAAAGGCAAATTCTCCCATGAATCAACTCCGACTCGTATCCCGAGGTTTCGTCATGACCTTCGACGTGTCTCCACCCTCGGACCCAGGACCTCTCGACATACCGCACCGCACCGCCTACGGAAGCCGTCTCTCGAGTTAGCCGAAATGGACCGGTTAGTCTACAACATGCTCTCTACCTCGGTCTCAACACGCCACGGTCGGGATATCAGCTCGGATCTCCAAGAGTTCGGCGCTTTGTGATCGGAATTATACATGTTTATAGTTACAGCTGTACTCCATACATGCCGTATACAGGTATCCGTGCCCCAGCACACATAGAAAGGTATCAACCAGAGTTACACGTCGGGAGCTAAAAGAGAGAGTGAATGGTAAAAATGAATGGCTTTAGGCGTAACCAGAATTCCACGTCGGGAGCTAAAGGAGAGTGTGGATGGTAAAAAATGAACGGCTTTAGGCGTAACCAAACGCCTCAGTGTTGAGGGTGATACTGGGACCGCCCTTCATAATGCTGGATGGACCAGCGATTGAGAATCCGAGGGCACCTTTGACGGCTGCGGTGATGGATTGAGACCCGCACACTAGGCATTCGCGTAACGATTAGCGGTGTATATGGGTTAGTCGGTAACAGGCAAGACAAACCTGTCACTACCATTCGCCCGTCGGTCAAATCCGCCTCTTGTTGGAGTATCTGTTTTAGATTAGGCCGAGATCCCCTGGTGATCTGGACCACGGGGTCTTCCAGTAGCGACGGGGCGTAACTCTTCTCATGCGTTTCGTCGCTTTCCTTGTCTGACTTGACCGAGACGTTGTCCCACTCCTGGAAGGCAGTGTCTCCGGTCAAGTAAATCCGGATGAAAATCTCGAGACCGGGAGGAGCCAACGTTGTCGCCGCCGCAAGGTGTTCAGAAATCCAAGGGGCGTCACCTACGATACTGATGAGCAGATGCCTCTATGTATAGGGAACGCGAATTGCGTACTAGGATCTCGAACCGACCAGACGAGGACGATCCGCTTGGTGCTACTCTTTCCGGCAGCGACGTTCCTGCAGGCCCATTGTGAGATGACGTCCCAAGAATAAATGGTGCGTGCACTCACTTGATACTATCGAGCAAGAGAGGCAGTGTGAAGGAGACACCAGATCCACCAGCGATGAGCACGGAAGTGTCATAGTCCGTGAGGTCTGGCGGTTTGCCGTACGGGCCATCAACGAACACCTTCACCTTGCCCCCCTTTTTAGCAGCGTCGCACAAGTTCTTGGTGAAGCCACTGCGAACGTTGATGAAAAACACGAGGTCCTTCCAGTAGGGCTCGCTTTGACCGAATGTCCCCTCCTTGGTTATCGGCATAATGTCACCCTGGGGTTCGTCAGGCCCGGTATCAACGCTAGCGATGGTGAAGGGATGAGCTTCGAACGGGATAGTGGAAACACCGGGCATGATCAAGTAAGCGGTCTGACCGGGCGACCAACTAAAATGAGGGGGCCTGCGTAAACGGAGGCGCACGAAACGCGGGGATATTAGCTCAACACTAGCGTCCATCGTGCCAGACCCTCTCCTGAATCCAAAGTAAGAGTGGTTGAAGACGACGACGCGGACGACACGGATGAGGCGGTCAAGTCCCCAGATGAGGAAGGAGACCCAGAACCAATAGGTGACCCTAGAGGTAGATGTCAGGAAATGAAGTGCGGAGAGGTGAGTGGTGAGTGTAACATTGCTCACTCCGGCGTCTTGGCGTGGATATAGCCACCAACGAGGAAAACGCTACAAACACCCGTGTCAGCAAAGCGGTAGTACGCAGTGGCAGGAAGTGTACGCACAGGACCATAGCGAAGTGCAGAAAGTAGAAAAGTTCGTAGGCAGCCTTGCGAATTGGGCGCAAGCTGACAACGATGAGGAAGCTGAAAGCGGCGATGGCAAGAATTCCGACTTGGATGAACTCCATGTGGATGGATCCTGGTCTCAAGCTATGGAAGAAGGAACGTCAAAACGTTGGTGGACCCCCTGGTAGAATATACTAACAATCTGAGCTATAGAAGCGGTCAGGACGCCGAAGCTTAATGTAGGTCATAGACAAACCACATACGTGAGAACCAGCGTGAACCCAGAGTAAGACAAACACCACTCTTGCGGTCATACGATGGATAAAATTGATCTAGAAGTTAATGGTCAGGTCAACCTGACAACTGGAACGAGGTTAAATGTAAACCTTCTCGTGACTGAGACCAGTGATGACTGGTATCGCGTGAGCATCGCTACTTCGAATGGGGGAAAGGAAATATTACATCCAACGAGGTTGTTCTTGGTACCAAGTGCAACGACAAGTGGGAGCTGACCGCAGGCGATGTTCGCCGTGCGGTCTATATAGTATGCGTGGTTGAATTTTGTCCCATCGAGGGACGTTGCTATGCGAGATCATGAGTTCGTGCATGAGAGGATGCCGTGGTGCGTACTGTTGATGAACGACCATACAAAGAGGGCAACAATATAGGCGATGGTAAGGGCAACCTCGGTGAGGTTGAGGTTAAACTGCCCGACAGTGAGGGTTGTTCGGAAGGCCACCACCCTATAGGCATTCACGATGGTGAAGGGGAGACGCCTGAAAGAGGAAGCGCGCTGGACCACGCGGCCATCCGCCTCGACGTCCGCAGCTTTTTTTCCACCAGGGAACAACTTCCTCAGTACAATGGAGCCGTAGTGGGTGATTCCGACGAGAAACAGGAAGGGTGCAACCAGCCACCAGACTTGATAGGCATACTCTGCGTTGTAACGGCCTGCGAGAGCCTTGTCCACCACGGTAGCGGCCATCCTTGGGAGCTGAAAGAGATGCGGTCGGGTGGAATGAAAGGTAGATAGGTTAGTCTATATACCGCGTCCGGCTCCGCAACAAAAGACCGAGAATGCGAACGGCGGAGTGTCCAGGCGCTTGGTCCAGCAGAGACGACATGGTGTGCGATGTCGTTATATGGCAGGAAGATGGTTCGGCCACATCCAATATATCAACCACAACGATCCCTCGAAACCGGCGTATCGACGCGCAAGGGCGCACGGAACAGGGCTACTGAGAGCACGATGATCCGATGATCGATCGAATGTACGAACCCACATGGGCATCGGACCCGGTTGTAGCTCTGGCGCAGTTGGATCTTTGTCGCCGTAGTTTTCGGAGAGAAGGTATAAACGACAAAGCAAAGGAATAAGGCATTGTAATCCTCGTAAGCATTGATACCCTTATGCTAGATTGTCTACTTCCACAGCAGCGGTTATTTGGAGATCTGCGATGTTATCGGTATAAAAAACCTGGCAGAGCTAACAGTATATTTTGTTCGTACTGTGGGGAATACGTGGGGGCGAACAATTCCATTACCCAGCGCCGTCCCAGGTCGAGCGTTACGCCAGGCTGACGACAAGCTTCCTTTGACCGCAGAACCTCCTGCATGTAGTACGCTTCCAAGCTTGGAAACAAACACCGGTATCCTCCTAGCCTTAATGACGAACCCCGAAGCACACGCCGGGCCATCCTGGTAACCATACATTTAGTTAATCTTGCACCTCATCGTGGTATGCGAGATGATGATATTATATACGGTAGGTTGTCCGGGTGATAGACGATATAGGGCGATAGGGTGAAGAGATTGTCACGGTCGCCGCTGATTTGGTATGATGTTATTCTATATTACCTACTCCGCAGCCCGAAAGATCTGGAACCGGTTATATTTCACGGGTGCACACACACAGATACCAAAGAAACCCGATGGGGGGCGAAATATGGCAACAGTATAGTGGACGGGTTATTGTCAGTTGTTATCGTGACGGCGCTGTTGCGGATGCGGCGGCGGTCCGCTTCTTAACACGTTGCGCCACAAGATACACCGAATTGAGACAGCGGTTACGAAGAGTCCGGGTTATTGGAGGTAGTCCTAATGAACCGGTTGAACCATCTACGCCGGAAACTTTCCTGAGTTTTTTTCTCTTCTTTTTTTTTGCGGTGTCCTATTTATTGTGCAAAGAAGATGCCATGATATCAGGTCATATGTAGGCTATAGGAGAGAGCTGTAGGCGGTATTTTTCCAGGCTAAGTCGATCAAACTTGCCCAGGGAATTATGCACCACGACCGATGACCCCAAACGAGGGAACGATTTCGCCCGCGAACATCTGTGATAGCAGAAGGACTCGATACATTTGCTTATCTGAGGGGATGGGTGCAGTTAACGGCCTCAGCGGGGGTTACCGCGTCCGACGGGTATCCGAAACGAGTTGGCCGCTTTGAAACCATCCCTCCCTGGTTCGTATAGTCCCAGATATCCGAAAAATAACAATGAACCGCCACAAATCGATTTTTCGTATTTGGACCAACCGCGGCACGTTGAAATCGAGAAACACAGATCATGTCAGCAGACGACTGTCCCACGGTTTGGTAGCCTTACGCCCTAGGGGCACCCTCATCGACGTCCCTCACATGGCGGGAGGATCGAAATTCCGGTACGCTGGAATTCGCCCGGATAGTTCCACGATCACTCGCCCCATGATCACCACGACGCATACAAGGCCCCAGCCACCCGGAAGGTACCCCGCTGGCTGTTCGAACGCTAGGAACTCACCTCGGTGCGTATATTCCAACATCTTGCTGAGTCGTACCGACGTGGGAAAGCCATGCTCGAATGTCCAGCTCGTTCCAAGATATGTGCACAGAGGTTTTATCCATTTATACGTTTTCTACGTGGCCTGAGAGGTGGGCGTCCCTCCCAGTCAACCGTCCACAACGAGACGCCCACACTTAGTGTACAGATAGCCGGCAGGGCGCGTTCTCGGATCTACCGTTGTTTATTCTTCCGCTTTTTACTAGACCGTAGCTCTGTTTTCGACGGGCTTTCGCTTGGCACATCTCCTGTATCGTCGAAAGGTCGTTTTGTTCCGGAGGTTGGAGTTCCAGCGGAGCTGGTGGTCGCTTCTTCCAGGGCCGGAGGAGGAGGTGGTGGTGGTGGTGGTTGCGACTGCGTGCCCGGGATCACCAGCCTGGGCTCTGATAATATTGCGCGGTGGGTCTTCCGCGTTTCTTCGTAGAACGTCGATCTCAGGCAAATAAACATTTATATCTGGTTGGACTTACGCGCGCGGAGAACAAGAGCTTGGGGTTGTTTTCCCATTGTATTATGGGCCAGGTCCGGGGCCAGGTCTAGCATGGTAATTCTGTTTTTGACCATGTGGATTAAATTCCTGGTAGGGGGAGGAACGGAATAGACCCACAAATTGATCATGTCCCGAGGAGCCCTCAAATCGGGTTCATTGGTAATGCCACCGCTGACGATTAGGCCTTTCCCCTTGGTGACTCTAACCACTTCCCGCGCGGATGCCCACCAGTTGCGTTTGATGGACACGCTAGCGGTCTCAAAACCGTCTGGATCGCTACCAAAGGCACCGCAGTAGTTCATCTCGAAAACCGCGCCGTTTTTTATGGCGGTTCGTATCAGTGTGTGTTTCAAATGAAACGGTAGGCGGGGGAGAGTCATAGGGACCGATATCACATGTGCGGTCAACGCAGAGGGCTGGGTGTGCGTTAAGCATGCGAGCGATAAGGTGCCGGGAGTGGTTGGCGTTAATGCAATAATATCGTAGCCGGAGAAAATCGATGAACTGGTGCTCGCCTGTGGGAGTGGTAAACCGATAATCCTGAAAAGGTCGAAGGGGGTAATATGCTTGGTTACTTACCAGGCCAAACCCTTTTTCGCTATCCTCATCCAAAATAATGGTTATACGCTTTAAGAACGCGACCCCAGGTCTCCGCTTGAGTTGTGTGACGAGAGTTTGCGCAAGGTTCTGATGAGCTTTCGGGTCCAGCTTCTTAAATATCGTTTGATTAAACGCGAAGACCGAGTATCCAACTACACATTCATTGGCGTAAGAGCGAGCGACACGCGACAGACTCAGAACGGACGGTGTATGAGTAGTTCCACGCGGTCCTCGATGGAGGCTATCTGGACCGGGGAAAAGGATAATTCTGGCTGCTGAATGTGGGTTTGTTTTCCCTTCCCCTTCTTTGCTTGTGTAGCTGTTGCCGAGTGGCCTGAGGGTTGTAAAATGGGGATCGGGACGTTGAGGTCGAAGAACATTTGGGTGAGTACGGCAACTTCCGAAGTTTCGCCACGGAGTTTGACAAAGCGATCATTATCTGATAAGAGCGGACCAAGGTGCGAAGGATGTATCGGGGGCTCTTTATGCGAGTCGGTATCGACTTATGTGCAGCCGTGCGTTTTATCCTCTTGTGCCGCTTCAGATACCGTTCCCGTTTCAACCACAGCAGAAGTCGTGGTTCATCTTCACCATTCCTCCTGTGATACTCTTCTTGTTACGATAGTTCCTATGTACTTTTGAGCTGGCAATGGCAGACACGCGCACCTCAGTCCTCACGGGCAGGGTGTCTTCAACTCTCTCATGAATTGGCAACAGGCAGCTCGGCACTATTCTGATAGGCGGTATTACGGTGTCTCGTCGGAATGATCCCGAAGGAGAATCCCGTTGTTTCTACAGGGTTCACAGAGTCGCTTTGTGCTATTTTAATCCTCGAGGGCAGCGAGGACATCATCAGCTCCAGAGACGGTAACTCCTGGCCCAGGTTCAGCCTGGCATGCAAAAAAATGGACCGAGGGTCAGTCAAGAACTCCTTCCCACCATCAACTTCAAACGGACCTTGATGTACTTGACGGTTAGATCGTCCACGATGACGGCAAAACGGCCGGTTCTAACCCCCAATCCCTTCTCGGTTAAGTCGAGGTCGAGGCCGAGGGTTTTCGACCATGCGGCGTAGGTATCAGACAAGGTCAAAATCTGGAAAACCCGCAGCGAATAAGTTACAGACAATTGGGAGGGATGTCAAGGATTGCAGGGCCTCCGGACCTTGTCTTCGAGTCCTTCGAAACGACCCCAACCGCTCATGACGAAGGGATCGTTGGCAGCTACCACAGCGATGACATCAACGCCCTTTGCTTTGAATTGTTCGTACTTCTGGAGGTAGGGGGGCAGGTGGTTCGCGTGGCAGGTAGGCTAATAGGCTGCGGTGAGCCCAAACTCGGGTGTCGAGACGGGAAAATACATACAGTGAAAGCCCCTGGAACCGAGAAGATGACAACTTTCTTTCCCTTCCATTCATCGGTGCTCAGTTTGGTAGCTGTTCGGGTTTCCCGGGTTATCGTGAGCAGACGGTAGAAATCTGGAATTGTATCTTACGGTTTCCACACGCGAGCTACAATGGTTGGTGATCAGAAAACCTATGCACCATCTTGCGAGGGTGACCAGCCCACCTTGTCAGCAAGTTCTGGAGTCCATGGGATATAGGAAAACGTTCCAGACGGGAGAGTATCGCCTACTTTGACAGAGGTCATGGTTATCTACAGAAAAGGAGGAAGACGGGTTATCGTGCTTCGGACCGTCTGTGATGACCCCTGCACGTGACCGTGGGTTGCACGGATCACTCCGTCTGCATTCCCCCGCGGGATCTAATCTGTTCTGTTCGTTGCCGTGCTTGCAACATCCAGTCCTTCGTACCTCGTGTCTCAGCGACGCTCTACCCGCAAATCTATAAGGACATGGTTGGCATCTCGAGGGCGCCCAGGCCCAGGACTCCTGTTCGACGACTTTCCCGGCTCTTGAACAGCCTCTCGCGTCCCAACAACCACCCTCGGACTACCTCTAGGTTCATCCAGGGTGTGCGCTCTACAAACCGTACTGGCGAGGTATTTGTGGCCATCGAAAACGAAGATGCAACGGAGGATGCTGTTGTGGTCACTTCCCTCGAGAAGATACCTTTCTGCTGCCACGCGGACCTCCTCCTGATGAACAGAGAGCAACTGTTGACGGCTACCTCGGTCCTGAACGAAAGACTTCCTGCTGCCCTACGAATTGATATGGATCGGCCCGACTCTTACATTCGCAACTCCATCGAGTTCATTGTCGGCTTGAGGAACGATCCTCCCGATGCCCCCATGAAACCAGCAACCCCTAGCCGTAATTTTATCCCCTCTAGTCCTACCTCCCCACTCGCCAAACGCGGTCGTTCCCAGCGCTCTCAACTTGTCGCCAGCCCCTCACCCCTCGGTGATGTTACTGAAGAGGAGGAACCCGAGGGATCTCCTACTGTAACTCCCCACAAGCCATACAACCGTCCTCCTCTGAAGCGTCGAAAACTCGTTCAAGGGCCCGTCTCTCCAACCCCACTCCATGTCCGCCCCGGTCCTTCAACACTACACAGCTTGGGCTCAACACCTACCCAACGCATCACTCGTTCACAATCTACCCACATCGCCAGACCGCTCCAAACACCCGATCGGGTCCTGCGATCTCACAGCCAGAAGGTGAACCCCAAGGGCATTGCCGTTGTAGCACCACACCCGTCTTTGGCCAGTTTCTACACCCCAAACAGGAGGGTTCGCAGCTCTCGGGTACAACATTCCTCGGGTGGCATTTCAACTTCTCCTTCGTACCCTCTTGCGGAGTCATCAGCGTCAGACCCGCCTTCGCCAACTCCTCGCATTACCCGTCGCAAGTGCCGCAGGGACAGCAGTGTCGAGAGAGAAGTTGGGGTGGTGACGGGGCTGGAGCAGATGAACCTACCACCAGTTGACTCAGACGATTGAACATAGAGGAAACGGGGGATTTCCTCCCCTCGCCCAAATTACTGTATGCATTGTCATTCGGAGTGTAATGTTATCGCTTTGTAACCAGCGGCAATCTGCTGTCCGTCCAATGTGTAGGGGTTACGGGTGCGAATGTTACAGGCTGAGCAACTTTGAAAATTTGGTACTGATTTCTGCAGGAGAGAGATTTTCCACCACAATATGTTGTTCTACACCCTTCTCTGTTTCCCAGAGGCGGCTAATGAGTCCAGGTGACCTCCGGAGTTACGAGGGACACACCAAATCGTGCAAATATCCGCGCAGGAACGCCATTCGCCTCCCTAATAAGGACGGGCAGGTCAGGATTGTGCCTTTTGATAGTTGGGTAGGAGGATTGGATGAAACTCCTGAAAACGGGTGGATCCGTCAGCGACATAGGTGTATATTTGTTGAGCGAGGCGCGACGGACCGCGTTCCGGCTGAGGCTGGTGAAGTCTGACAGCAGAGGATTCGAATCTCCCGTACAGCAGGAGAGAAAGCTTTTGCCAACGCCGACATCCTTTGAATGTGTGGTGGTCGTAGGCGGTCGCAGTGGGCGAGGTTGCAGTATCCGGAGTTTGCCGGTGACGACGTTCAAGTGTCGTTTCTCCCTCTTCCCACCGCTCACCGTTCTTGGTCGGTCGTCGTCCCCCAGCCCCCCGCCCAGCCCCGCCCCTGTCGTCAAGGATGGACGAAAAACAGGCTGATGACTGGACACAAAGCAGGAAGAACAGGCTGCCCTCCTTCGCAGAGGTTCTTGCTCGTCGCACCACGCCTCCGGTCGATCTTTTCATGTTCTAGTCAGTCCCACACTTATTCTCCCCACAAACCGGCGTCATTTTGACTGCATACACTCTAGTTTATTCCTCCAACGTGAAGGAGCCGAGGATATTCTAGACTTCTGGCTCGACGTTCAGCAGCATGAAAACCTCTGTCGCGCTTATTTCAAGGACGTTCGCAAATCTGGGCGCGCTATCAAGGAAGACTGGCCTGAATACTGGGACTACGCCCGTCGTCGTGGTTCCATTTACGGTACCGTTGTCGGGCTCACCACAAATATGGCTGCGAAGCGAAGCACGACGAGCACCAACGAACTCCTCACCGAACAAGACCGTCAGAATCTCGCCGCTGCCGAAGAAAAGGCTATGAGGAGTCCTAGTCCCCATATGACCTCCGGCACCCCCTTGCCCGGAGATGAGCATGGTCAACAACCACGTTCAAGCACTCCCTTCTCCTTGTCACGTCGTACACCGACGCTCTTCCACAAGCGCATTAGTCGTGCGCCCACCGTTATACCACGTAGTGCAGCCGTAACCAGACAGGACCTTATCACCTCCGCCGAACACATCTTCTACCGTTACCTATCACCCGCTGGAAACACCGTTGGCGCGACCGAGAACCACGAGATTTACCTCCCTCCCGCCCTCCGAATTCACACTTTCCCTCTGACCGGCGGCCAAGATCCCAAATCTGATACGGAGAAGAGCCTTCTAGCCCAAGTTCCAGACATGTTCCACGCTCAGAAGGAGTACTGTTTCCGAGCCATGGAACAAGATGCATTCCCAAGGTTCCTACGATCAAAGGCGTTCGGAAACCTGACCCCGCTCTCCGCACTGGTGAGATTAATCGTCGGTTTGATCGTCCTTTGGGTTGGCCTCGCCGTCGGCTTTTCTCTCATCTTCCTGGACGTTGAACCTAAGTCTAAGCGGTTCTTCGTGAGTTCACCGTCCTCGTTGTCATCCATGCGATCACTGATCTCCACCTCTAATCCAGCTCTTCATTCCGTTCACGATCGCGATTCTTCTGCTCATCTCGCATCAATATGAGCTGGATCCGATCCTCGTCTTCTTCCGTCAGTCAGAATCTACTCCCTTCCGCACCCTGACTATCCGCGAGCCCTACGTCAAGAAGCTACTGCTTGGGCGGGCAATTTGGGTCACTATCGTGGTTGGTGCCCTGTCGACTGGCCTTACCCTTGTGTTCTGGGGTGTCCCTGGACACCGGCTGTAGTTGCCCGGCCGTACCTCGATTCTCGTGATTACCTTCCTGTCGTGTTATCGTCATGCATCCATTCTGTTCCCATCCGTATATTTCTGTTCGATACCCTTGTTCCTTCCATCTCTTTACCACTCATCTTCGGGTGACCATCCCCTCAGCCTCTTCCTACCCAGTCGTTTGGCGGCAGATTGTAATCTGGAGTTCTCCCTTTGTCGTCGGACTTCACACATGACCCTCTTTTTTTGGATTTTACTTTTATCGTTTACTCTAATGCGATGAGCAATTTGGTATCACCTTCCCAGTATCGAGGTCATAAATACAGTGCGTGAAATCGAACAAGTAGATCACATTATGCGACAGTCTTGAGGAAGCTGTGGAAGCCCATCCGGTCCCAGCGCCATTCCCGGTGGAAGCTCGCCCATGATTTCCGTCGGCGGGGCGCCGTGCTCTTGCATCTATTCCACGCGGACTCAGCATCCTCATCTCTGGAACACAGCTCGGAGAAAGCCCAACCTCATTCATGAGTGACATAACTTTCAGGCCTATCTCTGGATTTTCGTCCGAATAGTCCTTCTGTTCGAAGATCGCGACGATTTTGGAGACAGTTTTCTGCTGTTTGGTGTAGCGGTCCTTATCTTGCTGAGACAATCTACTCTCGTTTTCAACAAGGTAGCCGGGGAACTGCCCACACGGTCAGAAATGGATTGAAGGACAAAACCTGTGGGTTTGCAAACCTTCTCGTGCATCTCCTTTAGTGGTTCGTAGAGGACTTCCCTGGACATCAGTTGGGACATCATAGTTTCCAGCATCCCTTGTAGTCCATTCTCTGCGTCCCCATCGCCCCCCATATCCAAAGATGACAGGAGAGCGTCCAGGTCTGGGTCGCCACCCCCGTCACTGGACTGCTCAGGTTAGGGTATTGACGCGCCTCAGCTGGGAGATTACGCACCTTCAACGACGACTGTCCCTCTTTCATCTTATCCATAGTCTGCTTGATTCTGTCCTGGAATGATCCCTCTGAGCCCTTCTGCGGGTTTTGGGTGGCACTCGCTGGTGCGGTGGAAGTTGACGGTGGCATAGAGGGCTCAACGTCGCCCATAATGTTCTTCCAGGCATCCTTGAATATCCTCTCCTGTTCCTTTTCTTCAGTGGTGAGCTCGCTGGTCTCTTCGAGTGTTAAAGTACCGTCGCCCAACTCTTTCAAGAGCGACTCCATCCCCTTTGCGAATTCGGCAGCGAAGGCATCTGTAAACCCATCTTCTGCAGACGGAACGGACGTTTTCCGTGATGAGGGGGGTGGCGCAGGTGGTTTAGGTGTTTCAGCAGGAGCAGTGGGCTTCGGGGGAGGGGACGAGAATTGCTCGAGAACGTCTATTGTTGGAGATCAGCACGATCAGCGTCGACGATGGGTCCGAAGGAGTACCGTCCAAATCGTCGACGTCTTCATCAACGTGGGTGGTATTCGGTTTGGATGAAGATGCCATTGGGAATCAGTGGGTACGGGTAAACGGCGCTTGATGACCGTCGGAGATGGTAGCCCGGTTGACAGTGGCGGTTAGAGCCGGTTCCGTCGATCTTCTCTCGTTCACACGATGGTGGGGGGACTATTCAGGCGAGCAACCCAATCGCTCCTCCCCACTAAGCGTCCCGCATCCCCTCGTCCCCCCGCATCTCCCAACAAAGCAGAAGACCCAGCTATGCCGATAGTTCAACCTCCTGGCATCATAAACACCAATTCAAAGACCTTTGAAGCCTCCAAGAAACTCCCTGCGCTCCCTATCCCCCCACTGGAGGATACTTGCCGTCGGTATCTGCGTGCATTGGAGAGTCTTCAAGAGCCGGATGAGCACGCCCGCACCAAACAGGCTGTTGAGAATTTCTTGAAAGGTGATGGTCCCCGGATACAAGAAAGACTGAAGAGCTGGGCGGCGAACAAAGCAAGGTGGGGTTCAGTCTATGCCCTATCCATCAGCCTCACAAGTTGATCGCCGTCATTATCAGCTACATCGAAGATTTCTGGTATGAACTTTGCGCCGTTTGCTAGTGTGTGCAATTCCTGATGGCCGGTTGGCTGTCTCTCCGCAGGTACGAATCGTACCTGTCACACACAGATCCAGTCGTCCTCGCTCTCAACCCGTTTTTCGTTCTGGAGTAAGTCCCATGGTCGCCGTGACATCACCGCCACCCTGAAATCTATTGTAGAAATGATCCAACCCCAGACCGCGGTGCTCAACTCCCCCGGGCAGCTGCCTTAATCACCGCATCTTTAGGGTTTGTTCACGACTTGCGGGCGGGCCTCCTTGAGCCTGATACTGTCCGTGGGGTGCCCCTCGATATGGACCAGTACACCCGTTTATTCGGAGTCGCCCGCATTCCCAATGAGGTACTTCTCCCGCCAGTTTCACGTGATTTTGACTGATGGCTTCTAAAAATTCGAAGCGCGGTTGCAGGATGGTCACTGCCCCAGTGTCCAGGCACATCGTCGTCCTCCGGCGTGGTCAGTTCTGTGAGTTTGTTTACACCCCCGCATCGGAGTTGTCCGGGAACTTACTCGCAGCCAAGACTGGTTCGATGTATTGGATGGTGAGAACCGTCCTATCCTCACCGAAAGAGAGATCCTCCGGAACCTCCAAGCTATCGTCACCGACGCCAACGACACCCCTCTGAGTGATGTAGGTTGCCTGATCCTGGCGGGTGATGAAATTTCACCCAACGTCGGAACAGGTTGCCCGCAACTCAATTGGCGTCCTCTCCACCGAGAACAGGAAGACGTGGTCACACCACCGTCAAGACCTCGCCAACAGCAAACATAATGGCCCGTGTTTGGAGATCGTCGACAACGCTCTATTCATCGTCTGCTTGGACGACGCTGCTCCCGATAATATCGCCGAGCTATGTGCCAACTTCCTGTGTGGTACATACAGCCTGACAAATGGGGTCCAAGTCGGGACCTGTACCAACCGCTGGTATGATAAGGTACCTATCCCCCCCCCGTCGCCGAGACGAAACCTGACACCTCTTCCCGTAGTTACAACTCATCGTCTGCGCCGATGGCTCGGCTGGAATCAACTTCGAACACACAGGTGTTGATGGCCACACCGTGCTCAGGTTCGCTGCCGATATTTTCACGGAGGGCCTCATGCTCCTCGCCCGTTCCATCAACCCAACTGCACCCACGCTGTTCAAGGCCGAGCTTTCCCCCTATGCCAAGTCATACAAGGCGCCACGGGGGGCGGTCAACGCTCCACCACCCTCCCCAGGTTATAGAATCGACCCTGCTCCGAAAAAGCTTGAGTGGGCTCTTACCCCGGAGCTTCGTGCGGGTATTCGTTATGCTGAAACGAGGCTGAGCGATTTGATCTGCCAAAATGACTGTCAAGCGCTCGAATTCAAGGGCTACGGAAAGAACTTCATCACCAGTCACGGGTTCAGCCCCGATGCATTCGTCCAGATGGCCTTCCAGGCCGCGTACTTCGGTTTATATGGAAGGACTGAATGTACCTACGAGCCAGCTATGACCAAGGCTTTCCTTCACGGAAGGACGGAAGCTATCCGAACTGTACAACCCGAGAGCGTCGCCTTCGTCAAGGTATGAAGGGAGTACCTCTCCCCTTGGACTGGATGCTGATCTGTCGTTAGACTTTCTGCTCAGAAGCTTCCAACAGCGAGAAGATCACCGCATTGCGCAAAGCTTGCAAGCGGCACGTTGACTTGACCAAGGAGTGCGCCATGGGCCTCGGACAGGACAGGCACCTCTATGCTTTGTATTGTCTGCTTCTCCGTGAACATGACGGGAACCTCGAACCCTCACCGGATGACCCAGTTCCCCTCTCCCCTGCCAGCAGCTCATTACCCAGCATCTTCACCGACAACGGTTGGAGCGTTCTGAACACTTCGATCCTCTCCACCTCCAACTGCGGTAACCCCGCCCTTCGTCTGTTTGGCTTTGGACCAGTTGCCGCTGACGGATACGGTATTGGGTATATCATTAAGGAAGACGGAATTTCTATGTGAGTGGGCTCAGTTCTTCTATACCCATTCTGATTCGCTGATAATGATTACTTCCAGTTGTGCTTCCTCCAAACATCTGCAAACGAGAAGGTTCTTGGATACCATTCACGGTTTCTTGCTTGATGTCCAGAGGATAATGATCCAACTTCACCGCGAGGCGAACGAACGACCCGCACCATTTGTAGACCACACCGGGGTGTTGCGTGACTCTAAGACTGGTCGTCCCATTAATGCCATCACGGACACGGAGGACGACGATCTCATGGGTAGGCTCTTTTCTATCCTCGACCCTTCCTCAGGTGTTGAACATATTGTATTACAGTCGGCTATTCCTTCTTCGACAGCGCCGAGGTCGAGTTGGCTAGTCGGAGGAAGCGTTACGCGCACCACGACGTCGGCAAAATCATACCGTTGGCCGAATACTGATTGGAATGAGCGGGGAAATGCGGTTATGATGTCGATGTAGTATGGGTCGTTCGCGCTGTATCTGCGTATTGTAGTATTACTCCGGTGTATGTATATCACGGACATTCCAGAAATAGGCGTATCAAAAGGGCGAGATATGCAACCCGGTCCCATCCGTGACCAGTTCTAACCCAGAGGGTGCATATCCCCTAGCTGATGTTCCAGGCGAGTTAAATCTACACTTTCCAGAGGGTTGAGAGGAATAGGCCAATCACGCGAAGATGGTTTGGAGATGACTTTTCTGGGGGAGGGGTCTCAACTGCTCCTTTTTGAGTTGGCCCCTTGTACCTCCCGTCATCGTGGCTTTGCTCGTGGGCCTCTCCTAAATAGCTAACAAGCTATCTACGTAGACTACTGACGCCAGAGATACGGCGTGATGGCGGTGGAGGAACAAAGTACTACAACCATGTATGACGCAGGGTCAAAACCTTCGACGGGATCTAACCAGCAAAAAATATCGGATAACAACAAAAAAGAACCGGGACTGAGAAAAAGAGAGCAAAATAATTATGATAAGGGGTGAGATTGAGAGAGGGGTGTGCGGTGGTGATGGCAAAGAAGATGGGGGTGGGTGGGGTGGGGTTGAGTTAATGTACAGGTATTCGTGGATCCGCAAGGTCGGACGTTGACTAGGCAGTGATGGCCATAGGCTTGCCATCCTCCTTCTTCTTCGCCTCAGCTTGTTCTGTCTTTTTCTTCAGCTCCAACTTCTGTTCCTCCAGCTCTTTCATCTTCTTCTCTAAAGCCTCCTTCTTTTGCTCCTTGGTCAACGTCAAGGTCCTATTCTGACTCGACGCGGGGCCGTGTAAAGTTCCAGTTTGCGGCGGCGTGACGGTCACAGTCGGGTCTGTGGACGAAACTCCGCGGTGGAAGGAGTTAGGCAGCACGCGGCCTTCCGGATGTTGGAAGTGACAGTTGGCTCGCGTGCACGCAGTTCCATAACGACATGGAGTATTTGAATGGGGGTGGAGGAATGTACATCCAACCTTCGTACAGGTTGCGCCATATCGGCACTGGGCTGGAGAAGGGGGTTGATGGTGAACAACTGGGGGAGGAGCGGGTCGGTTTTGCTGCAGAGCTATAGAAAAAGAGCGATCAGACATCTTGGGCAAAAGGATACAAGATAATTCGCTTACCCTTTGGGTTTAGCACAGCAGGACTTACGTGCGCCTTTACGCAGTCTTTGTCCTTGCAATTCTTCCCTTGCTCACAAGGATCGTTGCTCAACACAATACCACTCTCTGGTGTAGCTACTGGCGAGGGATGAGAATACCGACAGGAAGGATTTGTGCACTTCAGGCCGAACTTGCAAAGAGTGGGTGATTGAGGTCGTTCTGGTGGGATGTATGTTGGTCTTTGTTGGGTAGACGCGGGAGCAGGGGCGGCCTGAACTGGCTGAGGGGCGACAACTGGGGGAGCGGGAACTGGTGGAGGTTGGGGCTGGGAGTTGGCTTGTTCGTCGCGCTGGGGCTTCTGCCCACGGTTGTTCGGCCCTCGTCGCCCTCCGGTTTGTTGTTGCTGCCTCTGTTGGTGTGGCGGAACGAAGCCGTTGTTCATCCCATTCGCCATACCAATCTCTTGGAACCCGGGCTGGCCAGGCATGAAACCACCACCAGGTGGGACCATTCCCATAGCTCCAGCCATCTGGGCCATCAACGCCATTTGATTCATCATCATCTCCTGGAGTATCAGTGGGTTCGACATCTGAGCGGCCATAGCTGCGTTCAGGTCAACTCCTGGAACCATTCCATTTTGGAATACCGGAGGCACAGGGATTTGAGGTTGCTGCTGCTCCTGGGGGAATCCGGGGCCGCGAGGTCCGACTCTTTCAAGGAGACTTCGACCTGTGTTTCCGCCACCCTGACCGTCGCGACCATCGCGAAGCATAGCACGAGGACCAGAAGGGAGATCGGTACGACGTGACTTATTTGGTGCGTGGGAGGAGGGGGAAGCGGATCGTTTGATCCCAGAAGGTAGCGCCTGACTCATAGCTTGGTGATACATGGGTCTTGTCTGGCCGCCCTGCCTACGTTGGGGTGGTCCGTCGTTCGTGTTTGGAGGTGGTGGTTCGCGACGGTCTACGACGGGGTCTTGTTTGGGTAGTTGTGTAGGGGCAGGAGTAGAGGGGGCAGGCTGCGCTTCGGAGGAACCTTTTGCTGCCTCTGAAAATAGCCACTTTCCAAAGGTCTCGTCTGACCGCGACGGGTCAATGAAAGCCCATGAAGAATCAAACACGAAGGACATACCATAGTCAGCTCCAATCACTACAAAAGAGGGATATTTAATCAGTAAACGCGAAAAATCAAAGTGGGTTTGTGACGTACGATCCATGAGCTCGCTATTAATCTGCTCTTCCGACTTTCCGTTAATGAGCATGATAGTGATGTATTCTGCCATTGTAACGTCCGGTTCGGTGCCCCATCCTCGGTTGGCAAGCTCGTGTTGGATAGCGGTCTGGGGTAGTAAGGCTGTGAGTCGAAAGGTTTGGGTGAAAAACTGTGCACTTTGACGCACCTGGAGAGTGTTTGCGCGTTCGGTGCCGATAGTTAAGCCGAATGGCATGGTGGAGGGAGAAAAATGGGAGGGACGAAGAGGGGGAGTGGATGGTCGTCGTCGCCGTTGAGCTTACAGAGGCGGTGGGGAGTTGGATTGACTTGACCCGGCAGGAATGGCACTACTCCCGAATTCGGAAGTTTGTTCCCATCACGTTACAGCGCTTTGATCTCAGCGATCATCATCATGGCTGAGGGCCGTGGTTGCAACAGGGTGGAACAATGGGATGGACCGATGGCCCTCTCCCTCAAGTACAAATAAAAGGCAGCCGTGCCTTGTCTCCTTTCTTCCTCCACTCCACTCGCCACCATCGTTATCGCTCCTATGGATCGTTCCCAGCTAAACTCCCTCAAACGCTCTCAACTCCAGCAATTGGCAAGGGTATGCACTCTATCACTCTCGCGTTTCGAAGCGTGAACCGACGCGACCATTATACTAGAGGGACGGCCTCAAGGCTAACCTGAAGAACGTTGAGATCGTTCGCCTCCTTCTCGAGAAACATCCCGATGGTGTACCAGAATTGTGCGCGTCTACTGTGAAATTCACTGCGAATGCACTAACCGTGGTCCCTCTACGGGGCTGACAGATCATCGGCGTCGCGCCCCTCCGCGCCCTCTCCTTCCAAGGCTAAGCAGCCAACCAGGAGGAGTAAACGAAAACCTACGGCCAAGCCGAAGCCAGTCTCCATCAAAACTGAGGAGGCCCACCCCAGTGTGCACACTAAACCTGTCTTTGACGAGCCTGAGGCTCCGCGAAAGGGACGCGACGTCCGTTCTATGGCTCCACCACCAACCACCCCAGCAGCACTTCTCCAACCCCTCCGATCGCCGGTGAATGGGCGGCTTCCTACCACGCCCCGGATTGACGTTTTCGTTGAGACGGAGGCTGTCGGCGGGGGTGGCGACGCCGTGGACGTCTACGATGTGGCTCGCCCACCCGAAGCCACTCCGACACCGCCCGAGGCTGCGGTGGCAACATCTCACCTGGCACATGAGATGTTACGTAGCCTCGCCACCATTATCGACACGACCTCTCTCAACCCAGAGGAACCCTCGTCGATCCTCCACCGTGCCAAGGCTCTAAATGCCATCCTGGACACAACCATCCTGCCAAGGATGATGAAGGTGGACAAGGAGGTGAAGGACATTGTATGGATGAGGTATGGTCATCCAAACATCGTTTAACCCGTTCACTGACCTCGGCATTCCAGGGCCGCGGTGGAGGCTAAAATCGGCCCTCGACTGAAGGAGAAGGGCGTCTTGCCAAACTACAGGCACAGTGGGATCCTCAACATAAGGTCCGACCTCTCCTTCCCCGCAGTTCGTCCACCCTCCCCCAAGAGGCCGAGGGAGGAAGGGGGTGGCGAAGAGCTACCAGCCCAATCCCAACCCCGCGCTTCTAAGCGCACCCGGGTTCATTGAACCCTTTTGCTTTCCTATCTCCGATTTCCCCCCATATTATTTTACCGCAGTACCTCTAGATGTACCATTACTTTTTCATATGCGGTATCTAATCTCTGTTGTACTCTCGCAATCTCACTCGGGCTGGCTCGACGGGTTTGCCGTCGACTGTGTTCTGCCTTGGACCTGATCAACCGTGACCCGCTCTCAAGCCTGAAAAAGCTGTTCCCTTGGCATGGGGTACCCCGTTGAGCATTCGCATTTCACCACGTTCACGACCGGGGCGTCTGAAAGAAATCTATTGAGAGATCGGTAGAAGTGTCCGGGCTGTTCCGGCCGGCAGTTGCCTCCCGCTGATCAGTTCGGTCAACAGGGTGCGGGGAGCCAGGGAACCTGAGATTTACCACGACCGGTTTCGCGCAACCGACTGCGACAACCAGCAAAGGGATGGATCTACTTGGCCAAGCAAAATACCTAAAAGCCCTCCGCGATGGTATTGTTCTCATCCTCGCCCCAACGAAGCCTGCGGTGACCTCACCTTCACGTTCCATTCAGGCGACCTCCCAGGAATCCACTCTTTCCTCGCCGAGCTCACCAACCAACATCGTAAATCAACAACCTCCGACGCAGACGTAGAACAGACAACTCAGGCACGAGCTGCGCACGCCTTACACCTGGCCGTTAAATGTGGTTCCTGTATGATTTTTGTTCGGATTTGATCATCGACTGCGGGCTGGCTGACGCGCGGACTTGCCCATTTGCAGGCGATATCATTACCCTCCTCCTTGCGAACCGCTTTATTTCCCCCAATGCTGTCTATCCCCCGGGGTCCGGGACTACACCCTTGCACCTCGCCGCTTCAGAAGGGAGGGTTGATGTTGTGAGCTTGTTGCTGGATCAAGAAGGGATCGACGACTCCCTCCTAGACGCTAATTGCAAATCCTGCAAGGATGTCGCGAAGGGCAAAGACGTTGTAAAGGCTATTCAAGGTGCGTATTCGCCCAAATTGTTCTAAGAAACCCCTGGAAATGAATTCTCTGGTATCGCTTCCCGCTCCAATCCAGATTCTCGATCATTCCTCGACGCCTCGTACCGTTCGCTCCTCCGGTCTTACATTCTCTCTCCTTCGCAAACACCTTACAATTCACCCAACCCCAACCCCCAGTACTCACCTAAACCCCTCATCGACCTCCTCTCCTCCCCAAGAATCAAGCACGTAGATCTGAACTATATTGATGATCAATCTGGTGCCACCCTCCTTCACGAAGCCACCAAGCGCAAGGATCTCAGCCTCCTAGAACTGGCTATCCGCGCGGGAGCGGATGTATTCGCGAGGGATCGAAAGGGTCGACCAGTGTACGATGCCTCTGCCACAGGCAAAGACGATCAAGTTAGAGTGTTCTTAAGGCAGTGTGAGTCGCTTTTGAGAAGACTCCAACTCCACCCATCTGATCTCCCTCAGTCACTAGCCACGATACCACGTTGCTGGCCTCCTCATCTCCAACAGTTCCACCACCCACCCTTAAGGGCTATCTGCACAAGTATACCAATGTCGCTAGGGGGTATAATACCCGGTGGTTTGTACTCAAGGATGGTGTCCTCTCCTGTGAGTCGTGCCTCTTTGGTCCCCGCACGGTGCGATACTGAGTTGTGGTCTGTAGACTACCGCCATCAAGAAGATGAGAATATCGCCTCCCGTGGGTCAATCACAATGAAGACGGCAGTCCTGAAAGTCGCTTCGGGGTCTAACGAACAGAAGTTTGAGGTTCACCACATCCCCAGCCGCGGCCACCAGACTGCTCAGAAATGGTACCTCAAAGCCGACCACCCCGTCGAGGGGACGCGCTGGACGACTATGATTCGCAAGAACATCGATTGGTACAAACAGGAAGAGCAGAAGGATCGGGCGGCGCGAAAGAGCGAAGCAAGTTTACGGGCGCCATCGATGAAGAGCGTTGGCACGACCAATACCAGTTCGAACACCCTGAGCAGCAGGCGTACCCTCAGCAAAGGGAGGGAACAATCGGGGAACTTCAGTGATAATTATAACTGTGGTCCCGATTCTGAGGCAAGTTCGATCACTGGTATCGGCGGAGATTCCCCCGCAGCCCCGACTCCAAAAATAGTCGCTGGTCTCGAACAACAGGAAGACGGGGGCGACGCCCCTGACGACTCTTCCGCAGATGACCTTACCGAATCCGATCACCCACCGTTCGAGGATGTATTCAAGATCCAAGAGAACTACGTCCAGATACAAACCAAGCTGATTTCAGATTATCTCCACGCCATGCTCAAACCAGGCCCCTCCGCAACTGGTCTCACTGAACTAGCCGGGCAGCTTAAGGACAACATTGGGAGTATCAGCTCAACCCTGGAAGAGTACCTTGAGATGGTCCAGAAACGTGAGGCGTGGTGGGCCGCTAGACTCAAAGCCGAACAGAAACGCCAGGATGTCTGGGAAACCAGCCTCAAGACTGTCGTTGAGGAAGGAGAAGCTCTCGAGAGGGAACTCAAGAGCAGGAGTTCTAAACGGAGGAGTCGGTTGTTCAGTTCCGAAAACGAAGAGTGGAGGCGCAGCACGCTTAAATCCAAACCGGTATCTAGCCCCCCATCCAGAATGGGTACGCTTTCCCCACCACACCTGACAGCGGGCGAGGTCTTTACCATTTCCCCTGAACCGACCTCTGGCACCAATGCTGCCCTTCAGTCCAACGGGTTGACTGCTACGGTGGATCTGACTACCGAACCACTCAGCAACACGATTACCCCTGCCCCAAGCACGTTCTTAACTGCCTCGGAAAAGTCCACTGTTAACGAACCCGGTTCTACGACCACGATAACGGCCTTCAATTTTTCCCAACCTCCCTCCAACACGGTCCGTCGCTTCTCCCTCGCAGCTGGTTTGAAAACCCCGACACTTCCCCACGGATCCCCCGAGGCTGACGAGATTGATACCGACGAAGAGGACGAGGAGATCGATGTGTTTTTCGACGCCATCGATGCCGGGACCCTGCCCATGATCGTATCGCAAGTCCACGAGGAGAGGTTCTTGGAACTTGGGAAGGGTCAGTATTCGGGGTACGTTAATATCAGACGGCGGTTGGATCTCGATGCGGACAACAGACCCCCGACGAGCCTTTGGTCGATTTTGAAGAGCTCGATCGGAAAAGGTGTGCCGTCCGTCGTTGGCACTACCTCCGTTCGTTGACCATCCCTTGGAATTGCAGATTTGACCAAGATCTCATTCCCCGTGTTCTTCAACGAGCCAACAAGTATGCTGCAAAGGATGGTACGTGCGTCGGGGAAACTAGCGGTACTTGAGACTAATATCCTGCGAAGGCGGAGGATATGGAGTTCCCTCAATGCTGTAAGCCATTATCTCAAGAAGAACGACTCGAAATTGACCGATCCGCGCAGTGGGCGCTGCGGTCAACGAGCGTGATCCACTGACCCGTATTGCATATGTCGCTGCTTTTGCGATGTCAAATTATTCTTCCACGTTCGGTCGGATTGCCAAGCCATTCAACCCCATGCTTGTATGTGAAAGTACATCATACACTTTACCCTCCCCTTAGGCTAACGGGGTTTAGGGCGAAACTTTTGAATACGTAGATCTCAAGCAACAATACCGGTATGTCTCCGAACAAGTCAGCCACCACCCTCCAATTTCAGCGTGTTGGGCCGAGTCGCCCTCCTGGCGGTACTATGGGGAGGTATGTCAGCCTGAGATCTGACGTTTACGTTTCGCTGACGCACGCCATCACAAAGGTTGATGCTCAAAACAAGTTCATGGGCAAATCTTTCGAGATAAGACCCACCGGGGTCGCACACGCAGAGTTGATCCTTAATGAGGAGTGGGCACCGGATTACCCGAAAGACAAGCACCCCAGGAACGTTGGTAAAGTTGTCGAGCATTACAGTTGGAAGAAGGTCATCACCAATATTTCTGGATTCATGTTGGGCGCCCCAACAATCGACCATTATGGAGAGATGATTGTGCGATACAATTTTTCGCCCACCCTTCGTCACCTGGAACTCATGAAACACGCAGGTCACAAACCACCGCACTGGGGATCAGTGTCGACTCACATTCAAGCCCCGCGGTTGGCGGGGAAAAGATGCGTATGAAGTGTCAGGGTTCGTGATCTCCAGCGCCGGCAGGCAGGTCTACAAGGTTGCTGGGAAGTGGACGAAACAGCTCGTTGCTTGTCCCATCGGTTCTGGGGAAGATTATTTTATCCACCCGGACATGGACATGTCGGCCAGTCAGTCCGCGCAGAATCTCTTGCTCTGGAAGAACTCGGAGAAGCCCGTTGCACCGTTCAACCTGACACCTTTCGCCATCGCGTTGAACGATTGCCCAGAAGATACACTCAAACCCTTCATCTGTCCCACAGATTGCAGGTTGCGCCCTGATCAACGGGCTTTCGAGATGGGCAAGTACGAACGCGCGAACGAGCTGAAGTTGAAACAGGAGGAGAAGCAGAGGGCGACGAGGAAAGGGAGGGAAGAAGGAAGGATCCCACCGCATCGGCCAAGGTGGTTTATGGCTGAGACCGAGACCGATACGGGTGAGAGGTATTGGGCACCCTCCAAGGTGGGAGAGGAACTTGAGTATTGGTTAGAGAGGGAACGAGTCTGGAAGGCCAGGACAAATGGTGGACCGGATACGGTTTGGAAGGGTGTGGACCGCATCTTTACCGACGACGAACCATAATCCGCCCCAGTGACTTTTCGACTCCCTTTCCCCATCCGCACACTCGGACTTGGATCTTTGGATAAAGACGTTTTAAATTAGCACCATACCGTCTTGGACCCATTACAAGATTTTGGTTTTTGAATAATAACTTATCACTTTTTAATTCCCCAAACCTCCCCAGGGGCGAACTGGTCGTGGGTAACTTAGGACCCTGACGTTCCTCTAACCTGGCACGACAGCGTTGATCTAGGATTTCCCATCACGCGGCTTTCACCCTGACCACCTCAATTGTTGACTGGGCCAAATTACGACGCCCTCTTCATTTCTGAGAACAATCTGGTTGGGCGGGCGGAGGGCCTCGATGTGGCCACCTGCTCTCAGTACTGCCCTACCCGCCACGTACCAAGCTGTGGGACCACGCTGGCGTCGTCATCGAGGTTCTTCTGCCATGATTCATTGTGTGCCTGACGTACGGCAGGGACAGAGAGAGATGTCCCTAACGTCTGTATCTCTTGGCCAGTGTTCGTCTCGAACGGTTCAACTGGGCGGCAAAGCATCGGCCCCTGTGTGTTGACCGTGATTCTCGAAGTCGCTTTCCTTCGTTAAGACTCACCCCGGATCAAGGGGACCACCGCCCATCTACCTCTGTCGATAGGTAACACGCCATGCAGTCTGTGTGGCATCCGCGACGACATGCCCCCCCGGAAGCATTGCCCCGCATTCTTGACGGGGGTGCTCCCATGTCCGTCACCGCCCAAACACGGATCCCACCCGTGCGACTCGCTCGTTCCGGGGTCGAGATATATCTCCTGGAGCCGGTCCTTCTCTGTTAGCAACCAACTCCGTTTTTCGGAGGGGCAGGAGCAACAGGAACGTGATTGCGGGCGGGGCGTGAGGCGAGGGAGGTCGCGAAGCGATCCAGTAAGGATGACACAACAAATCAGGTCCCTGCGGTTGGGGTCGTACACCTCGCCTGGCCGTCATTCATTCACGTTCCCCAAGCGCTTGTGTACCATTACCAGTCACACTTACAATGGGATACGGCAGAGGGGTACAACGCACACATTTCTTCCTTCTTCGCGTCGGTTTAGAATGCAATGCTGCCGACAACCTCTCTCTCCGCTCCAATCAAGATCCTGAGAGCCTTTCCCTTCCAGGGAGGAGGTACTGCTTGTCCGTGCCCATCGATGTACCCGTTCTCAACGGTGTCTCCGAAGAAGATATAACCAGGAATATAACGATCGACGAAGCTGACGCGGGGGCGGTGGAGTGGGGTTAGCTGTGTCCGATGGCGCGATGTTTTCGGTCAACGACTCACGATACCACTTGATCGTCGGTCATTCCTTTCCCACCATTCCGAGCCTTCATGTAGTGTTCCTGCTCAAGGCGCCATTTGTATACTTGGTCGTACGACGACGTATCGGACGGAGTTATCTACAGGAAGCTCTAGGGTGGCCCGGTTTGTTGAAAACTGGTGCCGACTCACCTGGATAAGGGTATGTAAGGACGACCACCAATCTGCGTACGGCCGGAGCAGTCTATTGAGTTCGTGTACGTCTTCCTTATGATAAATGAACGAAGAAGGCGGACCCCCGAGTGAAGCATAACGTTGTTCGATAATTTCTGGGGGAACTGGATGGAAGCCGATGCACCACCCCTCCATGATGATCACATCGAGTGGTCGATTGACGACGGTGGTTTGGTCGATTCTATCGCCTTCTCCCGAGTGGAGACTCTTGTCAAAGATCGGGATGGAAACAGTGCCCTCGGCACCAGGCTCGTTGATCCGGCGGAGTGAGTCCAGGACTTGGGTGCCGAGGGGGACGTCGTGGGTTCCCGGTTGACCCCTCCCTTGAAGGAGGGGGTTATGAGGATGGTCGTTTGCGATACGGGCCAACTCCGAATGTGGAAGGTAGAGATCGTCAAGGGAGAATAAGGCCACGGAAAGACCGTTTGGCCGAGAGATCAATTCGTCCTTGAGGATGTTGGTGAGGTAAGTTTTGCCACTGCCCTGGGGGCCCTGCACCCCCACGACAAGTGGTTTCTTTGGTCCGACCCCCGGCTGGAGGTGTTTCAACACATGTCGTAGCATGTAATCGACGGCAGGCTTTGCCATAATCGAGAAACCCGCTAAGAAAACGTACGGGTAACACGGGGGTGAGATGACGGGAAACGAATGGACTGTGTTGTGAGCTGTCCAAGGTTGGAAATCCGCCTCGGACCGTTCCGTATAGTACACGCGCGGGCAACGAGGTATATATCCATTGAATTAATCGTGATTTGGCGCTGGAGTGAGCGCTGGAACCGCTTAGGACTGGGCATTACAGCGGATCAGGAGATGGAGTAGTACGCCTTGGGGTATCACTTTTATAAGTGTTCAGGAAGAGGCGCGTGCGAGGTGCGTGTCGAAGGCTATTGAGAATTCCCAGGCTCCCGTATTTGACACGACCTTTCCCCTTCTAGCTCTCAAGGTGTTTGTTTCCGGTGGTTGGTATTGCGCGAACAGCAAAACAACCTAACGCCGGTCAGCCCTCCAAATTGGACCGTCCAGGATGAGGCGGCGAGAATGTCGCACCCTCCAGAGTCATCAGACACCCTTGAACACTTCGCTCGGTACGATATCCTCGGAGATCGACTCCGGACAAAAATTGCCGACGAGGTCATACCATCATCGCAGGGCCGTGGAGCCAATGAACACGGTACTGCCTTGGAAGTAGGTCAACAGTACCGAGGCCGTCTGTGTGCATCTGATCACCTCCCTCAGTCCTCTCAAAGTTAGGGTTGCCTGTAAGCCGTACGGGGTCAATGAAGCACATTCCGCATACTACGCCTCTGCCCCGCCTCTCATGGTTGACCGGGCTGATGTGTACGACGGCGTTCTGTGTGAGATCATAGGGTTGTTCAATGCGACATCATCTGGGCAGAACCCCAAACTAGTACGACGCGAGAACAACCACCCAGGCGCCGTATCCGCTATCCTCGAAACAGGGCACACTTTGAATTCGAATGGGTTGGGCACTGGGACTGGTGAAATGAGTTCCCACCCCCTATACCCGGTCCCCAGTCGTAACACATATGTCGCTGGCGTCCCGGCTATACTGGGACGGGTTTAACCCGAAGGCCTTGTCCGGGCTCTAGCCTCTCGAGACAGTCGATGGTGCCCACCAGGTCCGGAACCTGCTCTCATTACAACACGGCCTCCATCTGCACTTTGACCGCTTGTATCTGTGGTTTGATTGTACAGCGAGGCGCGCCGTCCAGGAACTTTCCGTCAGTGCTGGCTGGGATCGAGCGGATCATCGGCAGGAGCTACGCGTCCCAGGACCTCCGTTTTTGGTTGGTTTAAGTATCTCCGAATTGCGGGGGCGGTCCGTCCCCGAGCTTGGGCTGTTTGCCCTTTGTGTTCAGTGCTCAGGTCACGTACATGCGTGCCGCCTGGCCCTTCAACGAGCTGGAGTGGTATGCCGAGGAATAGGGGGTCCTCGCCTGTGACGTCGTCGGCTCTACTCGGAAATTTCACGTCCTCCCATGCCGTCACTCAAGGGAAGTTTTGTGATTCCAGGTGAGGGCACCCCGGGTTAAAGTCTGGCACGCGGTTAGAGCACCCCTGCGTTCCACCACGTACAGTTGTGTATCAAAACGCGCTGGTGGTGTAGTTTGCCGACTCGGCACGCAGAACCTTGGAGTGAAGATGCGACCCTACTGTTATCGTTCTCTCTGTACAGTCAAACCTTGGTGAGGCCAAATTGGGCGCTAGTACGCAACTCGGCAAGTTGCGAGCACTGCCAAGGGACAGTTTCGGTGTGATCGGGGATCGACAGTGCCAGGGCGATGATGGCCGCATCCACCCTGGCGAAACATTGCCAACGATCTGTCCGGAAACTGACGTCGAACTGTCTGGGGGCTTTGTGCGGCTGGCTAGATCATTTATAAACCCTGAAACGATGGACTCTCCTATTCGCACCCTTTCTCTCCCCTGAGGTTACCCTCAGGTCAGCCTTGCCGTCAAACCTGACTCATGGTATGGGATTTTCGTCGCTTGCCTGCGGGCAAAGTGGTCAATATTGATGACCGGATTTCCAGGTTTTTCCGGCGGTGCCGGCTTTTACGCTTTTTTGGATTGCAATCCAAGTCCGGTTTTCCGCCGCCGCGGGTTGCACCCAATCAGATTGGGAATGGGTAGGGGCGATTTCACCAGGTCTGAAGCTCGACACTGACGTTCTGGGCAGTCACACAACTCGCTCAGGCAAGATCCGTGTGCCGTCGTCCAAATCCTTGAGGCCAAATGCAAGAATCAGACGTGTAAGTCGTGGGAAGCAATACATCGTGCAGACATCCGGCTCAGGCGTTCTGCCAGCGTACGACCTCCGTCCGCTCAAGCCCGGCACAAATTACCTGACACCACAGGCGGGGGAATCGTCGGGTTGCAGCTGCAATACGGTGACATACTCGTCGGTCCTCCTTTTCCTCATAGTGGGGGCGCCGCGCTCACCTCTTCGTCTCTAGATTATACCAGGCCTGTTCTCAGTGCCAGATACCTGAATCGGGGAACACGTGAGGAGATGGGCCGCAATCACAACGCACGACTCACTCCAACACAGGTGGACGTTTTATGAAAAGTTCTGCACCGAAGTTTATGTTACCCAGTAAGGAGGACCTCTGTGTCGATGCGGATCCTCCGCTCACTTCTGACAGGACTCCCTTCGATATCCCCGATGACACCAAAGTACCGCTATGGGCCTACCTCGATGTAACGGTATGTACGGTACTCGTCAAGGTTCTAGCTCCCTCACACAAGACTGAGTAGGAGGAAGACAACTTCAACCTTACCACTGCCAGAGCTCTTGCTGGTATGTGTCGCAGTGAATACGTCCATTGTATTTTGTTTGACTGACTTCCCCGCGGTAGATATGAAGGTGTCAAAAATGCCTCCGTCGAAAGTTATGTCCTCCGGCTCGGACGGTCCACCTACTCCCACCCCTAGTGCCACAAATCATACAGGTGCAATCGTCGGCGGTAAGCGGGTCTATTTGGAATATCGCCGCGTGCCCTCACACCCACCATTTCCCCTACAGGTGTTGTCGGGGGGATAGCCACTATTGCGTTGTCGATTGCGCTCATTTGGTTCTGTTTCCTTCGAAAGAAGCCTGTGAACGGGGGGAAAGTTAGGTTGGAGACAAGGGTGCTCCGGACGGATGAATCCCTCTTATCGCCGGGACCCCTATCTCCACCCAGAATCACTCGGGTGAGTCTCACGAAAGGCTCACCAGTGGTATTGTCTCACTCGAATGTGATCGACGCGTTTAGGACTTGCCCAAGAACGCGACGTACCGCGAATTGAGCAGATCCGGAGTGATGACCGCCTATGACAGCAGTTTCTATCCAAAACACACGGTCGTGCCGTCAAAAAACGGGTTCAATGGGTTTGCGGAGGTGTGAGTGTGGATGGAGGCATATGCGACATATTTATACATCGCTCGGAGTATCCCATCGCTTGTTGAAACCTCCAAGCTTTGGATACACTGGCGGGGGGAAGGGAACCGTTCTGGACCCTGACCGTTGTCTAGGAATCAAGGCAACGCGAGCCGCGGTTATTGGCGCCCTCGTGGGGCTACCGGCCGTTCAGTTACCCGACGGAAAGCCACTCATTATGCATTACCCCTTGGTATAATAATTCCATGCCCATTTGTTTGTTATACGTGATATACGCGATGTCGCGAGTGTGGGAAAATGTCCGGATAATTAGCGGCTTCGGTTTATCCTCGCCAAGTCGCGTTCTCGAAGTCTCAACATCTCTCCACCATGGTCTTGGGACGACTGTCGGTCCGCGGTCGTCTCGTCCGGCCAGGGGGAGCGCGTCTGCTGCACGTATCCGCCGTTTGTCTTGCTTTTACCCCCATACAGCAACTCAGGACCACCGTTACCCCCGTTGTTGGCTACTGCGCCTCGGCGAATGGTGAGCACATCGCTAGCTCTCCCCCGGAACTTTACCGCAAGGCCTCCGCCAAAGTCCTCCCAAAACTCTCCCACCCTGATCAACCTGCATGGACTGAGGCCATCGGCATCGGCGCTGCCGAGGAGTTCGCCGCCAGGGTCGGGTAGGTCTCCCTTTCCAGCTGCAGCCTATGGACTCTAACCGTGGACAGTTATCCTGCCTTCGTCCGACCGTCATACGCATTCAAGGTCTCTGGTCCCCATAACATGCAAGTTACCCGAAACATGGTACTGAAGACCTCTCTGAATTCCAGCCTCCCACGACCACCGATAACCCCTTCAACCAACTCATACTTGCTACAAGGCCTAGCTCGTGTATCTCCTCGACCTTCCTTTGCGTCATTTCCACGTCGCCCCTTGTTCCCTAGTCGATCATTCCACCAACCAGGGCCACGGGCGGACCGTGATCGCAAACCTGAAGAGAAAACGAAGCCCAGCGTCAATGAAGAGCTCCGGGGAGTTAAGGGAGAGAAGATATGGACGATTCCGAACATTCTGACGGCATCGAGGGTACTTTCGTGTCCTGTCCTTGGATACGCGATTCTCCACGACAACTTCTATGTCGCGACAGGGTTGCTCGTGTATGCTGGTCTCACGGATTTCGTGCGCGTGTGATTCTTCTGTTTTGCACCCAGAGGTAGCTCACCTGCCTCATCTTTCATACATTTAGGCGGACGGCTACTTGGCACGGAAGTACAACATGGGCTCGGTTCTTGGCTCGATCCTTGACCCAGCCGCGGACAAGGCTCTGGTGACCACACTTGTGGTAACCCTCACCGTTAGAGGGTTGGTTCCCCGTACGTCAGCACGTGTCTGGAGCATGCCATCTTAGCTTAACATTTGGCCCCGTTGACTCTCCAGTACCGCTCGGGATCATCATATTGGGAAGGGATGTGTTATTGAGCCTCTCAGCCTTTTGGATCCGGTGGAGAACTCTACCTCCACCTGTGAGTTGTTGGTTCCAATATGGCGTCCCGTAGCTGAATGACCCTTCAAAGAAAACCTTCCAAAGGTATTGGGACTTTTCGCTTCCTTCTGCAGAAGTTCGACCGACGCTTATATCCAAGGTACGCGGGGGTAGTTCATACCCGACGATAGGTGGTTAAGGGGTCCGCTCTCTAGGTTAATACCGCGTTGCAGTTGCTGCTGATGGGCGTGACGACTGTCTCACCCATCCTGACTGCAGATATTTCCCTTCCGCTTCAAGCGCTACAGTAAGTCGATCATTCTGGTCCCCTTATCTCACTATTTACCACAACCTCAAAAACAGATGGACAGTCGCAGGAACAACTATTTGGAGCGGTTTGAGCTACCTATTTGGTCGTGGTGGATTTCGTGTGATCAAGCCTCCAACAAAAGGCATTTAAACCCAGCCGTGAAGTTCTCCAGCATACCTCATAGCCCTCTGCTTTCGTCGCTTATCTCTAATTTAATGTTTAATGACATTCGATGTTACCCGGTTTCTTGTTTTCACGCCCGGACGGTCGCCGATTAGCCCTTAGGATATAATGATTTTATTCCCGGCTTATTACGCGATGATGCAACGGAGCAAGTGTGAGAAAGGTCCGTGGAGGTTTTTATGTATTGCCCTCTCCCCACCGAGTCACGTTCCCTAAATTTTACCCTCTCTCCACCATGGCCCTGGGACGACTATGGGCCTGTGGTCGCCTTGTCCAGCCCCAGAGGGTGCGCTTGTTGCATGTATCCGCCGTTCGTTCTGCTCTCGCCCCCACAAAACCCCTTAGGGCCATTGCCGCCCCCATTGTTGGCTCCTACGCCCCAAAGAACGACGAGCACGTCCTCAGCTCCCCCTCGGAACTCGCCCGCAAGATATCCGCCAAAGTACTCCCAAAACTCCCCCGTCCTGACGTTCGCAAGGTCGTGATCGTCGGTTCCGGCGGTCTCAGCATTGGCCAGGCCGGCGAGTTCGACTACTCCGGCTCCCAGGCTCTCAAAGCCTTGAGGGAAGAAGGAGTTGACGCCGTCCTAATCAATCCCAACATCGCCACTTGGCAAACCTCCCATCAGTTGGCCTCCGAGGTCTACTTTTTGCCGATCACTCCGGACTATGTCGCCTATGTTCTTGAAAAGGAGCGCCCGGATGGGGTCCTCCTGACATTTGGTGGTCAGAGCGCGTTGAACGTCGGTATAGAGTTGGATAGGATGGGTGTCCTCGAGCGACTCGGTATCAAGGTCCTCGGAACGTCAATCCGCACTTTGGAAGTCAGTGAGGACCGGGACCTGTTCGTGAAAGCTCTGAAAGGTACGCGACCATCAGATTCTATTTTGATCTACCCTGGATTCTCACCTACCTATCTTTGCATCATCTGTAGAGATCGATATTCCAGTAGCTCAGTCCACCGCCGTCTCCACCGTGAATGATGCTCTCGCCGCTGCCGAAAAGATTGGCTACCCTGTCATTCTGCGGTCCGCGTTCACCCTCGGAGGTCTCGGTTCTGGGTTTGCAAACGATCCCGAGGAACTACGCGACCTGTCTGCAAGGAGTTTGAGTTTGAGTCCTCAAGTTCTGATCGAGCGAAGTATGAAAGGCTGGAAGGAGCTCGAGTACGAAGTTGTGCGGGATGGTGCCGATGTGAGTAACTGTTTTTGAATCCCTGAACCACTTGAGTACCAACTTGTGTGCAGAACACCATCATTTGCTGTAACATGGAGAACTTCGACCCGCTTGGCACACATACTGGAGATTCTATCGTTGTCGCCCCCTCCCAGACCCTTCCGGACGATGAATACCATATGCTTCGCTCTGCGGCTCTCAAGGTTATTCGACATCTAGGCGTCGTTGGAGAGTGCAATATCCAATACGCGTTAAATCCATACTCCAAGGAATATTGTGTCATCGAAGTGAATGCCCGGTGGGTTGAAGAGGTCTCATTTACTAGTTCACTTCTCTGACAAGGTAGTGGACAGGTTGAGTCGATCCAGCGCTCTGGCTTCAAAGGCAACTGGTTATCCTCTGGCATACACTGCAGCTAAGCTCGCACTCGGGCACACGCTCCCTGAACTTCCCAACGCCGTCACAAAGACCACCACCGCCTGTTTTGAACCTTCCCTCGACTACATCGTCACTAAGATTCCGAAATGGGACCTTGCCAAATTCTCTTCCCAGGTCAACAGGGAGGTTGGTTCTTCGATGAAGTCTGTCGGCGAAGTCATGGCTATTGGAAGGACATTCGAGGAGAGTCTCCAGAAGGCAATTCGACAGATTGATCCTAGGTATAAAGGCTTCGAGGCTTATACTGCTCCGGAGGATTTGGACCGCGCACTCTCAAAGCCGACTGACATGCGTTTGTTTGTCATCGCCCACGCGATGTACAACAAGAACTATTCTGTTGATAAGATTCACGAGTTGACCAAGATCGACAAGGCGCGTCCAAGCGGAATCCAGTCTCTCGATCATTTGGCTCACATGCAGTTTTAGTGGTTCTTGCACAAGATTGACAACATCGTACAAACCCGTTTCGCTCTCAAGTCCGCCGGTGCTCTGGAAAACGTTGACAAAGAGCTCATGCATACTGCCAAAAAGATGGGATTTTCGGACCCGCATATCGCTGACCTCGTTGCTTCGACCGAGGACGAAGTTCGTGCTCGCAGGAAATCTTTCGGAATCACACCCTTCGTCAAGCGTATCGACACTCTCGCCGCCGAGTTCCCTGCACACACCAACTACCTGTACACCACATACAACGCCTCGGAGCATGACGTCAAGTTTGACGACAATGGCACCATGGTCTTGGGTAGCGGCGTCTACCGTATTGGGAGTAGCGTCGAATTCGACTGGTGTGCCGTCACCTGCGCGAGGAAGCTTAGGGACATGGGCAATAAGACGGTCATGATCAACTACAACCCCGAGACTGTCTCCACAGACTTTGATGAGGCGGACAGGCTCTACTTCGAAGAGCTTGGGTTTGAACGTGTCATGGACATATACGAGCTCGAGGCCGCTAGCGGCGTTGTTGTGAGCGTCGGAGGTTAGTCTATTGCTCTCCTCCTTTCCCCCCATCCCACAGTTGTTTTCCAGGACAACTCCCTCAAAACATCGCCCTCAGGCTCAAGAAGAGCGGTGTCAACGTTTTGGGGACCGATCCGGAGATGATTGATAACGCCGAGGACCGTCACAAATTCTCTGCTATCCTCGATAGCATCGGTGTTGATCAACCTGCATGGACCGAGGTCACCAGCGTTGATGCTGCCAAGGAATTCGCCGCCAGGGTCGGGTAGGTCCCATTCCCCAGCTGTAATCAACGGGCACTAATCGTGTACAGCTACCCCGTCCTCGTCCGACCATCATACGTCCTTTCTGGAGCCTCCATGAACGTTGTCTACGAAGAATCTGCTCTCGACCACAACCTCTCTGCCGCCGCCTCAGTTTCTCCCCTCCACCCTGTCGTTGTCACCAAGTTCATCGAAAATGCTCAGGAGATTGACGTCGATGCCGTCGCTCATGAGGGCAAACTCCTCATCCACGCCATTTCTGAACACGTCGAGAATGCTGGTGTCCACTCCGGGGACGCCACCCTTGTTCTTCCGCCATTCTCTTTGTCTGAGGGTGACATGGAACGCCTAAAGGTCATCGCGGAGAAGGTTGCCCTCGCGTTCAAGATCTCCGGTCCCTACAACATGCAAGTTATCCGAAGCATGGTCCCGGGTGAGGATGAGGCCCAGTTGAAGGTTATCGAGTGTAACCTCCGGGCATCTCGATCCTTCCCCTTCGTTTCCAAGGTCCTTGGACAGAACTTCATCGAGACTGCCACTTCGGCCATCGTCGGACAGGACGTGCCTGAACCTGTGGATCTCATGAAACAGAAGAGGGATTACTCCGCGATCAAGGTCGCTCAGTTCTCTTGGACTCGATTGGCGGGAGCCGATCCCTTCCTTGGATGTGGTCAGTACCTTCGTAGTACCTCGGGTTCTCACCTGATCCTAAGCACTTTCCCCCTCCCCAGAAATGGCTAGCACCGGTGAGATCGCCAGCTTCGGCGCCACTATCCAGGAGGCGTACTGGGCCGCTCTCCTCAGTCAAACCGGTTTCAAGATCCCCCGTCCCAACTCAGGTGTTCTCCTCGGTGGCGATATCACCAAGCCAGAGATGCGCACCGTCGCAGAGGGGTTGACCCAGCTAGGATTCAAACTCTACTGTTCGTCAAGTGAAGTTGAGGAATTCCTGAACGACATCCCTTATGTCTCTGCCCAACGTATCTTCTTCCCCACCAAGGACAAGAGAAAGCTCAGGGAGGTTTTTGACGAGTACGACGTTGAATGTGTTATAAATTTGGCCAAGGGACGAGGAACCAGCGCGACTGATGAGGATTATGTTGCTAGGAGGTACGCCTGTTCTCTCGTTTCGTGAGCTTGTGAGGCTGATGACTGCCGTAGGAACGCTGTGGACTTTGGGCTGCCCCTGCTCAACAATGCCCGTTGCGCACAGCTGTTCGTTGAGGCCTTGGCCCTGAAAATCCCCCAGGGCGGCCTCAAGAAGTACGTGGAGGGAAGGATACCATCCGAAGTGAAGTCTTGGCGAGAATTCATTGGATTCAGGGCTTGAGGTCCTGGCTCACGCTTCGAAAAATCCCAACACAAAAGATGACCTACGTTGTCGATTCATTCTAGAGTATCTCAGGGTTCAGGGACATTTCTTCTCGTGTATAGTCATAGTGTTGAGTTGTTTTGTACTGCAGGAACCCTCATGTAGGTTCGTCGAAAAATCATGATGGTAACAGATCTCCCTCTGTGGATAGCGATCTCTCGTCGAGCTTTCTGGCGGTATCTATCCTTCTCACGATGCGCGGGGTGGTTTGTTGGTTGATCCTGTCGCTTGCCTGCGGCGGTTGTCGACCAACGGCGAACTTCTTAACAAGGTGTTCCGGGAGCACGCCCTGGATAGCGTCTGCTACGAGGCGGCCGATGACAGGCAAGAACTAGTTATGGATGGGAATGTTAGAGGGTAGATGGGCCCATGCCACGCCAGATTTACCTTGTACGCGTGTCCGCTTCCTCCAGTTGCTACGAATAAGGACGGGTCTCCAGAAACATAACCTATCAGCCAGTCTTCGTCCTGGGTGTCCGCATACCTAACGGAGAAAATCAGAGAAAAAACTACGGTGTCGGCCGGTAAAACTTACCAGCACACTCGGGTGGTGATGAACGGCGTCGAGTTTGCAAGGGCAGGGTAACATTCTTGGAACGATCTCCTTAGCTCTCTAGCGGCTTCTATTGGTATACGGGAACCTTCTGTCTCCCCGTGAGTCAGGGTAGTACGGGGCGTCGAGATTGCGCCGTGTTGGTCAGTCTGGACCTCTCTGGTGTAGCCACCACCGTTGATCCCCATCTTTATGATGTTCTCGCCATTGGGCTGGAGACGCGACAACAGTCAGCGCATCGTTCTGGACCACTGCCACGGTCCCATACCGGAAATATGTAGAATCCTGCAGTTTGGTTATATATCACTGGAACACCCCGATAAGTGGTTGCTTCTTCGGGGGTCAGTCGGACGGTTACGACGCTGTGCCTGTGAAGGAGGGTGAGCTGAGTGCTATAGATGCAAAGAAGGCATACCCAGTAGCAAGGCATTGAGATTGGGGTACCGATTCAGGGAAAGTTGACGGTGTCCACGATCCCGTCGCCAGAACGACGAGCTCCGCAGAATAAACCGAGTCGTCTTCGCACCGGATACCAACTGTCCGTCCATTCTCCTTGACAAGTTCCCTGACCGCTTTCCCGCCAATAACGGTTCCGCCGAGGGCTCGGACATTTTCCAGAGCACGCCGGGTTCCACCCTCGGCGTGTACCCACCCGCTGTCTTGATTCAAATACGCAAAGCAGTCCCTCGTAAACGCGGTACCTAACTCCACGCCCCTAGGGAAAACTGCCTTCAGCTTCTCCTTGTCTTCGAGATTCACAACTCGAACCCCGAGGGCGAGGTCGTTGGTGTAGGATGATTTTGTGTAGGATGCTCCTCGGTCGCCCATGATCAATACGCCCGTCCTGTGACGTTTCACACTCGACAGTTTAGTTGTATGACCCAGAGGAGGGGAAGTGGAGGGGTGCAGACTCGTGGTAGTGATCCCCCCATTCGCTCTCGTCCTTCCACACTTTTACCGCATCTTGTGCGAGGGAGGTATAAAAATCGTCCGCATAGGAAGATCGCACGACTGTAAAGTATCCGGGGTTAGAGAGAATGGCTCAGGGTGTTCTTACCTTACTTTTGTTCAGGTCAGTACTAGCAGCATCCTTCGCGGGAAGCGTTTCCGCCCGATCCAAGACGATCACGTTCGTGAAGCCCCTCCTGAGAAGGTGATACGCCGTGGACAGACCGAAGCACCCAGCTCCAACGACAACAATTGGGCTATCTGGCTTTACTGTAGGCATCTAGGCGACTCACGAAAGGCTAGGAAGAAGGAAGTACGATACTCTCCCAGAACGTCCGATGTCCACGAAGCCGATAAGATCGGCACGGCGCTTCGGTTGTTTGTTTTCCATCGCAAAGCCAAACAAACTCAACTCCTAAACATCATCGTCCAGACCCCGAAAAACGCAATGGTAGCAGAATCTAATACCATCATGCAGCAGTTTCGTAAGGTGGTAAAGTCAAGCAAGAATATCGTCGTTATTGCAGGGGCTGGGCTCTCCGCCGCTTCTGGTGAACACCCCCCTAAACGGCCTAGACCCCTGTTCATATCACTCACGAACCGCCACTTGTAGGTATCCCTACCTTCCGCGATGGCGGAGGACTATGGAGGAAGTACGAGGCTACGAGTCTCGCCACTCCTGAGGGGTTTGATCTCGATCCAAGCCGTGTGTGGCAGTTTTACCATATGAGAAGAGAGAAGTAAACCACATATCGCCACACTATTTGAGGGTCCTGATACACCCTCTTCTAGAGCGCGAAAGGCTGAACCGAATGCGGCCCATATGGTGATTGCCGCGCTTTCGGTCAAGGAAACATTACGCCAGATTTGTCCCAGTGCCGAGTCCTTCACCCTGGTGACCCAAAATATCGATGGTCTCAGCCGGAGGGCTCTGGACCAACTGACAGGCACCCTGGCCGCAAATGAAGCCTTCAAGGAGGTCACTCCAGAACCTCAGTCGATCATTGAGATGCATGGTCGGCTATTTGACACCATCTGCATGCAGTGCGACCATGTTGCACCGAACCACAAAAACCCGATCTGTCCTGCCCTGAAAGGCACAGAAGTGATCGTCGAGAGGCAGGAGGAAGAGCCAGTTATACCGCTCTCCGATTTGCCCAGGTGCACTCAACCAGACTGTGGCGGTCTGCTCCGACCAGGTTGGGATTTCACCTTATCTGTCGAGCGCGCTACCGGCAACTAAAACATTACCAGGCGTTGTATGGTTTGGGGAGGTGCCGCACCACCTCGAAGAGATTGACGAAATCGTTGAGAAGGCCGACCTGGCAATCGTTGTCGGAACTTCGTCTACGGTACGTAGTGCCGAAGAAGAATGCCATATGTTCCAACATCTGATGACATTGCTCACCAGGTATACCCTGCTGCCGGCTACGCATCCGACGTCGCGGAGCACGGAGGCACAGTTGCCGTATTCAACCTCGACCGGAGCCGAGGTGATGGCGAGGCAGATTTTTTGTTCCTTGGCCCATGCGCCGAAACTCTACCTCAGGTCCTCGTTGGCGATCAACCCGAGCTTAATAACATTTTGAAGGTGACCTCAACCACACTTTGATTCACGTGTCTTCACGACCTTTTTGCTTGTACGTACCTACAGAATTGACACAGACCGTACCACTAGCTCGATGACTTCCTTCCTAACCCGGCTCCAGGGGTTTCTCAAACTGAATAGGGTGGCTATGGTCGGCCTTGCATAGGACACCGGGAGGTCCTGTGTAAAGTGTCTCACGTTCACCTCGCTCCTTACTGTGTATGGCGTTCGTACTCGCCGGTCCTCTCACCCTGGATCCGAAATCATCGCAACAGTTGGCTCTCGGGTCTCACGGACTGTGACGCCATCGCATCGACCCTGCAGAGGGTTTGCCCACAGGACGCCGGTTACCACAAACCGCGCAAAGCAATCCAAAGCTTCGCAACGATAGACGTACGTCCCCCAAACCAATGACGGTTAGCCCGCAAGAAGCCCAAGAAGAAGAGACGGTTCCGTCCGTTTCACACTTGAGTACACATGCCTACGAAGCACGCCCATCGGGCCGTGATCACGCAACCTAAAATGTACTGGGCCTGAGACGATCAGTCCAACAGTTTGGCAGGTTCACAGAGAGTCAACGGCGCTAATGGACCCCCAACCATGTGTTATCTGGGCTTCGATGGAAGGACCCGAAGATACGAAGTATGGTTACGCTACGGCTCTTCAGTTGCACCTACGTGCAATTTCATTTGACCCAGATATTCAACCTGACCACGGGGAAGATGTCGACGTTCGACGGTAGCCATTGTCCATCCGGACCGGACCGAAACCGTTCCTCGCCCTGGTTGATCGTGGTCGATATCAGCCACTAGCCAGATAGGTGGGCAAATCATAATCCTGAGCTAAGTTGAGAACTGCATTACCGAGACATCTCAGGGTCCAAGCCAAAATTTAGTGCACGCCTTCATTACGAATGGAGCTGTGTGCGTACCTCAGACATTGGCATACACATTGATTTCTGTTAACGTTTACCGCGAATCGCTTTTACGGAAGGCGAGGGACGCGGTGTAAAGATAACGTTAGGGGGAGTCGATCTCGTGGATCAGGAGAGGCGAGGAGGCCACGCACATCTCATGAAAAGATAGATTGGATAGCAGATAAGCCTCGGAAGTATTCGTAGACACGAGCCCCGTTTCCGAATAACTCAGAAGTAGCTCACGAGTGAACAGCGGAACCCGTGCCTATCCGTCTCGGTTCCTTTCTGGCAAAGTTCGGACCGAGTGGAACATTGATTCCAGCGACGACTCGGGGACGTTTAAAGGTTGTACCACCGATACGGGGGCGGCACCATCACGACACGAGGGGGTGAGTATCCGCAGTACACATAAGATACCATCCACAATGATTTAGCCTCATTACCTGCGGTAACGGGCAATGAGGCGAAGTAAAGCGTGGCCTGGTGAGAAAAAAAAACAAACGGGGCGGAGATTCGTATGCGATGCTGTTTTATTGTAAGCACCGTTAAGGAATCGTGAGTCGCATCCAGCATACTGTAGTAGTACTCAGTACCTAATAAGGCTGTGTATCCTATCACGAGGCCGAAAATGCTCCGGCGGGGCACATTGTCTCCCACACGAACGCATAATGAAAAGCTGCCGCGTTGGGGAAGACGCGAGTTTGAAGCAATGGAGAAGACGAAGCCTTAGAGTTCCGAACAATTGCGTGGATTTCTGAAGTCCATTCATATCAAAGTTTCCCAGCCCGAGGATCGGAACAGGAGCAGGCTAGCTCTCATGGTACAAAGGCTAGCGTCACCGAACGCGCCAAAAGTGAGCGATAACATATCCTATGTACAGATTGAAGGTAGCCCAAGGGTTCACACGAATACACCAAACCAGCAAGACATATGTATACTTTAGTAGGTGGTTAGATCCACGACATACTAAACACTCAATGCAATAGTATGATGCTCCAAGGCGTCCGTAGTGCTATCATATCCGGAACCAACCAACTAGGGCGACAGTTCGATGCGCTCATGATGCGAAGGCGGGCGTCGTGGCACAGCCCATCAGACTGAGGATGCTGCTCAATTCATTCTCTAACCGTAACGTAGGACATGAGGCATGACAATCCCTACTACAGGATCAGCAACGTGCCCATGATTCTTGGGTTCCGCAAGTCGCACGTCATCCAGAGTCTGACGCGTCGTCGTACGAGATGAAGTGGGGGGATATTATGGGTACGTGGTACTCAAACCGCCTAAGCTCATGGGGGTGGATGCGTGGGTTTATTGTGGCCACGGTGGTACGACCCCATTACCTGAAGTCGGAGCAGAGAATGCTTGAGACAATACAAACAAGAAACTGTATCGAATACAGCAGGATTACTAACCAAGGCACGCCCCGACCGACAGAAGTACGGGTGGCATCAACGTGAGTAATTTTTGGGTAAGCCATTCAACCGGGTGGGACTTTCCCAGTTCCAAATACACATCGGAAATGGCCAATGACGCCCACTCAGCGTTGAATACTGCGATCGCCTGACGCGACCACGATGCGGGGTGCGTGGCTTCGTTCGCTCGTCGATAGCGCTTCGCGCGGACCGACGGTAGGGATGATAGGGCCAAGCGCCCCGCGAACGCGCTCACAGAACTGCAGGGAAATGATTGAATTGGAACGTGTAGACCACCCCCACACAACTTACCACATTCGATCCCAACTATACCACCTTGAACTCTGAGGCCTGGCCACGCTGAACCCGATCGTTGTTTAATTATCACCCCATCAGGGCAATAGAACCTGTCAATTGAGACAGGGATGTGGGTGGGCGTGCCAAAGGTGATTGCTATCAATCGAATCAATGACATCGCAAAAGGGCCAAGATAACAGTAACTGTCGTGACGGTCAACACACCGAATATTCGGCAACAAGCGAGGGTTCACTCAGGAGAGCGCAGGTGGCAGCCACAGGACCCCTTTTTAGGATTGGTCCAGGAGGTGGGTTTCCGAGAAACAGTAAACAGTGTTCACATCCAATGTCCGCAATGGCCGCCTATGAACCCCGGATACGAACCCCGAACAGCCAACCATCCGCATCACGCAGTAGCCATAGCATTTGGTTGACCACTGAGAGATCAAAAAACGCGGGGAAACGAGGCGTCCTCGTGCCCCTGTCGGTGGCATCGGTAGAGTGAGGTGGCTGTGCTTAGTGGAATTTGCCCATTCAAATGTTGACCTGGCCGAACGCCAAGCTAGAGGTAGCCACCCGACCAGGATCATGGGAATTCCGCATGACAATCCCGCTAGCACCCCTTGCCGCCTGGAAGTATATACTCACGATCTGACACGGGGCGGTTTTCCATCCATGTGATCTGCCATTCTGTCGCCGGTCGGCGTCCGGCATCAGCACATATAGGAGTCGTACGGGAGCACGCGAGCACCTTAGAGTTGAGACCTGGGAGCGTTCTCGACTGGAAGTGGATCAGCGAGTTGTTCAACTGCGTCGCTAACCAGGTTTGAACCTGCGTCCTGAACTTCATAGGCCTCTTGGCTCAATATGGGACTCGTAGACTTGAAGGAGATCTCCCAAGGATGCAAAGATACCAGGATCCCAAAGATTCGAGGGGGGGTGGTCTCTGCAATCTTGCCGTACAAGATGAAGCTGCCGGTGATCTTCACGAGTGCGGGGCCGATCATCCCAAAAAGGAAACCGTGTGAAAGAATCCAGGCCCTCCGGACATTGTCGGCCGCCTCTTCTATTTTACCCCTCACGACGCCAGTGGTGCCACAGAACCAAGTCCTCTCGAGCCGAGCAGACGACATGGAAGGGTCTGCGAGGCCACCTGTCAATCAAAGCGCTACCAATAATTTGAGTGAGGAACCTACGTGGTCAAATTGACGTACTCACACCGAACGTGGGTGGGGCAACTGCAAGCGGCGGCATTGCGCAACGTGCCTCCCTCGGATCGTGGGTTCGGGCTCGTATTCTACCTTCAACCATTCACCCAGATATAGGACGTAAGATTCAACTCCATACAGGTTTCACTAAACGCATACATTACGAACCACTACACATGCGAACGGTGAAGTTCGGGATGACACGTGTCTCGACAAGCGGTCGTTCCTTGAACGCGACTAAGTGGCCCGGAGAAATTAAAGAACGTCCTTCGAAACCCCATTCAATCGGAAGAATGCAAGGAAGAATGCAACCGTGACGGTGAATTCCAATCGTGCGCGGTCCCTCGTGTGGCGTCCCACAACTTCTTCGAGGATCACAACTCGGGATGGGGGAGTAGATAAGAAGTCAGATATTAAAAGCCTCGCCACAATGAGGGGTTGGGGTGGTGGTGGGCGGATCGCGCGCCATTGATAGATATGAATCTGGAGAAGTCAGCTGGCAGGCACCGCAGTAGGGACAAAGTGAATGAGGGTTCGAAAAGCAATTGGGCGGACGTTCCAGATGGTTGGGGGACGTTGGCCAAAGAGGAAGATATGGGGTGTTAAAATAGACGTACACCCTCATCTCCTGGTGATATACCTTCTTCGTATCTAGACCTGATTGGAATGGAAAGGCTGATCTCCTCCTAAGGCATCCAGGCCACGAATTTGACCTCAGTACCTCAATTGCAGAGTCGAACGTGCAAGTAGCTGACCCATGGATGCGAACGAAGATCGCAAGGGTCGCATCCAAAGCCCGAAAGGCCAATCAGACAGATAGATAAGGATGGCCTTGCACTACCTTCGAGGATGCCGTGCGGGAAACAGCACCGACAATTCAATCCACAATATCGAAAGGCGATGCTAAATATCCGCCTGACCAGGGAGTCTAACACGACCACAATAACGATTGGCAAAGATCAGCACTTCGATAGAAAATAAAAAAGAAACGGGTACAGCGTGACCCACCCCAAACGTAATTTGCGAACCGGGAAATTACATTGAGTTGGGGATAATTCGCGAACAACGAGGAAAGGGGAGGCTCGGGACTTTAGGCCGCCAAGGTTAAACCGAGGAAAGCTAAATCGTCGAGTAAAAAATAGAAGCGCGGAGGGGGAAAAGTCTGTTTTCCGGCTTCTGAAGCCGGGCGGGCAATTGAGAGAGGCAAACGGGACCGAGAGGCTCCCAGGGGATTTTCGCGGCCCGCCAGCCACGAGGCAACAAAGCAAACGCCGGAAGGCACAAGAAACCCTGACGCGCAACGCCCACATCCCCAACGATAATCCCCAACCTAGTTCTCACAACAGCACAGGTGTGAAGAGTCAGGGTGCACCAACCACACCTTCGCAACGTGTGAGCGGGGAAATCAAAAATGGGAGTAGGTTGAGAACGGAGAGAACCGGTTCTGGGAAGGCTCGCAGGAAAATTAGTGTGTGAGGCCCCACGCCTGCTGCAGTCGGGTGAAGTTCCAGAGGGTAATCCAGTTGGATTCCGCAGTGCCTTGTTAGCCTGCGACGCGTTCCATCTTCTCGAGCAACGTCGCGTATAAGCATTTTTCGATCGGCGTATTGCAGCCCAAACATCCGTAAAGGAAACACACTTTCCTCGAACACGTCAATGAGTTGAGCTCCGGCTCCAAATCATGACAAAACGCCGCGGTAAATACTCGTTGGCTGTGTAAAAAAGCCAGACATACTCACCTTGTTCCGATCATGACAAACAGAACCAGATGTAGCTAGCGAAGTTGGGGTGTCGCGTTGCGTCACCGGGTGCTTGGGACGCACCACGAACCGATTGCAAAATGTATGACAAAAGGACCTGGGCTAGGGAAATTTGTTCAACGATGGGCGGCCGTGCCAGGGACTCGAGCGGAGTGAGATGGTCTGGAAGCTTACGGAAACCCATGCTCCATGTCGCCATCATGATCGCAAATAGCCTGTTCGGTGGAGTACCTCGGTGTGCAGAGTCGGGACTACTTCACGTCGAACCCGACGGCGGGCACGCACGAGATGCGCGGTCATTTACGGTCGATCGAGAGGATAGAATCGAACGGTGTCTTGGTCCTGGTCGGTAGGCTTAAAAGCCGCTTGTGATGGCGGTGCCAGGTTTCAAGAAGAACCCCGCGATCCATGACCTTGATTTTCGTCGGGGACACACGGCCCCAACGGACTGTCGATCGCCGTCCTACGTCAGGGGTATCCGGCAAACTTCATTTTTCTCCATGAGCGAAGATCAGGTCGACCTGGACGAGGGGGATGACGATAGGCTATAATGAAGATCGAATCGGTGCCCTATGAGCTCACCGACGCTCCACTACAGCCCCGAGCACTTCATTCCGCTTTCGAAGGTGTCTCCCAGGTATTACGAGGCTGGAGATCCAAAAGAGCGAAATCGGTGATGTCATAGTGGGAAACCGTCCCTAGGATTCAGGGAATCCCCGGTCGGAATCTACATCTCTCATCTGTTCAATTCGATGCTTACCGGTTAGGCGATCCGCCTACGTTATGTTTAACCCGGGATTGAATCGCCTTGTGCCCAAAGTCCAACCTTCAAGATCCGTCCGAGGGAGAACTAAGACCGGTGAAGGTATAACCCTTGATGACAGCGCACCTCCAACGTTGCCTGTCAGTGGTTTCATTTCCGCTCTCTCATCATCGCGAGTTCCAGCGTCGAACGAGATGTTCCGTGTGAGAGACAGGTTGAACGTGTACGGATCTCTCTCAACTGTCAGCGAGAGAACGGTCACGTACTGAGCACCTCGAGGGCTCTGGGAGTGGCCCAAGACCGACCGCATGACCGCAAAAAAAGTGCAGAGAGCACAGCCTCTCACGTACTCGAGCCTGGATGCAGGAAAAGACGACTACAGCGATGGTGAAATGGCAGCGCCAATCTGGAGGAGCAGTTTGACTGAATACTGAATATGATGAGTGCCTTGGGGGACGACTTGCCTACTCGAGTCCAGTCCCTCTGGATCGGGGACTCGGGGAAGGTGAAAAAAATTGGAACCACCTGACGCTTGTGTGAGCCGACGTTCCCTGTGGACAAGATATTGATAACCAACCCCATGGGTATTGGTAACGGATATGTGATTCCGGATTGCCAAAAACCGAGGATTGAACTGTAAGAAGAATCTACGTTCTCTCTACAGCTTACGAGACCAGGGTGCGCGTATCCTGTCCCGAATGGGGATCAAGCACTCTCGCAGATGGTGGGTGCGTTAGCCAAAGACCGTGATAACCCGGGTGAGAACGCCCGGTGTGGTAACCGCTGGTGATCCGAGATGGGCCACACGCTGTTGCGCGCGTCTGCCCTCTGGGGGATTTTTCCTGCGAAAGATGGGCGGTACTAGGGTTTTATCTATTGGCAGGAGAGACGCTACTCTGGCGTAGGATGATGTAGTTGGACTGCAAAGGGAAGAGAACCGTCCGCCACTGACAGCCAGCTCTTCGGAGATTTGAGCGGGATGAGAAAAAAAACCCTTGACCCTAGGTTCTGATCTGTTCGAGTTGATTCCATCTCACGAGGACGATTGGTTCCCAATTCACTCACATTCACCATCCCATCGCAATCCAAAGAAATTCGGATATTCTTGCTCCCCCCCTCCGTTCGGCGGATCGCTCATCAGAGTGAAAGGAAAATCTATCGGATTCGTATTCTTTTGCTTCCTTTAACTAAGTGTAATATACTATGGGCGTGGCAGGCCAGACGAGAGGGACATACAAATACAACATGTTGGCTTGAAAGAAGAGAGCGACTATGAGCAATGAAAACAATCGACACGAAAGAAATGATGCCTGATTTTGAAGATGAAGCAACCATGAAAAGGAGTCGTTAAAATAATGTAGAAATTCTGGTAACCCAAACTGAGGAGCGCAGATAGCAAGAAACCAGGTATGATGCAGGTGTTCGGTCCGTAAAGTCGTGAGGAATAATTGCATGAGCTCGAAAGCGGGATGTGAATGATGATTGATGTGTACAGTCGTGGTCCCCAAGCAACGCGGCATCATCGAGAGCGGTTTGTCAAACGATAAAAAAAAATCATGCCGTCGAGGCATGAAGATAGAATAAGGCCAGGACGGTGTATGGTGGGGACGAACGACGAGCGGAATAAGATATTGAGGACCAGCTTTACCACACGCACGGCCGGGCGAACGCGTAGACGGTATTCGACTTGACAGGAGCCGAATGCTGATGAGCACTCGACATTTTCTTCGGTGACGTGTGCTTTGTGTCTATTGAAGTCTGCGTCTTCGGGTGCACCGGTATTGGCGAGGAGGACTTCCGCGCGTGGACGTGGTGGTATGGAGGCGAAACGCTGTCCCCCGATATTTGCATCGTGTTCGAGGTAGCGGATGAAACTATCTTCGCGCTGTCGCCCTCGTAGTTTGGCGGTGTCGCGGGGGACATCGAGTTGGCTGGGGAGGGTACATTGGAATGGGAGGACGGAGGGGTAGGAAGCTGCGGTACGTCGGTTGGGGTGGGGTAGGACTCGACCGACGACCGTCGCGAAGATTTCTCGGATGGGATCGAGGATGCGGCTGATGGTGGGGATGGCGGTGCTCCGGGACCAAAGGAGGGGATGGCGGTCGGAATGTTGTTCGTACTCGGCTTCGGATGTGCAAAGGGTCCCGAGGAGGGAGCTGGTAGCGTATAGTGAGCCGGGTAGGGACCGGGTCCTTTGAAATCCTTCCGAACCATCGACTCGAACTCCTTCAGCGCGCTCGGCTCCACGTTCAACTGCCACTCGAGGTACGAGCACATCTCCCGCTCCATCTGGTTGATCTCCCGGAGGGCGAACATCCCCTGGCCGACGATGCACCAGGACTTGTTGGAATACGTATCATCGCAGATGACCTTGGAGGCGATCATAAATGCAGAAATGAATAAACGGTGCCCGGAGGAACCGCGTGCGGCAATGAACCGCGTCTTCAGTCGCTGCAAGAGGTAGAGGGCGGCAAAGGTCACGGAAGAGGTGAGTCTCGTGCGATGGAGAGCGTAGGCAATAAAGTGCGCGAGGGATGGGGGAGGGGTGGGAGCGGAGGATGGTGGCGGCTGGTCGGGACAGTGGAAGAGGTTGTTGACGTAGCGAGCGCACATCTTTGCAGTCTGCTCATGCCCGTAGTAGGGGTCCTAAGGGGATAACCGAATGGGAATGGGACTAGAGATAGAATGGAAGGAGGACGTACCGGATGCCGGGGACGTGTGGTAGACGTCGGTGGCTGGGGGGTAGAGGTAGAGGTAGAGATGGGTCTGTTGACGACCTGAGTGGGTGGCCTGCCGATGTAGGTGGGTGGGGATGGGTGGCGAGCGACGACGGTGGCCATGTTCTGTATGGACAGGCGTTAGAGAAAATGATTGAAAGTCGGGAGGGGGGGGTTGAAGGAAAAGGCAGGAGGAGGAGGGGTGGATATATATTTCAGATGACAAATGGGGGAATTGAAAAATGATCAGGCCTCGAGGCGGCCAAAGAACGTAAAATAAAAAACGAGCCAACGGTCCACTAACCGTGCGTGATTTCGTTCTGTGTGTGATGCCGGGCTTACGCTTGGACGGTTCGAGTTTATGCTACCACGGCTTTCGTCTGCTGGGTGGAGCGAATGAGGAGGGGAGGATGGGGTCCTTGCTGATGTCCGACCGTGGATATATACGGACACAACTCATCGCCCACTTCCATATATGGTAATTTTCCTTTTGGGGAAGTGTTTCCTTTCTTGGGTATCCGGTTCTTGTGCCGAGCTAGATCTAGATTAGGTAATACACCAAGCCTCCCCTCCCGTCATCTCCGTTACTGGGTCACCTTCTGATGGCTGGAGTGCCGCACCCTCCCCTTCAGTCTGTTCCCCCCCAGACGTGTGTTGGTAGCAGAGTACAGATACGAATCTCCCTAAGAACTGAATACCCCTTCGTTTGCCTCCGCTCAGACGTCCCCTCTGCGTATTCAAACTAAACACGTAAGACCCTACAACCACTATTCATGTCTACCTACCCCCCTTTGTCCCATTTTGATCCCACGTCTCCCGCCGACGGTCACAGCAATCCGCGAGACGTGTGTCGCGGACGATCCCTGACGGTACTCATACGACGAACCCTATCCGTGGCGCACCGCCATCTACCTCCAAACTCATCCCAGGATACCGGCAGACGAATCTCGCCGACTACAGTCATCGTCGACATTGCCACACCCTCTCGATGGAATCTTCCTAGCCATAGTACCCATTCGGGAACTCTCCAGACGGGGGTTTAGAACGAGCCTATCGGATGCAAACCTTTCTCGATCTAGCCTCTGCCAGTCTTCTGAGTAGATCTTACGATCAAGCCATCCGGCGCCGCCCGTAAAACCGGTAACCTCACCAGTCAACCTATTTCATAATCCAGAGCTTTCTCACAAAGGCACGGATTTCGAACTAGGAACACACGGACAACTTGGTTTGTGCCTTGCATGGTCACGTCCGTACGACGGTAGCTACGACGGTAGCTCGAACTTGACCATGGTCCCAAACCACGGACAAGGACGGTGTGATCATGTGTAGTAGCCTCATGGTGTTCCCCTTGTCGGGCCATGCGCCTCGAGTCGGGGGATGCGGTCATGGCCTTCGACTTCTCACGGATCCCAAACGTCCTCTCTCTAGCCGCCATCGCCCTTCTTACGGCTTTCACGGCTTCCAAGCAAGTGACCCTCTATTGATTGCTTCCGGCAACGACATCACCCCTCGAGGCTGGGTTCGCTTACCGACGACCCCGTTCCGGGGATCATCAGAAGGTTGCTTGCCCCACATGCGCAAGATAGGACGAGCCCTCCCCTTGGCTGGATTTACCAATAGCATTTCGATCACCGACGCGGAACTACGGCCCATGAAAACCAGAACAGACTCTCTGTTGCCTTCCGCGATGCGGGGGAAATCGGTGACGCTGGTTCAAGTTTGGGGAAGTGCCGTAAAAGAACAACGACACGTTGTCGGTAAGCGAGCTCTACGCCGTGATGTTAATTATCCGCCTGTGCTTCTCGGACAGGCGGGGCTTGGTTCACTTTCGGCTCTGGTAAGTACCGTGAGGTGTAGCCGGGAAACCCTCCAAGGCCATCCTCGTAACCGGTCTCATTCAAGGGCGTAGTAAAGCGTCCAGCCGAACCCGCCCACTATCAACCGCATCATCGAACAGCATTCCACCTATCGTATCATAGTACGGGCTAAAAAATCCAACTTCTCTGATGCGAAAACCCCTTTGTTTGATGGACGCTTCCGTTCCTTTGCCGGGCGCCAAACATGCCCGCCCTGGGCCATCCCGCCCAGTTAGCCCCGCGCTACTCGTCTTGTCGTCTTCCACCGAACAACATGTTGATGCCATTCGGTCGGAGGGACGACGACGGCCCCCACCTCGCGAACAACACACATCCGGCCACCTCACCGACATCTGCCCCCGGAGATCATCAAAATAACCACGCAAGCATTGATGGTGGGTGGGCAGGACGTCCTTTCCCATCGCTTTCATCACCATATGACCCCCCCTTTCAACCTTTCTGATAAGGGTCGTCTCTTTCGTCGTGCCGTCCAACAGACCAGATCACCCTCCACGCGGATCGGAGGAACATATGGACCCACGTGGTGTACACAATATCGTCCGCATTCCGACCGATCGCCCCGAATCGCGATTTGTATCACGGACTGCCGGATCGAATTCGTTGAGAGCCAAGGGAGGTCTCGAGTTGAGGTTGTACTGTACTAGATCCAGCTTAGACACCGTATCGGCCTTTCGACTTTCAAGTGGCGCTAGAGTGCTTTGAATGATCTGACAACCGGATGGTCGTCACGGCGGCGTCATCCCGATAAATCCACCCCCAAAGAAGAGCTCTGATGAACAGACCCTGCCTCGGTCCGTGCTCAGATACACTCCGCGATACCTCCCGTACCTCGCTTTGCACGTGATTTTCGACCCATCCAGACCCATCCTCGAGCTCCCCGTCGAGACCGACCCATGGTGCTTTATGAGAGTTGAATGTTGGTGGTCGATCCCCCTTCATCTAACCTCGGTCAACCCAAGTTTCACCGGCCCGAAGTAGATGGCCATCCGCGTCTGCTTACAACCTGCGCTGATATGGCCCTGATCTGGGTCCTTCGCGGTTCTTTTGATTGTTAGAGTCGCGCTTTATACGGCTCCACAACCCCGTTTCTCCTATACCTTCGGGCTCGGAGCACAATCGGCCGTTCCACCGTGTATCGAGAACCAATCTCTCAGTGCTATCTGTATCGGAATACCGCACATACCACGTGCGAACTCCACCCCTCTGCCTTCGCACTGTGCACAGAACTGAAGGCACGAGGAACCAAGAAGACGAAGATCTCAGATCCCACTTGACCTCCATTCCGTCTCAAGTTCGTATTTCACATCGAGTGGAGGTCTCAAAGTGTTCTCCGTGGTGGATCTGAGATTCCGTCCGCCGCCCCGCTTTGACTCAATAGGAAGTTGCTTAAGCCGGTAGCCGCCGCCGGAAGGTTTCATCCAGACACACCCCTAGAACTAGCACTGGAGCCGCAGTAAGCAACTGTGTGCAAAGTTCACTTCACACTCCGTTCCTTCGTATCACGTACAGCCTGCCAGAGGAAGTAACCACCGTTTGTTAATCGTCTATCTCATTCGTCGCAGTATGGACCACATTCGAACCCGAGCCGGTATAACCGGCAGTTAAACCCGTCCCCGCCGTCATTCCACATGTATATCAATGTCCTCAATTACCGCACTGGGCGATGCGAACAACTTTCATGAACGAGTCGAGGCGAGTCGACCTTCTCAAATAGTCAACCTTCACTCAACTATCACAAACCAACCAATTCAACAATGCTCGTCGGTGTCGTACAGCCTCCCCATCCGGTCAACGCGGCTTGGTCGGATATTGTGAATCTCACAAGTGGCAAATAGTTCGAAAGGGAACGCAAAACGGGTTATTCTGATTTGCTGGATGTGGCGTACGTCACTGTCGGGGTGCGGATGCATTCCGACTTGGAAGGCTGTGGACGTTCGAATACGAGCCGGGGTCAGGGGTTTAGGCGATCCGCGCAGCTCGCATTCGTATTTGTCCATTCGCTCATCTGGTTCAATTGGCTGCTGTATGATGTTACATAGTATCCAAGAGCCAAAGGCGTCGCCACAATGACTGTCCAAACTCCATAGCTCACAATTCGTAGCCCCAAGACCCAAGCCCATCCGGGACCTTCTTCACCTCCCATTTTCCTTTCGTTTGCGTTAGGCTCAACCTCAGAGCCCGGGAGAACAAACGCACAGCCACGGATTCCTGGAATGATGCGAAAAGGGACAAAGGTTCCCATGGACAGGAAACGATGAGTTGCTTCGGGTCACAAGCACAGCAGAAATCGGCTCCGAACGCCATACAAGGGGTCTGAGCAGTCAAAAAACCGGAATGAGAGTTGGATCCGACCAAACTCAACGCTGAACGTGAACAGTGGTGGGAGTTTCTAACGAAGGGATCCTCCGCTAGCGGCCTTTTGCCAGTCCAAACCTGGGTCGATGAAAGCCAAGCGCTGCGAGAGTTCAGCGCTCACCAACCAGTGCAAGGTTCGCCCGGATCCCAGTAAATCTCCTTTGTGGATGAAACGACGTATGTAGGAGACGTGTCCTAGTATGCAACGTGCTCCCGGGTCCTTATCACGTCACATCCATGGAATATAAACGTTCTTTGTTAGACACGCGCCTCTTCACGCTCCTCGATCTCTCAAATAAAAACGTTTTCCACACGCGGCGCCCCCCATCAAAAAATTGCTTCCGCGGAGCGTGGGCGGTGATACAGTTCTTTGCAAGGGACTGTATCGTGATCATAAGGAAGCCACTGAATAGGGACGCCCACCTATGTTGCAAGTCGGATTCACCTGCAAATCGACAAAGAACGATCAAGCCAGCAGTGCGCGCTACCTGCCAGAGAACCCTGTGGCGCGGTGTCAGACCCTAGAAAATGTGGCGACTGTGCCCCCCTATTCCTCACACCTCTCAATACGGACGTACTCCAGTCAGCTCCACATGGATACCTGCGGATGTAGTTCATAGCAAGCCTGCTCCACGTCCGTTGTCCAACACGAACAAACAGTCCAAATGAGTAACCGCCGGAATGAGGGGCCACCGCGAATAGCACCACCTGCCAATGAGTACGAGATGTCCGCAGGGCCCCAAATGAAAGCAAGCCACTTGGCTCCGAAAGGCGCCGATCCTAAGCCGAGATGCCGGTGAATTGAACTTTGATACGGGTGGGAGGATGAGGCTAAAGCTGTGCATCGGAACCAGAACCACACCGAAGCCCCATTCCCCATCTCCAAATTCCCATGAGACCGAAGAGACCTGCTCTCGGGCGGCACAGGGAGTGATCGAGAGATTTCCAGAGCATCAGACTGTCATGCACGTCGTGCCTGAAGTTTGGAGGCCGGAGTTCTGAGGTGAGCCCTAAGTGTGGGAATCGAGACGTGAGCAAATCGAAGCTCCGAACCGAATAGAACCAACGTTGGAGGGGGCGATGCAGAACTGCGGTATGGTCAGCATGTGTACAGAAAAGACATTGACGACTGGTGTGCGACCTTTGGATCCCATGGTAGGTTAGCTGCCTCTGGTACGTTCCCAACGCGTGGAAAAAAAGGGGACATGATTCAGAATTGATGTATATCAAAAGACGCTGCGCGCTAACCGATTAGAGTGCTTCACCTTCGCATGCGGTTGGAAACGGCAGTAGGCCGAAAGGAACCTTAGATCGGTTAACGATGGGATTACATTTGTACCTTGTGCCACTCGTGCGCGGTAGGTCTAAGATAAGAGCGTGAAACGTGAACTGCACGAGGAGCTGGGAAAGCTCTCTGACATGACAGGATGATTCGAGGCAGCCAGCCAGGTGGTGTACCACTGGATGACGGTGATTTGGTGGACAACGTTGTGCCGGAAAGCCCGAAGAAAACGGGAGTAACATACGCCGTCGACGGAGAACGTCGTTGTCTTCGTGGTACGCTCGGCGAACACCCTGAACGGGTCAAACGAGCCAGGGATCTGATGACCTGTCAGATCGGGGATCGCGTCCAGAAAAATGAGGGGGAGGGGGAAGTAACGAGCCCATGGATTGGCGTCAGCAGTTGGGATATGTTGGGGGTGCACGTTAACGGCGTTACTTACCAAGGTTGGAGAGTAGTCGTTCACTACGTGAATTGCATGAGAATCTCGTGGCTGGCGCTTGTGCAAATGAAGATACAACAGAAGTGAATGCGTGTGGGTTGGTATTCGCAGTCGTATGTGATGGGGTGCAAGCCATCGCGCGCGTCGTCCGTGCCGATATCCGATGCAGCGTCCAAAGACCTCTGCGTTAAAGTCGTTGGGGATACCAAAGTGGGGCGGTCGGCAGGGTGGGGAAACCCAGAACCTTTGGTGAATTACGCCTTGAGATTCATTTGGGCCACCGTCGACACGTACAAAACGGAGGTCGGAGAACGAGTATTCAATGGGTGCGGGGAAATAGACGTAAATTGACGTGCTGGTGATACCGGGAACAGGTGCTGGAGTGTAAGACCGTTCTGACGTTCAGATTAGGGGTGTCTAACAACTTGAACTTACGAGAATAATTCAAACCTTCTTCGAGGAAGATAGCAGATGCATGCAGCGCACCCAGAATGCCTCGTGACCCTTGGCGTTTGGCTTCTATCGTCAATATCAGCGAGGGTGATAATGATAAACAGCAATCCGGACGGTCGTCCCGAGCTTGGAAGACCGAAGCCGCCTATTCCATCACGATCGATACATCGAGGTCAGAAGACGATATCTTCTCCCAGGTAGCACGGTCCGTTGGACAATCGATACGGCCGTACGGTACCACGACGCGAGAGTTCAAACCAGGGGCCATCTCTTCATTGCTATCATTGTTGTGGAGAGGCCTGAGACTAGTCCTCTGATTCTATTGCCGCCATCGATTCTAAGCTTCTCACCGGGAAGGTGCGACTGAATGATAGGGAGGTTATCTCCGATGTTTTAGACCCATAGCCCGAAATTGGCGGCTGGCATGAGGTGGGTCTTGAATGATGAACCATATCTGTACTGGTGGGCACGAGGTGGCGCGGTATTGGTTTGAAGCCGGAAGCTGTAAAAGGTGACTTCAGACTGTGCGCAAGTGCCTCGCGAGTTGCGCCTTGCAGTGTCGCCGGAATCGCGTGTTGTCGCAAACGGTTTGGTGGATGGTGGCAGAGATGAACGGAAGGTGGCTTTAGGGGTGGAATTGTGGGCTGACAGCATGCGGTGCACATCCTTGGTGGGTAATTGGTGTTGAGTTATCCAACAAAGTGCGTGTGCACCGGACAGGTGTGTCCCGGAGAGAGCTAGGGGTGATCCAGGCGAACCGACGTCGGGGTAGGAGGGAGTGCGGGGCAGGAGTCCGAGGTAGCGTGCCACCGCCAAGCTTCAGCGGGATCTGTCGGCACGTGCAAGTTCGGGTGGCAGCCAAGCTGTGATGGCGAAGGTGCGAGGACAGCGTACCCTCTCACTACCACAATGTTGCGGTCAGCACCCCGCATAACACGTCCAACCGTTCGTCTGCTGGCAGACCAGACACTTTCTCACAATTCGACCCTACCGAACACACGTTCTCTGTATCAACATCCAGCCATTCACCCCTTTCTCGTTTCGCGAAACCTGACCCCCACTGCTTCGACTTCGACTTCTGCTTCGCGGCCTCCGACCCAAACAGCCGTTAAGGGACTTCAGGCGCGGTCGTTCGCGTCAACGAGCAAGAATTCTGCTAGACATATCCGATCAGATGACCGCCACCGTGGGGGTGTTGTCAATCGACCCCTCGTGGGTATAACCGACGATGACCTACCGAGGAAGGGCAGGAAAGCGAACCCATTTTTGCCATTCCAAGCGTCCAGCTTCGTAGATGCATTTGTAACCACAATTGTCGGCGTTGGGATCAGTGAGTTGTGCAGCACAAGCGTATTGAATTGAACGAAGCTTAACGAACGCTCGCACAGTTTTCGTCGCAGGAACTGCGTACCTGGAGTGGTACAAATGGAAAGTTCTCGTCAAGGTACGCCACACGTGCGCCATTCTATGGAATGTAGGTGTTAAGGCGATGCCATCGAGTTTAGATGGAGGATGCCTTCAGGGCCGGATATGACCCCGCCCTTGAACTAGCAACTCATTCGGCTAAAACACGGCGCCGAGTGGAGCAGGAGAAGCAAGAGAGGGCGGACCTTGAGCTTGACATCGAGGACCCAGAGCCGTGGACCCAGCATCTCAGGCGTAAGGAGCAGGATGTCATCGACCTGATAGTGAAAGGAGGGGAAGTGGGTCACTACTACGTGTTGCTTGGTGCAAAGGTATTCTAGTCTCCTTTGCCTTCTTACGGCCGGCCTTTCTGACATTCACATTAGGGTACGGGGAAGACGACAATGATCTTTGATGCTATGTCCGCTATTCAAGCCGAGGGTGTCGCCATGTGTGACGCGCATCCCGACTTGGAAGTTTTCAGGCTGAGGCTGGGAAAAGCTCTGAATTATGAGTTTAATGAGGACTCCCAGACCTCGTTGTTCCAACGGAGAGATCCTCGAGAAGGTCTATCCCTCTATTGTTCATACGATATTGCAGACTGAAATGGTTTCACGTTTCACACCATAGCCGGTCCCGCATTGGATATTGAGAGAGGTAAGATCATTTACTGCCATAGGCTGCCCTGTCGCTCATATTTACGTAGCCCTCAACAAGCTCGAGAAGGTGGCCCTGCGTTACAGCAAGAACCACGGTCGTCCACCTGTCTTAATCATTAATAATGTTCATTACTTCAACAACGACGACAACGGCCGTGACATGCTTCTCCAATTGCAACAACGGGCGGAGGCTTGGGCTGCTAGCGGTAAGTTGCGATTTTATCATTCAAGGTAACACAAGCACCGATACTCTTGTAGGGATCATGACGATGGTGTTCAGCACGTGAGCATCCTGTATTGCCAACGCTCCGTGCCCTGGTTGTTGATTTCCCATGTAGCGACGATTTCTGGCCGTTTTTCATCATGCGTAAGTCGTCCAATCATTCGAATGATCGTCTCCTGATTGTGTGGTACAGGTAGAAACGCTAGCAGGATGCACGTGCTCTCCGTCTATGACCTAGACAATAAGGAAGCCGTCCAAGCCTCCGTGAACATGCGTCGCCACTCAACGCGTGAGAAGGAAAATATCAAGACAGTTCGAGAAGCTGTTTCAATCGTTGGCGGACGTCTGTCATATCTGAGCAGGGTGTCAAAGGCACGGGACATGCTCGAGATGGCAAACCACCTTAAAACCGTTGAGAAAGGGTGGCTATTGAGCCGCATCGGCTTGATTCAGGACTGTGACGACGACGTTATGGATGAGGTAAGAACGATTCCAGAACCTACATTCGTAATATCAACGCGCATATTCTAGCAAAAATGGAGTTCCTGCTCTTGGCTCCTCTTACAAGAGTTTGTAAAACTGAGGAAGGAGCAGGAGGTTGAACTGAGGGAGAAAATTGAAGCCGGTGAGGCTGACGAGTCTACGTTGGATTACATGCCGTTACCTGCCATTTCCTACGTGAGTATGACCCTTGGGCCCGTCTCAGCTCCTCGCTAAAGGTGTGACATGCCAGTATGAGTGTCGGCAAATTATGACGAGGGCGGATTTCATGGAAGGTGCGATCTTCATTCTCGGTTTCGCGGACCTAATTTATTCCGGTTTCAGAACTGGACCGCCTCAACATTATTAGCATCGACATCAACCACAATGTCCGGCCCGATTCGTTGCTGATTCTCCATGCTGCGCGGGACGTCGTCGAGGAAGAAGGCTTCGAAGAGAAACTGGAATCTGTCAGGAACAGGATCGACGAGATCGAGAGTTTGCACAGGACCAGGGAGTTAACCGTATGTACTCCATCACGACCCTTTTTGCGGTTATGCTGAGTACCTCCTAGTTCAAGGATGTGGATAGAGGCGATAGAATCCGCCTGACTGTCGACAAAGGGGGTGCTCGCCTTGTTGAAGATTCGTAGAATCTGAAAGTTCGGACCCTTGTCGGCGTGACTATGTATACCCTTTGTTTCTCGCCTGCCATACCATACGTTGATACTTCTTTTACTTTTTCGCACAACCATGTCGTGTCCGAGGGTGCATCACGCGCGCATATGCCGCCTTGCGCCCTGGGAGACCAGACAGGGATGGATCCATATTGTACGGAGTTGGAGTAATGTTGACTATTTATTATTCATTCCACAGGTCAAAGACTGAATTGTTTGATAACATCGTGTTCTGGGCTCGGAAATGAACCGACACCGTTGGGTGACGTTTCACCAAGACACGCGTGGCTGGCATTTCTGATGGGACGCGTTCGGTACGCGACCGACGGTCTGTGCGGGGTCGGCTCGCTTGCCGGTGCTCACTTGTTGTCTCTGAGGAGAATGGGGAGAAGGAGAAGGGGCGAGCGCATTGTTCGATACTGGTACACGCTTTTGTTATTCCCTTTACCAGCAGCTTTGATTGGGAAAGTAGTTTCGCTGCGGCGTTCTCCATGACGACCCGTTGAAGGGCGAGCGTACGGTACTTAGGTTGATCACCTCGAGGATAGCAACTACACACGCTCGTTCAACTGTTCGCCCACTCCATCGCCTTTCTTTTATTTTTATTTTCCACCCAGACAAAACATTCTACGGGATTAGAATATCAGAAACGGATGAAATGACCATAAAAGGAATAAGCACGGTTAGGTAAGCAGATCATTCGGATGCCCTCATCTTTCTCGTGGGAGTGCAGCGTTCCTTGTGGTTCCTCTCCCCCCTACGAGGTTACACGAGGTTGAGCGGTGGTCGCCATCTCCACGAGGCTATCGCGTTCCCCAGAGCTGTCTTATCACTCGCCGCTAGCCTCTTTCCTCTGGCTTCTGCCCTCTTGCCAGGACCTCCAGGAACGCCGCCGTGACCACCGTGCTCCCCATACCCCCCAAAACATCTCTTAACGCGACACATTTCCCCTACGCTCCCCGCACGTCTCTCCACGACATACTGTGCCTATTAATTGGTCTATATGCTCACGAATGTCACGTCAAAATAACAGCGCAGACCCCAGTCCAGTTCATCCAGAGTCAACCTCGCCGGTCGACAGGAACTCTGACTCCCCCGCCGTTTCCTCTCCATCCCCCCATGGCCATCTCAAGAGGGAATCCGAAAGCTCAGAAGGCTACCCTTCATGGCTTCCAAGACGACCGCCAGTTCCCGCCCCCGCTTCAACTGTTCAGTCATTCGTCGGTGCCTTACATCCTGACCTCGGACCCCCCGAACCCGCCATAGTTGGACGCAAGCCAACCCCGCGATCTATCCGAATTGTTAGTGTGGCAGACTCCCAGACTGAACGGGATGGCGGACGTAGAGAGCCAACGGATCAAACGCGGGCCAGTCAACCTGGTCACCTCCGCGTATGGTCGCGCGCTACCACCACCGGCATGTCTCCGACCGCGTTTTCCACGCTCATAGGACAACCCGGGCCTGTTCCAAAGTTCAAAACCAATGGTCTCAATCTTCAACTTCTGCGAAACCCTTCTCCTTTTGCCCGCCTTCACTTTTACCTCCTTCCGGTCATCAACTTTTACCATATTCCGTTGCAAACTTTCTTTGATTTCAATGCTGTATTCATACTAATTCAGTGAGTCGCATCTCCTTTCTCGCTTCATCGCGGTTGCTAATTTTCTCATGTTCGCTGCCCAGAGTCGCCAGATTTCCCAATCCTGCCGCCCCCGGTGTCCCCGGGTCTGGAAAGAACTGGGCTCTTGGCGCCGCTGCGTACATAGCTTGTTGGGCCGCTTGGATCGTTGCAGTTTTCTTTGTATATGAAATCGTCTATTCCTTCTACCGGCGTTGGAGAGTTAGTAAGTCGTGTTTCACCCTCACAAATACCGCGATCTTCTTTTCTAATGTGCACGATTCCTTCAGAACGCCCCCTAATTATCCCCATCTACTTTTCATCCCCCGCATTCAACTTGGCCTCTATGACTTCCTACAACACCTACAGCTTCCTGTGGCACATCCGGTCCACAGCTTGGGACCCCGAACGTGGTGGACGCGTCCGCGACGGTATTGCTGAAACTTGCTGGTATCTTTCTCAAAACACAGCCAATATCGCCCTTCTCCTGCCCAGAGCAGGTCTATGTCTGGCTCTACTTTTGACTTTTTCGTCCTCACAACCTGGGACGCTGGCGCTTGCTGACTCCGGGAACATCCGTCGCGATCGGACGTTTTTCAACTCTCAGGATGGAACGTTGTCCGGTTATGCGGAGGGTGTGTTGATTGCCAACGCCGCTTGGGCGGCCTGGCGGACCTTAATTTGGTTATGTGCCTGGTATGTTTGTTATCTCCGCCGTTTATTTTGGGATTAACGGTTTGCTAACCGTGACCGACGAATAGGCTTGGTTTGTGGATCCTCAGCGGGCATGGCTGCGCCGGTCTTTGTGGTCCCCGTTTCAGATGGCAGGAAGAGGAGGCGGAAAAGAGAGCTTCAGTGCACAGCGTGGAACAATTTGATGAGGCAGACACCTTGCCATGGTCGTGGCGTGATGGTGCCCGCGATAGAGTTGTGGAAGCCTACGACTTTTGCAAGACAAGCAAGTCAAACAAAGGAAAGAAGCCGCTCTCAGACATCCAGGAAACCTCCCTTCCATTCTCGGGCGTAGAACGGGTTTTGGCCGCTGTCGGCTTGCCGACTTCGCCTCAACCTGCCCGAAGGGGCGTCCTAACAGGGGACCTGTTCGAGAATCCTGAACAGGGTGCCTCACCCACCGAGGAGATCAGTGAGAAACTTACGAACCCCGTCCCAGAGTTTTCGAGCATTATACCTCCTGTCAAGGAGAGCGCTCCTCGCGAGCCTGCCCCCTCTGGCCCTTTAATGTCGCTGCCATATCCTTTCGCTGGTCATCATGGTGCCCAAGTATCCTCAGAGGAGCAAGTTCCTTTTCCACCTTCGCCCCGTCATCCCAAATCTGTCGAAAGCTTGAAGCAGAGCCAACGCAGTCGAAGTAGTCGACAGGATTCGAACAAGGAGAACGTTGAGGAGTCCGATGTGGCCACCAATGATGAGGCGGAGGAAGGCGAACTCGAGCAGGAGGGCGAGGAGGACGTTGACATCGAGGTCGAAGGTGCCTCCGATAGGAGAACTTCTGGGTCGCTGTCAAGTCTTGGACATCCCGTCCCCTCGCGCTATCCCTTCCAGTACCGGCGACCACGTGGAGGGAGTAGTCTCTCCTCCCAATCGCGATCCCACATCACCCCTCAGTCCCACCAATCACGTTCCACGCCCTCGCGGTCAACACAGTCAACTGGCAATGCGGAGACCAGCGACTCACCATGGTCCGCTGATAACAGTTCCCCTCGCTCACACGACAGTGCTGGTATACCCATGCCACCTCGTCACCCGAATGTTCAGCAGAGGAGAGGTAGGGCCGGAACCGTTCCCGCGCTTCTCGCTACTCCCACGCCCGCCTATCACAGGACTAGGGCGAGGACGAGGACAGAAAGTGGTAGCACGTCGGGCTCTCCATACAACCCCTCACCGGTTTATGAGTCCACCCAAGAAGGCGACGATGAAGAGGAGCAGCGGGTCGAAACCCCTGAACCCGAAGGGTCTATCGAGGAAGCCGAGAGGGAGGACAGCGTTGGGTTGCTTTCAGCTGGTCCCAGTCCTCGGGCTTCCCTGATCGGTGGGATGCGGCATTGGCCAAGTTCAAGAAGCCGTCATGGATCCACGGGTTCTCAGGGAAGTCGATCTCCATCGGTGTCCACACGGTCACGGGCACAGTCCCTCGTTCAGTCCCTTGGTGCCCTCTCGCACGGGTCGCGTTCACGCACGCAATCATTAATCCAATCCATCAGTGCTGCGTCACAGTCCTCGCTGGATTTGGCGAGGTCGAGGGCCCATTCTATTGCACGGTTTTCCGATTCACCACACTACTCAAGTCATTCGGATGCGATACCGAGCAGCCCGGAAAATAATACGTTCGGACACCCGATTAGGACCGATTGGGCCAGAAGGAGTGAACCACGCCTCCCTGTCCCACGCAGGTCGACGGAAGATGATGCCATCTCGAACGCTGGGTCCGGGTCCGGGTCTGGGTCGGACTCCCTTTCGCAGTATTTATCACCACTCCCGATGTCAACACCACCCAACCGGTCGAGGGTTGCATCGTCAGCCACGCGCTCCGACGCGGGGACTATCATGGCTCCCGCAAGAGTGAGGGCGGACAGCCACACTGCACCTGTTCCGATTCCAGGGAGGCAGCAGACATTCCTTACTGTCCCTGAGGAACACCCAGACCTGAGCTCTGTGCCACAGTCCTTCATCACCGCGCCTGCAACCGTTATGGGAAGCACGACGACCGGGAGTGAGGAGACAATGCCGGGACAGACCTCGAGTGGAATGCACCCTGAAAGATACTTTGATCCTGCCGCTCGACCTCTGTGAGAGTTAGACATCCTTCTTGGTTGTTTCTGGTTGCGTTTTGTTCTTCTTTGGACGGACGGAATGCAGGAGCCATTCGGACATGCGCATTTGGAATAGTCTGTTCATCATCCTCTTTTGTTTGGTTCTCGTCAAGTTATCTCTCTCATCAGCATCTACCGCTTTGCCCCGTTGTTTATTCCTCATATTGCAGATTTCTTGTGTCTCATCTTGCTCTTTCACTTTGTCGTTTGCTTTGTACCCTACAGCTGTTGATACATTCATCCCCCATCCATCCCCCCTAGTTTTACTCCTTTTTTCCCCTCTACCCACGCCCCCTCTACTCACGAGACCCCACCTTACTGTTGTGGTCTGTTACGAGTCGATATTAACAGAAACAAGGACTTACGTTTTTACCTCCGGAGGAGTGACGCACCGTGAGAATCTGGCCGTGGCATCTGTCTCAGTGCGTGACGCCATCGATGGTGGGTGCATTACTAATGAACGGCATCCACATCCCGCTCCCCGACGACAGGCACCGAACATCCGTACCACACTCGTGCACTCTACACCCCGCCCACACCACCGCGTTCCGGCTCCGAAGTTCAAGAAGCGGCTCAACTCGCTGCGACGTCCGGCACCCCTCGCTTCGGCAGCGGTGCTTTATTACTTTAAAGGCCTTGCCGCTTCGTGGGGTTTCATCAGCATGGTACACAGACCCACGGACTCGAGGCTCCTGGCCAACCTACTCTCCCAAGAGAAAGAATACTCTAAGCAACTCGGAACCGTTCTGGAGACTTCTCAAGCGTCACTTGCGTCCTTCTTAGCGTACGCTTCGGCATCTGCGCCGCCGGTATCTCAGGTAATCTTAGCCGTTGCTGGCGCGCTGGCAGGCGCGGATGAGGCGTCACGCAAATACCTCGAGGCTGTTGACGAGTGGAGGGATCAGTTGAAGAGGCTTAAGGAGTTTGAATCGACGGTCGGGAATATCATGCGGGATAGGGAGATTTTGTGAGTCCCATTTCAGCCGTTCATATCCGCATCGCTGTCCCGCCCCATTGCTATACATGGATGTGGAGTTCTCATTGGATCTCCTGCTTTTCTTGAGTCAGGGTTACGCGGCTGATCAAGGCTTCGAAGCAACAGAAACCAACCAGGGAGGCACTTGTCAGTGGTACCGGGTCATCGTCCTCGCTGGTGTTCGGGGAGAGCTCTTCGAAGTTGAACGTGGCGCAATCAGAACTTCAGGCTTGCGAGACTCAGCTGGCGAACAAGGAGAAGGAGCTGGAAGCGCTGCGGTTGAGTACCATCCGACTGGGGTTGAGCGCGAGGTGTACGGCTATGTCGACCTGCGGGTGGTTGTGGACTCAGATGGGCGATGAGGGTTTGAGAGCGTTGGAGAGTTTGGATATTATTACGAGTGGCCACTGTGAGTTCGATAACCTATCCACTTCCGCCGTGTCTCAATACTTGTCCTAGCTTCTCCACTGCTTTCACCTAGACTCCCCCCCACATCCAAACCTCTACCTAACCCAGGCGACGCACCCTCGGAGCTCTCATCCATTCTTCCTTCCCATTCCGCATCGCAGATCGGCCTTACACTGCCACCTGCGCAATCTGACCTCAAGTCTTCAGATACTGGACACCCTATCCCTGGACCTTCACAACCGTACTCGTTTGAGATCCCCCCTGCACACTCCATTTCTGACCACACGATCCCCACCGGCACGGAGGTCCCTCCTCCTATCCCAGATGAGGACGGCTCCAGCAGCGATGATCGCAGGTCTTTGGAAGTGGTTGAGAATGACCGGTTTGCAAACTTACGGGAGCCGAAGAAACAGAAAACCAAACCGAAACGACGATCTGGGCTCAACTCGATCAGGATGGCTGAGAAACCCGCACTTCCGAACGGCTCGCCGGTGACGAAACACAAGGGAGAGAAGGATGGGAGTCGGAAACACGGAGTCTTTGGGACCATTGCCGGGTTATTCACGAAAAGCGGTCCCAAGAAGAACTGGGCATCGAGGGCGGATCGAAACTTGAGGGACGATTCTTCGGACGATGACAGTGTCAGGTACCTTGCCGTTTCCCCTTCGAAGCGCGAGGTCCACTCAGCGGGCTTTGGTGGCGAAAGGTTGAAGAAACGCAAGAAGACCAGGGTATCTACGCTCGATCATCCCGCGTTCGAAACCCCTTGGCCAAGCTCTACGGGCAAGGGAAAAGCGAGAGCTGCATCACTCGATTATGGTCATAGGGAGTTGTCGGCTACTGAGGGTCGTTCACCTCCACAAAGGGTTATCACTCGTCGCCGAAGCTCTTCCCAACCTCACCTCCCCCTCCCCACTGAAGACGCGCCTCTGCATCGCAGCAACTCCCTGACCAAGTCTGTTACGAGCGTCATGTCAGCCCCACCGGTCTCGAATCCCAGCCGAACCCCCGTACCCGTCCATAGGAAACGGTCCACATCCACCGGTGTCCGCTCACCCACGAAGACCAGCCCCCACCGCCGAACCGTATCTGGAAGCTCGAATCCTGTCAACCCAGTACACCCTCAGGCAAACTTGATGAGTATCGTGGAAGAGGCGGTCAGGGTCAACCGGGAGGCGAGGATTTCGATGAATCCAAACAATAGACTGGAATCAATCAAGGCCCCTCCACCGGTCAGCGAAGTTCTGAAGCACGAAGCCGAGGTGATACAAGCAAACATCCAACCTCCTCTCATGCCTCAAACCCCCTCACCAAAGTCTGCCAAACCTAAAGGTTTGCCTCGTAACCCCGAGAACCCTGTGGTCAAGCAGGTCCCCCCAATACAGCCCAACGGGGACATCAACTTCCTAGAGACCACCAGCACACCAACCAGCAAACTAACTCCACCACTTGTGGACAAACCTCTCCCCGTGAAAACCCCACTCAAGTCCGCATTGCGAAACCCTAGCCGTACTCCCTCTCCTAACCCCTTGACGCTACGACCCGCCGTATTCTCTCCACCTCCCCAGCTCATCGGCAAGATATCAGAACAGCCTGAAGATGATAACGCCTCTATTTCCTCCTACGAAACCGTTCACGAGAACCTTGATTCCCGCTCGAATTCACCGCCAGCACCACCGGTGCCTCCACGAGACCCTGTGGCCAACACTGGGGTCGATAGTGACCTTTCTCACGGTACATCATCTACTGCCATCGCTTCTACCGATAACGGCATCCATTCACGCCGTAAAAGTGTGAGGATGTCGTTACCTCCCACGTATTCGATAACACCCCCAGCGAAAGAGGACTGGGAGGTGGAGAAACCGCTATGGCCCGGATCTCGTGAATACGCCCGAGAAGAGGCCCTCTGGACTTCAAGGAACGAAAATATTGGCGAACGAGACCTCTGGGAAGACTCCAGCGACGAAGACGAAGAGTACCGCACAGCACGCAAACTGCTGAGCAAGCTCTCTGGACGACATTGAATCCATAACGCTCGAAACTCTTTATTCCTTATGCGCCACCCCCCGCGTTATTATCCTTATTCTGCGTTTTCCTATAGCAACGACCGACGGGTTGTCTTGATTCCGTTCCTTCCTCTCTATTTCCCCCTTCCCTCCCTCTCTACGTGTATCCATTGCGTTTAGTGTCTTCTCTCCCCCATACTGTACACTACGTACCCCCACTTAGGTCTTCCTGTCGACGCTCAGAAGCGGGGACTTGAATAATTACGTAATCGTCTCTCACTTTGAGGTCACACTCAGTCAGATTCGTCTTTCACCCTCAGCCACCATCGCCGCCGCGGAAGGAGTCTCTTGATATTTAAACTCACCCACCTCCACTGGCAACCTCCACACCATGTCTGACACCGAGCGGAACGACCAAGTAAAGGAGGAGGATCCCAATGCACCTATCAACATCAAGGTACGTCCTCTCTCTCGACACCCCAGTGGCACGATCCGACCAATAAATGCTGAAAATTTCTGCCTCAATTTCGCGTCTTTTTCCTCGGCGGCGTTGGATTCGTAGGTCGTGACATCCACCGGAGAGGAAGTCTTCTTTAAAATCAAGAGAAACACGAAGCTGTCCAAGCTCCAAGGGGCATACGCCAGCAAGGTTGGAAAAGACGTTGGGAGCATTCGGTACGTTCACAACAGCCGCCTGAGTCACCATTGGCGGGCGATCCGCTCCCAGCGTGGTGTGCTGATCGTGTTTTCCCCCTCTATTCCCCTCAACTTAACCGCGGGCGGGCGTACCGCTTGGGGATTTGCAGGTTTTTGTACGATGGAAGCAGGATCAACGATGACGACACGCCAGCATCGTTAAGCATGGAGGACAATGGTCAGCTGAATCTCTCACCCCTTCCTTCTTGACCTTTTTCTCACTGTTGCGTAATCCTCTTCCCTGGCGGTCACACAGATACGATCGATGTGATGGTAGAACGTCCGTGGTTTCACCTCCCCGCTTTGTTCGTTCGTCATGTGCTGACTGATAGATTCGAACAGAGGTCGGAGGGCGTTGACAAAATCCCACTCCATTTTCATGTCACTCGTCAGCCGCCTTGTTATCGATGTACCTATGTCCTACTACCTTCGTTTCCCCTTGTCGTCCGTCCTGCCTGCAATCACACCCCCAACACTAGTAATTATCCACCCAAGGACAACCGTCCAAGATCGACGACTGCGCCTCTCCCCGCCGCCCGGGTTACCTGCGACTGTGTGAATGCAGCAAATACTGGCTACTCCGGTATGAGTTATTGGCAAGCTCAGCTCGGTGGTCATTGCGATGACTGAATGTTATTGGTGGTTGGATGAAGATTCGCTCAACTGGTGGTGATCGAGCCCCGGGGATCTTCTGCTGTGCGAACCTCCCGTAAGAAATCCTCCTCCTGGTATCTCATGGAGCGATCGTACGCTCCGACTGACCAGGCGTTGTCATTCAAACGCTACACCAAAAAAAAAAAAAAAAAAAACTCCGGGTGACGGGGCGGTTTGCACTTGGGGGCATTACACCACATTCCAGCGAAGTGGATGGCCAGGTCCAATGCTCAAGGGCTTGTAATGTCCATCATATTATTATAAGGAGATAATACCGTTTAAATACTTCCAAGTTCACGTCCTAGGTCAGCTGACGCGGATCCGGTCAGGACCACGAGTTCAAGGACGATATGTCATACCCATCTCCAGACCCTCGGACTTGTCGTGCTTGAGATACTTAGTTGGCCACCAGGGAATGTAAACGGCAATCGCCAGGACCAGAGGTAATGCGTCCAGGGCGTAGAGGAAGACTATAACTCCTGTAAGCCGACACGATACTGAGAGAATACGCTGGTCTGGGGACTTGCCTTCGTGTGTGAGGAGGTAGCTATCCTTTCCCTGAGCAAATTCTATGATACGATAAATAGAACGAATCTACGTGGGGGTTAAATGGTGACGATCGTGGTCAGAATGAAGGCGGACGTACGGAGATTAAGGCAGAAGAAATGTACAACGCCCAGATAAGCACTTTGCAGGAGTCGTATGCTTGGGATGCACCGCCCGCCTTGATGCTGATGTGGCTCTTGACCAAGAGAGCACAGAAGAAACCATAGGAAACAAATTGTAGGATAAGGCCCACGAGAATGACCTTTTCTCCGACGTTCTGCAGCTTATCGGATGACGCAAGTCCGCTTCCGCCAGCCTTTCAAAAGTAGATGTCATGAGCAAACACCCAGTTGAGAGGATTGATACGAACCTGCATCAAGAAGGTGGAGACGTCGCTGATGACGAATATCTTCGCTATCTTCTGGGGGTTCACTACCGAATGTTCCGCTCCGATATGGGAGATGAGGCGGCCATAGACGATGTAATTGAAGGCAAGAAATGCGGCTGGTGCACAGACGATCAACAGCTGCTCTATGGCGAAGAGAATGACGCTGTCTGGTTTGTATTTGGACAAGAATCGGAGGGTGAACCCCAACGATTCGACTGGGTCAAGCAGTGCGTGAGTTCAAGACATTCGAGAAAAAGTAGGTGAGGGTGTCTCACAGGATGAACCTATTGGCAGACATAATGCCCACCACGCCTTCGACTTCATGACCCTGAACGACAGCGCAGAACCAACCAATCCATACACGGTCGCTGCCGCGATTGCGAGGCCAGGGCTAGGGATGTATCCTATGGGTTTGTCAGTGGCTCGCCTGTGGTGTGAAGGGCAACACCGGCGTACCGAAGGCACGCTCGGTAATATTCTCGGTCGCAGACATGAGGAAGGAGGGGGAGGATGCAACCACCAAGCCTGCTTTGACTTCCGTTCATATACCGATCCAATATCACTGCCGAACTGCGGAGACCCTGGCGACGAGATAATCTCCTCGTGGCACTGGGTAATTGTATCGTGCGCGGGGCGAATGCGTAGTAGGTCCCCCGCCGCCTGGCCGCCCCGCGGATGAAGTTTGACGGCCCCCTCCTTGCGGAACAACGAAGGGTGTGTTCAAAGCTGTCCAACCCCTCGCGTCTCCATATCCTAGAGAATCTATCGAGGTAGGGCCCACGTCGGTCGATAGAGATGAGACTGAGCTGTTTGCCAACACAACGACCGCAATGGATCACCGGGGCGATTTGGCGCTTATTTTACATTTCTTTGCAAATCTTCATGACACAACAGGATCTTTCGCGTCTGCGCGCAACCGTTTATCCCATCATGGTTCCTCAAATCGGTGGCCGATGAACTGACGATCGTCAGTGGGTGACAGTTTGGTGTTACGCAGACAGCGGGTTGGTCGGGCCTGCGCAGTCCGTTCAAAACCCCCCACATTGCCTCCCGGTACCTAGGTCCAGTCGGGTACCGCTGGGTCTGGGACTTCGGAAGGAAGCGCCTAAAAAGTCACACAAGATGGAAGCACGGGAGCCACGTCGATTGCTCCGCAGCAATGGGGGGCCCGAAACGTGGGCCCTCATCGACATCCCAAAGGCATCCGACACCAGGGTCTGTGTAGTAGATTCTCGAGTTAGTTTGAATCGCGGCCGCCTTCCAGCAGCCGTTGTGCATGTTCGTACCAATGGCCCCAGATGCTGTAGTTTCCAAGGCTTTTGACAGTGACACGGGTCCGAAGTAGACACCACATCTCTGCGTGTGAAGCGGGAGAGCAACGATGCGGGTGATGCCGAAGCGATCGGACTGCAGGAATGCAATGAGATCCCCCCCCCGCCTGCAGGCTCAGATATACATCCTTTCCTTGTCCCTGCGGTCCTTGCGATGGTTTCGAGTGCCTTGAGTGGCCGGATATGGATCTGCTCATCTGGCGTCGATCGAGCCCTGGGGATCCTTGACTGGGTTCGTGATGTTTGGGGCCTTGGGCTCTTGTAGGGTTACATCGAGACCGCTTGAGACAGCAAAAGGAGGCGGATGCAACCTGCGACCGATGCGGTCTGAAATCTTGATGCACAACTTGGCCTGCTCGGGATTTAAGCCCGAGATAAAACCCTTACTACCCTCCTTTTCGGTTAAGATCTCGGCCAAGACCGAAAGTTTCGTCCGTGCAACTACATTGTTGGGAACATTATCGGCGTTCTGCCCCATGTCCTTCCGATCATTGACATGCTCAGACGTAACCCTATTCAAGAGGAGGGCTTTGGACACCCGCCTGGCGTTCTCTCCGCCATGGTCCCTCTCGAATTCATGTTCGAACCCGACTAAGGGATCCCCGATCACGTTGATCAGAGTGGGGGAATCCTCCCGCTTTACGGGGCAATTTTCGACCGGGTGGCATTACACCCGTAGTGAAGTAGGCTGTAATGTCTGGTTCATGGAGCTCGTATTATTACGAGGGAACAATGGGTAAATACTTCCAAGCGCACGTCCTCTATTGCCCCCAGTCAGAGCCACAAGATCCGGGATACCGCATCCTCGTTCAGATCGTTTGGCTCATCGTGCTTGAGATACTTGGTTGGCCACCAGGGAATGTAGACAGCGATCGCGAAGAGCATAGGCAATACATCCAGGGTGTAGAAGAAGACTGTATTTCCTGTAAGCTGCCGTGGTACCAAGGAAACGCTCCGGGTCCGGGGACTTGCCTTCGTGAGTGAAGAGGTAACCAGTGCGCCCCTCAGAAAATTCTGCGACACGATAGGTAAAACGAATCTATATGGGGGGTTAATGGTGGTGATCGCGGTCAGGATGGAGGCGGACGTACGAAGATGAAGACAGAAGAAAAGTACAACGCCCGGATAAGTACTCTGCAGGACTTGTAGGTAGAAAACGATACGATATCGCCTGATTTGACACTGATGTGGGCCTTGATCAAGAGGGCGCAGAAGAGACCGTAGGAAACGAATTGAAGGGTAAGGCCCGCGAGAGCGACCTTCAATCCGATATATGCAACATTAGTCGCCATAAGACCGCTTCCGCCGGCCTTTCAAAAGGTGAGTTTCATGGGCATCCACTGTACACACGTACCCCATTGAGGGGGTTGGTACGAACCTGTATCAAGAAGGTGGAGATGTCGCTGATGACGAATATCTTTGCTACCTTCTGGGGGTTCACTTTCGAATGTTCCGCACCGATGTGGGAGATGAGGCGGCCGTAGAGCATGTAGTTGAAGGCAAGAAACGCAGCCGGAGAGCAGACGATAAGTAGTTGCTGTATAGAAAAGAGAGGGCTGCTGTTTGGTTTGTAAATGGCCACGTCTCGGAGGGTGAAGCCCAACGCTTCGCCTGGATGTGCGTTTAAGGCGAGTCAGGAATAGTGGTGAGGGTGCCTCACCAAATGAACCTATTGGCAGGCACAAGGCCCACCGTGCCCTCGACTTCACAACCCTGAAAAAAAGTGCCAATCCAACTGTTCCATACGCGATTATTCCTACGATTGCGAGGGTGTTGTTAGGAGTGTATCCTGTGGGTTTGTCAGTGGCTTGTTTACGGCGAGAAGGATGACACTGGTGTACCTAGGATGAGTTTGGCGATATCCTTGGTCGGTAACATGGAGGAAGAGGGGGACCTGGTAATCTCCAAACCGGTCTCGTTTTCCGTTCATATACCGATCCAATATCGTTACCAAATCACCCGAACCGCGGCGGCGGAGAAACCTTCTCACGATACCTGGTAGTCCTACTATGCACGGGGGAAAAGTGACATCGTGTCTCCATTGCCTACCAGTGAAAGCGGTCCGACGGGTGTCCTCCCGTCCGAAAGTAGTCGCGATCGAGAAGGAAAGGAGGGGCGCTTTAGAGCTTTCCGGCCGCTTGCATATTCACGCAAAGAAACTCTCGAGAGGCAGGACCCGCGTTGGTAGACGTGGAGGAGCTGACTACCCACTAGCTTTGAGATCCCAGGGTTGCCTAGGAAGACACGCGGGGTGGACACATCACCATGTCTATCCGCCTAGATCTGCCTGCAGCGACGAAGAGCCCAAAGGGTGGGCCCCTACTGCGAAAGTATTACCGGACTATAGCATCGTTCTCGAAGCGGTTCGGGGGATGGTCGGCGGTTGGAGGAAACGGGGTTCAGATAACCAGCGGCCGGTACCCGGGAACCCCGAGAGTTTTCCAATGAAGAACAAAAAAAAAAACAGACCGTCCGATTCCCAAGGTTTTTATCGATAACGCGGATCCGAAGTAGCCACCACCTCTGGCGCGAAGCAGGTCATCGTAGGGGAGAAGCGGCCAGTGCCGAAGTGATCGAGGAGTTTTCCCGCTCAACCTCAACCGTGGCGCAGCCGTACATGCAGGATTCTCCTCCTCCAACCAAGCGCATCAAGCTCGAGTCTCCACCTCCGGAATCACCTCATTCAAACTGCGAACTTTCGCTGGAGAAGGAAGGGGAAGAAGATGTGGATGACCAATGCAGCATCTGCTTGCAGCCACTGTCCGACCGTACGCTAATTCCACGCTGTTCTCACGAGTTCTGTTTCGAATGTCTGGTTATTTGGACGGGTACGTCCGTGTGGAGTGTTAGGTCATATTGCCTTCTGAGAATTGTGGCTTAGATCAGTCCCGTCGATGTCCGTTGTGCTCCCAGGGAATTGGAGAGCACCTAATCCACAACATCCGCTCCAAGTACGATTACACGAAGTACTTCCTACCACCCCTTCGGGCCAACTCGCCAGCTTTAGCCTCCGCGGGTCCTAGTTCTTCGAATCAAAGACGTCCGACCAGAAGAGAACGACGGTGGGGCCAGAGAGGACGTCGGGACCAGGAATTGCAGGATCAGTTGGAACGGTCCATCAAGAAGCGGAAGTGGGTGTACAGACACCACCTTTACGCGAAGGTGAGCATCCACTGAGATAACCCGCCCTGGCACTATCCGTTGATTATTGATCCTGATGACAGCATGTCGCGTCGAATGTACACACGCGATACAGACCTTTCCCTACGCCGGCTCAGTTTGCGGCTTCTCCGGATTACATTAGTCGAGCGACCTCGTTTCTACGGCGCGAGTTGCAAGTGTGGCCTAACCTTGACATTGAAGTCAGTGTTTCGAATATCTCGTCGTTTCTATTGACATGCTCTGCTCACTTCGTAGAAAGTTCTTGACGACCTTCACGCTGTCAATCATGAAGTCCTTGGATATCCGGTCTGAGTCCGCCGTGAAGCTTCTCTCCGAATTTCTGGACATGGACCAGCCCTATCTAGAGGGCAACCCGCACCCCAACGCCGAACACCTCGCCCACGGTATGTTCCCTTCCCCCTTGGCGACTGTTTATCGTCGTTGATTTTCGTTCGATCCTGCAGAAATGTACTCGTATCTACGGTCCCCCTTTCGAGACCTGTACGTATATGATAAGATGGTTCTGGTAAGGGTTTTTTAATTCTTCATTTGGGTGTGTTACACACACCGCTCTTCGGTTTCCATGTTTATCCAATTTTCCTGAATAGTATGATGAACCGGAAGATCCCGCGAGCCATCGCCAGCAACAAAGAAGCAATGTGGAGAGAGGGTTGCCCTCATCTCCTTCGAGACGTAATGGCTCACGCCCGGGAAGGCCGGATGGCAATCACGGGGATGGTTGGCGACAAGGGACTCGTGGGGCGTCCCACGAAAGGAGACGGAAGCGCAGCAGATCTAGGTCTCATGACAGAGAGAGGATCCAACGGTTGCGACGTCCAAGTGTTGATGAACACACGTCCCAGAGAGCTCAGTCAGACAGTCAGACCCACACCAGCTCCTCGGGATTGTCACCACCGGCGCCGCATTCCCAGGTCGTCAAGGGGAAAGGAAAAGGGGTGGACTTGGGGAAAATCTCGAATGACGTCGGTCCTTCTACGAACACAGACAAGGTTGGGCGGATGTCCATCGATAAGGGCGTCGGAAATGCTCCGGCTCGTGAACACCCCAATGCGGAACACACGGTCATTGACAATTCCAAACCTGGAAACCGAGATCGAACACCGAAGGCGCTCACCCTACGTCAATCTGTTTGGGCTCATCTGTCTCTCAACCAAACCGAACCGACTCAAGTTAGCCGCACCCCTGCCGGATCCGGCCCGGATCTCCGACACGGTCGTCCCTCTTTGCTCGAGCGGATCTCCGGAATGGAAGATCTCCCCCAAAGTCAACTCGTCTCCGTCTCCACGGTTCATCTTGGTACTTCCGCCGGCACCGATCCCGCTCGTCCTCCACGATCACCTACAGTACAGCCAAGGAAATCCGGGGCAGCTCACGATGATATCAACCCCACCGATGAAGGTACCATCGACATTGATAAACACCATTCTGATCCCATCTCGAATCTCATTCGTCGGGACAATCCAACCGCTCAAGCCGAACGCCACGATCGGGCCTCCCGAGTCAATACCAAGGTCATTTTGGAGTGCACCCGTACTATTCGGTTGGCCGCGGCGGAGAAAGTGATGGTGGCTGGTATCCCTGCGACCGCTACGCCACCTTCTATACCACAGGATCCTCTGACGTCGGCAGAGCAAGGAGAAGCTACTCACCCCGCTTCTGTTGTTACAGTCCTGAGGAACAAGTTATTAGAGAGGCTAGAGAACGAGCGGGAGCGTGCGATTGGCGCGGCTTCTGGGGAACTGGGAGCTGAACCGGTTCCCGGGAACATCAGTGAGGACTCTCTGAGGGCCGAGCTCAGAGCGCGGAACGAGCTGCGCACGCGATTAGCCGTAGTGAATGGTGGCCGTCATGTGGGCAATTTAGAACCTTAGATAGATCAACGCCTAGCCCTTACATATTGAACGATTGCGCAAACTGATCATGGATTCGGAACAGCAGGGAGGCCATTTACTATGATACACAGAGGGCGATGAGAAGCCACTATGCTAATGCTACGCGTGTGGAAACGAGCTCCTAAAAGAAACGGTCTCCACAGGGAAATGTAAAATGTAAAGTAGAGTAGGAGGGATAAAAGAACACATGTAGGTCGATGGTAAGGTAGGAGGAAAAGCAAGCGAGGGAGACCGCGGGTATGACCGGGCACTATAGGTTGTTGGACTAGGTGGTGACTAATGGAGAACTATAAAGTATCCGAGCGTAATTGTAGGAGGGAGAGGAAGTGGGAAAGCAAGCGACGGTTAACGGAAACAACGAGCGGAATGGCAAGATGCGGCAAAGCAAGCGAAGCAATAAAGGAGTGTAGGTGTGCTAAAGCGAACAACAAGTGCATTATAAAGCGGTAAGAGTCGAGAGCCGAAGTGACACGCAGAGATCCTGATAGAGGTTACCTGATTAAGGATCCCAGGGTCCTGGAAAGTACCGAATGAGAGCGAGAGGGAGTAGGAGGATTTGTAATGTCGGTGGTATCAGGGACCCCTGTGCGCGAGTGGCAGGTGAGCGTGATTAAATGCACAGGCGCGCAGGTTCCGACTGGGAGCGGACGGAGGGGAGAACAAGAACGAAGGGGTGGGGTGAATAGATACACTGGCATGAAAGAGCGTGAATCGAAGAACCACAATAAAAAACTGGGTGAGTAGAAGAATAGTGAACCAAACGCAATTCACGCCGGATACGGCCCAGTAGCATTGTGGAAAATCAAAAGAGTGTTGGAATATGTACTTGTTGGAGGAATAGCGGATGGGATGGGGGGTTATTCGGTAGCGAGATGGAGGGAGAAGAGGGTAGGAGGGGGAGCAGATCCGTAGTCCCGAATACTACGGATTGTTCAGTGATGAGTCCTCCGAGTACCTTCGACCTGTACTTGTACGAGGATGCGAGGAACGGGGGAGGGAGGGGAGGGAATTATTCCGCGACGATCGAATTGGATCGAACCGTGCCGCCGTCGACCGACTTGAAACTCTGCCACCTGCATGGGATTCCGGCTGCCTCGGGGTACGGTCAGGCTCCGGACTCCGGGTAAGCTCAAAGTTCGCATGGAAGCTGTCCGATGATAACCGCCGTGAATTAGGGGAAGTTGTGTAATTCGGTCCACGCCATGCACTCGTGATAGGCAACACGGTTTCTGGCTCCCACTGCGGTTGAGGCTCCAGTGTGAAGGGCGGGGGTAGTGCCGTGGAGGTGGGTGATGTCGGAGGCAAGCCGGTCAATGATCGACGGAATGATGGGATATCTCGGAGAGATGGCAACCCTGTTGGTGGGTGATCAGATGATGGGGACGGCAATCCGGACTGGGTCTGGCCTAATGGTGGCAGGTTCAATGGCCCCTCCTGTGGTGGCGGATCGAGACGTGGATAGCGAGTTTCGGCTGCCAACGGTAATCGACGTGTGGGGCTGACAGACAGACGTGGGAGAGCATCTCCAAGCGACATCGCAAGCCTCGGATGGACGTCCGAGAGACCACCAGATTCCGGAGGAGAGCCTGAGGTGGAGGGGCGCGAGAAATTGTCAGGTCGACCAGGGACGATGGGCTGAGAGGGCCAAAGAGGATCGCGGACACTTCCCGCACTCGAGGGTTGTTGTTCCGTTGAATGAGCGGGTATTGGATACGAGGGGAACGGGCCAAACTGTGGCGGACGGTCGAGTCTTTGCGGTGTAGCGTTCTGCCCTTGCGGACGTCTCGCCTTCTGACGCTGATTCTATTACGGAAAAAGTGTTAGCAAGGCCAGATGATGGAGAGAAAAAAGGCGCGTGCCTGAAACCAGATCTAACCTCGAAATGTGAGTTTGGGGGTGTTTATGGGAGAACAATTAAAAACAGACCTGCACTTTTCGCGCACTTAACCCGATTTGACGCCCCACCTCTTCTCTCATAGCTGTAGTGGGAAAACGCGACTAATGAACGTGTCGATCAGAAAAGGGTCGTTAATTGGAATGGGTGGGGTGACGAAAGGGGACGGACCTGAGCCAAGAGGGCGTGAAGGACGGCAGATTGGTGAGGTGTAGTCAAAGTCCTCGTCCGCTTCTTCTTCTGGGGGGGATCCTGGGGCTGGTGGTGCTCTGGAAGTTGACTGGAAGAAGGGCCGCTCTCCATCTCTGTGTCTGCAGCGTCACCCTGGGATGAGCTGGACGGACTGTGCATTCTGCGATCTTGGCTGGTCTCGGATAGACGACGTTTGTGGGATGCAGAGGTGGTGGAGGGGGACGGAGGAGCATGCGAAGAGCCCAGTCCGGCCTGTTGTTGTTGGTACTGGAGGATGGTTGAGGATGGGGAGGTGGTGGTGGCGGAAGAAGGATCGAGGGGGGGAGTTTGTCGAGAATTAGGAGTACGTTCGGGTCGTAAGGAGTAAGGTATGGGAGAGGAAGTATTAGGCGGGATCGGAACGGGAGGAGAATGGGAGTCGCGAGCTGGGCTCGTTGGCGACATCAAGCGGTGCCAAGAGGAACGGAGATGGAAAATAAGAGACGAGAGCACAACGAGACGCAGGGAGGAAACGCGACGGACGCTCAGACTGGGGACAGGAATCTGAGGCCCACACCGTGGTGGTGGAACGGAAGAGACGGTGCCCCAGGTTACGAACGTCGGGTTCGAAACATATTAGCAGTTTCACATTTGACTGGAGTCTTATGACAGCAGGCCGTTCTAACGAGCCCGTCCTGCCTTTTCCGATGGACCCATCATCGCCATTGGGTGATGATGCTTAAAGCATCTAAGCCGTAGCATCAAGGCATTTCGAAAAATTGATCTGATAGATATTAGCTCAGTTTCTATTCCACTTCCCACACGGTATACACCACCATTTCATATCTCTCCTCTCCGTCCTCTTCCTGGCCGGGGGGCGTGGCAAGCACACGAGGACGACAGTGTTCAAGGGGAGATGAACCTCGCAACCCTCACTTTTCATTCTGCGATCATCGTTGTTCCTGTTTGAGGTCGGCCACCGCCCTTCGTCCTCACGCTCGACTCGCCACCCACGCTTTCTAGAACGCTTCTAGCCCAGCGTTTAGCGGTCGGCAGTCTTCCTCGTACGAAACTAAACGGTTGCACTCAAGCGTCGGATACCCCGATGGGGTTAATTCTGGGTTATGAATATTAATGATGAATGATCATCAAGCGCTACGCCCCTCGTGGTGGCCTGTCGGATATCCCGTCCACGTCCGAACAAGCGTTCACGGGATGCCGCTCGACCCGTATTTCCGATGTAAGCCGCTAAAAACGGGCGGGGAGAGAGAAACTCGAGGGCGAGAAAAACCAAGAGAGGTCTCCCACGGACGCGAGCGCCGTCGCCATGCAGATGACACGTCGGCCAACAGACAATAATCCAGACGGAGATGAAAGAGAGCGGTGTTATGTACGTCCTGTGAGATACAAGCTCATCATCTGATCGGTCCGGCCGTTCCATTCTTTCCCATCCTCCCATACCGTCTCCATCTTTCCACAATGAAAATGTCCAAGAAACGAAAGTCCGTGGCTTTCGAGGACGGCCAGAACGTTCCTCCAAGATCTGTTAAACTAAAACCCCTGAGAGAAGTGCTCTCGAAGCTCATCGCCCAGATCAAAAAGTGTTCACCCATCGCATTCAACCCTGAAACACGTGGCTAACTCGCCGACTGCTTAGAAAGGACGATTACGCCTTCTTCCTCCGCCCCGTCGACCCGAAACAGGTCCCCGGCTACAGCGATGTCGTCCAGCAGCCCATGGATTTTGGCACCATGACCACAAAGGTCACAAGAGGAAAATACCGAAGTCTTGAAGATTTCGCCGTGAGTGACACCCTTCCACGCCTTTTTGGGTCATGCTCACGCGGCATCCATCACCAGAATGATTTTCGTCTCGTCATTTCCAATGCCAAGTCGTTTAATCCCCCCGGAAGCATCTACCACACTGAGGCCGAGAGAATAGAGGCTTGGGGCCTGGACCGCATCACAAAGGCCGCCGCCACGGTCATCGAGTACGAAACCGATTGGAATATCGAGATCGATGGTGATGATCGTTTGAACGTCCCCGAAGAGGAGGACACGCCCGAACCGGAAACCACGGACAGCCGGGCGCAGTCCGTTTTGTCGAACAGCCAACCCCAGCCTTGGCTCGGCAGGAGGTCAGCTCGCGCAGCAGCCACCGCTATCGCCACTCCCCCTGTCACGCCGGCCTTCAAGGCCCCGAAGAGCATCTCGGAAACCCTTCAACCAGATGGAGGCTTACCTGGTTCCAAGGATGGCCTGGGTAAATTCCCTCCGGGCTCGGACCTGGCTCGAGTAATGCTCGCATTAAAATTGAAAGGCTCGTACCCTTTCATTTCCTCCTCCCCCCCGCCCTTATTCCCCCTGACGGACGTTTCCAGGCAAGAAATACAAGACAAAGAAGGAACGTCTCCGGATCGAGAAGAGCGGTCTTCCGCTTTCAGCTGACGGGAGCTTGAATTATTGGGAAGGTGATACTTTTTTGTCTTTGCACTCTGTTTAACCGAACGCTTTGGGATCGCTTACTCCACACGTTCAGTCGAGGATCCGTTCACACTATTTTCGGCGCTCGTCGACGCTCATCAACCAAAGTTGGTCCTGAACCCACTTCACTCGGAACCATTTTCGGACAACTCCGTCACAGTCCCGTCACCGGTCAACATCTCTCTGAAACGCAACCTCCCACAAGCCGCTCCAGAGCTCACAGCCACACCTACCAAACGGCGCCACTGGACCATCAATAGGCACCCTGGGCGTGGAAGGGCAAAAGATGGTGATGACGAAGATGGCCCTACTTCGCTTCCCCGACGGGAACATGCTACTACTGATTACGGGTCGATGTCTACCCTGATGGCAGACCTTGCTATGCAGGCAACCATGCAAAGCATCAGCGACCAACCCAAACTCTTTGACCTCCTTCGAAACTCGGTTGATGGTCGCGATTCATCCTCGGCACCAGCCACGGATTCTGCCGAAGCCGCCGCCCTCAACGCCCAAGATTATATTTGGTCCCTTGTCTACGGCGGCGTGGACGGTCTGGCGTACGTCCGCAGTTTGGCCGAGTTCATTGGCAACCCCCCGCCGCCATCCCCGTCAGATTCAGAAGACGAAAGCTTTCCCCTTGGGGACTGGGTGGAGGACAACGTCGTGGACTCCATAACAGATGGTCGCCACAGACTGCTTCAGAAGATCGTACGCCAAGTGGCCACAAAGTCGGATGAGCCACTGGACCCATCCACTTCCGATATCTCCGCGGACATCCGCCGCTCACTTGACGTGTACCCACAACAGGGCGACCTCATCGCCGCGCTCAGCAGTCAAATCGATATCCAGAATCTGGTGAACCGACCGCTCGAGCTTGCTCAGGCAGAATCGGAATGGAGCGGGGTGGTGTTCAAGCAGGCAAGGCGTGAGCAGAAAGTAGCGTCGGGGGCGCTGACGGTCGATAACCCCATGTCCGCGCTCTCTGCCCCCTCCTCCCAAGACCCACCGAACGACCTTGACCTGGATGACCGCGAGGTCTTGGATCATGCACTCGAGTATAGTCGACAAAGGTTACTACAGCTTATGCAATCTGAATCGACCAAGAACGGGCAACCGCCCGGAGCCGAGGATCCATATACGAGGGACTTGAGGATGAACCTCCTCGCTTTGTCCAAGAGAGTTCCCCTCCAGCTCCTTTCCGTATCCAGTGTAATGTTATGATTCCGTGATACAAACGAATAAATCTCGATTAGATTAGAGATGATGGGTGTCCTTCTTCGCCTCCCCTTAGTCGGCTCATCGTCGCTTCCTCAGTAGCTTCCGTTGGTAACCATCCCAGTCGACAGTGTTCGCGGGTCTTTGCGGGACTTGAGATATATCACAAAGGTGTCGCATAGTTGGGCGTCCGTGGGGACAATTCCAAGGCTGTTCAATAGTACTCATATGTTGTAGAATCTGTATAGGCCTGGTGAGCCAGAGTGCATCCTTGGTTCGTGTATGTGTGCTCTCTCACCTTGACCATTTGTTGTCGGTTCAACGAGTCTCCGATCATGACGCTCTTTCTGCACGCACGAGAAGCAAACATTGCTCGAACTTTTGAGCATCGAACCATCTGACCAGTGGGTCGATCGTGCATGAGGCTCAAAATTTCCTCAAGGTCTGAAAGGCAGATGGGAAGGAGAAGAGGTGTCAAACACCATTCATGACATGCGAAATTAACTTCGGGGCAGACATAAAATGAAAATTCTCACACACGCACCTCTCATATCGAACGTCACACTTTTACTGACAGGTTGCCCGACTAAACCGAGACGTGGTTTCGAAGGATCCCGGTCCTCGCTGTCATCGACAGTAATTTCAAACCCATTTCGGTTGAGAACCTCCATGTTGTCAATCGCCATTAATTCGTCCGCCGCACTTAGCCGTAGCGGCTGGGGCCTGCAATGTGTCAGAGCGTATCGTCAGTCTCGGAGCCAGAAGCTATTTTCAGTCACGGAGCAAGAAAAACTCACCGAATCAATCTCTGAGACTCCACTCGGGTCGTCTGCTGTAGCGTTTCGAAGTTGTATTTCTCATCCGACGCGTGTTGGTCTACGATGAATAGGTCGTCCATAACGCCGGTTTGACTCGGTCCACCAGAACTTCTCTGTCGCCGGGCAATGATGAAACCCTTGTTAAACTGCCCAATAGGAAGCATGGTCTTGAAGTCTTCCTTGTCAATCACCCGTGATAGGGCGGCGGCCACCTCCTCCTCGTTCTTGTTCTCCAGCCCAGCTCGTCTGTCGCCTGCAACAAGGTTCTGTAGCACCTCACCGTTCGTGATCTTGCGTGAGGATTGCGCACTCTGCCATCTGCTCCCAATCTGTGCAACGTCGACAGACAAGACGACATCACTGCTAACGTCCGCAGGTAAAATGTTTGGACCCCGTTGCGACAGATCAGAAGGCGTCCCTTCCTCTCCCGTTTCTGGTTCCGAGATGTCAATATCCACGCGGCGGCTGGGGCTCCCGGACGTCGCCCTTCGCTTATCGCCAACGCCGACAATGTTGTTCGACGTGGCAACAGCAAAACCGTCCTCAGTATCGGACCCGTTACCGATGGGAGGTTCAGGTGAGCGGGTCGACCGCCTCTCCCGAGGGTCTGGGGTTTGAGCGGTCTCGTCATCACCGTTCCCGAGTTCTTCTGTACCTTCGGTCGGAAGCGTCTCGCCATCGTCATCCCCGGAAGCACTTCCCCCAACTTGTGGACGCAAACTTCCCGGGAGTGCGAATGCCCATAACCCTGCCATTTTCTTCCCTGTTGAGCTGACGGACAAGCGGTCTGATGTGGTGGGCCCTGACTCGATTCTTGCCTTTTTCTGGGGTCTCCCCTCATCGGTTGTCCCTTTCGCCGTTAAACTCCAAGAAGCTCCAGATGTATTTAGAACCATCTGGACTGGCGGATCTTTGCGCTTGATGGGAGTCGGTTCCGATGGGCGAGGAATAACCCCAGCGGCCTCCGACGATTCTGATGGAATACCCTGCTCCAGTAACGGGCGTTCATCTGGTGGAGGGCTTTTTTCCTGAAGGTTGATCGGAGCGGTCCCATTGGCAGACTCATCTCCGTCGAGCGAGGTCCGCGCAGAGTCCATCCGATTATGGCTGGGCGCTGGCGGGCCATCCGTGATCAGCCCTGGGGAATGAGACCGAGGCACATCGAGTAACGGGGTTGCATCATGATCATTGTTGCTGGTATCCGTGGGTTTGTCAATGGTGATCGGGTGGGTGGAAGGTGATGGAATTTGTTCGGCTGTGTTGTCAGTGGTATCCTCGTTGTCCACTTCCATTGCTGTCACGCCTGGTGGCGTCCTGTCAGCCGCAGATTGTTTTTCGGGTTCCCGCGGTGGCGAAGGTGTGATCTCTGGCTGTGACCTAGATGACCCTCGGCCAGCCTCGTTAAGGTCGTACGTCGACCGTGAGGTGGAAAACGCATCTTCCAAAGCAGCCTTCCGGATACGGATGCTAAATTAGCAGCTCGCGGAGCGATTCCAGATTCAGACATACCTTTAGTGCTCGAATCAGGTTACCCTCACTGTGAAGTAAAATCGTCCGCTTGTCGGGGCTGACGTTGATATCGCACGAGTCTGTAATGACCCCTTTGAGCGGATCCGCACACGGAGGCGAATTTCAGGACATACCCGTCGGAAGGATAAAATCAGCAACAACGAATGGCGATTGGCTCACATTGAACGATCGGTACACCTCATTAAAAGCTTTCTGGACCTGTTAACCGCAGATTCAACGACAGCCGAAGATGAGCATCAACGGGCGGACATACTTTAGCGGGGTTGCAAGGGCGGCCGTTAATGAAAAAGAATTGCCGGTCGGTTGTTGTTCTACCACAACCGAGGGCGAACTTTGAGATTAACCCCACGACTTGGACACGATTATTTCCAGGTGACGGTCTATGGGACTCGTTAACATCCGCCTGGGTATGGGAGCGTGGGTCAGACCCACGTTATGACGTCGTGTACTGCGAGGCGTCGGAGGACAGTCTTCTCAGTCTCAACCTCAAAGCTGATATTAAGCGCGACGATATCGTCAAGTGCTTTGGGTCCCCACAAAGCGGAGACGGAGGCTTTCAGAGAAGGTGAACCATCTGTACGGAGCGAGACCGACTTCCGACTGTTCAAGAATGCGTTAAATCTAAACGAACGAGGCGGCAGATGGTTTTTTCTTACTTTCCGTCCTGGTTTGACACCGTGAGCCGGACGCCTTGATTCTCCTTAGAACACGGAACCAGCGCATAGGCGTTCAACAGAGTCAGAGCCTTCGCAAATTCGCGCTTGGAATTGCGCTCAAGCTCCTTTCGACGAACGGGGAGTGGTTTGAAAAGTCCCGTGACGGTCACAGTGGTCCCTCTCTGTTGGAGTTAAGATCTGCCCTCGCTATGAACGGACTGGTATGCCAACCTGGCGAGCAACTTTCGTGCTCCTACTTGTCACCTTCCCGCTCCGGTCCAGTTCAATTACTGTACCCATAGGGGCATCGGAAACCGTGGCGGTGGTGACAGTCACTGACTCGCTTAGCGCGCATAAGGAAGAGATCGCTTCTCCTCGAAAACCGAAAGTAGAGACAGTGGTAAGATCCTCAAACGAAGATAGTTTAGAAGTGCAGTGTTTCAAGCCTACAATGGTGGGAATATCTTTGAGCGAACTTGTGCGAGCGGCGGTCGGCTGCACTCACCGATGGCGTCATAATTATCTGGCGATATCCCAGAACCATTGTCGACAACTTCGATAGATTTGAGACCGTGGTCACGGAACCGTACCTCTTCGGGGCTGAGTTTGGGGATATGTAGAACCCGGGGGACAAATCCAACTCACCAATAGTGGTGGCTCCCGCATCTAGGCTGTTCTCGACCATCTCCTTCACAGCGGTCTGAAGGTCCACCACCACTTGACCAGAGGTAATCTTGTGAACGGACGAGCCATCTATAGCCTTGATGGACCCAGGACCGGAGGTCATCGGGGGGTAAGAGTATAATGCCTAGGGCTCCCCCTTGATGTAGATTGTGCTTGTTCCCTCTAAGAGGGCGTGTGACTCAACGGCGCGTGACAAATTGGGACATGACACGGTCACGCCGCGTCCCGTTTTCATTGCAGGGCGGATAACGCGGAGGATGGATCACGCATCCGCCAGTGCGAGACCTATGTGGGCTATCTACCTAACGAGGTATGGGGTTCTCGAAACAAAAATGCGGGTGTCCAAACCCTACGAATACGTCGTTGGTTCAAGCAGGGACATCACACTGGAAAGATACTTCGGCATGAGGGGAACACATATGAAAAGGGATCCCTATATACGCCCATAGCTGACCGCAGAGAGCCAAAGCCAAAACACCGAGACAAAAAGCGGCAACCGCATTTGCAATGTGCACGAGACAGTCATTTAAGGGGTGAAAGTAGCTTTGGACTCCGATGAGGACAACGCAGAAGTAAAAAAGAAGTAGAAAGCTGCAAGAAAGGGGCAAGGAGGGGATAAGGGAGCGTGGATCGTGCGAGAGGGGAAACAGTGCCGATGCGATTGGGTATTCGTGGACAAGAGTGTTGAGACAACAAATTCGACGTGTAATATACGATTGCTTTTAGTGGGGAATATGATATCCTTCGACAACACTTTAGCCCAGTAGGAAAGTGCGGGGGTTGGAAACGCACCTGCATCCTGCATTATACGATCCCTTTTACCAACATGCCCTCCAGCCTGCAATACTCAGGAACGATTGCAGCATAACCCATGAAAGAATCGACGTCCGGGTCGGTCACTTTGCCGAGACCAACCTGCAAGTCGTTCTCCGAGGTCGAAGTCATCACCGTGACCGGCGTCAATGGAGCACTCGTCGTCGCCGAAGTTTCGCCTCCCGCGGTGTTAGAAAGGTCAGGGGAGAGCAATTCTGGACCGATGAACGATACCGGATTTTGCCCGTTTAGAGCGGATGCAGCCAAGGCGGAATTAGAGAGCAGGCTGAGTGAGGCACTCGTGGTCTGTAGTGGACCGGTAATAGCTGAGGTTGTCAGGGACCTCAGCCTACCGGCGGCCACGTCAATATCGATTTCCTCTTCGTCCTCTTCAACGACTACTGTAGTCCCAAGACCAGATCGCGGATGGTGGCTGTACGGTGTACTCGAGCCGCTGCCACCCCGACTGTTCCCGCCAGTAGGATGACCCCCGACGGTTGGGGTGGAGATTGCCGAGTTACTGAGTTGTGGAGTAGCATTGACACTCGTCTTCAACACTAACCCTCCGGTCATCATCCACCGTTTCGAAAAGACTTTTCGCAGGTCGTCTTCGAAAGTACCCCCTGCGCGTATGCCGCCTCTCTCTCTACCCCAGACCCACCTGGCGACATACGCACCGCCCATGCCCGCCCGCGATGGATGGCCTTTAGCCGGAGCGTTCCTATGAGGTGTCACCTGCGCGGCGTCGATCTGGGAAGTTGGGATAATAACAGGGGTGTTGAAAATATCTCCAATGATGTTGACCACGGATGGAAAATTGGCAGCGGCGCCGGTCGCGATAATTCGTGATGGTAGTGTAGAGTGATCGTAAGGGTCAAATGCCAAACCGAGTTTGCTTGGCGGCGGGGCATTTGAGTTTGGAACGGTCCCCCCCCGACCGACAGTGTTTCCGAAGATACCCGATGTCAAGATTCTGGACCAACGAACGCGGAATGAAAGGAACTGGCTCTCGAGAAGGCACCGGGGATTCGCCCTCAGGTCACGGAATTCATTGACTTTGATGCCAGTCTCGAACCTGAAGATCCCTTTCACGTGAGAGAAGGGGAATCCGTCAGCTTGGAGAAACCAAAAGCTGAAGAGTTTGTCATCCAGCCTTGGAGAGGAGTTCAGCTCGGGCGAGAACCGAGACGGCAGTTACTCACCCAATCGAACCCCCTGGTGGCACGATGTCCACCAGACGATCGAATGCGCTCCAACTCTTGGTGTACATATCTCTCACTAATGCGCGTGGCACATCGGCATTCCTACCCAAACGTCAGCCTGCGCCACCATGACAAATATAGAACAAAGAATACCTGCTCGTCAAGGCGACGATATATTTGCGTTTCTCGCTTGGGTCTTGGGCGGGGTGGGGATACAGGTTGAAAAGCCGGGAGGGGGCGTAGTTGGCTGCAGATCCCATGAGATAGTCCATCGGCCCCAGCTGCAAGACGGCATCTGCGGGTTGGGGTATAAGAGAAAGGTACGAAGAGAGTGTGTCCAGGGCGAAGGGCGTGACGATCGTGTCTGAAGGCAGGGTCAGGCATGGGAAAATGGGAGGTTCAAACAAAGCCCTTACCGTGATCAAAGCGGTATCGGTCAACGAGATATCGACTAATCATTCCAATCTTTCGGCTACCTCCAGAAAGATCCACGTCACCAAGCCAAGTCCTGATACGCCTTCCTTCCTCCCGATTGCCACCGATGATCTCAAGTACACCTTCATCCCAATGGCCAGGGCTACTGTTTGTACCGTGTACCCACATTCCAGTCGCGCAGGCTTCCGGCTCGTTCATTCCCACCCACGATCCACACATCAAACTGCATAAGAATGCGGAAGCGACCTGGACGCGACCTGTCCTTGTCCAGACGTCTGGCCAAGCTTCACGCACACGTAGTAGTTGTGCGGCTATCAAGGATGACTGAGCACAAGTTCCGACTCGAGCTGCCATGTGATCGGGGCCACCAAGGGCTGCTTCGATGGCGAGCGCGTGAGTGTGCGCCGAGGTGTCCTGAGCAACCGGAACGTTGGGTATCGAGAAACATTGTGATGTGAGCTGACTGCTGAGGTTGAGACGAGGGTCTAGTACGGCTAGGTTGGGAACCGCGTTCGCCTTCCACCAAACGAGTGCGTGCTGCGGGGAGTTTGGTAAGCGGATTTGAGAGGGTGGGTGATGGCGACGAGGCACTAACTTGGGCCGAACCACCTATTGCACGTATCCTCGCGAGGTCGTGGTTTCTGTGGAGCTTTTCCAAGAGGAGATCTGGGACCGGAAGTTAGTGAGATCGAGATGCCAAAAAAGGACAAGGGTGAAGGCGGGAAGCAAAAATTGATTCCGTTGGACAAGTTGAAAATGGAATGAAGACACACCAAGTGCTTTGACCCACATATCGACCGGAGTCGTGTACGCATCACCTGGCGTGGTGAAAATCCCACCCTGCGTCCTAGACACGAGGACAACGGCGTTAGCTCACGACCCCCATGACCGATACCATCGCGGAATGCACTCGGATGTGCGACGAGGAATGACGGATGAACGAGATGCGAACGCTCACTGGTATTCTGGGACCTCGGTGTCAAAATCCACGCACTCCACGCCCATCAACTCGAGATTGTCATCGACAAGGGTAGCACGCAGTTGGTCAGTCGCCAACTCAATACCGAGGAAGAGGGAGGATCCGGGTTTGGACTGGAGCATGTCTGTTGATTGCCAGCGGCAGAGAGAAAGAGAAGGGGAAGAGGGAGAGAAAACAGTGTGGTTAAGGAGATGTTAGATGTACGATTAGGGGTGCCGTTGTTGATAACACGATGAACCGAGGATGTACCAGCCGGAGAGAAGGACGAAGAAGCGGAAATGGGTTTGAGTAGATCACGACGGAGTTCTGGTCGCGGTCAAACGGTCATCATCGTTGGAGACGACGGAGGAGAGTCTACATCACGAAAACCCATCCGTACCACCAATTCACCACCACCTTTCCTTTTCCACCTCCCCGTCCCCGTCCTCCGACCGGCATCTTCCGGCAAAACCCGGGCCTCCAACTCCCCTGCAGCTCACTCTGGGCGACGCCTCCTCCATTCTCCAAGCCCTCTTTCGAATGCGCGGGCATCAACCCCATTCGGAACCAAATAAAAGGTGACCCCTTGCGGACGAATCCAGATCCAGCTTCGGAAGCAAAGAGACAAGTCTACGGGCGCTTACCGAGTGATTCCACCTCCTTATTACGTCTCTCGTCGTCAAAGAAAAGCTGCCGACTAGCGGTCAGGCTCGCAGGAGAAACGTTCGCCGCCTGGCACTGACCATCTCGTCGTAGGGTATCCCTGTTGCTTCTTGTAGTTTGCGAAAATGCGCCTTCTTGGATCCTGTCTCACGTTATTGTCTGTGGGAGATCGGTTCGAGGGAGACCTCATGCTCACCTGGGTATATTTCCATCTGATCGAACAACTTCTCAGCCGCAACTGGTGTTCCCAGCTTGTCTCCATCCTTCGCAGGGACCAGGAGGAGGGATAACGCTTGTCTCGCCCTATTGTCGAATCTCAGAGATCATCTTCCCAGTCCTCCGGTCCTCTCTTACAGCGAAGGCGCAGAGGTTCTGGAACAAGCTGCAACAAAAACACCTTCCCCCTTCAGTCGGTGCAAAATCTGAGGCACATCCTTGTAGAAACAAATCTCATTGTCGTCTCTGAGTAAAGACTCAGACCCCAGCATTCGGTTGGAATGATCTGGACTCTCACCTATCTAACACCAAGTTGGTTTTATCGCCATCTCTCTTCAGCGGCGCTGCTCGTAGGTCAGGTACCGTCACCGACGCACTCGCTGCGGATTTACCTGAAGCATGGGTATCGATCCAAAGGTCCCATAGAGTGTAGCTGAACGTCAAATATATTAGCGATTTTCGCCCCATTATTGAGATTAGATAAAACAAACCGACTCTAAATCGAAAGCGATTAGCTTGGGCATACGATTCGCCATGGTCGTGGTTTGGGTGGCGGAGAGTTAACTGAATCCTTGCCCTTGGTGACAAAATGATGAGTCGCTCGGAATCGCCGATGAGCGCTAGACCGAATCCCGCACTCCGACGCTCAGTAATCCGCAGTGGTCGACCACGTCTACCTTACACGTTATCGCCGCGACCAGGACGCCCCTGGATATACCCGGACGTGTTGTACTCGCCAACTCGCACCGTGGATTGAGACAAACGCAAGTCTGGACGCGCAATGAGTTCGTTGGCTTTCCTCGTAACGGAACTACAGGTGCGCGTTCATCGTTATCCGTCGCCAACCCGGTGCTCAAGTGGCCGCAGTCTCTGTCCAGTGAGACGAAACGAAGGCACCCAGAAGTTAGAGAGGTGTTTGTGGTCTCTCCCGACCCACCGATTTCACACTAACGTCATCGCGAGGCTGCCGAGAAGTCGTTAGCTATTCTGAGAGTATCTCCAGACCAGGCCACCGCAAATCTTGCCTCCGGTACGCGCCTCAAACCTTCACCTCATACGTTCTCTGATGTATCATTATTCGGTCCATAGATGGACCACAGTCCGACGACCTCCTCCGTCCCGTTTTCATGGGATGCGCGACGAAGAATGCAAAAGTCGTCGCAATCTCGCTCGGCTCCCTCCACCGCCTCATATCCCTCAAAGCAGTCCCACAGTCGGCGGTCCCCGTGATTGTTAATACCATGGGAGACTGCATACATCAGGGGGTGGACATCCAGCTTAGGATTCTCCAGACACTTCTATCACTCATAACCAACTTCCCTTCCGTCCACGGCGAACTACTCGGTGATGTTGGTTGTCCTTATAGCGTCTTATACACAAATATTGATCCGAGCACATGCCACAGGCCCTACTTCTATGTTTTAAACTCCAGGAGTCCCGGATTGCGGTGGTATCCTCGACTGCTGCCGCCACACTCAGACAACTGGTCATGTTTGTGGTCGACAAAGTTGTCGAGGAAGACAAAACAGAGGTGCTGAGCGACGTCAAAGACACGTACCTGCCAAATGGCACCTTAAAAGCCCTTAGTCCGTCTGCGCGTGACGCGTTCGCAGTTTTCGAGGATCTATGTCTACTCGCGAACTCGGAGAGACCCCATTTCCTGAAGTTGGAATTCTTACATAAAACGTTTGCCCTCGAGCTGATAGAGAGCGTGTTGACGAACTACCATGACCTATTCCGGAGGGTATGACCACCACTCCAACGAATTTTTACGATGGCTGACCAGCCACCCTTAGCATTCTGAGTTGCTCTTACTTCTCCAACACCACCTTAGCCCGCTCTTGCTGAAGGCTCTATCCGAACGGCCGTTGTTCCCATTGACTCTCCGGTCCACTCGGGTGGTATTCCTTCTACTGAAGCAGTTCTCCGCTGAGCTAGATACTGAGTCAGAGGTCTTCATGATGCATTTGATCAAGATCATCAGCGCCTCTGGGGAAGCAGACTCAAACCAGGATTCGTCGGGGCTCCAATCCCGTCCCTTGTGGATGCGGGTCCTTTCCATGGAAATCATGCGGGGGTAGGCGACACTTGGTTTTCCGGGGAGAGTTGGTGATTAATCCGTGGACTTAGGCTGTGTGGCGATTCCGAACTTATGCGGTCCTTCTGGGAACGGTACGACGCTCAGGATACCGGCTCGAAGGTCTTCACTTCTTTGATCGCTGCCCTCAAACGACTCGTGACCGAGAAGCCAGCTCTCCTAGGAGTTAGCTCGCAGATGTGCGGGGTTGGCGTTCTGTCGAACGCAGATGCCAACTACGGCCTCGACGTAGGGGGCGTTGCTGGGATGGTTGCCACAGCCGCGAGCGCCACGGTGTCGGGAGTCGCGGGATTGATTGGAACTGGGGCTGGGCTGAGCGTGCAGGGATCGTCGATGAAGTTACAATGGTAAGTCGGTGGTAGAGCCAATGTCAGACAAAGGTTGACCAGCGCTTAGTATCGACCAACTCGACAAAGCCGATTCACCTCCTATTCCTGAATCCTATATCTACTTGCTCGCCGTGCAGTGCATCGCCTCTCTTTGCGAGGGCTTTGCCTCGTTCACCGGCCCGATATATACCTCGATCGTCGTCCAGAAGCCACGAACTGCCGGCGAATCAGTCATTCGGGCCCCTCCTGCTCTTGACTTCGACGAGCTTCCCCAAGATGACAAGGTAGCACTCCAACTTCATTCAGTCAGGAATATGGTCTCCAGTGGGTGGCCGGCGTTGCTGGCGGCATTATCCTTCATCATTTCCACAAACCTTTCCGACGAACTGTTCGGAGATGTGTTGGCGAGCTACCAAGCGATGACCAACGTCTCTGGCATGCTTGGGCTCACGACTCCCCGGGACGCATTTTTCACCAGCCTCGCAAAGTTTGCGGTTCCTACCAAGGTCGTATCGAGCGTGGACACTATCGAACTACCCGGACCACGGTCAACGCAGTCCCTGACCGATAATCTAGGATTGACGGGTCCACCACCCCCACCTGGGCTATCTGAGCGCAACTTGGCTTGTCTGAAGGTGTTCGTTTCCAGCGCCCTCTACCTCTCAGGAAGCCTGGGCGAGAGTTGGTTCGACATCTTGGAGGTGCTGCAGAACGCGGACTATGTGCTGGCTTCCAAGGGAGGAAAGGCCCCTGCCCCCCCATCACGTAAAAGTTCCATCATCCCAGGCGCCAGTGCGCTAAGCCGATCCGTCTCCTCCACTACAACGCCACCATCCTCCTCCACCGGCAGCTTGCCCTCCCCTGGTTCTCACCACCCTCTGCTCACAGAGCTTGATCCGGATAACGTCCAGAACACCATTCAGCGACTATTCGACACGTCGAAGAACCTCGAGGATGACGCGTTCAGATGCTTTGTCAACGCGTTGTGCAAACTTAGTAGCGAGATGGTGGTGATGCAATCTGGAGAACCGAGGATACCAGAATCTCCTACATCCTTATCGCAGCTAGAGGACGCTGCCTCTATCGGGGCGACATTATCCCCTTCGCCCAGGGCGAGCCTAGCTCACAGAAGGCGCGTGAGCGGTATCCACATACCGCGCACTTTGGTAAGCAGTCCGCCGCTGGCTCCTTCCGCGGGTTTTTGACATGAACTTCAGCGAAGTGGTGACTTCGGGATCAACAAGCTGGGCGGGGTCGCTCTCCTCAACATTCACCGCCTCATATACCGTTCACCGGACGTTGCCTGGAATACCGTCACCAGCCACCTCCTCTCCATAATTCGCCTTTCGGTTGCGCCCCAGTCGATCCGGATCCAAGCTGCCCGTATCCTGGACGAGATTTTGGTCGTCGTCCCACGGAACCTCAGTTCGATGGGGGAGATGAAGGCGGAAGTCCAGCAACGAGTTTTACAAGTGCTGTCTCAGCAGGTGATTTACGAAACAACCATTATTGCCAACGGGTCAACATCCGTCGAACTGCGAAAAATGGGACTGGATACTCTCCATCTTATCCTTCAGTCCTCCGGTCACACCCTCGTAGTCGGTTGGGAGATCATCTTCGAAATGCTGGGCAGCGTATGCAAGCCTGCGACGCCACCGGTCTCCGAGTCATCAGACTCTCTCAACTCCACCTCTACTGTTGGAACCTCTAAGCAGAAACTACCTCCCCTTGGATACTTTAACGAAAAGGGCTACACTAGCCTCGTGAAGATTGCATTCCAATCCCTCACCCTCGTATGCGACTCCTTGACCTCGCTCTCCCCAGAGCACCTCTGCCTCTGTATCAAGACTCTTGGACAGTTCGGAAAACAGGCCGATACGAACATCGCTTTGACGGCCGCGGCAAGCTTACTTTGGGGTGTTTCGGATTCGATCCAGGCGAAACGGAAAGACACGGAGAAGGAGCCAGAGTACAGCGCACTGTGGATGTTCTTATTGGAGGAATTGCTTGGGTTGTGTACGGATTCGAGACCTGAAGTCCGCGTGGGGGCTATCCAGACCTTGTTCCGAACATTGCAACTTTACGGGGGGACCCTGAGTTTGGAGACGTGGCATGAGTGTATCTGGAAGATCGCTTTCCCTCTCCTCGAGTTGCTCACACAAGCTGTGAGGCAAGCTTCTCCTTCCCAGCCCCATTCAGATCCCCCGGATCCCGAGGTTATCGCGGCATGGGATGACTCGAAATCTCTCGCTTTCTCGTCGATCGGGTCTTTGTTCTCTGACTTCTTGGTCTCCAAAATTGCCCACCTCGATTCCTTCGCCGACGCTTGGAACGCCTTCCTCGGCCACGTTCGCGATTCATGGCTACACGATAACAGGACGATCACAACTCCCGCGTTGCGTTGCCTTGAGAAAGGTCTCCGGGCGTTCTCGAGCGCGGATCCGGACCTCAAAGGGCGGGTTGTGGAGTCTTGCGAACGGGTGTGGGAGAGTTGCGATACGATGGGCAGGGAGCTGATGGAAGTGCCTGATATTCCCACATCGGAGAAACCCCATATCTCGTTTACCCAGGATAGTCTGGTCGCATACGTGGACACCTTACGCCACACAAGGGCTCTGACGCGTTCACTCGAAGAGAGCGAATGGCCGTTAGAGCGACTCACGAGGCTCATGTCTGTGTTGAAAGGTAATCAAAGTCGTTGCGTTGGAGCACCTATCCTCACACAGCTTCAGATGTTCTCACATACAGCTTCTCTCCTGAGTATCGACCGGATATCGACAATCTCAGCCTCGTTCAGGAGGCGGTAACAGAGGTTATACAGGATATCGAGATGGCATCGCCTGGTGTTCCTTCTCTGATCCTGCGCGACCTCTCGGAGTACGCCACGCTTCCGTTCATGGCGGCTTTCGACGCGCCTTCCTCAAGCACCAGGCCGCAGAAACGTGTCTCGTACATCGCGCTGGCGAAGAAGGCCATGCCACAATTGGTGGATCTCTTCTTGAGGTTCAAGACAAACCCAGAGATTTATACCAACGGAACGCTGGAAGCCATCCTCTCTGTAAGTTGTGTTGCACCCACCCGCTAAACTACGGGTTAAACACTGTTTGATAGGCGTACTCGATCCCTATCAAGTTGAAGTACGATTGTCCGGCTCCGTCGAAATTTGGAAAAGATCCACCATTGTGGAAAACCGCTACTACAGGGTTCCTGGTTATCATCCGCGAATTTGCTCTGCAGCTCAAAAACTTGGACGATAGTATGCCCCGCATCCAGACTATTCTCCGTAACTCTGACGATTGTTGCTAGAAATATCTGATGATCGGATAGAGGGGATTTGGAGACAAGTCCTAGAAGCCTTCAGAGGCGGTATACTCGCAGACTGGTAAAACCAAAGTTATATTCCGTAGCGTTAACTCATCGCCCCAACTTCTTAGCTCCGCCGCATTGAGTTTCCCCCTTGGAACCCAACACTCGGAGGAGAATTTTGACCTCGCCCTGATTGCATCGCTGGAGATCGACGTCGTGCCACACCTAGGAGATTCTCGCGTCCCCGACTACTTGATCCTGCAACTCGGTAAAATGCTGCATTCCGGGAGCCAACTACAACAACCCGAGGACGGTCGTGACCCAGAAGTCAAGGCACCTAACACTACCGCTCCGGATGGCCTGAAGTCGAAGTCCCATAATGGCAAGAAGTTATCGAAGAAGAACGGAAACACCGAGGAAGTGGAGATTGGGACCACCAGGTCCAGAAAGCTCGTACCAAGGGAGAGGTTCTCTTATTGGTGTTTCGACTTATTGCTCTTGGTCTGTTCCGACATTGCGAAAGGTACGGTCAGTCACGGTTCGGATTTTCAGTCTGTTAAACACAACCAGATCGGGAATCAAATAGGAGGCGGGTTGCCGCGATATGTCTCCCCCTACTCCTCAGTAGGTGTCGATCTACGTTGGTTGGGTATATTGCGGACGAAGAACTGAGGGGCAGCCTCCCGTTCCAAAGGTACGTCTTTGCGCTGTCGATTAACCGCCTGTGCAATAACAATCGGCCCAGGTCTCGGGAGGAGGAGCTGTTGTACGTCCTGAGAAAGCTCCTGAACCTTCACCTTTGGCCTGGGACTCTCTGGGCCGCCCTGTCTTCGTCACCGTCTCAGTATGCGGCCCAACAGCCACGTATGTATAACCTCCTTCCACCTTTACTCTCGCTCACACCCGAATTTTGCAGTAATTGAAACCTCACTCGATCCAAAGGGTCTCATCACCGACGCTGTCCGACGGTCATCCAAGGCACACCTATTCCATTTCTATCACGTTTTCTGCGAAATCGCGTCGCTCCCGCGCAAGACACCATCCGCCTGGCTTTCATCACCCTCAGAACCTCCCGCTGGCGATGGTCGGAGCCGTATTGCCCAAGAAGAGCAGGAGGAAACGAAGGACTTTGCCGAGTTTGATGCTCGTACCCTCGCTCGAGAATGCTTAAAAGCAATCGGTCAGGAGATGGGTTTGCCCAGATGACCATATGGACGATTTTGGATTGGCTGTACTCTGTATATATTGTTGTACGCTGTTTTGTGCTTCGTTTCGTTCGTATGAGACCTCACTCCTGTGCCACGGTGGTCAACTTATTACACGTTCAATGGTTCTGAACCCCACCCACTCTGAAGGGCTGTTTCCGGGTGATCCCAGCCTAGTGCTGATCACAGGAAGGAGCGAGACCCCAACACATTGTCATTTGTCCACCATCAATGTCCTGGCAGCAGACCCAACTGCCTTACTTGGGAACTAAACTGTGAAACAGATGAACGGATCACTAGGATTCCAGCTGGTTTGGGTTTGGCGCACTCTGGTCAACAAAATGCCCAGGCCAGATTTGGTAAGATTGAGATCACTCATCACAACCAAACATCAATCACATGATGGGCAGATTGATTGTATGAGTCATGGTGACTAACCCCAGAAGGCTGGGACTATTTATACTGGGGGTGTATGTAACCCCCCCCCCCAGAAACACCTTGCTCCATCACCCCCATGGTGAACATGGACACAATGATACCACCCTCCCTCCACTTTGAAGCAACCCTCAACCAGGAAGAAACAGGAGCTATTCTTCACATCAACTGCCAAAGTGATGGGAAAAGGGCTAAGTGGTCCAAGGACAAAGAAGAGGGTAGTGAGCAAGCAAAGCGGGTCTGGTTGGGCAAACTTGGATGTTTGCTCAAGGTCCATGGGAACATTACATGTCAGTGCCAGTTTCACTCACCAGTGAGGACTAACACCAACCTGGTACTTCCTCCAGACATATTCAATGACCCCTGGTCATATAGGATTGCAGACTTCCCTGCAAACTACAAACTCTTTGTGAAAGAACGCCAGACAGAGGGAGACAACCATCCCCAAAAAGATCACTATCTATGTGGTAGGCCACCCCCTTCTCCTCCCTCCCCTCCTGTGCACAACATTACTCACCATCTCTTTTCAGGTGGAGAGCGGGATTATAGGTCTCCTCAGGAATTCTATCCACATTTACATTGGCTACTTGAGAATGCTCAAGGGGTCAGCAATCCATGTATCTGCAAATACTGTGATACAAGCAGGACACAGGAACAAATCAACAAAATCTTTCCACTCCCTCCATCCAAGGAAAACCCCAAGGGGCCTAGAGGGCCGAAGAAGCAGATGAAAGGAAGGAAACACCAGGGTCCCAAGGGTGTTACTATCCAGAGGGGGATGGTTGCAAACCGAAATTCCATCACAACCGGTCCAGTGACAACCCTGGGATGTTATGGGGAGGGACAGAAGGTTATTAACATCGGTCATAAGACAAGTCACCCTTTCCGGTCATGAATTTCTGCTTGTCTTTATTCTTCAGGATGCTCTCTATTCTCGAGTTTCCAGTATCCCCCACAGACTCCTAAACTTATGGCACTCAGTTTCCTTTTCTCAATCATGTTATTACTTTTATTGTTCATATGTAACCCGGGCGGTTGTAAAGATATATATGTGAAACAATATGGAACACTTCGTATGCTCTAGATGTTGGCAATGTTATTAGAAGTCCGCGCTCCACCATCTGAGTGATGTTCACCCAATCTATACCTTGCTCTTCATCATGCACCTGATAGCGCGTGGTAAAGAAATGAAGGGAAGTTCAAACGAGTGTGTGGGTTACACCACCGTACGAATAAAGGAGTGTGTCCAGCACGATAGAAGCGTCGACACCGCCGCTCGAGGAGAGGGGGTCTGGCAAAAGTGATGGTCCGACTGGAGAGATTACCACGGCGTGTGCTGGTAGCCGGTGAATGCATCCCACTTCTTCAAACACGAGTAACCGTCGTAGTCTAGTGGCGGACCGCACAGTTTGTCACCGACTCTCACGAGAATGCCGCAAGACTTACCAAAGCTACGACTGGGATTACAACCACACCTTCCGTTCTCCCATGATTTCTTCTCCCGAGGGCAGTGCTGGTAAGGTGCGTGCTCATAGCCGATTTCGTCAAAGAAATGGATTTGGTCTTTGCGCGCGAATAAAGCAGCCCCAAGGCTATGGACTGGCGCATCGCCCCACCGCTGATGAATCGCGTGTCAGGTAAACAGCCGACGGCGGAGATAACGAACTGGTACGAACCTCATAGTAGAAACCACCCGAAGCTTCCAAGTAGTCAACATAAGCGGTGTACGCTGGGGCGCGCCAGAAGTCCATATCTGCGACTTCGAAATTTGACCAGACTGCGCAGTAACCAATGTTGGTGAGTGGTCAGAGGGCGAATAGGGGTGGGTGGGCGACTTACAATGACAAAGGTTGTAATCCTCGCCACCGTTGTCGGAGATGTAACCCATGGCATTTCCTTCAGGTAGGTATTCGGGGTGCGCTTTCAAGAACTCTGATCCCCACATCGGTCAGTTTCTATCCCAGGAATAAGACGGGAGTGAAATACCTTTTGTGGTTTGCCACAGTGTCTCGATCGTGGCTTGGTACTCATACATTGTGATGGTAAAGCCTGAGGGGGTGGGTAAAAGAGTTGGTGCCAGGGAAGGTAAGAGGCAAGGCGCAAATATATACCGTAAACCTTGTCGTTGTCCTCCATGTATAGGAACGGATCGAAGTCAACATCACAGTGGAAGTGAACATCCGGCCTGAACGTGCCTTTCAGAACTTCCGTTAATCCAGAAGGCGTAAAAACTTACTCAACGCGCCAATACCACCTGTACTTCTGCATCAGCTCATGCTTGTAGAAGGTCCGCGAGTTGTACCGACACATGTTGCGGTAAGAGACGCTGGCTATACGCGATTCAGGGCGGACGCTGATCCTTGATGGCAGGTACTCACTGCCGTAGATGACATTCTCCAACTTCTTCCTCCCCGCGGCAGCCTTTTCTTCGTCAATCCAATCTGGCTGGAACCAGTCGTTGTGGGGGATTAATCCAAACTCGACTTCGCCCTCGATTACGTTGGAGATACGTCTAAATTCAGGTTAGCATGGGCGGGAGAGAAAACCAACAAAAATAAGGCGAACTGTTTGAATTCGTCTGTGAAAGGCTCCTCGTTCAGGAAAACCCACGGGTAGTGGAACTTGTCGTTGAACCGGTCCTGTGTCCGCCTGACACTGCGGACTGCGTTGTCCAGGTCGCTGTTCCTGGCCAACATGACCATGGTAGCGTTGGCTTTCCGAACATTCAAGGGCTTGCTTGCGTTGAAATTTGGTGGGATGTAGTACTCGTCAGGAACGTATTCGTGAGGGGTGGATGAGAACTTGTTTTTGATGTTCGAAATCGAAGTCACGCGGCCGTATTCTTGGTGGGTGACGGAAAGAATGAAGTGGAAGCTGACCTGTCAAGCGAACGGCACGGTGATCAACGGCAGGCGAGTTTGGCTCACGGGCGACACTCACGAGAATGGCAACCGCGAGGACGGCATACCGCCCAAGGGGAGACATGGTTTGTGTGGAGGGAGAGGGGAAGGAGGTGGAGCGTGGAAGGATCGGCGTTACGGTTGGCCCTAACAACGGTACTGCGCAGTTACAACAGAACAAGTGTATGCTGACGAAATCCCCGGCTATGAACACACCCTTGGGTAAATCCAAACGGTTCCGGTGAACCAGAGTCCACAAACCGTACCTGACGTCGCTTAAACGTCTTCTACGTCAGCCCTCGACTTTTGCAAATCAAGTCCCTTGGTGTCTTGACGGAGTTCCTCATCCTCCACCGTCATCTCATCAACGATCTCAAGTTCAGGTTCTTCCTCGTCCCCTTCCTCCCCTTCGTCTTCCTCCTCCTCTCCCTCCTCCTCTCCTTGGCTCTCGACTACGTCAGCATCTTCCCCTTCCTCCACATCATTCATTTCAGCGTCGATGTCCATATCACCCTCAGTAGGCTGAGTATTCCCGTCCTCGTCCTCGGACATCGGTACGACAGTGGCAGGCCCTTTCCCTTTCTTCGGTATGGACTGGGGCGGGCCCATAGAGCCTGCGGGGTCGGCCGCGGATGTAGAGGCGGACGCTTTACTTTTCGCACCGGCGGATTTGCGGCCAGATTTCTGGAGTTCGCGATATACTGGAGAGTGTGTTAGAACAATAGGCGTTGCTTAATCGTTAAACTTGCCGGGTAACTCGTCTTGGAGAGGTCCAACGAGGTCCCCGAGTTGTAGATGTTCGAGTGCTCTCAAAACATCAGAGGCGGAGATACTCTTGTGTTGTTTCCCTTTGGCTATTTCGTGAGCGCTGAGTCGAGTTCAGAAAAGGTGTGAACCAGTTGCAACTGTGACATACCCAGCAGCTGGAATTTCGGCCGAGTTAAGAGAGTTTGGTGTGATCACATAAGTAGACACGTACCTAGGCAATTAATGAAGACCGTAGAACCTTTCAAGAGTGCGAGAATGGTTTCTTTCTGAAATTTGCAGTTATCTGGAACCTGCGCGTGGTTATCGCCCGAGCTCCATCTGCAGGGTCAGATTCACGCACTGATGCCCTCGCAATTTTTGCGACGAGCGATCTCGGGAGTTCGTAGTTGTAGATTCCGTCCGATCCTACGCTTTGTTGAGACTCGGCCGTTACACCTGCATTTACGACCTTCTCTTTGGGTGGCATTGGGGATGGGTGGGTCGTCTGTGGCACTGGCAGGAAGAACGCGACGGGTCACACGTGACCGTCGCGTCGTTCATTACAAGCGCCTAATTCACAGCCACCGCCGTTTCCGCCCCACCATCTGTGATGTCCGCAACTCCATCCTCCCCCGCCTCACCAACTGCGACGGACGCCGACTTCCCTCCAAGCACCACAGTCTCGTCTCCGCCAGCTACAGATGGTGCAGTGCGTATCGACCCCTCCTGCGTAGCCCGCGGGGATTTGATTGTGACTGGTTTCGCATTGCAGGACTGGGAGGAATCATCAGTAGATGACCAGGAAGCAGAGGAGAAGGTATGCCATCGAGGTTCTCTCAGTCTGTCACGACCACTAACCCCCCGCCAGAAACCAGAAGACGACGTCGATCGCTGGACTCGCCTGGAATTTCTGCTGAAGAAATCCGCCGCCTACGCTCAGTTGCTGAGACAAAGGATGGACTTGACTTTACAGCGTCAGCGTCAAGTTGAGATGCAGGGAAGTGACTCGGATTCTGAAGATGCTCCCAGTACCAGGAAGGGTAAACGTAGACGGAAAGAAACAAAGGCATCCTCCGGAAGGAAGAAGGTCAAATTGGAAGTCGATGAAAATGATGCGAGGATATTCAGACAACCTCAACTCGTCACTGGGACTAAACTGAAAGAATACCAGCTCGAGGGTGTCGCCTGGATGGCCGGCCTCCACGAGAACGGCATCTCTGGTATCCTAGCTGATGACATGGGTCTGGGGAAGGTAGGTTACTGTGCGCCGTGTATTTTCTCCAACGCTCACTATCACGTAGACGCTCCAAACGATAGCATTCTCAGCTTATTTGCGTGGTCGTATGAGGAACCCCTTCCTCGTTGTCTGCCCACTTAGCGTTCTCCACAACTGGGAACAGGAGTACGCCAAATTTTCTCCAGAGGTAAATTATCGCGTCTTCCCCCCCCCCACCTCATCTCATCCTCGTAGATCCCCGTCTGTGTTTACCACGGAACTCCGCAAGATCGAGCCGAGATGCGGGACACCGTCATGAGTCTCGACCTCATACCCAATGACGAGGAGTCGGAAGATGAGGAGCCAGAGCCCCGGCCAACCCGCCGCGGAAAGAAGGGTAAAACTCGACCGGTGATGAAGGGGCAGAGCTCGACCCGTAAAAAGGAACCACCACCCCCCACCGACGAAACCGGGGAGCCCCCCGTCATTCACGAAACAGAAGAATCCATTCACCAACGGGCGTTAAGGAACGAGTTTCCTGTGGTACTGACGACGTACGACATAATCATCAAGGACCGTGCTCACTTGGCGCGTTATCCGTGGGGTTTCATCGTGGTCGACGAAGGCCATCGTTTGAAGAACATGGACTGCAAATTGATGCAAGAGATCAAACAATACGAGAGTGCAGGTCGCATGATCCTGACAGGAACTCCGCTGCACGTAAGTCTTCCATGGCCACCACGAACCCTACTCACACGATCCGTACAGAACAATTTGTCTGAACTATGGTCACTGCTTAACTTCATTCTTCCCGATATCTTCAACGACCTCTACTCTTTCCAAGAATGGTACGTAAGCGTACGCCATCTTGAACGCCACTAACGACCTATGATAGGTTTAATCTCTCAACCACTCAAACCGAGCTATCCTCTCAGCGGTCCGCCGAGATTGTCAGCACTCTGCAGGCCATTATCAAACCATTCCTTCTCCGGAGGCTCAAAGTCGACGTGGAGAAGGATTCGATACCCCCGAAGAAAGAATACCTCATCTATGCCCCGCTTACTGAGACGCAAAGAGAAATCTACGACGCGGTCGTCAACGGAGGGCTGAGGTCGTACTTGATGAGTGGCAAGAAAGGGAAGCAACAGGAGGCAGTCAAGGTCGACGATGGTCCAATGAAACTCAGGAGCGCGAAGTATAAGAGCGGAAAGGTGAAGCAGGCGGTCTTCGACGTTCTAGACGGTGACGACGATGAATACTTCAAACTCTTGGAATCAGGTCAACTCGACGAGAAGACGAAGCGGAACAAGGAGGAAGATCTGGCGGAACTTGGTCGTAAGCACCAGCTACAGGCCAAGGGTGCGTCTATGTCCTCGATCTCTCCCCCTCGCTAACGGAATCGTCCATTCTAGTCAAGAAAATCAACAACATGAAGTTGCAGAATACCGTTATGCAGCTCCGCAAAGTCTGCTCCCATCCGTTCCTTTTCGACTGGCCCGTGGACGAACGTACCAGACAGCCCATCATCAATGAAGACCTTGTCCACGCCAGCGGAAAGATGATGATGCTGGAACGCCTCCTCGATGAACTGTTCGCTCGGGGCCATAAAGTCCTCCTTTTCAGTCAGTTTACCATGATGCTTGACATTATCGAGGTCCGTTCCTTACCTGAGCCCACGCATCTGCGACCTGACATCACTGGTAGGACTGGGCAACCGAGTTTAAGGGTTGGCGTCTGTGCAGAATCGACGGATCTACCCCTGCCTCGGACAGGTCAGAACAAGTCGCCCTCTTCCAGAACCCTCCAAAGAGCGAGAAGAACCCACCACGATTGTTCCTTCTGAGCACACGTGCCGGGGGTATGGGTCTCAACCTCGTCGCCGCAGATACTGTGATCTTCTACGATCAGGATTGGGTGAGCGAGCTACCCATGAAACGCGCCCACTCTGCTGACGGGGCCACACGTCACAGAACCCCCAGATGGACCTCCAAGCCCAGGATCGAGCTCACAGAATCGGACAGACGAAACCCGTCCTCGTTTTTAGGCTGGTTACTAACCACACCATCGAGACAAAAATCATGCAACGGGCAACGGAAAAGCGACAGTTAGAAACATTGGTCATCGCCAAAGGTACGTCCCTCTCCGGTACACCTACGAAGACGTCACTGAGCATGTCTGACAGGTAAATTCCGAGCCCCAACCATGGCGGCGGAGAAACCAGCAACCAAACAACAAACGATGGCCCAGATCGCCGCGGACCTCTTACGTCTCGAAGGTGAACAGATCAAGGTGGTCCCGAAGGGTGAAGCGGGGAAGAAGACAGTCCTTTTGAGCGACCACGAACTAGAGATGCTTCTCAACAGGAACCTCAACGAGATGGCTAACCGTGGAAAGGGCTGGAGCTCTGCTGGCGTCGATTTGGAAGAAAGTGACACGAAAGCTACCGCTGCTTTCACCGTTTTCAATGGGCCAACGGAGCAAGATGGGAGCGATGTGATGTCAAGGCTAATGGGTGAGGCGGTAGCAGAATGATCATTAGAGTGTGAGCAGATAGATCTATTACGGCCGGCGTATAATACTTTCGTTAGAGGATAGGTAATGTCTAAGTTTGACCATCTCAAGTCCGAGCCTTGAACATGTTGGATATCCAAGGCTCTATCCGCCGAACCCCCACCCCCACCCCAAAGATGACCGCAAGGTCGACAACAAGACTTCCCGCAGCGGCGGCCATAAATCTTGGGGCGAAGACTTTCCAAACCATCAGATGTCTCCTCAACAACGCGGCACTAGCCGCGCTCCCGATGAGCAGGACCTCGAAGTACATCATCATCCCCAATGCAGCTTTCAAGGCGTTTCGCTTTACGACGACACCCGACTCCGGACTGACGGCGGCCTTTGATGTGGTTGGTGAAACGTTCCACGTCGCTAACAAGGGGCTAGCGAGGGCGAGGAGGAATTGCGGACCGAACGTGTTGAGAACGACGAGAGCGGGAGAGATGGGGTATTGGAGCGTAGAGGTCAAGAGGAAAGCGGTCTTCCATTGGATGGAAGATATCGTGGATTGATGTCCGGTGGCGTAGAAAACGTGGAGCCCAAGGAGGGCAAGGGGAATGATCTCCACGAATTTGACTCCCTGTGAGCGTATGCCCATCGTGTCGACGTCGAGGACAGCTGAGGGGTTTGCGGTGTCGAATGCCTGAGCGAATCCGCGAACATCCCGGACACTATCCACAACTTCTACATAAGCGAGGAGAGCGACTGCAGTTGTCGCGAGCACGACCTGGCCCGTCAATTGGGTGGCGACGTATAGGAGTCCGAAGAACAGACTCCAAAACATGAGATACGGAGCCCCATACGCGTTAGCGAACCCAAGCACGGTGACCTTCTTGTCCGCAGTACCATCCCGTTGCTCCGATGTAACATGAAGGGACGCAGGAACAATGTACCACAGGAGGGGACCAACGATTGAGAGGAGGAACACGGAAACCCAACCCATCACCGTTCTGGCAGTACGGAACGTCGAGGACCAACTCGGACCCCAAACTCCCGTCGACTCCATCCACTCGAGGGTCCAACATACAGCGCCCAGCGTCAACCCTGGTCGGAGTATACCACGCGACACGACCTTGGATATTCCATTGAAGGATGCCGATATTGAGAGGAATCGTCGAATGATGGAAGAGGTGCCAAGCACCGCCGGGAGAGCGAGGATAACAACGAGGAGTGGCGGTGTGGGAAGGGAGGAAGAGGAGAAAAAGGTGACGCTGCAATATGGCTGTTGTTCTTCGCGACAAACGGTACTGGAGCCGATCAATCGAGCGCAGATGACGAAGAGTCCACTGAATCCAATGACTCGATACCGGAGCCTCGAAGTAGGGGCGGTGAACCCGACGATGACGAACGGTACCATGGACGTTACCAGGAAGAAGGTGAGGAGGCGATCTTCCCAGAACGTGAAAGAGTTGGAGGAAAATGCGGCTGCGTGGAGAATCAACAAGAGTGGGGGTGATTGTAGCAGTTTCCATGAAAGGGTCGGCTTGAGGTGGCGAATGAGGTGGAAAGAGGCCCCGGCTGCGAAGCCGAACAACGCGCCGTCCAAGTAACCCGCGGGGGTAAAGAAACCCAAGGGGACTCCTAGGATCGCGATGTGAACCGCCGCCTTGGCATTCCTGATGAACAGCTTCGCCGACCACATTTCAATGTTATGATTGATCTTCCCAACCCGGTTATAGAGCACCCACGAGGCCAGGAGGCCAAATAGCAGGGTTGTCAACCCGAGCGCCATGAGGGCGACATTGAACTGTGCCCACAAAGACCGACAGGCATCAAGAGCGAAGCGGATGTAGTTTTGTAATGCCACCAACTCCTCATCTGAACCGGTTGCCGACTCGGTTGCTGACCACGATTCCGCCAGCTTTGGAAAAACGCCATCCAGTTCGCCGCCACTGGAACTCGACCTATATGTGTCAAGGTACCGCTTGATCTGTGCAGCATTGGTCCGGAGAGCCTTCTGGTATTCATTTCCACGGCTAAACAACTCGGGTATCACTGCCCCAAGGTTGTTGAATGGAATCCGGAGGCCAAGGAGCAAGGAGAGGGTTGGAACGAGGTCGATTTGTTGCACGTGGCGATGGGCCACGGGTGCGCCGGGGAATCTCGTGGTCGGTCGGAGTGAGGCGGGGATCTCTGACAGGGCCGCTCCCGCCAACGGGGCACCCTTACTGTAGATCCACACCCCGGGCGAAGTTTCCAACTCCCCATCCCCACCGTGGTCGCCACGAGTGTCCATCCCATGATCTCCCAATACGATGAGCAGTGTGTCCTGATCAAGCCTCCCCACGACCCGCGTGAGGACATCATTCATCTGCTCCAATTTTGTGGCCATTGTTGGCGTGTCGGGCCCGACTCTGTGACCAACATGGTCCACGCCCAGACCATGACCGATTATAACATCCCAGGATTTGACATCTTCTTCGAGGAGTGGGAATAGATGCCGAATGACACCCTCATCCACCGTGTGCAGATCCTCGACGTTGAACGAGTCGTATGGGAAGGTCTGGTTGTGCTCAAAGGACGTGGGGAATACTGTCATCCACGTGTCATCCCCCATAAAAGCAATCTTAGAGTACCCGATGTCAGGAGCTAATCTAGAACAATCGTCGGGTGGACGCACTCGTTTGCCACTAAGCCGAAGCTGGTTCACAATGGAATCCTCATCCACCGCGGAACCTCCGAAACTTTTCCCAATGTCGATGAATGTTGGCAGCGAGCCCGTCGTGATACCCTTGATACGTTGGAGGGTTGTGGTCGGAGGGTCTGAGAAGGAATTGAATATGAAAGAGTTCCGGGGCTGTGCCTTTGTTAGTTGAGCTGGCAGCTTCAGGACGTCATGGTAGTGTGGTGAACGGGGTTGTGGAGGGTCCGGGCTGATGAAGTCGAAGCGTAACGCGTCAATAATGAGGATGACGGCTCTGTTGTGGGTGGGTGTCAAAGGTTCATCCTGGGTGTTGATTTGTGAGAGCGATAGGCGAGTTAAGAGGAAGCCCCTGGTGAACAAGTACAAGCCGATGGCATGAATTACAAACACCCAGACGAGAACGATCAAGCTCTTCATCAACGTTGCTGGCAGGAATGGAGAGGATCGGCGCTTGAGTGTCCACCTCCCTTCCGCACGTCAGATGTCTTCCTATCACATCCAGGATCTCCGCCTCGTTCTTCCCACTCTTGACTTTGACTTGCGCGTAAACAAGCATTGTGCCAAAGTCAATGTGCAGTTTCGAGAGTGGATCCAGGAATCATTTCATGGAGATACGGCTAGGGTTGAAGAATTATCCGAACACAGGTTCGACCTCTTGTGTTCACTCTGTTTCCCCACAATCGACCCCCCACAACTCCTCCGTGTCAGCAAACTTTGCGCACTGACGTCCCTGGCGAACGATGGTCACATTCGTGCGGGGACCCCACCGTCTGGGTATGTTCCTCGCGTGGAACCCGTGCTCAGCGCTCTGAATCACCCGGTGGCACATAGTGGTCCAATATCAGGTTCCAACCTTTTGAATCCGGAACACTTGCTTGAAGTGGTCCATTCTGTGCGAACGAGACAGGCACAAGAGTTGGAGTGTCGCCCATCTACCACTTCGGGCACCAGCCTTCTTTTGCGATTCACTGGCAACCTCCTTTCGTCCCTTTACTCGTCCCGGGATACGAACGCGCAAATAACTCGCCCAGGCCTCCTTGAATTTCTGACCGTCCTCGAGAATGCGTATGACCGCAATTTCTCTGAGGAGCTCGTCACTGTCTCACCGCTTGCCCCTTTGTGGAGATATACAACGAATATTATCGTGTGGTCTCAGGTAACTTGGCAGATGGAATACTCTCTAATTGTAGGAGAACTGATTCGCATGACAGGACCTCGCTTCATACACGTCCAGACACCCTCAGGAGTCTGATCGATGCGCGGTGTGCCTGAAGGGGCGGGGTCTCACCCTACAGGCGGCTGTGAGCGACATCCGACGGGACATACAGTCCGAGGTCGGAAAGTTCATTCGCGACCATAAACCCCTAACCACGGGTGCAGATGACAACGAAGACGTCGTCACAGTTGCCAACACTATGCGAGATTGCATCACCGGGTTCATCCACTGGATATATGAAAGCGAACGCTACTTCGGTAAGCGGTACGAGGAGGTGGCAAAGTTCGGATGGGTATTTATGGATACCAACGGTACGAACACCGAGGGTAACGAAGTAGACCGGTCATAATATCACTGGAAACTCCGGCTTCCCGGATTGAAATCGCACCCACGGTCCTGGGTGCAATCCAGACAGATATAGTCGTTCATTTGTCCGCCAACGCGGACTTATGTAACCCATTTCAGCCCGAAGAGCCGCCACCGAGTTGACCCCGGGGCTCATCCGCTATGGTGAACGTCTAGAACGGGTCCACAAATAACCATCATTGCGAAAACACGGCATCAGCAAATCGTGGAAAATCATATACTGTAATATCATGGTCTACGAAAGTGGTAGACCCAGATATTCAATTATAACGCGTTATAATAGTTATAATCCTGGGCGTCAAAAGTGACTTATAACCCGTTATAAGCCCATATAATTCGTTCCAAGCCCTTGTAAGGGAAGCGGCTTGATCACCAGGTGCTGCAAGGCTATAACAGACTTTCCACGATTTGCTGATGTCACGTGGTGGTAAATTGAAAACGTCCCACACGATATCGGGCTCACATATGCATCCTTCCATCGCGCCTCTAAGAGTGCGACCCGGCCCGGTACGTCTCACAGTATACGTTAAGAACAGGGGGTAGTGATTGGCTCGTGCGGAAACAAACGGGCATCGCCATTTGGCATCCACATATCCGAGAACGTCGCCTTGCAATTTTGGTGATATGATTGAATGGGGAAGCAAGTTGGTGCACGGAATGCGACGACGTGTTTGCGAGCCCGCCCAACCAAACTTTATGATCACCGAAGAACTTGGCACGCTTGTGCCTGGATGAAATCGATTCCAGGACGCCGCCCGAGCTTTTGAAATTTGGGGAGTAGAAGGGGAGATCGCCATTGACCAAATCCTGAGTCTCGGTAACCTACTGCCGATTGCGGGCAGCGGTCCCAGACTTGATCTCTGGGGAGATCGCCTCCATTCCCGGTCCCTTTTGGAATGGCCCCCACTTCAACCGAACTGTGCAGATGGATGGGGATTGTGGCTGTTGTTGGGATATGTCGGCCCCTACCGTTACATACAGTGAAGCCATTTTGTATAAGGTAGAGTCACCTACCATGCCAGTTTGCGGGCCTTCCTGGAGTGGTAAAAGGTCAGATTCACGAGTGGCGGGCGTACTACGATCCAAGAGGTACTGTACTTCCGCGCGCTCTGGTTCTCGCTATGCAAACCCGTTTTCCCCACGCGCCATGATTAGGGGACTCAACAACATATACGAGTGGTAAGAAAGGGGATGCCTACGATCCACAGCGGCAGGCACAGTGCAAGTTCCGGGAGATAATCTTGGTCGAATCATGTTCCCCAACTCTGATTCTGACCCCCAACCCTATGGACGATGCTATCAATCCGTGCACACTGTGGTAGGCCACAGTCGGGAATTTATTCGCAGATAAACACGGACAACGCAGTCAACATCAAACATAGGTCATCACAAGTCATCATGTTCTTCGGGCACTCGGTACTTCCTACGAGTTGTCTTGGTTACGGTCGTAACCTCAACCACAGTCGTGCCAAAGTCCTCATCATCATCCTTGGTCTCCGTGCCGTGGCAAGTGCACGAACAACAAGCTTCTTGCTGGTACTGAGGGGGGTTGTTGTTACCTCCGGTTGTTCCAGGCGCGGCGACCCGGGGTTGAGGTTCCGCCTCAGCCTCGACTCTCTCGACGGGGATAAACTTCCACGCACGACAAGGGAGTATTCTGTCATCGCTCATCAGCTGGACCTACAAAACATTCGCATCAGATCTGCGTGGATCACGAGAGTGAATGGATCATACTTTCGCTCCATCGTTCTTGGACCCGTGGTTTACAAGGTCCCACGACGTATCCTTCTTCTGACCCCAGAATACACTGAAACCATTCAACACCTTGGCGTAGCAACATACCACTGTACACACCGAACGTATTCAAAGTCCTTGTAAATCTCTTCTCCCGCGATCTGGATACTCCATGCCACCGGAAAAGGGGTGACACAGATAGGGGTGCCGCCCCCCAGCCCCCGTTTCACCGTACAGAAACGGCCGAGTTTCCCTGCGTACTCAGGGCGGTCCTAGAGTGGCGCGTAAGTAGATCAGGAAGTGAACCGCTGAAATATGGTACTACCATGCGAATCGTATAACCGTCGCCGAACGGCAGGACCTCCCACTGTAAAGGCCGGGTTTACCAGAGAAAAGGTGGGGAAATGAGTGTACGCACGATACCGTCGTCCTTCTCCAGGGCAGAGGCGGGTCGACAACACAACTCCATCGTGTGCTCGTGGATGTCAACATAAGTCTTGCTGACGAGGTTCTGGATCTTGTACAACCCCAGTTTCAGCTTCCCATCCTTAAAGATCGTACGGTTCGGCAGGGGATTTGGCATACCCTGCAAGCGCCTGTGGTGGTAGGGGACAGGTTGAACGGCCCACGCTGCCAACGCGTGGCAATCCACGGCGTCTCAGAGCCTACCCCAGATTGGTTCCGTCTGATCCGTTCTCAACTCCGATCCGATGATGATCCCTGCTGAAGGGGAGAAAAAAAGATAACTGATTGCAGATGCAAAGCAATTTTCCATCACTGACGTGGGGTCATAAGCTACGATTTCCCCTCGAGAGCCGGGTCATAAGATCGATTAGACGGTCTGATCATCGTTTGTCTGATCCTCGGTCACCGCAACCGTCCGCCAGTGGGGCGAAGGATCACCAAATTGTTATAAAGTCCTTCTCCTCTCTGCTTTCCCGCTCTACCACAAACCTCATCTGATGCTTCGACTCGACGATATGCATCGCTCAGGAGGATACTCGTCTACCAAGTCGGCCACCATCCCAGCAGCAACATTCCAGACTCCGGTCCGTTTCGGAACCCCCGACACACCACCGCACAACACTCCTCCATACCCAATGATCAACCAGCAATCGAACCCACCATCTCCCGGTCCAGCACGCGGGTACTCCAATCGCCAGGCGACCTTGAACTACCCCACACCTCAACCGATCATCGATCCCGGGTTCCCGCATGTTGAAGATGGAATGTCGCTCATCGGATCGCCCGGTCGTCAAGCCTCTATCGAGCCTGGGGTTTACGAAATCAAAAACGACCTCCTTGGAACGACGGTAGATCTCAACGAAAATGATCGCAAGTCTGTAGTTGGTTTTCAGTATCACGGGAAGGGCAATCAACAAGTAAGCCTGTGTCCTGGTAGTGGGCGCATGTTCCGGTTGGTTGAATAACGATCGCAGTGGGAATTCGCGCCGCTTGGCAAGGGGTGGACCATCAAAAACGTGTCTGGCGGCTTGTATTTGACAATCGAGAAGGGCATCGGCGCTGGAGTTCCGGTTGTTGCCAGCGAATACCCCGTCGCATGGAATGTGCAGATTGAACACGACGACCCAGGCTTGGTCAGGTCAGTCAACCGCCTTCCTACCACGACCCAAACTCTGAACCTTATCCCCGCGTAGAATTTCTTGGCCAGGCTCCGAAGCGGTCTGGGATCTGAGAGACGGTCGCGGAGGAACACCTGTGAGCACCCAATCAATTCACAAGAGAACCGAGACTAACACAACGTGTCACGCTCAGATCCAGCTCGGGAACAGATACCCACAGGATCACCCTGATTGCAAACTCTGGCGGCTGTCGTTCCTCAGGACCCTCCCCTTCGCGCACGGTCTGGACAGCCATCCGGGGATGCCAAAGGCCCATCCCCAGAAAAAAGACCGCTGGCCGGACGAGTGGAGTTCGGGTAGTGACACGGATGGCTCCTATACGATTGTCAAGACGATCACCAAAACGAAGAAGGTTTCGTCAAGGAAGCGTGGAGGGAGGAGGTAGAAAGCACTGCGGTTGGAGCATACACGCAGATCTCTCCATTTGCATTGTAGATTTTGCTTTCGGATACGACATATTTATTCATCTGCATCGCTTTCACCACCATCTTGTCCCTCCAACGCGTTTGGGAACCAGCCGTACGTCCGCAAGTCAACTCTCATCTCTCCGGTTCTGCCGTCGGTGACTTGGACACCTTCGGCTTCTAGAGCGTCGCGTTGTCGCTGCGCACCATCTGTCTCTGGTCCTCGGGAACTGATTGCACCAGATGAACCTATTACTCTTTGCCAAGGCACTGGGGGGTCGATGCCGGGTGATAGCCATTTCAGAGCTGGGATACATCCGGGATCAGTCAGGTCACATAGAACGATCAAATTCATTCTTTGGAATGCTGACCTTGCCCAACGTGACGAGAATAGGTCGGCTTGCCGACAAGCTTCGCGATATGCCCTGTTGGATTGCCAGTTTGAAACGTGTTTCGGGCGAAGAAGTGGAATGTGTACCATAGGTCGTTACTTTACCAGCGGGAATCTGGCGCACAGCATTATACACCTGTGTGATCACCAGGACATGCGAAATTTGGCGACAAGACCGTATAGAACGGAGGCAGCACGTACGTTGGCATGGAACTCATCCATTGAAACGTGGGAAACGTGGGCACAGAAAATGTGTAGGTGTAGATATTGTGACAGAAAAAACGGTTCGAGCTATATATTGTACAGGCGCCCAAGTAGAATAGACTTGTGATGGTTACATGTGGCTGCATAGTATCACCAAAAGTGAAGGATGTTCACCACTTCTCGTGGGCGGGGCGAACTGGAAACGAGGTCAAGAGTCAGCAGAGATCAGGTCTGTCACGCTGATGGTGACACTTACGGTCGAGTTCCCAGGTGAGTGCGGAAGAATCTTGCTCCACCAGGTATTTGTACGCCTTTGCGATACTGTCCGGGTGTAGACGAGCGTCACTGTCCGCTTCCCATTGTGGATCGTCCTTCACAGCCCGGATCCTGTCAGTCAAAATGCCACCATCGATGATGGACTGTCTTCATCATGAGGCCGATTCGGAGCGTGCATAGAAAATCAGGAGGGTACTTACGTGCGCAACGTGGATGTTTTGTGGTCCAAATTCCTTGTTCAGGCTCTGGCTCAAGCTTCTCTGGGCGAATTTCGTGGCAGAGAAGACGCTGGTGGTCGCATTGCCCCTCAAAGCGGCGGTGGCACCCGTGAAGATCAGCGTTCCCTTCTTGCGTGCACCCTCGCTCGGATGTTTTATAGGATCGGACAGCTCATTCTTTTGGAATGCTGTTATCGCAGCTCTCGAGAACGCAAAGGGACCGACTATTCCGGTAGTGGTGGAACGTTCGATCTCTTCATCGGTCAAGTTGAGGAACCTCTTGAACACGCCCTCCCCTGCATTATAGATTGCTACGCGAATCTCCGAGGAAGGAAATTGAGAATTGATGGAGGAGAATGCGGACTGGATATCCGCGGCTCCATAGCTCTTGATTGGGAAGGACTCAGCCTACGTCGGACATCCGACGCGGGGGATAAGCCTATGGGGAAAATCTCGGAAACCTGACAGGTGAATACGCACTTCCCCGCCAGCAGCCTTGATTTCGACCGCGAGAGCCTTGAGATGCTCTGGGCTTCTCGCGATCAGAGCAACGCGAAACCCAGATTTTGCAAGCAGTCGGCTATAATTTGAAAGAGGTCAGACACACTATCGTCTAACCAGCTTCAGGTAGGTGATGGGCAAAATGCTTACGCAGACGACGCGCCGATACCTGCAGGCAATTGGGTGAATACATGGAGGGAGCCAACAGGGATTGTACCCGTGACAAATTCATTCTCGTACCGGTTCCATTCCCAATTCCAGCGATAACAGCAATGGCTTTCTTAGTGGTTGCAGACATGATCTTTAGGTGAAAGTGTGTGCCAAAGAGCTATTCGGACTTTATGGGCTCATGGAGTTCGCTAACATCAGCGCAGCGGCTTTAGGGGATGATGGCGTCATCGATCACTAAGGACTCATTCCGGAGGTCTTGTGGGACAATGTCCCGGACTGGGGCGTCGGCAAATTCCCTACGAGTCTATTCTGAACAGCCCTGAAAGGCAGTATCAAGGCCCTCGATGATTAGCACCAAGGTTTCATACAGAGGTTTGGTGCTAACGTTTGGTTTGATTGCAGCTTGGATATGGTTTGAGGGAGACTCTGGATAGTTAAAAACCTTTGAAAAAAAAAGTTAACGAACGCGAAACCTTCGCCCCATGCTCGGACATTCTTTTTCCAATGGTCATTGTCCGATGCTAGGCGGCGCTTGGCCCGGGAATGCTAGTACCTGAAGTTCGGATTCGTTATCGGACCTTACCGTGACCGCTAATTGCTTTCCTAGTGCGGCTTAGACTGTGGCGATTGCCTCGCGTACGCGTCAAACGAGGATGAAATCATCAAAGGATAGGTCTCCAGCTTTCTGGAGGATCCCGAAGAAGGCCAGAAAGGCGCACTATAGACCCAGAGGCCGTCGTCTCGATACGCCACCACACCGTTTCCTTCATATCTGGGTTGGAGGATATACGATCTAGCGGGTATCCGCGGAATGGGGTGCAACGAGTGTGGGGTGGGCTCCCAGCGGCGTTGTATTCAGGGTCGGACACTGTACGGCAGCCAGCGGCTCGCGCACTGACCGGGACATCCGGGAGACGTCACCGGAATAGGCAAATCACATCGACACAGGGAGATAAAAACATGCGAGGGTATCAACTGTCGGTGATCGTGTATACTGCCGGTGGGTAATTTGCTTCCGCATCGCTTCTTTTACCCGCCAAACCAGTCCCGGCCGACGGAAGCAGATCGTTTGGGCCTGGGTCTGAGCGGCTTATCCGCCCAACACCCATGCTGTCCTCCCGGCCACGGACGCGGCCCACCGCACCCGAGCGTGTATGAGACATTGTCTCGTCGAGTTCATTACACGCGGCAAATAGCCCCGCGCCACCAATCTGCGCTCGGCTGCATGATCACGATAGGTATATCTCAGGCCCTGGTACCTTCATTCTTGGAGATTGGGACTGATTAGGCAGCAGATAAGGTTAAATAACAAATGAGGATGGCGGAGGCTATCCAAAAACGGGTAGGCTCTCTGATGATGTTGCTGATCCCCCACTTGCGAATACCATCCCGGCTGGTGTTGTGTTACTATGGTACGAGGGATATAAAATACTGAAAAACCCTTAGCAGCCTGGTATGTACATACCAACCCCGGTGTCCATACAGTCAGCTACACGCGCACACAAGAGAAGCGATCAGGAATAATACGGGGCAGTGGTCGAGGGATCCGTATCGGACGAGCGGTCACTGAGTAGATAAATATTCTGCAAGGACGCACCACCGGCGCGGTCCTGGTAATCCGAATAAAAATAGCTGCCGCTGGGATTTTCTGAGGGGGGAGTGCCCAAGCCGTGCGACATCGGAGGAAGAGGCGAAGTCACGGTCGTTTGCTCCGGCCGGTGGGACACTCGCGGAACCGAGCCGCTCGGAGCGGGAGGGTATGATCCCAGTGAGCGTGGATAAATCGGCGATTCGAATCGCCCCTGCTGTCTATCGTATTCGTTCCAGCACGAACGATTGGTCCCATAGCTATCGCTGAACTGTGTTGCTGCCAAACGCGGCTCGTCAGTGGGGAGCGTCTGGGACACGTGATACTGTAATCTGAGATCCACAGGAAGCTCATGGCTATAGCTCTGGAGCTCATGGTAGCCAGGTGACGATGGGGAAAGAGAATCCGGAGTAGATTGCGTCGTTAGAGCCATATGCTGGAAGTGATCGAAAGTAGGGGTCGGTATCGGTAACGATGCACGTAGAGGAGTCACGTTCTTCGACTCTGGAGGCGAAGAAGAGGTCCCAGCGCCATGATAATAGGGGGAAGAGGGCGAAGAGCTCCGGGAGGGGGAAGTGATTGAGGAGTACACCGACCTGTGCTCGTCTGCTGAAGTCCTGGGCGGCAGGGGGTCAAAATGAGAGGAGGATACCTCGACCCTCGAGACACGCGGGGAGTCTTTGCGCCTAGACGGGGAACGACCAGAGGGATCGGGAGGCGTCGAGTGGGCCGTCGAAGGGCTGGTTCGTGGATGAGGATAGCCCTTCTGGTAGGGTTGACCGGGTTTGTTGGCGGCTGGCTGATCTCTCCGGGTCCTCGACCGCCGCTTCTTCTCCATGCCGTTCATTTTTTGGAGCTGATAGACCAGGCTGGGTTTATCAACGGAAGTCGCTGAGGACCCGTTGGAGGACATGGTTGTAGATTGGGATCCTGAATTGGGAACTCGGTCTTCTGCAGCAGATCCTTTCCCTTTGTCTGTAAAGTCGGATCCAAAAGTCGTCAGTGGGAGGCCCAAATGCATCGTAGAACCAAAGAACCTATTGCGCCGTAGAAATCGCTCAGGTAGAACGCGAATTGAGTGTCGTCGGCGAAAGACTGGTAAACATGACCTTTGCTAATCTAAGGTCGCACTAAATTGAAATTGTTCAGGACACCGGAACCAGCAAACTTACCAGCTCCCAATATAAAGGGGTTAGACCATCCATCGTGGACTGGGATCGGACGATCAGGTGCGCCCGAACTTCTTCCTAAATGGAGCGGGGGATGAGAAACGTTTCAGGTCGTGTCAAGTTTACATACTTGATGCAACCGCTCCACCGCGGTGGACCAGGCAAGAGTTCCGCGCGGACCCAGTGTGGGGTTCAGCGCCGCAACAATGACAAGATGGCGTGTTGCGGGCCCATGGCCAAAGGTTGCGGACAGTGCCTAAAGGGAAGTTATGTGTCAGATCGTAAGCGATGGAAACGAACTTGACGTACCTCAATCGCACGAGTAACGCTGGCGGGGGAAATTGGGCTCCCACCGTGGGGAGTAAAGTTAATAGCGGGGATATCGTCCCAGCGTGGGGTTCGGCGGGGACGAGGATCGAATGGGGGCCTAAATGGAGCGGACTCCGAGGCAGACATCCACAACGCCTCTGCCTGGAGGACGACGGTTAGTAGAAGGGGAAGAGCAGGAGTGAACGGACTCACGGAAGCGGAGGGGTTTGCACTCTCGATTGCGGTGAGGAGAGAGGGGAGGTAGGAGTCCCTCAGGCGCTGCCAGAGGGGGGGCATGTAGCTGGAATCCTCGATCAAGAATAGAATTGCAGCGGCGTCTCTAGGACGGTTGAAGATAGCATCGATAGCGGCGGAGGGCGGGGTCATCTGGACTAGCTGTTGAGGAAAGCAGTGGAAGACCAAGGGAGTTCATAAAAGGAGAAACGAGGTCACAATCATTCTAAAGGGAAAGGATCCGCCGTGGTGCGGGACCCCGGGACGGACAATCAGTGAGGTATATAAGGTGGGCGAGGCGGTGACAGAATCATTGATACTCCGCGAATGCCCAGAGCCTCAACTTTATTTTTTTTACCCTCTCTCACCCAGAAGTTGAGGCTATTCCGGATCAAAGTGATAACTAATGCAATCATCAGTTGCGTGTTTGAAAAACGACCGAGAGTGAGGAAGCGATCGCAAACCGGAAAGACTTCTTCCATTGCAGCTAGCATACACACCCGTGTGCGCGTGCGTCGATAAGCATCTTACCACACATCCCTTCCGTGATTGTTGAGATCTGAGATGGTGACCGTAATCTCTTCCGGTCTCGGACGCTTTCCCATGCAGCAAGTCCGCCGCATGTTCCTTAACCCCCAGCCCAACATGCTCTCCCATGCCGAACTAGGGGTCAAGACCGTCCGAGTAAACACTTTCCTTATCTCGCCATCGCTACTAAGGGGATGCGAAAAGCGGCCGCGAGATTTGCGATGCGATCGTGGGAATTATTTTCCCAATCCGGTCCCACACGCAACTTCCATCATCCCCCAGTCCTACCGCTCACCGCGTCAACGACCACTCCCCACCCACCATGCAGGGTTCAGGATCCCCAATAACGCAGGTGTCTCAGACACCTGTTGCGCCTATGCACCTTCAGCCACAGCTCTTGACCCGCCTCCAGCTCGACCTCCGAGGAAAGCGGTTCACAGTCGACAGGGAGACAATTATGAACTTACCCGAATCGATTCTGCTCTGTCTCTTCCCAAATGGTCTCGTACTCAGCAGGCAGAGCGCCATGCTTTCCGATGGCGGAGACAATGACGAGTTTGAGGAGCTGTATGGAGTTGACGTACGTTGTCATGCCGTTTCACATTCGCTTCGCTCACCCCTGCCCGCCAGTTTGACCCAGACTGCTTCTCTTTCGTCCTCGCGTTCTTCAAACAATCCGCTGACGTCTTTTACGGCACCCCCAACTCCCCTGGGCTCTACGCGGCACAGCAACTCCTCGTTGACGGTGGATCGCCTACCTCGGACTTCAACCCCACTTCGTCTCAGAACCCCCTCTTGTCTAAGCAAGCGATCATCGTACTGCGTGAAGAGTTGGAGTACTTCTCTATACCATCCGAGGCAAACAAGTCCACTCCCGGATTGACAAGCGGCGCCACTAATGAGGCACTGTTGGAACTGAAGAGGAAATGTGGCGTTCACCTACTCCAAAAGAAGAATATATTCACAGCCCTCCAACGGAACGTGAATAAGGAGAATAATGTTGCAGAGCAACACCTGATTGACATGCTTTGCATGAGGTAACGTCTTTGTTAACTTTCGGGTTTCTGCGAGCCTTACATCAGTGTTTAGTGGATTCAATCGGGATGACGAGTGGGGGTACCGAGCTATGGAACCAAACCGATGCTGTGTGTCCTCCATCGCCCTGGTCCTACTCAAAACCGGCATTGTCCACCATGCTCCTAATGCTGGGGGTGAGCGGCAGGTCACCATCGATTACAATCAGATGGCCACTGCCCAGAAGCTTCTACTCTTTTGGCGCAAGCCTGCCGTAAGTTACCCCCCCTTCTGGTGCGCGGTCTTTGTGTCTGACTTCGGGACATAGCGCAAGTGCTGGTGGGACGGCGTCGAGGTGGACCTGGCCGAAGATGGCCAGACCCCCAAACCGGTAAAACTTTGGGCTCGCAGGGTATGGACTTTGGAGCTCAGTTTGGTTCGTGGTAACCTAACCTATCACCGGAAACGTGTCGCTAACTCGTGTCTTGCTTAGGTTTGATGCGGCTTCCGATACCCTTGACAATCCCTGCATTTTACCGTAAACCTTTCTCGTGATATTCCTCAGGATAGTCTAGTGCGGTTTGTCTGTAAATAGTAGTTCCGGAATATTGTGGGAGTGCGCTACGCTAAGATCGGCCAACCATGGGTTGTGTGGTGAGTGTATCCATCAAACAACCTCTAGACCTCGCGCCCGCTTTGCGTGCTTGAGTAACAACACCACGGAACTAGGCGTCATCCCTTCCATTCGCTTGGCGGCGCCCTGGGATATAGTGAATTCTCCGCGCGTCGACCTGATTTTATCCACCTACAATAGTTGTGGGCCGAATCACCGCGAGCTTTTCTTTCACCTCCAAACTAATCCCAGCGATTCCACTGTAGTCCATGTGAGGATCGAGGACTAGATCCTCGTCCTCGTGGAACGCTTTAAGATCCGCCTCCTGGCGCCGGAGGAATGGGTTGTACCGTCCTGGGAATCATTCGTGGGGTCATCATGGTGTGCTCGATGATGTCACATAACGGAGGTGCACACCATCGATCTGTACGCGAGCCAATAGCCGTGGGTCAATCATTCCTAACGCAGGGATGGCGGGAATGATGTCTGACACGGTGATGCGGGGATTGGCCAACAAGTCAAAACCACTAATTGGACGTAAAAGCCGTCGAAGTGGCAGTGTTTTGGGGATTCGTGTTGAGGACGACGTTCAGGAAGGGGACGAACGGTAGGAATTTCGGTCATAAGTCGTGTGTGTCAGACATAAGGGATCAAAAGGACCGAAGGGATACGGGAACATTGCTCACGTTCGGACAACTCCGTCGCGACCAATGTCCAGTCCATGGATTTTCCAAACCTATACATAACCAATCGTCCGCATATCAATTTCGTTATATGGGACTTGTGGGATGAAGGAAAGGAAAACGTGCCTGTGGGCTGAAGGCCACTGATTTGAGTAAGTCCCGCGCGCGGTCCATTTCGGAAACAGTGGATATCAGCAGGTTCCAGCGATAATCAGATATTACACCTGCTTTTCGAACTAAAACAGATCATACAGCATCGTCAGCCCATGCATCACTCTCGTCATTAAGCGATTGTGCCGATAAGGAAAGAAATTATACGAAAATGAAATACAGGCTGGCGCTCACCCTTCTCTGTCAGCCGCAAGTCCGCATTGTCACTTCGGATGGTCATCCTGTATTCCGAGCGCGACGTGAACATTCGATCTGGAGGATTGAGTAGGAGCGTCAGCCACGACCCGGGCGATTCATTGAGCCAAACTTGGTGTATTACATGGCTCTTCGGCACCTTTGAAGATCAAATCATCGATCATCACACCAACGTAGCCTTCAGCGCGAGTGATGGTCATGGGACTCCGGTGGAGTGCATGTAATCCAGCGTTAATCCCAGCCACGGCGCCCTGGGCAGCTGCTTCTTCGTAGCCGGTAGTACCTAATAGGTTGGACATCAGGTATCACGAACGGCAGAAACGGGGATAAATCCCACCATTTATCTGACCGGCAAGAAACAGTCCCTAACGCGCGGCCACACAAGTAAGACAACTGCCTAGAATTGGCGAACTTAATGACGAACCTTGATCCTTTTGGTCTGCAGGGACGCTGTCGGAGTAATTGCTCTGCTTTACAGTTAAGCGATGACACGGTGACCACTCACGAGTGAGTTCCCTGGGATCTATGTGATCATACTCAACGCCATATGCTGGTCGGGCCATCTCGGCGTGTTCGAGACCCGGAATACTCCTGATGATGTTCTCTTGCACGTCCTCCGGCATACTGTTCGAAATGCCGTTGGGGTAGACGAGATCTAGACATATAGGAGGATTGAATGAGAACTGAGCGCGACTGAGGTGTGGATATGAGGAAATTCACCGGAGTCATATCCCTCCGGTTCCAGCCACACAGTGTGGTGCTCTTTGTGTCCGAAACGAAGAACCTTGGCTTCCAAAGACGGACAATATCGCGGACCTGTACATTCAATTCAGTGAAGAGGGCGGAGAAGTGGCGTTTCGAATTACGAACCCTTCCTAGTTTCTTGAATGTGAATGCTCCTGTGAAGGTTGTCTTTGATTATTTGATGTGTTTTAGGGCTAGTGAAAGTTTGGTAGCATTGAACTTGATTATTCTGGGGTGATAGGAAGGCTGGTGAATAGGTTGGAGTGTCGCTCGGGTTGGATGGCGTACCGCATTATCTACATTAGTGTTGAGGTAACTGAATGGTATGGGGGAATGGTCGCCTCGTTGCACGGCCAGTTGATTGAAGTCGATGGACCGTTGGTAAAGTCGTGCGGGAGTTCCCGTCTGGAGGCGGCCAAGTTTGAAACCAGCGGACCTTAATGAACCCGACAAGCCAACCGAGGGCAAATCGCCCATGCGGCCAGCTGGGAATCGCTTGAGGCCTTTGGAGCGAGTCAGCTAGAATCCCTGACTTGGTTTAATCTACTCCACCGATGTGGATCTCCCCGGATAGGAAGGTGCCTGTGCAGATAACAACTGATTTGCACTTGACAATGTCTCCAGTATCTGAAGAACCATGCGGTTAACTCGGTGCGCGGAAGCAAACAGTAACTCATTACCGAGTCTGATGCCCCGAACCGCAGAAGTCGGGCCAGCGGGACCGGTGGAAACCGCCGTGTGGTCCAGAACCAGATCGAAAGCGCTTCCCGCGCGGACGTCAAGGTTCGGATAGTTGAACAAAGCTTCCTGCATGTGATGCTTGTATAATTTCCGGTCAATCTGAGCTCGGGGGCCCTGAAAACTCGTATTAAGCCGAGTACCGAAGACGCCAGGAACACGTTGTATACCCAGACGGCAGCACCCTTTGAGCGATTAAGGATCTGAAACTGAATTCCGGCCTTGTCTGCAGGATGTCAGTCCGGAGCATGCCGCGGGGAAGAGGGGGATCGAAGGCACCTGAAATACGCCCGCAGAGCCCATCCATAGCGTCAACCTCCCGGATTAGTGTTCCTTTTCCTACACCGCCCATGGAAGGATTGCACGAAAGCTCGCCGACGGTCTCGGGCTTCTGAGTAAGCAACACGGTACGGGCTCCTGACCTGGCAGCGCCCGCCGCGGCCTCGCAACCTGCATGGCCGCCGCCAATGACGCAAACTATCCAGGTCCCCGTGAGTGGGAGTCCACATCAAGCCTACAACCACTCACCGTCATACTCATTCGTCGCCGGGCAAGTAGTCAACGATGCGAAAGAACGAAAAGGGCGGCTCTTCACTCTCACACGTCTACACCCGACTCTTGCTACGATCAATGACATGCGAACTTTGGGGGACCCTAACAGTAGACGTTAGCCCGTCGTCGCCAAGCAGTGTTGTCTGCGGGTCGCTGCCCCACTCTATGACCTTTGAGGAAGCAAACTCGTATCGACCTGTCGTGACACGCGAGTTCTGAATCGTCACAAGCGCCCAAGCACAGTTTTTGAAATGAAATGGAAGGTCACGTCACGTGAGAAATATATAATGCCGCCCGCCAGAGCGTCTGAGGGCTTGGCACTGCTGTCCGGGCCCTGCCGAGCACTGCCTGATGGTTATTTGGCTTCAAGCTACGGAGGTGGTCGGAGGGTGACGAAGTTGGGCCGCCCAGCGGCAGGGTCGCGGTCCGAGAAGTCCTCGGGAACTCCACTGGTATTCCCGTGTTGTCGCGGACCAGATCGGTTGCCCTGGCTGCCCTGACACGCGGCGATCAATAAGGTCATCGAAGGAACGCTCCACCGGGTTGTGATCCCGCCTCGTCCCTGGGGAACGGGTGAGAACCAGCGGAGGGCTGATGAGACAGGGCGAACCGCTGCAGAACCCCCTTGGTGATTGACTCCGGAATCAAGCTCAAAGCTGCGGCAGCCTCAAAACGATGCTGGATCAGCGGAATCGGACCGGAGAGCTCGGTAGTATTACTGTTATCAACTCACAGCGCCTACCAATCGCTGTCAGCGGATAGAAGCGGCTGCGGCATACGGTGGATTCGGTCGGACCAAAGCGCTACCACAGACCCTTCCCAAGACTGCTCGAACTTATTCTTTCGCGATGGCCGACAGCATTCGCGGAGCAACGTCGGAAGTTTCGGCTTCGGCTTCTCCCTCAAAGAAATACTCTCACCCACTGGACCCGCTCGACGCAGATGAGGTTTTGTACAAACCGTGCAGGAACGAAAGTGGTGATCGCTGATCTTACTTAGATCCTCGCTGCCTCTCGCGCTGTTCAACTCTACGCGGCCGAAAGATTGTCTATCAAGGCCCTGAGATTCATTGTCTGCAATCTCCTGCCGCCGCCGAAGAAACAGGTTCTTGCGTACCTGGGAATCCCCCTCGTCACAGGCCAAAAACCGGATCCGCATCCTGGCGAACTCCCACGCAAGGCAGAAGTTGATGTGAGTATCGCCTGAGTGTTACTTATTCCAAGATCTGCGGTTTACAGTTATGTATAGTTCATCGATCTGCTGACCGGGTGTGTAACCTGCCGAGCACCGTGACACGTTGTATTGATTAAGGAGTCTCCTCAGCTTCGCGTATAACTTGACCCTGACCTTGGAGAGAAATGGATGGATCGTAGAGTCCGTCGAAAAACTTCCTGCTGGCTCGCAGCCCCAAATTTCGCCTGAGGAACTGGAGAACTGTGAGAAGATTATACAGGCGGACCCTGAGGTTCGGAGGTTGGCGAAGGAAGTCGGTGGGTAGTGGAGCTGTTCCCGTAAACCTGCCCATTGAATTCAATGTTCCACAGGCGTCGAACCTCACCAGATCGTCGCGGATGGCTGGGCAATTGGGTATGATGACAGGTTTCCACTAACAACCAGAATCCAGCAAGGATTCTGCTTCGCCCGATATTCGAAACACGAGAACTTATACGCTCATCCTCTGGTAAGTTAGGCGGCAACCACTATACGTGGAAACACCCTCCTGATTTTTTTTCCCCCGTAGGACTTTATCCCAATTGTCGATACTGCGATCGGGAAGGTCATACACATTGATTTCCCTGCCCACTATACACCTGTCGATAAAGGGGAACAAGGGCACAGATTATCTACAACCACGACAGCCCCTCATCCGTTGGATGTCGCAGCGCTGGATCACTCCAATAGAGAGCGCATCCCACCTCCGATCAGGAGGTTTGACTTCCTCCCTGACCTCATCGTTGAGAGTGATACCAATTTCAAGCTGCGGGATGATGTGAAACCCCTGCATGTCGTTCAACCAGACGGCGTCAGTTTCAAGATGAGAGGCAGCGAGCTCGAGTGGCAGAAATGGAAAATGCACATCTGTGAGCACGCACGCTTACGGGGGCAGTCGCGAACCGTAACGTTGAGCCTATCACAGCGTTCAGTCACCGGGAGGGGATTGCACTCTCCACGATCACATACAACGACAACGGTGTCATTAGGCCGATCTTCTACCGCCTTTCCCTGGCGGAGATGGTCGTTCCATACGCGGCACCTGAACACCCCCACGCGCGCAAATTCGCGTTTGATACGTTAGTCTTGTCCATTACTCCTGTTCATTTCCGATTTTCATCGACCTCCTTTGGTCGGATTAGTGGCGAATATGGATTAGGGACAATGGCGAATGAGCTCGCACTCGGATGCGACTGCGTAGGGCAGATCCACTACTTGGTCCGTTGCTTCTCCCACGACTTGAATGTGGGTGATAGTTTCTGATCAGATGACAGCCTGGAGCATATGTCAGCCACAGCGGACAGGCAGTTATTATCAAGAACGTGATTTGTGTCCACGAGGAAGACGCCGGAGTGCTCTGGAAGCACAGTGACTATCGAACCGGTGGACGCTCGAAGACCGCTCGTGCCAGACGTCTTGTCATCAGCATGGTGTGTACGCTGGCTAACTACGGTAATATCCTATTGCAACTACCCTCTGGCTCATGGCTAAATAGAGGACGCCGCAGAATACGTTTGGAATTACCACTTTTACCAAGATGGCACCATTGACTGCGAGACTAAATTGACTGGCGTCCTACAAACCTATGTCGCCAGGGAAAATGAACCTAATCCTTATGGGACCACTGTTGCCCCGAAAGTCAATGCTCAGTATCACCAGCACATCTTTTCGCTGCGAGTTGACCCGATGGTTGATGGGCTCGCGAACAGCGTCCTGGAGACAGATGTAGTTCCTTCCCCAGCCCCTGTCGGGTCTCCGGAGAACTTCGCCGGTAATGCATTCACAACAAAGAAGCAAGTTCTCAAAGTGGAGGGGTCCCGTGATTACGATTGGGCAGCCGACAGACGATGGACTATCATCAACGCCAACACCACGCATTACGCTTCTGGCGAGTATACCGGTTATGGGATTCACCTCAAAGGGGGAGCAATTCCACTCCTTGCCAAGGAAGGTAGTTGGGTGGCCCAGAGGGCCAAGTTCGCATCCAAGCCCTTGTGGGTGGTCAAGGACAATGAAACCGAGAAAGGTACCGAACGGATGTGGCCCGCCGGCAAGTATGTCCCACAGAGCCGCGGTGAGGTAAACGATTCCATCGGAAAATGGGTTGAGGGGAAGGCTAGCGTCGAGAAGGAAGACATCGTGCTATTCTTGACCGTCGGTGAGTCTAAAAACGTCGAGCGCCTGGTTTCCACATTCAACCCGGTTTTACGTGCAGGCCTGACACATATCCCCCGCCCTGAGGACTTCCCTGTGTGAGATTGGCGAGTTTGGTGTTTTGGATCAGCGCTGATGTCCAACTTAGGATGCCGGTCGAGAACCTGAAGGTTTCGTTCCGCCCACAGAGCTTCTTCACGTTCAACCCTTCGATGGACGTGCCCGAGGCGAAGGATGCGAAGAGTGTCCTTGTCTCGAACGGAGAGGATTGTTCCGGTTGTCGCTAGGAACGGAAGTTGGGGTATACACTTTCACAGTGTACTACCAGGGTGGCTACTGTAACTGTTGTAATTTTATGTGATCCTTGTGACCCATGATTTTGGTTGTTGTGGAACTTTGCCTGGTTCAAGTTCCCCGCCGCCTCGCTTGATCCGTTACATCACGTGGTCTGGAGTCACTCCGACTGCAATTTCTTCTGTCTCCAGCCACTTCCATCTCCTTCCCGCACAGGGGCCGTCTGAGCTAGCATGGGTGCATACTACGACGAGATTGAAATCGAGGACATGACGTGGGACAACGTCAAGAAAGTGTTCCATTACCCTTGTCCCTGTGGCGATCGCTTCGAGATCTCCAAGGCTCAGCTTAGGGATTGCGAGGATGTCGCTACATGCCCTAGCTGCAGTTTGATTATCAGGGTTATATATGACCCGGTATGTGTGCAGTCCCGTTCGTGGTTCTATAAATTTTCACATCCCCCCGGCGGAAGCTCGATTACGAAGATTATGAGAGCGAGGATGGTGACGACGGCGAAGCGGAAGAAGATCAGGATTCCGACAACGAAAGTTTCCATGAGGCTCTCGAGAACCTTGCCCTCGAAGAGAAGAGGCAGATCGCCGCCCTCGCTTGAGTTCCTAACGGTACACACCACGAGCTTGCTCGGTTCAAATATTGTGCGTGACGTCCATGTTTCTGCGCTGAAATGGGTTAACTGTACGATAGTTGATACAAACTCTCCACCAAACTCTTCTCGCCGATGTCGCCTGAGGGTGAGTGACATCCGGGGCAGAACAAGGAGATCTCCGCGAGTAGACGACCAAACGATCAGTATCGGTAACGGGTGGAGTAGTCTGGGATGATTTGTGAGACGGAGGGTAGGAGAGAACATTGTGTGCAATACCTTTAGGCGATACAACGAGACCTCGTCCCTTGGATGCACCGCGGTAGACAGTCTCGATGATGTCAATTAACTAAAAGCGCGTAAGCTTCCCATACTCCCTCCTGCGTGAACTGCATACCTCTTGCTTGTTGTCCATGGGCCAATTGCTAAAAGCGTCGTTGATGAGAGGAGTGGCTTAGGTTCAGAACGAAGGTTGCTCACATCTTGTTGTTATTTCCAGTACCAAGATCAATCATGATGTGTTTGTTCCTACGTGAGGGAATTTAGGACATCTTTTAGCGGGAGCTGGGTAATGGATGCATACCGATAGAAAAACATGACCGTGCACGGGTCGTACAACTCGTACATCTGCAGATTCACGCATCTTAGACACCCCGATGGATGGGAAACGCAGAACTAGGTTTACTGACCTTATTGAAGTCCGGAACCTGGGTGATATCACACAGATAGATCACAGCAAAGTTCTGCACCTTCTCCGCCACGCCATAGAGAGTCTCGTCCATAGTCATGCATTGGGGATCCCAGTCATGGCCGAACCGAATGACAACGACCCTGTCCTCCTCAGATTTGATAGCTTCGTCGACGTGCCAGCCGGAAGGGAGGTGCGGAAGAAAGTAAGACATGATCAAGGTACGAAGCCAAGAATGGTGAGCCACTTGCGCGACACGCGCGTCATGTGTCCAGTTCAGAACTCTCCTACCGCCATTGCCCACGATGAGCTCCAACAATAACACGGCACGCCCGGTAGTCTTCATGGACATCAACATCGGCGAGACGCCAGCGGGTCGTCTCAAGATGGAACTTTTCAGTGATATCGTGCCCAAGTATGACACGCTGATCGTCTTACAAGGATTGGTTAATCACCTTGTACGTTCCACTAGGACGGCAGAAAACTTCAGGCAGTTATGCACGGGAGAGTACAGGTGATATTTCCCCTCATACCTCCCCTACGTATCAGCTTATTCCGGTGTAGGGTAAATTCGCGTCCGCAAGGATACAAGGGCGCGATTTTCCACAGGTAATGCCCTTCGTGCCTGGCTATCATCAATCTTAAATCACTCATGCCACTCCAGAGTGTGAGTAGTGAGCGTATAAACGTACCCTCATCTGTTGATCTCGCACCTCCGTTGGTTGTAGTATTCCGAATTTCATGTGCCAGGGTAAGTGGATCAGATGGGATGCTCAGCGTCATTCCCTGACCAGCCGGGATTTGCAGGTGGTGATTTCACCAAAGGAGACGGCACGGGCTCGTTCTCTATCTATGGCGATAAGTTCCCCGTGAGCCTAAGCTACCTCTTGCCCCGACCTCCGACGCTGACCCGTCGTGAAGGATGAGAACTTTAGCGAGAAGCACACCGCCCCTGGCCTCTTGTCAATGGTAAAGATTTACTGCTCTAGCTATCTTCCTTCTCACAGTTTTGCCCAGGCAAATTCCGGCCCAAACACCAATGGCTCCCAGGTAATATTACGGTACTTCTCTTATCCCAAGCATTTCTCACCGCCCATCTTCCAGTTCTTCATCACCACGGCAAAATGCGATTTCTTGGATGGGAAACACGTAGTTTTCGGCAAAGTGATCGATGGAATACTGACGTTGAGGAAAATTGAGAACGTCCCAACCGGTCCGAATAACCGGCCAAAGCTTGTTGTCAAAGTCGTGGGTAAGCAACCGTTTCGCACAATCCGGGATATTACGCGGTACTAACTACCTTCCAGAATGCGGAGAAATGTAAAAGTGAAAACAGCATAAATTGTGCGTATCATTCAGTGTGCTACATACCCCGCCTATTGGTACATACAATCTAAGCCAAAGATTTACAAGGTCACTTGCCCTGGGATAAAGCAGTCGACTGGGGGTATGGCAAGCGATGTGTAACATATACGTCCCATAAATAGTCCGGCCCTCGCTGCGTCGTAGTTCCGTTCTCAAAGTACGCTTCGAAGTACGCCCGGATCGCCGTAGTCGCGCTTATCGTCTGGAGCTATCGACCACTTGTCTGAATGAACTGTCAGAACATCCGTCCGGTTTGCAGAGGTGGGTTTCGACCTACCCGGACAAGCCAAGAAATACCCATCGATGGCGTTTACAAAGCGTGCCTGGTATTCGTTGGGGGGGATGACCGTCACCTCTTTTCCGGACTTGAGGTTCTGTTTCGCCTTATACTCCAAGGTCTTGGCGAAAGTGTAACTCCCTGTTCAATTTAGAAACAATTCTTCGATCCACATCCATTGTCAGCTCACCGATGGTGTCAACTAATCCGCAGGCAATCTGTTTCCTCTCAACGTCGATTCCCAGCAAGAGCGAGTAATCCATGATGTTCGACTTAGAGAGAAATTCCGAGTCGCTCTTGATCGCCTCCTGGAGGACTAGCTTTGAGTGGGGGTGTAATAACGTCAGAGCCCGTTGTTGACCTACGTCAGTCCGTTAGTAAAGTTTCCAAAAGAGGCCAAACGATGATACCTTCGATCCAATCGCCATCGAAAAGTGGCTTAGAGGAAGTTTCTGATGTCGCAGCCTTGACTTTACGCCCTTGAATCCCCTTCAAGTCGAACGTCTTCACGATCTTCTTATCGAAGAAGAGATTCTCCATTACGAGCAAGTCAGCCTTCGCTTGAACCGTCCCACTCTCGACGTTCCTGATCTCAATCGTGTAGAACCCCAAGAGTTTCGCAAGGACGGTAGGGCTTTTGGCAGTAGACTCCATGTACTTGAAGTAAGATGGGCCCAATTCAATCAAGACTTGTCTGTACGGAGTTGAGTAACACAGGTCAGCACCAAGGTAAAGTTTTGACCTACAGATCGGCGACGTTCCAAGCATCGACGAGTGTCTTGATGATAAACCTATCGTCCGACGTCTTCCAGAAGTTCGATCTGCTCTTCCCTCCCTCCGCTTGCCAGTTGGCACTCTTCTCGATGCTCTTCAAGTACGTCCTCTCGATACCGCACCTCTTCCTCAATAAATCGAACTGCCGAGCGTAATAAACCGTGCAGCTAAATTTTAAGCGCTTCCCGACCGTCCAATCGTACTTGATATGCGGCCGGTCATCGCTTGGTTCGAGGGATAGGAGGCCGTGGTGGTTCTTCCGCGGAGCGGGAGGGGGAGTGGGTTCACCGTTAGTCAGGATCTGCTTCATTACGAGTGAAAAACCAGCGGATAAACCGGTCTTCGTAGGTTGTGCTGCCACCTCGGGTTTCGTGGGTTTCGGCGGTACGTCAGGAGGGTGGTCGCCCCCTTGCTCACTCGCTGCTGCGTCCGAGCTCACATCGGCGGGAGGCTTGGTGTTCTCTCCAGCGTCCTCGTTGCCGTCCTCGCTCTTAACGGAAGATAGGATCGAAGACGCCCCGCCCCGTCGGATCGTGCTCTCGAATGGAGAAGAGTTGGAAGTTGAACTAGCGTAGGTGGCTTCGGTGGTCGTGTTCTTGCGACTCAGCCCCCCCTCATCGACAGCATCTTCCATCTCGTGGAGTATCTGTCCAACCATCTCATGCTCCGGTAGAACTACCTCACCATCGGCTGGCTGGGTGTTGATCTCTACCGCCGCTTTCGACCACGCTGAGGGGGGTATACCCGCCTTGGATAAACTTGCAGTCCCCAGGCGCGAGGGAGATAGGATAGCGGCAGTATCCACAGGAGCCTTGCGCAGAACATCCCTTATTGAAAGAAGCGATGATGGATCCCGAGGATGTTCCTTCCGGCTGACGACGGCTGAGTAGGCTTCCGGTTCTTCCCATATTGCGTGTCCATCGTCAGGGTCTGGTTGCTGGCGTGAGGGTCCAAATAATCGATACGAAGACCTCGAGAATAACGAAGGACGACTGGTTGGCGTCTGTGGAGTTATCTGTTGATCCACTGACATACTCCTACCCGCCGACATACTGGCGAGCTCAGCCAAATAATCTCCAGAGCTGCGAGGGCCCATAAACTCCAGAGTAAGATACAGGAAACAAATCCCACGTACCTTAGAGTGAATGCAATCATGCTTCCCCAGTCGCTCTCATTGATGAGAATATTACTCCCAGGAATAGCGTGGTTCCCAGTTGTCCACCAGGTTGGATCCTCCGGATAAGGCGACGTGAGTTTTGTGCCCTTCGAACAATGTTTTCCCTCCCACGCCGTCATCCTCTTGGTAGCTCCCTTCGCTGAAGTCTTGAATGCATGTCTTACATTGTTGAGGCATTCATTCGGCGTTTTAGCAAGAGTGGAATACAGCGAGTGTTCTTCCCGCTGGAAGTCCTCCCTGAGGTTCTGAAGGAGTTGCAGCATCTCCTCCCCATGAGGTATCTTCGGGAGTGTCCGTGTAGAGGCCGAAGTACCCGAGTTAGCCGACAGCTTGCTATCACCTCCCTCAGTCGGACGACGCGAAGGGGGTGGATGGGCCGACTTTTCAGGGATGGGTGGAGCAGCATCGTCAGGAGTAGGTGTTTCGTGATCGGGTTCATCGTCGGGGGGAGGTGGTAAGGTCTTTGCAGGCACGCGTGGAGTCCCTTCGGCCGAGTCCGCTTCTGTTTCCGATGGTTGCGAGGTCGAGGAGGAACTGGGTAGGGTTGACGGTGCAACCTTCGGTGTTGCCTGGGAGCTATGACCTGATTCTGCTTCTCCCTCGTCATCATAGTCATCTGTTGAAGGCAACCGCGGGAGGGATTTCAAAGGCACTGCTGGCTCGCTGTCGTCTTGGAATATTTGTTCCTGAAATAAACAACTTTCCATTAGCCGTGCATTAGGCAGACCATGCAAATATGGAAAACTTGCGAGGTTGTCTATCCGAACCGACAGCGTGTGCCACCAGGTCCTCATTTCCCTCTTCAGCATCCTTCTGACATCAACGGTTTCGGGCTCCACTGGGTTGGTTGATTTGGATGAGGCCGTCGGCGTATCTAGAGTGCGCTTTGCCTCTTCTGACACATGAGCACCGCGCGCAAACTGCACGCGAGGAACTTCGACGTTGTAAATCTCCTCGACAACCGCCAGAGTGAAGGTGATCCGATGAGTCCGATACGTGAAGTGACGGGCGATATCTAGACCGGGGCGCGATGGAGCAGCGTCCGGCCTGCTTCCAATAGCAGGTCCAGTGTGTTCACACAGCGGAGGGGTGATTACATGGAACGCGTGGGAATATATGAGGAGCTCCAGGAATTTTCCAAACGAGAGCAAGCTGTCGAAATGGGTTGTAAGCCGCAGAATGTATGGAGAAGGTGGATTTTTCTTACAAGGTTCCATCGCTCATTTTCATCGTCTCCGTCTTCGCCAAACACTCAACACAGCTCTGCCACATATCGATGCGTTCTTCGTCAACAAGCTCCTCGAGGGGGTTGATATTCACGACGACCCGTGTCCCCCCATGGATGAAATGAAGTTCGTGCTGACCCCGATTCGATTGACATCCAGTATTCCCGCAGTGATCCTCGGCTGTGGTAACCATCCGTACGATCATCCCACCAAGTGTCTTGTCCGCGCCATCCTCTCGAGAGTAATACCGGAACCGCATCCACCTGCGGCGACCGCCACACAATATGGGGACAGGCACGGGGGACGGCTGCTCGGGAGCACCAGTCACGGACGAGGATGTGTTTGCTGTGGAAGCTTCGGAAGTGGTGGACGCAACGGACGGTGCCCGGGTGACGGAGGTGGGCAAAACGTGTTCCGAATAGAGGATACGGAACTCTTGTTGCCTCACAAAGCCACGAATGCCAACCATCCCCTTTCCTTGTGCATCACACCCCTCCCAGCCGAGTAGGTAGTGCAGCCGTGTTCGCTCATCAGGATGGAGCTTGCGGGTCGGGTCTGAGTCCTCTTTCTCAGCTAGCGACCGTAGGAGGGACGGGGGCGGGAATTGGACCCCAGCAGTTGTGGAAAGTAAGTCCTGAAAACCTTCGATACGGGTAACAGTCCTTCGGAAGGGGTGATCCTTCGCGTGCTCTTCGGCCTCTTTTGTCGGTTTCGTCTGCCACGGGAGATTATCAGCAAGGAAGGAGAACCGCCTACCCCTCGTGTGGGGAGCATCCATCGATCGCCGTGGAGTGTCGCTTGCAGTCCTCCCGATGTCCAAGGAATTACGCCTGGCGAGTCCCGTGGCACGGCTGAGCAGACCCTCGGTTTTCTTCGAGAGAAAGCCCCAGACGCCTCTTTGGGGACTTCGATCTGATGATCTCTCACCAGTTCGAGGGCCTCGGGAGTGGTCGCTAGAGGATTTGATCGGCAGCGGTGCAGGGCGCGGGCGCACCTTCGGTATGTTGAGTTTGACATGCGAGTCGCGGAAAAGGTGCTGTTCGACAACAACGGAGAGGTAGATGTAGATGGAAAGGCGGAGGACCTTACAAAGCGCCGCGTGCTGGGCAGCGGATGCGACACCTTTCAACAAGAAATCCCCGCCGACGATCTTGATTGGGTTTTCATCAGAGAACTCCGCGTTGGCTAAGATGCAAGATACTAAGATCAGAGAGGAGAATCAGGTTGACTTGTACTGAACTGACCATCCCATTCATCCAACCCATATAAAATAATTCCCTCTTCGTACTCGGCGTGTTTGGAGGACGATACGGGACGGGGTAACGTGAACCGGGATGGCAAAAAGGCACATCCAACGGCGGAAGGGACGAGTTCAAAGTCGGAGACGTTGTCTGGGACGTGACCATGGGCGCTAACTGTCAACAGGATGTGCTTAGCGTAGGGTTTCGGGGAGGGCGGCAAAGCCTTCGACATCCAAAGCGATATCTGTTCCATGGCCGTACCAGGGGTAGGTTTAGGTGGCGGGAGGTCGGTGGCGTGTTCCGATATCTCTGAGATTCTGATATTCTTAGGCTCCGCGACAGAGTCCGTAGTCGTAGTCGTAGTCGCCGTCGTCGCTTCCTTAGTATCCCTCAGGGTCAGTTTCCGTTGGGCAGAAGCCCGCCTCGACCGATTTGCACCCACGATCCAACCGCCGTTCGCGACGCCCTCTCCCAGGGAGTCGAGCGCGTCCAATAGCCCATCAGCCCATGCGTCATTCTCGCTGTTCCAGTCGTTCCCTGCGATCGCCGTGGATTCCTCTTCGAGGGCGCGGATGATGAACCTTCGAGCGTGGTTCCGTGCTTCGACGGAGAGGGTGGTAAGCTTTGGGGCGTCATGTTTCTTAGGAAGGGTGGGAAGCGGCTTTTCGTGATCAGGCTTGGAAGCCATGTGGTATCATTATACGCGATGGTCGCAGAAGGTTCGCTGATATCAGGCAACACTCGGGTTGGTGGTGACCTCTATATCGGTGAACTGGGAGTGTGGGGTTGGCGCCCTGATCCCACCAAGGAGGATACTTGGGAGAAGGTTACGTCACGTGGTTCCAGAATCGGTCGGATTTTCCTTGCCAATAAATTTGTTTTCTAATCATTGAGAAATCCTTGTCTCCCCATTAAGGTCCAACGTCACCATCTCCGCTTGCTCAAGTTCCTCAGTCCAACTTACTCGCCCAGACACCCAATCATTACTCCGTTCACCACGGCGCAACATAGGATAGGGAGGGGTGGTTTCGTGGCCGTCGAGAGTAAGGCACAAACAGGTTTTCAGGAAACCTGGGATGGTATCTGGAAAGATCCAGACCATGGTGAAGAGGGGCGGAGCAAGTGGGAAGGTCTGCCTCGTTTACCGGGATGAGAGAAAAATAGCAAGAGGTTTTGCCCGAGGACCCTCTCGCTCTTTTCGAACGAGAATAAGCGTAGAGGGTCTGTTGAGAATCGGCTTCCGATTTACGTCTCCCAAGTCATGTTGTACAATATCTTCCTTAGCGTTCCTCAAATTCCTATGCATCCTTTTCGCGATCCACATAAAATTGGGATATTCGCCCGTGAACAGAGCGGGTCTTCGCGTCGTTGCAAACCGGTGCTAGCCAGTTCGGAGCGTGGTTCGCCTCGCATCGATGGATATCATTTGGTGAAATGGCGCATGCGCTGTGCGTTATCGATGGGGAATTAGGGTACGTCCCAAAAGTCTGGGCGACCGAGGATCTGTGAACTTGAAAGTGGTTTTCCCACGTCAATAAACTTCCCCTTCTACTTCCGTTTCCGCTTTGCCCACCCATATTCAGCGGAGGTACTGTGTACCTGTCTTATTCCTAGAATGGGCGTGAGACCTTGCTGTTGCCATTCTCTTGGTAGTACAAAGGCGCGGAGCCGGCTCTTGATCTGATCTGCTAGACCAACGGGATGCGATGCGTTTGACGAGCAGGGCCCAAATTTTCACATCGCTGCTTCTATCGATGGTTGGGTGAATACCGTTGCCCAATGCCACCCCGTTACCCATGTGCGGTAGACGGGCAATAGATGGACGTTCCTCATCAACACATCTGATTCGTCCGCCTCTGCGAAACGAGGGCGCAGCGTTGAGCTTATCGCAGCTTCGCTGACAGATTGGGCTCATGGATACCGATGGCTGAACCCTCGTGCCTGGAGGGTGGGTTTAACGCCGGTGCCGTGATCACGAAGCGTTTTCGTATAAAACCCTTACCTTTCGCCGTTTTGAAGCGATCACCCCACCCCCGACGCATTTCCTCACCATCTCTCTGCCCTGTTCGTTCGAGTGTCCCAAGCCCCCGCCACGCACCTTTACTTGCGTGGGGTCATGCTGCTCGTCACACACTCGAGGTGAAAGTTCGTCCGACGTCATCATTTGTGGTTTGCCTTAGACGCCGACCTCAGCACACTCGCTGCCCAACCGGGATTCAACACCCGTCTTCGAAGACTTAGTTCCCCACTCGTGCTCAGCAAACTCCACGAGGAAGTTGGGGAGAT
>Ga0307511_10000010_pt1 | contig 146716 bp, 133 predicted proteins | sample 13_EM_MG_FD_200266 | JGI IMG/M metagenome (GOLD analysis project Ga0307511, IMG submission 200266) | Populus trichocarpa ectomycorrhiza microbial communities from riparian zone in the Pacific Northwest, United States - 13_EM | ecosystem: Host-associated > Plants > Roots > Unclassified...
GTCGAAGGAGAGCGCCTTGGCGATCTCCACGATCTGCTGGTCCGCGATGGACAGACCCCGCGCCGGGCGGTCGGGGTCCAGTTCCACGCCCAGCCGCTTCATCAGGTCGGCGGTCGCCGCGTGTGTGGCCTTGTGGTCGATCCGGCCGAGGGCGCGGCGGGGCTGTCGGCCCATGAAGATGTTCTCGGCGATCGACAGGTCGGGGAAAAGGGTCGGTTCCTGGTAGATCACGGCGATTCCCGCGTCGCGGGCGTCACCGGGGCCGTGGAAGACGACGGGTTCGCCGTCGAGCAGCACCTGGCCGGCGTCGGGCCGGTGCACACCGGCGAGGGTCTTGATGAGAGTGGACTTGCCCGCGCCGTTCTCACCGGCGAGTGCGTGCACCTCACCGGGGAACAGTTCGAGGGACACGTCCCGCAGGGCGCGCACCGCGCCGAAGGACTTGGAGATGCCCTTGAGCGCGAGCACCGGGGCCGGACCCGCGTCTGACGGGTGGGTCATGAGGGGCTCCTCGACGACGTCGGCGGAGATCCGTCACAACGTCGTGAAAGGTTTCAACTTGGTTGCCGGGACGTTAGGCGCGCCAGCCTTGTCACGTCAATGGGTCCGCATCGAAAAACTTTCGATAGTCAAAGGTCACATTGGAGTCACGGAGCACAGGCTTCGCCGTAGGGCTTGACACCCCTTCGGGAGGCTCATAACTTCGCTCTCTGAATCGTTTCATACATACATCGTTTCGTCGCATGTCACAGGAGCCCACAAGTGACCGATCTCGCCGCGGTGAAGGCCGCGCTCAGGACCCAGGCAGTCGAGACGCCGTCGTGGGCGTACGGGAACTCGGGGACCCGGTTCAAGGTGTTCGCCCAGGAGGGTGTGCCGCGGACCCCGCAGGAGAAACTCGAGGACGCGGCCAAGGTCCACGAGTTCACGGGCGTGGCCCCGACGGTGGCCCTGCACATTCCCTGGGACCGGGTCGACGACTTCGGGGCGCTGGCCAAGTTCGCGGACGACCACGGGCTGAAGCTCGGCGCGATCAACTCCAACACCTTCCAGGACGACGACTACCGGCTCGGCAGCGTCTGCCATCCGGACGCGGCGGTGCGGCGCAAGGCGCTCGACCATCTGCTGGAGTGCGTCGACATCATGGACGCGACGGGCTCCGCCGACCTGAAGCTGTGGTTCGCGGACGGGACGAACTATCCGGGGCAGGACGATCTGAGCGCACGCCAGGACCGGCTGGCCGAGGCCCTGGCCGCGGTGTACGCGCGGCTCGGGGACGGGCAGCGGATGCTGCTGGAGTACAAGTTCTTCGAGCCGGCGTTCTATGCGACGGATGTGCCGGACTGGGGGACGGCCTACGCCCATTGCCTGAAGCTCGGGCCCAAGGCGCAGGTCGTGGTCGACACGGGGCATCACGCGCCCGGCACGAATATCGAGTTCATCGTGGCGACGCTGCTCCGGGAGGGGAAGCTCGGGGCGTTCGACTTCAACTCGCGGTTCTACGCGGACGACGATCTGATGGTGGGGGCGGCGGATCCCTTCCAGTTGTTCCGGATCATGTACGAGGTGATTCGGGGTGGGGGGTTCACGGCCGATGTGGCGTTCATGCTCGATCAGTGCCACAACATCGAGGCGAAGATTCCGGCGATCATCCGGTCGGTGATGAATGTGCAGGAGGCTACGGCGAAGGCGCTGCTCGTGGACCGGGATGCGTTGGCTGCTGCGCAGCGGGCTGGGGATGTGCTGGAGGCCAATGCCGTGGTGATGGACGCGTACAACACGGATGTGCGGCCGTTGCTGCGGGAGTTGCGGGAGGAGCAGGGGCTTGCTCCTGACCCGATCGCGGCGTATCGCTCCAGCGGGTGGCAGGAGCGGATTCTTGCTGAGCGGGTTGGGGGGCGACAGGCCGGTTGGGGGGCCTAATCGTCTGCCGGGTATCTGTCGTTTGCGGGTGCGGGTCCGTTGTGGCTGGTCGCGCAGTTCCCCGCGCCCCTGAGGAATCAACTCACCTCTCTCGTGTAAGGACCCAAGTTCATGGCACCGCACCACGAAGCCGCCTCGCTGCTAGCCCGTTCTCATCGACTCGGCGCTGATTCCCGAAACACCAACTACGCCGGTGGCAACGCGTCCGCGAAGGGGACCGACACCGATCCCGTCACCGGGGGTGATGTTGAGCTCATGTGGGTGAAGGGGTCCGGGGGTGATCTCGGGACGCTCACCGAAAGTGGGCTCGCGGTGTTGCGGCTCGACCGGATGCGGGCGCTCGTCGACGTGTACCCAGGTGTGGACCGCGAGGACGAGATGGTCGCCGCGTTCGACTACTGCCTGCATGGCAAGGGGGGCGCCGCGCCCTCGATCGACACCGCCATGCATGGGCTCGTGGAGGCGGCGCATGTCGATCATCTGCACCCCGACTCCGGGATCGCGCTCGCTTGTGCCGCCGACGGGGAGAAGCTGACCGCCGAGTGTTTCGGGGACTCCGTGGTGTGGGTGCCGTGGCGGCGGCCCGGGTTTCAGCTGGGGCTGGACATCGCCGCCGTCAAGGAGGCCAATCCGCAGGCCATCGGGTGTGTGCTCGGGGGGCATGGGATCACGGCTTGGGGCGCGAGTTCCGAGGAGTGTGAGCGGAACTCGTTGCACATCATTCGTACCGCCGAGGCGTTCCTTGTCGAGCGCGGGAGGCCCGAGCCCTTCGGGCCCGTCGTCGAGGGGTACGGTCCGCTCGGCGACGGTGAGCGACGGGAGCGGGCCGCCGCCCTCGCGCCGTACGTCCGTGCTATCGCGTCCCAGGACCGGCCGCAGGTCGGGCACTTCACCGACTCCGATGTCGTGCTCGACTTCCTCGCGCGGGCCGAGCATCCCCGGCTCGCGGCGCTCGGGACCTCGTGCCCCGACCACTTTCTGCGGACCAAGGTCAGGCCGCTGGTGCTCGATCTTCCGCCCACCGCTCCGCTGGACGAGGCGATCGCGCGGCTGAAGGAGCTGCACGCCGTCTATCGCGAGGAGTACGCCGCCTACTACCAGCGGCATGCCCTGCCCGACTCCCCCGCGATGCGCGGCGCCGACCCGGCGATCGTGCTGATCCCGGGTGTGGGCATGTTCTCCTTCGGCAAGGACAAGCAGACCGCGCGGGTGGCCGGCGAGTTCTACGTCAACGCCATCAACGTGATGCACGGCGCCGAGGCGGTGTCGTCGTACGCGCCGATCGAGGAGTCGGAGAAGTTCCGCATCGAGTACTGGGCCCTGGAAGAGGCCAAGTTGCAGCGGATGCCGAAGCCCAAGCCGCTCGCCACCCGGGTCGCGCTCGTGACCGGTGCGGGCAGTGGGATCGGGAAGGCGATCGCACGGCGGCTGGCCGACGAGGGCGCGTGCGTCGTGATCGCCGATCTCAACTCCGAGAACGCGCAGGCCGTTTCAGAGGAACTGGGTGGGCCCGACAAGGCTGTCGCCGTCACCGTCGACGTGACGGACGAAGGGCAGATCGCCGACGCTTTCAAGGCCGCGCTGCTCGCCTTCGGCGGAGTCGATCTCGTCGTCAACAACGCGGGGATCTCCATCTCCAAGCCCCTGTTGGAGACTTCGGCGCGGGACTGGGATCTGCAGCACGACATCATGGCCCGGGGGTCGTTCCTCGTCTCGCGTGAGGCTGCGCGGGCGATGATCGCGCAGGGGCTCGGTGGCGACATCCTCTACATCGCCTCCAAGAACGCCGTGTTCGCCGGGCCCAACAACATCGCCTACTCGGCGACAAAGGCCGACCAGGCCCATCAAGTACGGCTGCTCGCCGCCGAGTTGGGGGAGCACGGGATCCGGGTCAACGGGATCAACCCGGACGGAGTCGTGCGCGGTTCGGGCATATTCGCGGGCGGCTGGGGTGCGCAGCGGGCGGCGACCTACGGCATCGAGGAGGAGAAGCTCGGCGAGTTCTACGCCCAACGCACCATCCTCAAGCGGGAGGTGCTGCCCGAGCATGTGGCCAACGCCGTCTTCGCCCTCACCGGTGGGGACTTGACGCACACCACCGGGTTGCACGTCCCGGTCGACGCCGGCGTTGCGGCAGCCTTCCTTCGGTGAGCGCCGACATGAAGGCGTACGCCGCGGTCGACCTCGGCGCGTCCAGTGGGCGGGTCATGGTCGGCCGTGTCGGGCCGGACTCCCTGGAGTTGGCGGAGGCCCACCGCTTTCCCAACCGGCCCGTCCGCACTCCCGATGGGCTCCGCTGGGACATCCTCGCGCTGTACGCGGGGGTTCTCGACGGGCTCCGGGCGGCGGGCGCGGACACCGGTGGTCGGGTCGACTCCGTCGGTATCGACAGTTGGGCCGTGGACTACGGACTGCTCGACGCGGACGGGGCGTTGCTGGGCAATCCCGTGCACTATCGGGACGCCCGTACGGAGGGAGTCGCCGAGAAGGTGTGGGCGACCGTGCCCGCGGGCGAGTTGTACGCGGCGACCGGGTTGCAGTACGCGCCCTTCAACACCCTGTACCAGCTGACGGCGGCTCGTGACTCGGCTCAACTGGCGCATGCCAAGCGGCTGTTGCTCATCCCCGATCTGCTGTCCTACTGGCTCACCGGGGAGCAGGGCACCGAGCTGACCAACGCGTCCACGACCCAACTCGTCGATCCCCGGACCCGCGACTGGTCGTACGACATCGCCTCGCGTCTCGGCATCGACCTCGGGATGTTCGCGCCCCTGCGGCAGCCGGGGGATCCGGCGGGGGCGCTACGGGCCGAGGTGTTGGAGGAGACGGGGCTTCGGGGGCCGGTGGCGGTGACGGCCGTGGGGTCGCACGACACGGCGTCCGCCGTCGCCGCCGTGCCTGCCGTCGAGGAGCGGTTCGCCTATATCTGTACCGGGACCTGGTCCCTGGCCGGGCTGGAGCTCGACACGCCGGTGCTCAGCGAGGCGAGTCGGGCCGCCAACTTCACCAACGAGCTGGGGCTCGACGGCACGGTCCGTTATCTGCGCAACATCATGGGGCTGTGGCTGCTTCAGGAGTGTGTACGGGCCTGGGGCGAACCGGAGTTGGGCGAGTTGCTGCGCGGGGCGGCCAGGGTGCCGGCGCTGCGGTCGGTGGTGGACGCGGGTGACGCGGCGTTTCTGGCGCCGGGGCGGATGCCGGAGCGGATCGCGGACGCGTGCCGTGGCTCGGGGCAGCCGGTGCCGGAGTCCCGGGCCGAGATCACGCGCTGCATTCTCGACTCGCTCGCGCTCGCTCATCGGCGAGCGGTCAATGAGGCCCAGGTGCTCGCCGATCGTCCGGTCGACGTCGTGCACATCGTCGGGGGCGGTACGCGCAACGCGCTGCTGTGCCAACTGACCGCCGACGCCTGCGGGTTGCCGGTGGTAGCCGGGCCCACGGAGGCCGCCGCGCTGGGCAATGTGCTCGTTCAGGCTCGGGCCCACGGGCTTGTCGGTGACCTGGCCGGGATGCGGGGGCTGCTCGCCCGTACCCAGCCGTCGACCCGTTACGAACCGCAGGGCGACACCGCCCGCTGGCGGGCCGCGGAGGCCCGGCTCGCGGCGCGGTGAATCAGGCCCCGAGGACAATGGCCTCCGGCTCGCCGTGCGCCGAGCCGGGGGCTCCCCCAGACGGTGACCTCCGACTACGCTGCACTCATCCGATGATCGACCACTAAAGGAGCCGCGATGCGTGTCGCCCTGTTCCTGACTTGCGTCAACGACACGCTGTATCCGGACACCGGGCGCGCCGTGGTGAAACTGCTGACCAGACTGGGCGTCGAGGTCGACTTCCCGATGGCGCAGACCTGCTGCGGACAGGCGCACTACAACACCGGCTACCGCCATGAGGCCGAGCCGCTCGCCCGGCATTTCTCCGATGTCTTCGGGGAGTACGAGGCGATCGTCACGCCGTCCGGGTCGTGCGGGGCGATGGTGCGGGAACTGTATCCCCGCATGGGGGAAAGGGCCCGGGCGGAGGGGCGCGGGGACACCCTCGCGGCGACGCTGGCGCCGGTGGTGCCGAAGACGTACGAGCTGACCGAGTTCCTTGTCGACGTGCTCGGGGTGACGGACGTGGGTGCCTACTATCCGCACAGGGTGACCTATCACCCCACCTGCCACGGGCTGCGCAGTCTGGGGCTCGGTGACCGGCCGCTCAAGCTCCTCCAGGCCGTCAAGGGGCTGGAGTTGGTCGAGCTGCCGGGTGCCGACGAGTGCTGCGGCTTCGGCGGGACGTTCGCCGTGAAGAACGCCGATGTCTCCGCCGCGATGGGCGCCGACAAGGTGCGCAACGCCCGCTCGACGGGGGCGGAGGTGCTGTGCGCTGCGGACAACTCCTGTCTGATGCACATCGGCGGCACGATGGCCCGGCTCCACACCGACATGCGGCCAGTCCACATCGCCGAGATCCTGGCCCGCACGGAAGAGGACTCACGCTCATGAGCGGCACGTTCGTCGGTATGCCCGCGTTCCCTGCCTTCCCCGTCGCCGCGCACGAGGCCGTCAACAACCGGACTCTGCGCGGAAATCTGCGGCACGCCACCCACACGATCCGCGCCAAACGCGCCAAGGCCGTGGCGGAGGTGTCGGACTGGGCCGAGCTGCGCGAGGCCGGCAAGCAGATCAAGGACCACACGCTCCGTCATCTCGACCGATATCTGGTCCAGTTGGAGGAGTCGGTGACGGCGGCCGGCGGTGTCGTCCACTGGGCCGCCGACGCGGAGGAGGCCAACCGGATCGTCGTCCAACTGGTCCAGGAGACGGGCGAGTCGGAGGTCGTCAAGGTCAAGTCGATGGCCACGCAGGAGATCGGGCTCAACGAGGCCCTGGAGGCGGAGGGCATCCGCGCCTACGAGACCGATCTCGCCGAGCTGATCGTGCAGTTGGGCAAGGACCGGCCCTCGCACATCCTGGTCCCCGCGATCCATCGCAACCGCGGTGAGATCCGGGAGATCTTCGCCCGCGAGATGAGCGAGTGGGGGCGCCCGGCGCCGGAGGGTCTGACGGACACGCCCGCCGAACTCGCCGAGGCCGCGCGTCTGCACCTCCGTGAGAAGTTCCTGCGCGCCAAGGTCGGTGTCTCCGGCGCCAACTTCATGGTCGCCGACACCGGAACGCTGGTCGTCGTCGAGTCCGAGGGCAACGGCCGGATGTGCCTCACCCTTCCCGAGACGCTGATCTCGGTCGTCGGTATCGAGAAGATCGTGCCCACCTGGCAGGACCTGGAGGTGTTCCTGCAGACCCTCCCCCGCTCCTCGACGGCCGAGCGCATGAACCCGTACACCAGCACCTGGACGGGTACGACCGACGGCGACGGACCGCGTGTCTTCCACCTGGTGCTGCTCGACAACGGCCGCAGCGACACCCTCGCCGACGAGGTCGGCCGCCAGGCCCTGCGCTGCATCCGCTGCTCGGCCTGTCTCAACGTCTGCCCGGTGTACGAGCGGGCCGGCGGCCACGCCTACGGCTCGGTCTACCCGGGCCCGATCGGCGCGATCCTCAGCCCCCAACTCCGGGGCACGGCAAGCGAGATCGACGCCTCGCTGCCGTACGCCTCGTCGTTGTGCGGCGCCTGCTACGAGGTGTGCCCGGTCGCCATCGACATCCCCGAGGTGCTGGTGCATCTGCGGGAACGGGTCGTGGAGGGCGGGCCGGTGACCCGAGAGGGCAACAAAGTGGTGCTGCGGCCCGCGAAGGGGCATGCCGCCGAGCGGGCCGCCATGCGGGCGGCGCGCTGGACGTTCAGCCACCCTGGCGCCCTGCGCACCGGCCAACGGCTCGCCTCCCGCACCCGCCGCTTCCATCCACGCTCGCTGCCCGGCCCCGGCAGGGCGTGGAGCGGTACCCGAGAGCTGCCGGCAGTGCCCGCGGAGCCGTTCCGCGACTGGTGGCAGCGCACGCACGGCGGAAAGGACGGTGCCAAGTGAGCAGCAGGGAACGGATCCTGGGCCGCGTGCAGCGCGCGCTCACGGATGTGCGGAAGGACGACCCGCCGTACGAGCAGGCGGTTCGGCGGGACTATCTGACGGAGCACGGTGACCTGAGTGTCGAGCAGACCGTCGATCTGCTGGCCGAGAACCTGGCGGACTACCGGGCCGTCGTGCACCGGTGCGCGGAGGCCGAACTGGGCGCCACGATCGCCGGATTGCTCGCCGAGCGGGGGTCCAGGACGGTCGTCGTGCCGCCGGGCCTGGAGCCCTCCTGGCTCGCGGCCGCCGACGCCGAGCGGATCACGGACCGGGCCGAGAGCACTCCGCACGAGTTGGACCAGGTCGACAGCGTGGTCACGGCGTGCGCGGTGGCGGCCGCCGAGACCGGCACCATCGTCCTGGACGGCAGCTCCGACCAGGGCCGTCGCCGGATCACTCTCATTCCCGACCACCACATCTGTGTCGTACGGGTGCCGGACCAGGTGGTCTCCTCGGTGCCCCAGGCGCTCCAACGCCTGGACCCCACCCGCCCGTTGACCTGGATCTCGGGTCCGTCGGCGACCAGTGACATCGAGCTGGACCGGGTCGAGGGGGTGCACGGTCCGCGCACCCTGGAGGTGGTGCTGGTCAGCGTTCAGCCGAGCGCGGACGTCAACTCGTAGCTCCCCGAGGGGAGTTTGAAGAAGGCGGTGCCGTCCGCGAAGCCCAGGAACTCGACGCCCGGTGTATCGGCGAGGGGTGTCCCGTGCTCACGGACGGTGGTCGGATCGGCGGCGGGGATGCGCAGGGTCGCCGTGCTGTTGGCGGGGACGACCGCCCGGTACGTCAACTCCCCTTCCCCCACGCTCCATTCGCTGACGATCTCGCCGTAGGGCGAGAGATGCGATCCGGTCACCCGGGTGATCCTGCCGGTGGGGTCGAGGTGCGGCCGGAGGAAGAAGTGGCGGAAGCCCGGGTGAGCCGGGTCCTTGGCGATGCCGGCCATGCTCTCGTACATCCACTCCATGATCGCGCCGTAGGAGTAGTGGTTGAAGGAGTTCATGTCGACCGGACCGAAGCCCTCCTCCTTGGAGTACGAGTTCCAGCGCTCCCAGACGGTGGTGGCGCCGTTCGCCACCGAGTAGAGCCAGGACGGCATCGCGTTCTGGTGGAGGAGGCGGTACGCCAGGTCGACGCGGCCCTCGTCGGTGAGGACGGGAGCGATGACGTTCACGCCGAGGAAGCCGACGGAGAGGGTGTTCTCCGGGTACTCCACGCGAGTGCTGTCGGGGTGGGCCGCCTTGTAGGCCTCGCTGTTGCCGATGTTGTCGGCGAGCAGGGTGACGAGTTGGCGGTGCTGGTCCTCCGTGTCGTAGAAGCCGAGTTTGAGGATCCAGAGCAGGGCGGTCTGGGTGTCGTCCTCGGTCTTGCCCGCGCTGTTGCCGGGTGTGTACGGCGGTGGGTCGCCGAGGCTGGACCGGACGGTGATCCGGCCCGAACCGGGGTCGGTCGCAAGGTACTTGGTGATGAAGGCCCGCTTGATTCGGCTGAAGAGGGCCTCGTGGGCGGCGGCTTCGGCGGTGCGACCGGTGGCGTGGGCCATGTCGGCCATCAGGCGGGCGCTGTAGCCGTAGTAGGCGTCGCTGATGAGCTGGGTGCTGGTGATCTGGAAGGCCAGCCAGTCTCCGAAGACCGCGCCCCGGCCGGCGTAGGTGTCGCCGGTGCGGTCGCGGATCCAGTCGACGTACTTGGTCATCGCCGACCAACTGCGGTCGATGATCGTGGTGTCGCCGGTCATCTGCCACACCGTCCAGGGCACGACCACTCCGCAGTCCGCCCAGCCGCTCGCCGGGAACGGCTGGCTGAAGCGGTGGCTGGGGGCGACCCAGGGGAACTGGGCGCCGTCCGCGCCGTAGCGGCGCTGTGAGTCGATCAGGGTGTCCTGGAAGTGGCTGAGGAAGGTGACCGAATCGGTGTTGTAGAGACCGGTGTTGGCGAAGAGCTGGGTGTCACCGGTCCAGCCGAGGCGTTCGTCGCGCTGGGGGCAGTCCGTGGGAATCCAGAGGTAGTTGCCGCGCTGGCCCCAACGAACGTTGCTGATCAGCTGGTTGACGTCGGTGTCGTCGGTGGTGACGGTGCCGATGTCGCGGAGGGCGGAGGTGGCGACCCGGCCCGTGAGTTCGGTGAGGGTGACGGTGTCGGTCGCGGTGACGGCGACATAGCGGAAGCCGTAGAAGGTCAGCGAGTCCTGGTGGGTCTCGCCGGCCGGGTCGCCCTTGAGGATGTAGGTGCTGGTGGCCCGGGCGGTGCGCAGGTTGGCGCGGTAGACCGAGCCCACGGGTCCGTCGGCGCCCGCGCTGTCGTCGTTGAGCATCTCCCCCGGTTCGCAGACGACTTGGGCGCCCGCCGGGCCGCGCAGGGTGTAGCGGGGTACGCCGACGAGGTTCTGGCCCAGGTCGATGACGGCGGTGTCGCCGGGGTGCAGGGTGACGGAGGCGGTGGCCGCCGGGCCGGGGTCGGTGACCGTGCGGGTGGGGTCGACGACGATCCGGCCCCTGCCGTTCGCGCTGTCCTCCTGGTCGGTCACTCCGGTGTAGACGGTGACGGAGCGCGGCTTGCGGTCCCAACTCGGCACCAGGCGGGCGCTCTCACCGGAATGGGCGACCAACCGGGCTTCGGGGAAAGGGTGGTTGTGCTCCTCGACGGCGGCCCAGGCGGAGACGTCGAAGCCGTTGGCCGTCCAGCCCGGGAGTTCCTGGCGGGCGTCGTAGGTCTGGCCGTCGTAGATGTCGTCGGCGCGGTAGGGGCCGGTGTCGGTGGCTCGCCAGTCCTCGTCGGGTGCGGTGACGATCGTCCGGGCGGAGCCGTCGGCGTAGCGGATGAGCAGTTTCGCCTTCAGGGCAAGGGAGTTGCCGTCGGCCGCGTAGTAGGGGCTGTTCTCGGAGATGCGGCTGTTGTACCAGCCGTTGCCGAGCACGGCCGCGAGGGTGACCTGTGACGGGTCCGTCAGCAGGTCGGTGACGTCGTAGGTGAAGTAGTCGACGGTGGTCTCGTAGTTGGTCCAGCCGGGGGTCAGGAGTTCTTGGGTCGTGCCGTCGCCGTGCGGCACCGCGACCCGGCGGCCGTTGACGTAGGCCTCGTACACGCCGAGTGCGGACACATACAGCCGGGCCTCGCTCACCCGCTCGCCGGTCAGCGCGGTCTGGCGGCGCAGCAGGGGCGCGCCCGCGCTGTTCGGCCGCTTGCCGGCCATGCCGATCCACCGCGCACCGTCCCAGCCGGTGACTCCGTCGGTGCTGAGGAGGCCGGTCTCGAAGTGGGCGGTGGCGGGGGTGGCCCGGCCGTGCTCGTCCCACACCGTCACCGTCCAGTGGTAGCGGGTCGAGGCCTGGAGTCCGGGGCCGGCGTACCGGATCGCGACGGAGTCCGCCGAGTCGACGCGACCGCTGTCCCAGACGTCGGCCCGGTCGTCGGACAGGTGCGTGGGTGAGGAGGTGACCTGGATGCGGTACGCGGTCTGGCGCCTGCCACGCGCGTCGGACGTCAGGCGCCACCCGAACCTCGGGTGTTCCGTGTCCACGCCGAGCGGGTCGGTGCGGTGCTCCACCGTGAGGCCCGACACCGTGGTGCCGGAAACGGCGACTGCGTCGTTCATGCCCTGTCCCTTCGGCCCGCCGAGCGATGGAGTTGTATCGGTTCAGTGCGCCCGGTCGTCGAAAATAGTGGGGTTAAAGATGTGTGTCCACCTCCTGGGCAGCACAGGATTTGAAACATTTCAAAATCTGAACGAGCACGTCACCAGCCAGTGGGCCCCCGTTGATGGGCGGTGTCGGACCGACGCCGTTAGCGTGAGGTCATGATCCGGTTCGAGCAGGTCGGCAAGCGGTATCCGGACGGTACGACGGCCGTGGACGGGCTGTCCTTCGAGGTGTCCGAGGGTGAACTCGTCACGCTCGTGGGCCCGTCCGGCTGCGGCAAGACGACGACCATGATGATGGTCAACCGGCTCATCGAACCCACCTCCGGCCGGATCCTCGTGAACGGCGAGGACATCGCCTCCGTCGACCCGGTGCAGCTGCGCCGCCGTATCGGATATGTCATCCAGCAGGTGGGGCTCTTCCCGCACCGCACGGTGCTCGACAACACGGCGACCGTGCCGTCCCTGGTCGGCTGGAAGCGGGCGAAGGCGCGGGCGCGGGCCGCCGAGCTGCTCGATCTGGTGGGCCTGGACCCGAAGACATACGGGTCGCGCTATCCGGAGCAGTTGTCGGGCGGTCAGCGGCAGCGGGTCGGGGTGGCGCGGGCGCTGGCCGCCGATCCGCCGGTGCTGCTGATGGACGAACCGTTCGGCGCCGTCGACCCCGTGGTGCGCGAGCAGTTGCAGGACGAGTTCCTGCGGATGCAGGCCACTGTGCGCAAGACGGTGCTGCTGGTCACGCACGACATCGAGGAGGCGGTACGGCTCGGTGACCGTATCGCCGTGTACGGGCAGGGGCGGATCGAGCAGTACGACACCCCGGGCGCGGTGCTCGGCAAGCCGGCGACGCCGTATGTCGCGTCGTTCGTGGGCGCGGACCGGGGCCTGAAGCGGCTGTCCGTCACCGCGATCGAGCCCGAGGATCTGGAGCAGCCGCCGGTGGCCCGGGTCGACGAACAGGCCCAGCCGGCGGCCGAGCGACTACGAGTCGAAGGCGCGCGGTGGGCCGTGGTCCTGGACGAGCAGGGTGAACTGCAGGGGTGGGTCAAGGCCGACGAACTCACGGCCGGCGGCACGGTCGGTGAACTCGCGCACCGGATGAACGCGTGGGTGCCGGTGGGCGCCCCGCTGAAGCAGGCGTTCGGTATGATGCTCCAGCACGACGCCGGGTGGGTCGCCGTGCTGGACGGTGCGCGCTTCCTCGGTGTGCTGACTCCGGCGAAGCTGCACGAGGCGTTGCGGCGCTCCGTGGACGCGGACGTGCTCGGAGTGCCGCGCGGACAGGTGGACTTCGACTCGGTGGCGGACGCGTGAGGGTCGCTTCGCGGCTCAGGAGTAGGTGATGGGGCAGCCCTGTCGCAGCGAGTGCTGGGCGGCTCGCAGGTACAGGGCCACGTAGAAGGCCGTGTCCAGGTCCTCGCTCCAGCGGCCGGGGCGGGCAGCGGCCAGTTCCTCCGCCTCGCCCTCCAGGAACCAGAAGGTGAGCGCGAGGTTCTCGGTCGCCTCCGGTACCTCGGCGGGCAACTCCAGGGCCGCCGCCAGTCGTTCGGCGAGGGCGAGCACCTGGGGCGCTCCCGCGATCACCGTCTCGTCCGTGTACGCGGAGCCGATCGGCAACCGTATCTCCGCGTCGAGCGGGACCGGCACCAGCACCGACCAGTCGCCGATCAACTCACGCTCCTCAGGCGTCAGTTGAGCACGGCAGAGCGCGTCGAAACCCTTCATGGGCGGGCTCAGTTTCTCCTCGAAGCCCAGGGCCCCGTCCCGCTCCGGCGCGGGTACGTACGGCGGCAGCCCGCGCCGGGCCAACTCCGCGTCGAGTCCTTTGGCGATCGCACCCATTCCCCCTTCCCCCGCGTCCTCACGCAGCCACTCCCCAACACCGACATCGATCAGATAGACACCCATGCCCGAACGGTACAAGCCACCACTGACAATCCCCCGAACCTCACTTCAACAGACCCTTGTCCTTCAGATATGTCCGTGCCACGTCCTGGGCCAACCTCCGCCAGCTGTCGACCTGTTGATTCATCGACGCCAGGTCGGCCGTGGTGAGGACGTCGTTGAGTTTCCCCAGCGCCTTGGTCACTCCGGGGCTCCCCGCCCGCGACCGGTTGACGACCGGGACGACGTAGTCGGCGTTCTGGAGGTGCTTGTCGTCGGCGAGGAGGACCAGGCCGAACTCGTCGAGGGTGGCGTCGGTGGTCGTGGTCAGCACCAGCTGGTCCTGACCGCTCTGCACCGCGCTCTTGGCCTGGGTCGTGCCCACACCCTTCGGATCGACGGCGGTGATGTCGATGCCGTAGGTCTTCTTCAACCCCGGTTCGCAGTACGGCCGTTGCACGCACTCGTCGCCGGCCGCGAGCCGCACCTCCAGCCCCGGGGCGCCGAGGTCGCCGAGGGTCTTGAGGTGGTGCTGCTGTGCGTACGAGCGGGCCACGGCGAAGGCGTTCTGGTCGACGGCCTTCCCCGGGTCGAGGACCGTGAGGCCCCGGGGCGTGGCGAGTTGGCGCAGTGCCTTCGTGGTGGTGGCGAGGTCGGGTGAGCCGACCGCTGGTGCGTCGGGCCCGTTGGTCTTGGCGTTGAGCCAGTCGGCGAAGGTGGCCGCGTACTCGGGTACGACGTCGATCTGCCCGGATTCCAGGGCGGGTTCGTAGAGTTCGCGGTTGGCGACGGTGAGCAGGGACGTCTTGTAGCCGGCCTGCTTCAGCAGCAGCGCGTACATCTGGGCCAGCAGGTCGCTCTCCGTGAATCCGGCCGAGCCGATGGTGAGGTGGTGGCTGTCGCCGGGTGGTGCGGTGACGGCGCCCTTGTTCTCCAGGGAGGGCCCGGTCGAGCAGCCGGTGGCGGCCAGGAGCAGCAGAACCGCGACGATGTGCCGCCTCATCGCGCTCCCCTCGCCCAGCGGGGCGACAGTCGTCCGGCGACCTCGAAGACGCCCTCGACGAGCAGCGCGAACACGGCGACGAGAACCGCTCCGGCGACCACCTGTGCGGTGTTGGCGAGGTTGAAGCCGGCGGTGATGATACGGCCGAGTCCGCCGCCGCCCGCCAGCGCGGCGATGGTGGCGGGCGCGACGAGTTGGACGGCCGCGATCCGTACGCCGTTCATCAACAGCGGGAACGAGAGCGGAAGTTCGACGCGGAGCAACATCTGACGACCCGTCATTCCCATGCCGCGCGCGGCCCGCACCACATCGCGGTCGACCTCGCGCATGCCGACGTACGCGTTGGTGAGCAGCGGCGGTACGGCGAACAGGACGAGGGCGACGACCGTGGGTCCCTCGCCCCAGTTGCCGATCGGCGTCAGGAGCAGCAGCACCAGTACGGCGAAGGTGGGCACCGCGCGGCCGATGTTGGAGATGTTGACGGCGAGCGCGCCGCCCTTGCCGAGGTGGCCGAGGACGAGGGCGACCGGGAGTGCGATCAGGCAGCTGATGACCAGGCAGACGACCGTGAGGACGAGGTGCTGCGCGAGCCGGTGCCAGATGCCGTCGTCGCCCGACCAGTGAGCGGAGTCGGTGAGCCAGTGCCAGGCTTCGGTCAGGGTGTTCATCCGCGCACCGCCCTGGTCCAGGGGGTGATCAGCCGTTGCACCAGCAGCAGGAGCAGGTCGGCGACGATCGCGATCACCACGCACAGGACGGACGCGGTGAGTACCTGAGCCTTGAAGTAGGTGTTCATGCCCGCGTAGATGAGGTTGCCCAGTCCGCCGAAGCCGACGATCGCGCCGACCGTCACCAGCGAGACCGCCGAGACGGTGGCGATGCGCAGGCCGGCCATCGCGGCGGGGAGGGCGAGGGGCAGTTCCACGGTGAGGAGAAGACGGATCGGGCCGTAGCCCATGCCGCGCGCGGCCTGTCGGGTCTCCTCCGGTACAGCGCGGAGGCCCGCGAGGATGTTGCGGACGAGCAGGGTGAGGGAGTAGAGGACCAGTCCGGCGACTACGAGGGTGGCCGAGAGGCCGTAGACGGGCAGGAGCAGGGAGAACATCGCCAGGGACGGGATCGTGTAGAGGATTGTCGTGACGGCGAGCACGGGTCCCGCGGCCCAGCCCCAGCGGCGGGCCGCCACCGCGAGGGGCAGGGCGACGGCCAGACCGATGAGCACCGAGATCGCGGTCAACTGGAGGTGCTGACCGACCGCGTCGAGGAGGATGTGGCGGCGGGTGCTCAGATACTCGCCGCAGATCCACTCGTTGCGGGCGAGGCAGTCGTCCGGGGGCGCGGTCACGTCACCATTGCATCGGGCAGGCCGTGGGGCGGCTCGTCCTGGTGACCCGTACGGGGTGTCGCTGAGTACACCCCTCGATACGGGTTCTGCGCCCCATGTGCGCCGCCCGCCCTCTCCGTAGCGTCGTGGTCGAGGCACAGGGCGTGCCGCACGGAGGGTGATGGCGATGTTTCGCACCGCACGACGGACACACGACAAGGGACCCGCCGCCGAGGCGCTGCGGCTGGTCAAGGTCAGTAGGACCTACGGCCATGACGACAGCGCGGTGACCGCGCTGGACGGGGTCACGCTGAGCCTGGAGCGCGGCACCTTCACTGCGGTGATGGGGCCTTCGGGGTCCGGCAAGTCGACGCTGTTGCAGTGTGCGGCGGGGCTCGACCGGCCGGACAGCGGGATCGTGATGGTCGACGGCGCGGAGCTGACGGGCGGGAGCGAGGCGGAGCTGACGAGGTTCCGGCGGGGGCGGATCGGGTTCGTGTTCCAGCAGTATAACCTGCTCGACACGCTCACCGTGGCGCAGAACACCGTGCTGCCGCTGAAGCTGGCCGGCCGGCGCGTGGACCGGGAGCGGGCCCGGGAGGTGCTGAGCGCGGTTGGGCTCGGGGACCGGCTCGGCCACCGTCCCGACCAGCTCTCCGGCGGTCAGCGGCAGCGGGTCGCGATCGCCCGCGCGCTGGTCACCGAACCCCGGGTGATCTTCGCGGACGAGCCGACCGGCGCCCTGGACACGCGCAGCGCGCGGGACGTGCTGCTGCTCTTGCGGGAGGCGGTGCGGGTGCACGGGCGGACCGTGGTGATGGTGACGCACGATCCGGTCGCGGCCTCGTACGCCGACTCGGTGGTGTTCCTCGCGGACGGCAGGCTCGCCGGCCGGATGCACGCGCCGACCGTCGACGCGGTCGCCGAGCGGCTGGCGCACCTGGGCGACGACGTGACGGTGGGTGTGTGAGCGATGTTCGTACTGGCGATGCGTTCGATCCGGCAGCGGCCGGGACGGTTCCTGGCGACACTGCTGGCCGCGTTCCTCGGCGCGGCGATCATCATGACGTTCAACTCGCTGCACGACACGGCGGCACAGCACGGCATCGACTCGGTGAGCGCCGAGACGCTGTCCACGTCGGCGAGTGTCGTCGGCGGCTACGGCACCCTGCTGGTGTTCTTCGCCGTGGCCTCGACGCTGACCGTCAACGTGCGCCAACGGTCAAGGGAGTTGGAGACACTGCGCGGCTCGGGGGCGACCCCGGCCCAGCGCAGGCGGATGGTCGTGGGTGAGGCGGTGGCCGTCGCCCTGCTGGGCGCGATCCTCGCCGTCGGTCCGGCGATGCTCGGCGGACGGGCACTGCTCGGGGTGTTCCAGGACAACGGCCAGGTGGCGCGGTCCGTCGACTACTCGTTCGGCCCCTACGCCCTCCAGTCCGGCCTCGGCATCACCCTGCTCGCGTCGGCGGGCGCCGCGTTCCTGGCCGTACGGCGGGCGACGCGCCAGCGTCAACAGCGGGGCAGGGCAAGGACGTTCCTGGCGTACGGCACACTGGTCGCGGGCGTGGTGTCGGTGACGGCGACCTTCGGCTTCTCCTCCACGGACGCGGCGCTGATGGCGGCACCGGCGTACGGGGCGATCCTGCTCTCGGTGGGGCTGGCACTACTGGCGCCCCGGCTGCTGAAGTTGCTGCTCGACCCCCTCGAACTGGCGGGCGCGAGCGGCTGGTTGGCCGTACGCAATCTGCGCGAGCGGGCCGACCAGGTGGCCGGGATCCTGATGTCGCTGATCCTGTTCACGGCGGTGTCCACGGCGACGCTCTACATGCAGGCGGTGGAGAGCGACACGGTGAAGGCCTCGGGGCTGACGAAGTCGGTGGACGCGAAGAACCTGGAGACGCTCAACTTCACGGTCGTCGGCGTCATCGTGGTCTTCGTCTGCGTGATGCTGGTCAACTCGCTGTACGCGGCGACGACTTACCGCGCCAGGGAGTTCGGCGGGCAGCGCCTGGCGGGCGCGACTCCGGGACAGGTGCTGCGCACGGTGGGCACCGAGACGGCGATCCTCACGATCACCGGAGTACTGTCCGGCACGGTGGCCGCATTGGCGGGGATCATCCCCTTCACCATGGTCCGCACGGACTCGGTGCTGCCCCACCAGGGCCTGGGCATCTGGCTCGCGGTCGTCGCGGTGGCGGCGACGGTGACACTGGGGACCAGCCTGCTGACGGCACGGCGGGTGCTGCGGACACCGGCGGTGGAGGCGGTGGGATTGGCGGCGTGAGTACGACGGACGCTGTGGTTGGGGGCAGGCGCTACGGCACCTGCCCCTTCGCGTTCGGCCGCGCCCCAAAGGGGCGCGGGGAACTGCGCGACCAGCCACGACGGAGCAGCAGACGACCGACGACACTTCCCAACGCTCAGGCAACCCCCGCCGCATCCAACAAGGTCCGCACGGTCTCCACAGTCAACCCGTCCAGAGACTCCAGCTTCGCTCCGGCACGAGCGCTCGCCCCATCGAAGACCAGCATCAACTGGCGGGCCAGCAGGGCGGGATCGTGTGCACCACCCAGCTCGGCCTGGGCGCGGAACGCCTCCTGCAACGTCTCCTTCGCCGCGCGGGCGACCACACTCGCCGGATGCTCGGGGTCCTTCAGCTCGACCAGTGCGGCGAGGAAGGGGCAGCCCATGTACTCGGGCGCGGTCGAGGACTTCTCCGCCTGCTCGAAGACGTACAGAATCCGTTCGCGAGGCGTACCGGCGTCGTCCGGTCCGGGCATGAGGCGTGCCGCGTAGCCGGGGGCACGCCGCTCCAGGCTCGCGGCCAGGACCTCGTCCTTGCTGTCGAAGAGCTGGTACATCGACCGCTTCGAGACTCCGGCGGACCGGCACAGCGCCTCGACGCCGATGGAGACGCCGTCGCGGTAGAAGAGCTCGGCCGCCGCGTCGAGCAGCCGGTCTCGGGGGGACGCCTTGTCTGTCGTGGCCATACTGCGAGGTTACCGCGCCGGAAGCCGAGAGGAAACCGATCGGTGTACAGGCTTGCGCAGAGGCCTGCTCCCGGGTGACAGTGAAGGTGAGCAAGCGCTTGGAAATGCCGCGTCCCAACACACCACCCGTGATCCGCCGGAGGCCCCGTGTTCCGTTCCGTCGACGAAGTCGCCGCGCGCCTCGCCGAGACCGGCTATCTGGCCTCGCCCTCGGTCGCCACGACCGTGTTCCTCGCCGACCGCCTCGGCAAGCCGCTCCTCGTCGAGGGCCCGGCCGGCGTCGGCAAGACGGAGCTGGCCAAGGCCGTCGCCGAGGTCGCCGGGGCGGAGCTGGTCCGGCTCCAGTGCTACGAGGGCGTCGACGAGTCGCGCGCGCTGTACGAGTGGAACCACGCCAAGCAGCTGCTGCGCATCAGCGCGGGCCGCGACGAGAGCTGGGACGAGACCCGTACCGACATCTTCAGCGAGGAGTTCCTGCTCCCCCGCCCGCTGCTCACGGCGATCCGCGGCGACGCCCCGAAGGTCCTGCTGATCGACGAGACCGACAAGGCGGACGTCGAGGTGGAGGGCCTGCTGCTGGAGGTGCTCAGCGACTTCCAGGTCACCGTCCCGGAGTTGGGGACCATCACCGCGACCCGTCGCCCCTTCGTGGTCCTCACCTCCAACGCGAGCCGAGAACTCTCCGAGGCGCTGCGCCGCCGCTGCCTGTTCCTCCATATCGGCTTCCCCGACGAGGAGTTGGAGCGCCGGATCGTACGGCTGAAGGTGCCCGGGCTCGGCGAGACGCTGGCCGAGTCGGTGGTCCGGGTGGTCGGGGCGCTGCGGGAGATGGAGCTGCGGAAGGTGCCGTCGGTGGCCGAGACCATCGACTGGGCCCGCACCCTGCTGGCCCTCGGCGCCGACACGCTCGACGAGACGGTCGTACGGGATACCCTCGGCGTGCTCCTCAAGCACCAGGACGACATCCTCAGGGCGGCGGCGAAGCTCGACCTGGACGCGGTGTGAGTGCCGTAGGTGTCGCCGAGCGGCTGACGGGCCTTGTCGGGGCCCTGCGCGCGCACGGTCTGCGGATCGGGACCGGCGAGACCGTCGACGCGGCGCTGGCGATGGAGGCGCTCGGGTTCACGGACCGGGAGCTGCTGCGCGAGGGACTGGCCGCCACGCTGCTGCACGGGACCGCCCAACGCCCGGTGTTCGACCCGGTCTTCGACCTCTACTTCCCGCGCGGCATCGGAGCACCGCGGGGCGAGCTCACCGGCCGTGACGACCTCCGCGACCGGCTCGCGGCGGCGCTGGCCGCCAACGACCAGGCTCTGATGGGGCAGTTGGCGGCGGAGGCCGTCGACGGTTTCGGCGGCTACGGCAACTCCCCCACGTCGGACGGCTGGTCCTCGCACCAGACCCTGGAGTGGCTGCGCCCGCAGACGCTGCTGGCCCGGGTCCGCACGAGCATCCGGGCGCAGGGCGGAGACGCCGGCTTCACCGACCGGCTGCTGGACGACGAGATCCGGCAGCGCATCGAGGGCTTCCGGCGGCAGGTCGCCGGGGAGGCGCGGCGCCGGGTCGCCGAGCGGCGCGGCCGGGACGAGATCGCCCGCCGGGCGGTGGCGCCGACGGCCGACCGCGTCGACTTCCTGTTCGCCGGCCGGGCCCAACTGGCCGAGCTGCGCAGGGCGGTTCAGCCGCTGGCCCGGAAGCTGGCCACCCGCCTCGCCGCCCGCAGGCGCCGCGCCTCCCGGGGCACGATCGACCTGCGCCGCACCCTGCGCGGTTCGCTGTCCACGGGCGGGGTGCCGATGCGGCCGGTACTGCGCAGGCGCCGGCCGGTCCGGCCCGAACTGGTGCTGCTGTGCGATGTGTCGGGCTCGGTGTCGGGCTTCTCCGACTTCACGATGCTGCTGGTGCAGGCGCTGCACGACCAGTTCAGCAAGGTCCGCGTGTTCGCCTTCGTCAACCGCCTCGACGAGGTGACCGGGCTGCTCGCGCACGGCACGGCCGACCCCGAGGGCCTGGGCGCCCGCATCCGCGCCGAGGCCACCCTCACCGGCTGGCACGGAAGCAGCGACTACGGCGTCGCGCTGGGCGAGTTCGCGGAGCGCTACGGCGACGCGGTCGGCCCGCGCACGACCGTGTTCGTCCTCGGCGACGCCCGCACCAACATGAGCGACCCGAATCTCCCGGCCGTCCGGCACATCGCCCAACGGGCCCGCCGCGTCTACTGGTTGAACCCCGAGCAGCGCTCCCAGTGGGGCACCGGCGACTCGGCCGCGCCCGGCTACGCGGAGCTGGTCGAGATGCACGAGTGCCGGAACGCGAAGCAACTCAGCGCGCTGGTCGGCCGCTTGCTGCCGATCTGACCAGGCGGTTCCGACTAGGCGGTCGCCAACTGCGGGTACAGCGCGCCGCCTTCGGCGGACAGCCCGGCCTTGACCTGGCGGGTCAGGTCGTCGGCCAGGACCTCGAAGGCGCCGGACTCGATGCCGTCGAGGGCCTGTGCCGCGACGCTCTCGGGAGTGGACTTGGGCCCGTCGACATGCGCGGCCATGTCGGTGTCGACGTAGCCGACGTGCAGTCCGGTGACCTCGATGCCGCGCGGCTTCAGGTCCAGGCGCAGGGAGTTGGTCTGCGACCAGAAGGCGGCCTTGGACGCGCTGTAGGAGCCGGCGAGGCCGACCCAGGACAGCACGGAGTGGAAGTTCAGGATGTGGCCGCCGCCGTTGCGCTCGATGATCGGCACGAAGGCGCGCGTGACGAGCAGCGGGCCATAGAAGTTGGTCTCGAACTCGCGGCGGATGTCCTCGACCGGCGAGTCCAGGAAGTTCGCGTTCACGGCCGCGCCCGCGTTGTTGATCAGGATCGTGACGTCCTGCGCCTGCTCGGCCGCCGCCGCGACGGAGGCGGGGTCGCTGACCTCCAGCGCCAGCGGTACGGCGTCCGGGTGGGTGACCGTCTTCGGGTCACGGGCGGTCGCGTACACCTTCTTGGCGCCCCGCTCGTACAGGGCCTCCACCAGTGCGCGGCCGATGCCACGGCTGCCGCCGGTGACGAGGACGACGGAACCTTCGATGTTCGTCATGGAGATCTCCGGGATGAGGGGATGCCGTAGAGCACCCGACACAGATGGAAACCGATCGGTTTCCTCGTGTCGACCACAGTAAACCGATCGGTTTCCATCGGCAAGCCCGCAGCCCGGCCCACAAGCGGGCGTGCCGCCGAAGCGCGCGATGATGTACGCCATGAGCGACCCCCGCGTGGAACTGGCCACCTTCCCCACCCCCGTCGAACCGGCGCCCCGGCTGGCCACCGCGATCGGGCTCGGCCCGGACGACCTGTGGATCAAGCGCGACGACCTGACCGGCCTCGGAGGCGGCGGCAACAAGATCCGCAAGCTGGAGTGGACCGTGGGCGCGGCGCTGGCCGAGGGCGCGGACACCCTGGTCACCACGGGCGCCCCGCAGAGCAACCACGCCCGGCTGACGGCCGCCGCCGGAGCCCGGCTGGGACTCGCCGTGGTGCTGGTGCTGCGCGGATCACCGGGTGTGTCGCGCTCGGGGAACCTCGCACTCGACGGGCTGTTCGGCGCCCGGATCGCCTGGGCGGGCGAGGTGGACCAGGCCGGACTGGACCGGGCGGCGGCCGAGGTGTGCGAGCAGCTGCGCAAGGCAGGTGCCCAGCCCGCGCTGATCCCGTTCGGCGGGTCCAGCGCGCTCGGGGCACGCGGCTACGCGCGCTGCGGCGAGGAGTTGCGCGGGCAGCTCCCCGATCTCCGTACCGCGGTGGTCGCGCTCGGCTCGGGCGGCACGATGGCGGGGCTGGTGATCTCACTCGGGGTGGAGGCGGTACTCGGCGTCGACGTGGGCGCGCTGCCCGAACCGGCCGCCGCGGTAAGCGAGTTCGCCGGTCTGACCGCACCGGAGGGACTGCGGATCCGACGCGACCAGGTCGGCGACGGCTACGCCTCGCTCCCCGCGCCGACCGCCGAAGCGCTCACCCTGGCCGCCCGTACCGCCGGGCTCGTCCTCGACCCGACGTACACGGGCCGGGCGATGGCCGGTCTGATCGCGGCCGTCCGGGACGGCGACATCGGGCCGGGCGAGCGGACCGTGTTCGTGCACACGGGCGGGCTGCCCGGCCTGTTCGGACACGGGGAGGGTGTCGCGTACGCGGAGGGGCAGGTCGTCGAGTACCGGGCATGACATACGCGCCTGGCGGGTGCGGTGCCGCGGGGCGCGTACGTCCGAAGGGGCTACGGCGCCTTCGCGTAGTCCGTGGCCATGCCGCCGGCGAAGTCGTACACGATCACCTGCTCGTCGCCGACGACCCACGCGTCATGTCCCGGCGGACACACGAAGACGTCGCCGGGGCCCACTTCGCTCTCGCCGCCGTCGTCCATGCGGAGATGCATCCGCCCCTGGACGACGTAACCGTTGTGATGGATCTCGCAGCTCTTGGTGCCCGCGATCGGGGCCACGGACTCGGACCAGCGCCAGCCCGGCTCGAACGTGCCCACCGCGAAGTCGAGTCCGGTCAGGTGGACCGCTTCGAGGTGGCCACGGGGGAAGTCACGCCGCTCGTCCGGCTTCTCGACCGTCTTCACTTCCAGCATGACGGCTGCCTCCATTCCGGCCGCGCACAGCACGGCCGGGGCCGGTCTCCGTCTCCCGGCAGCCATGGACGGCACCGGCGCTCCGGCGGGGGCCGCGCCCCACCACTCCATCGTCTTCCTGTCCACCCGGGAGCGCCATTCGGGGGAACGGCTACTCGGCCACGGTCATGACGAGCCGCTTCCGCACAGCTGCGCGAAGCGCTCGGCGCCGATGTTGCCGCCCGAGACGATCATCCCCACCCGGCCGGTGACCCGGCCCGCGCGCCCGGCGAGAAGCGCGGCCAGCGGGGTGGCGCCGCTCGGCTCGACGACGATCTTCAGCCGCTCGAAGGCGAACCGCATCGCGTCCTTGATCTGCTCGTCGCTCACCAGCGCGATCTCGTCGACCAGCCGCCGGTTCACGGAGAAGGTGAGCTCACCGGGCGTCTCGGCCGCCTGCCCGTCGGCGATGGTGCGCGGCACCGGGATGGTCACACGCCGGCCCGCCTCCAGGGACCGCTTGGTGTCGTCCCCGGCTTCCGGTTCGACGCCGATCACCCGAGTGCGCGGGTGCAGCCCCTTGACGGCTGTGGCCGTCCCGGCGATCAGTCCGCCGCCGCCCACGGGCGTCAGCACGGCGTCCAACTCCCCTACTTCCTCGACGAGTTCGAGTGCCGCCGTGCCCTGCCCCGCCATGACGTGCGGATGCTCGTAGGGCGGGATGAGGGAGAGCCCTCGCTCGGCGGCCAGGGCCTCGCCGATGGCCACCCGGTCGCCGGTGTAGCGGTCGTACGTGACGATCTCGGCGCCGTAGCCCGCGGTGGCGGCCAGCTTCGAGGCCGGGGTGTCCTCGGGCATGACGATCACCGCGGTGGTGCCGAGTTCGCGGGCGGCGAGGGCGACGGCCTGGGCGTGGTTGCCGGAGGAGTAGGCGGCGATGCCCCGGGCCAGTTGCTCCGGGGTCAGCCGGGAGGCCGCGTTGTAGGCGCCGCGGAACTTGAAGGCGCCGATCCGCTGGAAGTTCTCGCACTTCAGGAACACCTCGGCGCCGACGAGTTCGTCGAGGGTGCGCGAGCGCAGCACCGGTGTGCGGTGGGCGACACCCTTGAGCTGCGCGGCGGCGTCACGGACGTCGTCGAGGGTGATGGGCGGGGTGGTGGTCGTCACGCGGGTCCTCCATCGGAAGCGGAATCAGCGGGAGGGGCAGGGGCGCCGGTCGCGGCGCGGGCCTGGGACAGGTAGTTGTAGGCGGAGGCGCGGGAGATGCCCAGCCGGGCGGCGACCTGCTCGACGGCCCGGCGCACGGCGAACACCCCGTGCTCGTCGAGGCTGCGGAACAGCTCCAGCCGCTCGGCGCGGCCGAGTTGGACCCACGTCCTGCTCTGTCGGCGCAGCTGATGGTCGTCGACGATGGCCTCGACCACGGAGTCGATGTCGTTGCCGAAGGTGGTCGTACCCGACGCCTCACCCGTCCCGGCCCCGGCTCCCCCGCCGATTCCGGTGAGCACGGCCTGCGCCTGCTGTACGGCGGTGACATCGACGTTGACGCACAGCGCGCCGAACACCGCGCCCGTCGAGTCCCGCAGCACCATCGTGGACGACTTGAGCAGTTGGCCGCCCTTGGTCCGGGTGAGGTAGTTCAACTCGTCGCCGGCCTCGTCCCCTTGCGCCAGCACCCGCAGCCCGATCTCACTCATCGCACCGCCCACCGAGCGCCCGGTGACCGCGCCGGCGACGGCGACCACCGACTTCTCCGGGTACCGGTAGTCGTGCAACACGACCTCGCAGACCGGCCCGAAGGTCGCCGCGATCCCCTCGACTACAGGCCCCAACGCACCGACGATCGCGTCCCGTTCGGCGTCCAGGGCAGGGTTGCCGTCCACCTCCCCCCCCTCTCACGCTTAGACAATCAGTCCAGTCACTATACTCGGATTCCAACCACTCGGCCCTGACGGCCACCAGCCTCCCCCTTGACTCTCAAGTCGCTTGAGATCCCATAGTGATCGGCATGAACGAGCTCTACTCCATCGGAGACGTCGCCCGCCGCACTGGCCTGAGCGTGAGCGCGATCCGGTTCTACGCCGACGAGGGCGTCGTCACGCCCACCGGCCTCACCGGGGGCGGCTTCCGGCAGTACGACGTGCACGCCATCGCCCGGCTCGAACTCGTGCGGACCCTGCGCGACCTGGGCGCAGGCCTGGACGACATCCGCCGGGTACTCGGCGCCGAGACCACCCTGCACGACCTGGCGGTCACTCATCTGCGGCTGGTCGAGGACCAGTTACGGCAGTTCCGGGCGCGCTCGGCCGTGCTGCGGACCATCGTGCGGCAGCACACCACGACGGAACAGGTGAGCCTGATGCACAAGCTGGTGTCGATGTCCGACGACGACCGCGACCGGCTCATCGGCGAGTTCTGGGACTTCGTGACCGACGGCCTGGACGTCCATCCCGGCTATGTCGAGCAACTGCACAGCAAACGGCCCCATTTGCCCGAGGAGCCGTCCACTGAGCAGTTGGAGGCCTGGATCGAACTCGCCGAGATCGTGCGGGACTTGGAGTTCCGCACGGCGCTGCGGGACTTCCTCCACCGCACCTTCGGCACCGAGCAGGGCAGGCTGATGGCCTCGCCGGAGATGATGGCCCGCGTCGAGAGGCATCGGAAGCTTCTCCTGGAGGCGCAGGCTTCCCAGCAGGCGGGCGTACCCGCGGACTCGCCGCAGGCCCGGGACATCGCCGAGCGCGTGGCCGCCGACTCGGCGAGGCTGGTCACCGCGATGACCGGGGACCACGGACACGACGTCGAGAAGGCCCGGCGCGGCATCATCGACTTCGACCGGAACGGCAGGTCGGCACAGACACTGGCCAAGTCGACCGGCCTGCGGCTGCTGACCAAGTACCACTCTCTGGTGGCGACGATCAACGGTACCCCCAAGCCGGACCCGGAGCGCGCAGCGGCGGTCCGCGAGTGGATGGCTGCCGCGCTGCGCCAGGGCCCGTCCGTCGGATGACACGGGCGAAGCCCCGGTTCACGATCCGTCAGTCGCGCCGGCTGGACCAGGAATACCGGGGCACCTGCGCATCAGACCGAGGCCCTGGTTGAGGTTGTCGGTCCGCAGGGCGATGCGGACAAGACCCGGACCGTCGAAGGCGTGTCCGAACAGCAGAAGCTTGGACTCGGCGTTGTAGGGGCCGCCCCGACAGGAACGATCGAACCAGGTCGCACCGACCTCGGCGCGCCTCTCCGCAGGGACCTCAGGGGACTGTCGGCCACGACGTCTGCTGCAGGGTGATGTAGTCGTCCTTGTCGACGGTGACGGCAGTGAGCGCGTCGGACGCGTCGCCGCCCGGAGCGCACATGAAGCTGACCGTCCCGCCCTCTACGACCTGGACAGTGAGGGGCCGGCTGCTGCACCAGGCGATCTTCAGCTGAAGTCGGTGTTCTCCCGGCGGCAGTTCGAAGCGGACCGTCTTACCTCGCCGGATGCTGCCCACTCGGGTGTCGTCGATGAGAACGTCGTAGCCGCGGAGCATGTCGCGATAGCCGCCCCGCACCCGTGACAGCACGACGGTTCCGTGGGCGGGTACGGCTGTTTCCTCGTCGTCCATCGCAGCCCCCTTCACACGAACACCGTGGTTGCCGCGAGCGTACTCATACGTCAACTGCGGCGGAACAAACGACTGTTCAGGCCCACTCCCCTGTTCCGCTCTCCGCTGCCGTGTCCAGGTCCAGCCATGCTTCCGCGGTCAGATCGGCGGCGGTCCAGCGGGCGGCGGACACGACCTCCTCCGGGGTGCGGAAGCCCGCGACCACGCAGGCCACACCAGCGTCGCGCAGCGGAAAGCGCAGGGCGGCGTGCGGGAGTGCGGTGCCGTGTCGCGCGGACACCTCGGCGAGAAGCCGGGCGCGGCGCAGCGCCGGTTCCGGGGCGGGGCCGTAGTCGAAGGTGGCGTCGCCTGCGGGGTAAGTGCGGCTGAGCAGACCGGAGTTGAACGGTGCGGCGGCCACCACCGCGACCCCGCGTTCGGCGCACGCGTCCAGCAAGGGGCGGGCGGTGCGGTCGAGCAAGGTCCACCGCCCGGCGACCATCACGGCGTCGATGTCCGCCTCCGCGACGACGCGCAGCAGCGGGGCGACCGCATTCATCCCGACGCCGACGGCACCGATGACCCCTTGGTCGCGCAGGGTCGCCAGCGCGGGCAGGGCTTGGCCGAGGGCGACCTCCAAGTGATCGTCGGGATCATGGACGTAGACGATGTCCACATGGTCCAGTCGCAGCCGGTCCAGGCTGCTTTCCAGGCTTCGCAGTACGCCGTCCCGTGAGTAGTCGGGGCGGCGGAGCAGCGTGTCGGGTACGGCGAAGCCTCCTGCCGTCAGGTCGGATCCGGTGGGCGCCGGGTGGGGTTCCAGCAGTCGGCCGACCTTGGTGGAGACGGTGAACTCCGTGCGTGGACGGTGGGCGAGGGCGTCGCCGAGCCGCCGTTCGGAGAGTCCGAGGCCGTAGTGCGGGGCGGTGTCGTAGTAGCGCACCCCCACGTCCCAGGCGGCATCGAGGGTGGCCCACGCCTGGCCGTCGTCGATCGGACTGTGGAGGTTGCCGAGGGGGGCGGCACCGAATCCCAGCGTGCTGACCCGGACGCCCGTACGGCCGAGTGGACGTGCCCTCACGAGGTTCCCGCTTCCACGGCCCTCGCCGCATAGAGAAGGATCTGCTTCATCTGGCAGGCAGGACCCTAAGGATGGGATCCATTTCACGCAACACTCTGATGGATATGCGTAGTTCATGGCGTTTTATCAAGGTATCTGCCGAGCTTCGGATCGAGATCTGTCCGATCTCTTCCCAACTCACAACAGCGGTGCCATATTGGCCACGGAAAATGAACCTGATTCATTCGTGGCGCAAGAGGGGGCTCGCCTTGGGCGACTCAACACCGGCCTACCGTCCGGGATATGAACTGGTCGCGGAGCAACTGCTGGAGTACATCGCCCAGCAGAACCTGCGGCCCGGCGACCGCCTCCCCACCGAACAGGGCCTGGCCCAGATCCTGGGAGCCTCCCGCAATGTCACCCGGGAGGCCGTGAAGGTCCTGGCCGCGATCGGCCGGCTCCAAGTGCGGCGCGGCGCGGGCATCTTCGTCGCCGCCTCGGTCGGCGGGCTGCTGGACGACGAGCTCTCGCACTTCCGGCCGACCGGCATGGAAGACGTCCGGATGCTCCTGGACTACCGCAAGGTGATCGAGTCGGAGACGGCGCGTCGTGCCGCCTCCCATGCCACCCCGATCGAGGTCCGGGCCATACGGGAGAGCGCGGAGAGCTCCCTGACGGCGGCCACGATGAACGATGTCGACACCTTCGCCAAGGCGGACGCGGCGTTCCACGACGCGGTGGGCGCCGCCTCGCACAACGTGTTCCTGAGGGCGAGCGTCGCCGGTGTGCGGCGCCTGGCGTCCCAGTCCGACGTACTGCTCTTCCACGGTGACGTGCCCGGATCGCTGGAAGTCGCCGCACATCAGCATGTGGCCATAGCGGAGGCGGTCGCCGCGGGGGCGGCCGATCTCGCGGAGCGGCTGATGGTGGAGCACATCGGCACCACCCAGAGCCAGTTCGAGAACAAGATTCGCGACCGGCTGTTCAGTCCCGGGGCTCAACCGCCCGCCCCGGAGGCACCGACCTCGTAGAACCGGCCGACCCCGCGTGTGCCGCGGCACAGCGATCGGGCCGCCCGACGCCCTCAAGTCCCGGTGGACGACCGGGACTTGCAGGTATCAACCTCCCTCAGGCGATTGGATAGGTGTGTCTCATCCGTCTGCGCGCAGGGGCGCCTTCGTGCCGCTGCGAAGAAGATCCGTCTCCGCCTTCACGTCCGCCTTCTCGGTGGCCGCGGTGGCCGCGGCCCTGCTGAACGCCGTGCCGGCCCAGGCGGCTCCCCCGCCGCAGGACCTGAATGTCTATGTCTCCCCGACCGGCCGGGACGCGGGCTCGGGCACCGCCGCGCACCCCTTCAAGACCCTCGACCACGCGCGGGACTACGTACGCGATGTCAAGCAGAAGGCCAAGGGCGACATCCACGTCCGGCTCCTGTCCGGCACCTACCAGCTCAGCCGTACGTTCGCCCTGACCGCCCGGGACTCCGGTACCAACGGGCACCGGATCTTCTACGAGGCCGCCCCTGGCGCCAACCCCGTGATCAGCGGAGGCCGGCGCATAACCGGCTGGGTTCCGGCCGACGCGGCAGGACAGGTCTACAAGGCCAAGGTAGGCGACTTCGACACCCGACAGCTCTATGTGGACGGCGAGTTGGAGACCCGCGCGCGCAGCGGCAAGAACCCCGCCGGCTTCAGCCAGACATCGACCGGCTACGCCTTCACGGACCCCGCCCTCAACACCTACAAGCGTCCCTCGGACCTGGAGGTCGTCAGCTCCTGGGGCTGGAAGCTGATGCGCTGTCCCGTGCAGTCGATCTCCGACTTCAAGATGACGATGCAGCAGCCCTGTTGGCACAACGCTCATCTCCAGCAGGGCCAGGAGATCCAGAACCCGACCTGGCTGGAGAACGCCCGCGAGCTGCTGGACACACCCGGTGAGTGGTACCTGGACAAGGCCGCGGGCGAGATCTACTACCTGCCGAAGGCCGGCCAGGACCTGTCCACGGCGAACGTCACCGTGCCGCTCGTGCAGGACCTGGTTGACCTCAACGGCACCCGGGCCGCCCCCGTCAGCAACGTGTCCTTCCAGGGCATCACCTTCTCCTACTCCACCTGGCTCGCGCCCAGTTCGTCCGAGGGCCTCATCGAGGGCCAGGCCGGTTTCCGGATGGTCGGCAACGACCCCGACTTCGACACGACCCGTCTGAAGTGGCAGAAGACGCCGGGCGCCGTCAACGTCGGTTACGGCCGCGGCATCGGTTTCGAGGGCAACACCTTCACCCGTCTCGGCGCGGTCGGGCTCAACCTGAACACCGGTACGCAGGGCACCGACATCACGGGCAACGTCTTCCGCCAGATCGCCGCAACCGGCATCCAGATCGGCGGAGTCGACGTGATCGACGCCCACCCCGACGACCCCCGGGACATCACCAAGGACACCCAGGTCGCCAACAACGTGGTCACCAAGGTCGCCGACCAGTACAACGGCTCCATCGGCATCCTGGCCGGCTACACCGACCACACCACGATCACCCACAACAAGGTCTACGACCTGCCCTACACCGGCATCTCCGTCGGCTGGGGCTGGGGCCTCACCGACCAGGGCGGCGACACCAACTACCCCGGGAATCTGGGCGTTCCGATCTGGGACACCCCCACTACCAGCCGCGACACCAAGGTCACGGACAACGAGATCTACGACATCATGAAGTCGCAGGCCGACGGCGGCGCCATCTACACGCTGAGCTCCAACCCCGGCGGTGTGGTGTCCGGCAACTACATCCACGGCACGCCACCGCCCGCCTACGGCGCGATCTACCACGACGAGGGCAGCCGGTACTGGACGAACACCGGCAACGCCCTGTGCGACGTGGCCTACCAGTGGCTGTTCCTCAACCACGGCATGGACATCGACGCCACCGGCAACTTCACCACCCAGCCCGCCTTCTCCACCCAGGCCAACAGCACGGGCAGCACCATCAGCGGCAACACCACCGTGGGTTCCTGCGCGCAACTGCCGGCCTCCATCGTCAACAACGCGGGCCTGCAAGCGAGTTACCGCCACCTCGACCCGGGCCCCGCCGTCACCGACCACCAGGCGCCCAGCAGGCCCGGCACGCCGAGCGCGGTCACCGACTTCCCGACGATCGCGGACCTCAGCTGGGCCGCGTCCACCGACGACACCGCCGTCACCGGCTACTCCGTCTACCGCGACGGCAAGCTGATCAGCGCCACGGGCAGCACCTCGGTACGCCTCCCGGGTCTGACCGCCGGAAAGACGTACACCTTCGAGATCACCGCCCGCGACGCCGCCGGCAACGAGTCCCAGCCCAGCCAGGCGCTCAAGGTCACCATGCCGTCCGGCTCCGACCTCGCCCTCAAGAAGCCGATCACCGCCTCGTCGTACTCGGAGGACAACACCCCGGCCAAGGCGGTCGACGGAGACCTCTCCACCCGCTGGGCACAGGGCCTGGGCCTGCCCGACCCGTCCTGGATCCAGGTCGACCTCGGGGCGTCGTACGACGTGAACGGCGCGATCACGACCTTCGAGAAGGCCAGCGGATACAAGTACCGCATCGAGGTCTCCCCCGACGAGGTCCACTGGAAGACCCTCGCGGACCGCACCGCCGCGAACACCACGGCGGCGACCGACTACGTCCACACGGACACCCCGGTCGCGGGCCGCTTCGTCCGACTGACCGTCACCGGCTCCAACTGGAACGGCGGCAGCATCTACGACTTCCAGGTCTACGGCACCCCCAGGACCGTCACCGACCACACGGCCCCGACCGCCCCCGGACAGCCGACGGCCAAGCCGCTGCTGCCCGGCCTGGTCGATGTCAGCTGGCCCGCGGCCACCGACGACACCGGCGTGACCAGCTACGTCGTCTACCAGGACGGCAAGCGGATCGGTGTCACCGACGCCACGACGCTGCGGGTCTCCGGTCTGACCGCCGACACGCAGTACTCCTTCACCGTCGTAGCACGCGACGAGGCGCTGAACGCTTCCGACCCGAGCAAGGCGGCCGTCGTCACCACACCGGCCGACCACGACCTGGCCCTGAACAAGCCGGTCATCGCCTCGTCGGCGTACGACGCGGACCACGCGCCCGAGAAGGCGGTCGACGGGAATCCCTCCACCCGCTGGGCGCAGGGCGCGGGCCTGCCCGATCCGTCCTGGATCCGGGTCGACCTGGGCAAGGACACCAGCGTCTCCAGCGTGGTGACCACCTTCGAGTTGTCCGGCGGCTACAAGTACCGCCTGGAGTACTCCACCGACGGCACGACCTGGTCCGTGTTCGAGGACCACACGTCCGTCGCCACCTCGTCGTCGACCGTCTACTCCTTCGCCGACACCCCCGTCACCGCGCGCTACCTGCGCCTGACCGTCACCGGTTCCAGCGGGAACGGCGGCAGCATCTACGCGCTCCAGGCGTACGGCGGCTTCTGAGCACGTAGTTCCCCAGCCAAAACGTTTCCCTAAAGAAGACGAAAGCCAGGATGAAGATCACCCATGTCGAAGTACACCGGATCGACGTTCCGGCAGCCAGTCCGCCCTTCCGCTGGCGCGACGGGCTGAGCGGCAGCGCTCCGGTGGGCGACGGCGCGGTCCTGCACATCGGGACGGACGAGGGGGCCGAGGGCGTCGCGCTGTTCGCCCGCCCCGGCGCCCACCTCGTCCTGCGGGACCTGGTGGACCGGGTCTTCCGCGCGGAACTGGTCGGAGCCGATCCGTTCCAACGCGAATGGCTGTGGCACCGCGTGTGGGAGCTGGACCGTATCCACGAACTCCCGCTCCCCACCCTGGGGTTGATCGACATCGCCCTGTGGGACCTGGCCGGCCGCTACCACGGCGAACCGGTCTGGCGCCTGCTCGGCGGTTTCCGGGACGCCATCCCCGCCTACGCCTCCACCTCGACGTTCGCCGGCATCGCGGAGTTCCTCGACGTGGCGGACCAGTGTCTGGCCCTCGGATATCGCGGGATCAAACTGCACGCCTGGGGCGACGCCCGCCGCGACGCGGAACTCTGCCTGGCCCTGCGCGAGCACGTCGGTCCCGACGTCCCCCTGATGTACGACGGTTCGGCGGGCTTCGACCTGCCCGACGCGATCCGGCTGGGGCGGGCGCTCTCCGAGGCCGACTACCTCTGGTACGAGGAGCCGATCCGCGAGTTCAGCATCTCGGCCTATCAGCGGCTCGCCGAGACCGTCGACGTACCGCTGCTGGTGGCGGAGACCTCCGACGGCGCGCACATGAACGCGGCCGACTTCATCCGGGCCGGTGCCGCCACCTTCGGTGTCCGGGCCGGCACCACCCTCCGGGGCGGCATCACCGGCGCCATGCGCACCGCGCATCTCGCGGACGCCTACCGGCTGCGGGCCGAGGTGCACGGCTCGGACATCCCCAACCACCACCTGTGCATGGCCATCTCCAACACCACCTACTACGAGTCCCTGGTGACCTCGGTGAACGTCGTCCGAGAGCGCCATGTGGACGACCAGGGCCTGGTGCACGCCCCTGTGGGGCCTGGCATCGCCCTCCCCCTCGATTTCGGCTACGGCAGCCACCTCCTGCCGTTCGTCGAGCAACCGCGCTGAGCGGCGCAAGAACAGAAAGGCAAGGCAAGACGATGGAGTCTTCCCGATCTCCGAGAACCGGCCGGCGTCACTCGCTGCTCCGCGCGGCGGCCATCACGCTGTCCCTGGCCACCGCGGCGGCACTGGCGGGCTGCGCCAGCGCCGACACCACCACCCCTTCCGCCTCCAAGCAGTCGGCGTTCAAGCCGGCCGCGCAGAAGGCGGGTTCACAGATAACGGTGTGGGCCGACTCGACCAGGCTGCCGTCGGTGCAGGCCTACCAGAAGTCGCACCCCGACGTGAAGATGAAGATCGTCACGTACGACGGCGGCGCCGACGGATCGACGTATCTCCAGTCGAAGGTGCAGCTGTTCGACCGGACCGGCAGCGGCTGGCCGGACGTGGTGTTCGGCAATCCGACCGACGTGACCTGGGCGTCGGAAGCGACCAAGCCCGGCGCGCGGCCCTTCGCCGCACCCCTGGACGAGAAGCTCGTACCGCAGAGCACTCTGGACGGCTTCGCCAAGGGCTCCCTGACGCCTTGTCAGTTCGGCGGCCACACCTACTGCATGCGCAATGACATCGCGCAGGTCCTCCTCTGGTACAACAAGTCCCTCATGGACAAGTGGGGTTACCAGGTCCCCACCACTTGGCAGGAGTACGAGGCCCTCGGCAAGAAGGTCGCCAAAGAACACCCGGGCTATCTGGTCGGCTCGGTCGGCGACACCAACTCCCATGAGTCGTACTTCTGGTCGGGCCAGTGCCCCGCGTTCGACCTGGTGAAGCCGGACACCCTCCGCACCGACCTGGCCGATCCGAAGTGCACGCGGATGGCGACGCTGCTGGACAACCTGATCAGCGCCAAGGCCGTCGCCACCCAGGGCTTCTTCAGCCAGGGCTTCGCCAAGAACAGCGGCAGCAAGGTCCTGATGGCGTACGGCCCTTCGTGGTACGGGCAGTACCTGTTCAAGGCCGGCTTCAAGACCCCGGCCAAGCAGATCGCCGCGGCTCCTCCGCTCGCCTGGGAGGGCGAGAGCACGACCGCCACGGGCAACGTCGGCGGCGGCGTGTGGATGGTGTCCTCGCACAGCGCGAACCTCAAGGCGTCCTCGGATCTGGTCACTTGGCTGACCACCTCCGACGCGAACCAGGCCACCGCGCCCACCTATCCGGCGTACACGCAGGCTGCGAAGGCCTGGCTGGCGAACCCGGCCAACAAGGACTACTTCGCCAATGACGTGAGCGGGCCGTTCGAGCAGGCCGCGAACGAGGTGTGGACGGGCTGGTCGAACACCAGGTTCTCGGACTCCACCGCCTGGTCCAGCGTCGTCCTCCCGGCGCTGACCGCCGGAAAGAGCCTGACCGAGACGCTGCAGGCCTGGCAGCAGGAGATCGCCGGCGAGGCCAAGACCCAGGGCTACAAGGTGGTCGATCAGTGACCTTGCTGGAGACCGAGCGCGTCGCCGTCTCCCCCGTGCGCCACGGCATCACGCCGCGGCGCACGGGCCGCGGCCCTGCGGGCTATTTCTTCGTCGCCGGGTACGCGGTGCTGCTGCTCGCGTTCGGCGTCTTTCCCACCGGGTACGCGTTCTATCTGTCGCTCACCAACGACCGGGGCCAGTTCACCGGGGTCAACCAGTTCGTGAAGGTCGTCCAGGACTACCGCTTCGTCCCGGCCTTCACCCACATGCTGGTCTATCTGGCCATGTGGCTGGTGACCCTCGTCGTCGTGGTCGTGGTGACCGCCGTGATCCTGCGCAGCCGGGTACGTCCGGGCACCTCGGCGCTCTTCCGCTTCCTCTACTACATCCCCGGCGCCCTCGCCGGAGTGGCGAGCGTGCTGGTCTGGCTGTTCATGCTGGACCCCGACGTCAGCCCGGTCTCGCGGCTGCTCACCGCCATGGGGTTCAAGACGTTCGCCGCCGTCCTGGCGCCCGGCAACCTGCCGCTGATCCTCATGCTGATCGCCTTCTGGACCGGCGCCGGCGGCTGGATGGTCGTGATGTACGGGGCGTTGAACAACATCCCCGACGAGGTGCTGGAAGCGGCCCGCATGGATGGCGCGGGCCCGTGGCGCACCGCCTGGCACATCCAGATCCCGATGATCCGGCAGTGGATCGTCTACATGACGATCATGGCCTTCGCGACGGGCACCCAGCTGTTCGTCGAGCCCCAACTCCTCCAGACGGCCAGCCTGGGCAGGGTGAGTCCCACCTGGTCGCCGAACCAGCTCGCCTACGTCTACGCCTTCCAGCAGGGCGACTTCAACGGCGCCGCCGCCATCTCCGTCGTCCTCCTCGCCGTGGGTCTCCTGGCCGCCGGGCTCCTGGTCGCCCGCTCGAACCTGTTCAAGTTGGACGAGAAATGACACAGACGACTCCCTTCCTGACGGCCGTGAGGCGACGCGCCCACCCGTCAAGGAGCCTTCCCTTCCTGGTGGTCGGCCTCCTCCTGGCCTTTCTCCTGGTGTTCTTCGTACTGCCGGTGATCTGGCTGCTGCTGGCCCCGTCGAAGACCGCGGGCGAAGTGGTGCGGGACAACCCGCTGTCCTTCGGTTCGTTGCATCAAATAGGCGCGGCCTGGCGGCACTTGTTCGCCTTCCAGGACGGCGCCATGTCGAGGTGGCTGCTCAACTCGGCCATCTACTCGGGCGGTTCACTCGTCCTGACGCTGGCTGTCAGTGTTCCGGCCGGCTACGCGCTGGCGCTGACGAAGTTCCGGGGCCGCAAGACGCTCCTGGTGATCACCCTGGTCACCATGATCATGCCGCAGGCCACCCTGGTGCTGCCGATCTTTCTGGAGCTCAACCGCTTCCATCTCATCGGCACCGTCTGGTCGTTGATCCTCCCCTTCTCCTTCTATCCGTTCGGCGTGTACCTGGTCTACATCTACTTCGGGAGCAGCCTCCCCAGGGACCTGCTGTCCGCCGCGCGCATCGACGGCTGCACGGAGTGGCAGCTCTTCTCCCGCATCGCGCTCCCGCTCGCCAAGCCGGTGGTCGGACTGGTCGCCTTCTTCAGCTTCGTCGGCAACTGGAACAACTTCTTCCTGCCGTATCTCGTGCTGCCGAACAGCGAGCAGTTCCCCGTCCAGGTGGGCCTGAACCAACTCCTCACCTCCACACCGTCCTTCAACCCCGTCGCCGGCGCCGGGCTCAACATCACCATCCCCGAACTCGCCCTGGCCATCGTCATCGCCATCCTGCCCGTGCTGGTGCTCTTCGTCTTCTCGCAGCGCACGCTGGTGTCCGGGATGCTCGCCGGATCGAGCAAGGAATGAGCGGCACCCTGTCCGCGAAAGGAAACCCCGTGTACCGGCTCGATCCGCGCTACGCCCCCGCCCCGCAGGCCGCCTTCCACACGGGCTGGCAGGCAGTGGCCTCCCAACTCCCCTACGGCTCCGCGGTGGTGGCCGTCGAGGGACTCCCGTCCGTCGACTGGTCCCTCCTCGCCGACCGCCTCGCACACGAGCTGACCGAGCGCGGCACCCCCGTCACCCTGCTCGACATCCGGGCCCACTACGCAGGACCGGCGCTCGTCAGAAGCCGTACCGAACGACCGGCGGACGCCGACGACCCCTACTTCCGCAAGCTCGCCGACAACCCTCTCGACGACCTCTTCGAGACCCTCCCGGCATCCGCACCGCCGGCGGAGGGGCTGCTCCTCGTCTACGGGCCCGGCGCCGCCCTCGTGGAGCACGACGTGCTCTGGTACGCCGATGTGCCCAAGCGCTACGCGGAGGCCGCCGTCGGCGCGGGTGAGGCGGGCGCCAACCTCGGTCTGCCGGACGAGAAGCCCGACTTCAGGCGGCTGTTCTACGTCGACTGGCCGATGCTCGACCGGCACCGCGACTCGCTCGCCCGCCGCCTCGACGCCTGGCTCGACATGCAGCACCCCGACCACCCGGCATGGATCGCCGGAGCAGGCCTGCGCGCCACCTGCGCCACCCTGGCCCGCCAACCCGTCCGCACCCGCCCGTACTTCAACTCCACTCCCTGGGGCGGCCATTGGGCACAGCGCGAGCTGGGCTTCAACCCCGACTCCCGCAATACCGCGCTCGGTTACGAACTGATCGCACCCGAGGCGGGCATCCTCATCGGCACCGGACCGGAGGCCCAGGCCGAGGTGCCGTTCCAACTCCTGTGCGTGCTGGAACCGTTGAGCCTGCTGGGGGCGGAGGTGCACGCCCGCTTCGGCACGTCCTTCCCGATCCGCTTCGACTACCTGGACACCGTCGGCGGCGGCAGCCTCTCCGTGCACTGCCACCCCAAGGAGTCGTACATGCGCGAGCGTTTCGGCTGGGCGTACACCCAGCACGAGACGTACTACCTCACCCTCGGCAGCACCGACACCAAGGTGTACCTCGGCCTGCGCGAAGACGCCGACGCCGACGTCTTCCGCAAGGAGGTGGAGCGGGCCGTCACCGACGGAGTCCCCATGGACCCCGAGGACCACGTCCTGGCCTTCCCCGCCGAGCAGGGCCGGTTGTTCATGATCCCGGCAGGCACCCCGCACGCCAGCGGCGCGGGCAACCTCGTCCTGGAGATCAGCGCCACCCCCTACCTCTACAGCCTGCGGTTCTACGACTGGCTGCGGCCCGGCGCCGACGGCAACCCGCGTCCCCTCCCCTACGAGCACGGCTTCGCCAACCTGGAGACCGGCCGACGCGGCGAGGCCGTCGCCCGCGACCTGGTTCAGCAGCCCCACACCCTGCGCGAGGGCACCGGCTGGCGGGAGGAGGTCATCGGCGAACTGGCCGAGATGTTCTACGAGGTCAGACGCTTCGTGCTCGACGCCGGGGCCGAGGCCGCCGACGACACACAGGGCCGTTTCCACATCCTGAACGTGGTGGAGGGGGAAGGCGTCACCGTGCACACCGCGGCCGGAGACCGGCACGAACTGGCGTACGCGGAGACCCTGACCGTACCGGCCGCGGTCGGCCGCTACACCCTGCGGGCGGCCGGCGCGGGCCCGGTGCGTGTCGTGAAGGCGCTGGTCCGTTGATCCCGGTCCTGGAGATCGGCGGCACCCATGTCACCGCCGCGCTCGTCGACCTGCACGCCGGGCGCGTGACCGGCCGCACGCGCAAGCCGCTCGACGCGGACGGCGACGCCGAGGACATCCTCGATGTCGTACGGTGCTGCGCCGACGGGCTGTCGGCGCCGCCCGGTGCGCGGTGGGGTGTGGCGGTGCCCGGGCCGTTCGACTACGCGCGGGGGGTCGCCCTCTTCAAGGGCGTGGGCAAGTTCGACGCGCTGTACGGGACGAACATCCGGGCAGCGCTCCTGCACGGGCTGCGGCAGCGGCCCGGCGACGTCGTGTTCCTCAATGACGCCCATGCCTTCCTGACCGGCGAGTGGTCCGCGGGCACCGTCCGGGGGCACCGCCGCGCCGTGGGCATCACGCTCGGCACCGGCGTCGGCTCGGCGTTTCTCGCCGACGGCCGTATCTGCGACCACGGTCCCGGTGTACCGCCCGAGGGGCGGATGGACCTCACCGAGATCGACGGCCGGCCGCTGGAGGACACCGTCTCCCGCCGGGCGATCCTCGCCCGCTACGGCGACCCCGCCGCCGATGTGCACGACATCGCCGACCGGGCCAGGGCAGGAGAGGGGCGGGCCCGGCGGGTGCTGGACGACGTCTTCACCGTCCTGGGCGCCGTGCTGGGCCCGCGCCTGCTGGACTTCGACGCGACCGCCCTGGTCGTCGGGGGCTCCATGGCCCGCTCCTGGGACCTCGTCGCCCCCGCGCTGTCCGCCGGCCTCGCGACCGGGGGCTGGACACCGGACGAGCCGCGTGTCGACGCGGCTCCGCTGCCTCCCGGAGCCCGACGCCCTCGCGCGATGAAACCCGCCGGCCCGGCGGGGGACGCCGCGCTGGTGGGCGCGGCCCGCGCGGTGGCGGTGAGCGATCCCGGCTGAACCTTCGCGGCCGACGTCGCGTATCCATCCGCAGGGACAACTCCGGTCTCTGCCACGGGATGTGACGTAAGGAGAGCGCCGTGCCCACACCGCCCGCGTCCGACTCGGCGGACGACCGCACCGCGCTGGAGCCCATTCGCGTGCTGCGCCCGCGCAGTACCGCCGCGCTGGCCCAACTGCTCGACGACATACGCCAGGACGAGCACTACCGCGGCCACGCGACCGAGACCTCGCCCGTCCCGCGGACCTCGCCCGACGGCGAGACAGCGGAACTCCCGCCCGTCCCCGGCCGCAGGACGGAACAACTCCCCGCGGTCCGCCCGCGCTTGGGACCCGGACAGCGCCGGGCGGCCGTACTGATCGCGGTCGCCGCGGCGGCGGTCGCCGGCTTCGGCTGCTCCCTCCTGATCCCCGGCTCCACCAAAGCCACCACCCCGCCCGCACCCTCGCCGAGCGTGTCGACCGCCCCGACGTCCGCCGCACCGACGTCGGCCGCCCCCAGCGCAGTCGGGACTGGCGACGTCCTGGCCAACCCGGGCTTCGAATCGGGCGCCGTCCCACCGTGGAACTGCGCCGGCGACCCGGGCTCGATCGTCTCCTCCCCCGTCCACTCGGGCTCCAAAGCCCTTAAGGGGACGCTGAGTTCGCGCGACACCGCGCAGTGCGACCAGACCGTCGCCGTACGGCCGAACACCACCTACTCACTCAGCGGCTGGGTCCGCGGCTCCTACGTCTATCTGGGCGTGAACGGCGGAACCTCCACCTGGACCACTTCACCCTCCGGCTACAGCCCCCTGACCATCTCCTTCACCACGGGCCCGTCCCAGACCAGCGCGACGATCTACGTCCACGGCTGGTACGCGCAGGGCGACTACTACGCCGACGACATCACCCTGGGCGTGTCCGGTGGCGGTGGCCATACCTAAAGTGGACGCGTGACCGACACCAGCGAAACCCTCCCCGCCGACAGCGAGGCGCACGCTCCACGGCGGAACCCACTGCTCCGCCTGATGCGCTACCTCCCCCTGATCGCCCCGGTTCTGCTGTGGGCCGTGCCCTGCTGGGTGCTCCTGTACACCGGCCAGCACTGGCCGCTGCCGGTCGCGTTCGCCGGCACCACCTTGTTCGTCCTCGGCCTCGCCGGTATGCCGCTCGCGATGGTGCGCGGCCACGGCCGACGCCAGCAGGACCGGGTGGCGATCCTCGGTGACACGCTGCTCGGCGGCAGCTGGGTCCTGTTCACCTGGTCCGTCCTGCTCGGCGTCCTGCTGCGGCTCGCCCTGACCCTGGCGGGCGTCGGCGAGAGCCAGGACCGGGCCCGCATAGTCGCCTGGGCCGTCCTCGGCACCACCGCCGTACTGCTCGCCTGGGGATACGCCGAAGCCCGCCGCGTGCCGCGCGTGCGCCGCCTCGACGTGCAACTCCCCCGGCTGGGCGCCGGGTTGGACGGCACCCGCGTCGCCCTCATCACCGACACCCACTACGGCCCGCTCGACCGCGCCCGCTGGTCGGAGCGGGTGTGCGAGACCGTGAACACCCTGGAAGCCGACCTGGTCTGCCACACCGGCGACATCGCGGACGGCACGGCCGAACGCCGCCGCGCCCAGGCCGTCCCGCTCGGCACTGTGCAGGCCACCAAGGCCCGGGTCTACGTCACCGGCAACCACGAGTACTACAGCGAGGCCCAGGGCTGGGTCGACCTGATGGGCGAGCTGGGCTGGGAGCCGCTGCGCAACCGCCATCTGCTGCTCGAACGCGGCGGCGACACCCTCGTGGTCGCCGGGGTGGACGACGTCACCGCCGAGTCCTCCGGCCTGGCGGGCCACCGCGCCCACCTCGCCGGAGCCCTGAACGGCGCCGACCCCGACCTGCCCGTCCTGCTCCTGGCCCACCAGCCCAAGTTCGTCGACCGGGCAGCGGCCGCGGGCATCGACCTCCAGCTCTCCGGCCACACCCACGGCGGCCAGATCTGGCCCTTCCACCACCTGGTCCGCCTCGACCAGCCCGCCCTGGCCGGCCTCAGCCGCCACGGCACCCGCACACTCCTCTACACCAGCCGAGGCACCGGCTTCTGGGGCCCGCCGTTCCGTGTCTTCGCCCCCAGCGAGATCACCCTGCTGGTACTCCGCTCACCGCAGGCGACCGCCGCGCCGTAGCCCCCGTCAGCGCACCCTCCCCCGCGGCTTCAACGCCAGCGGAGGCAACTCGGGAGCCGGCAGCGGCGCCCCGTCGTACCCCTTCACCTCGCCGAACCGCGACCCCGTCATCCAGTCCTCGCGGGCCTGCACGATGTCTTCCTGGGTGCGGCCGATCCAGTTCCAGAACATGATCAGCTCCTCCTCGAACGGCTCGCCCCCCAACAGCATCAGGCCCGCGTCCGACGCGGCGCGCAGCGGGAGTTCGGTGCGGCCGCAGCCGAGGTAGAGCATCGAGCCCGGGAGGACCGGGACGCCGTCGACGTGGGCCTCGCCGGACATGGCCAGGACGGCGTACTCGAAGTCCGGTTCCAGCGGCAGGCGTACGTCCGCGCCGGCCGCGAGGGCCAGGTCCGCGCCGACGATCGGGGTGTACGTCGTACCGGGCGAGGCCGCGCCGTCGACGTCGCCGAGGACGATCGTGGCGCGCAGGCCCGGCGCCGTGACGACCGGCAGCTCGGCGTGGTGCTCGAAGTGCGGCTCGACATGGCGGTCGCTGTCGGGGAGGGCGACCCACAGCTGCGCGCCGTGCAGGAAGCGGGCGTGCGACTTGGGGCTCTGCTCGGCGTGGCTGATCGCGCGGCCCGAGGTCATGAGGCCCAGTTCGCGCGGGCGGATCGTCGCGACGCTGCCGGTCGAGTCACGGTGCAGCACCTCGCCCTCGTGCAGCCAGCTGACGGTCTGCAGACCCATGTGGGGGTGTGGCGGCACCTGCATGCCGGGCTCGTCGGCGATGTCGTCGGGGCCGTAGTGATCGACGAAGCACCAGGCGCCGACCATGCGGCGGCCCAGGTTGGGCAGCAGCCGGCGGACTTCGGTGGACTCGCCGAGCTGGACCTTGCGAGGGCTGAGGAGTTCACGGACGGGCTCCGCCACCACGAAACCGCGGCCGCCGCACAGGGCCGGAACCGCTTCGCGATCAAGATTGCTCATGGCGACAACCTAGTCCCGTCGAGGCGGTTCCGTCAGTCCGTCAACCGCCGGTCCGTCCCCAGGGGCCTCTCCCCCGCCATTGGCGCTCCGCTCCGAAAATAGTAGCCATGGACATAGTAGCCATGTACTGTATCGGTCATGAGTACGGCACCCGAGGGCGCGACGCCCGGTTTCCTGGTCTGGCGACTGTCGATGAAGTGGCGTGTGGCGGTCGACCGCGCGGTGGCACCCCTGGGACTGACCCATGCGCAGTACTCCCTGGTGGCGTCGCTGTACGGCATGCAGCGCTCCGGGCTGCGCCCCAGCCAGCGGCACCTCGCCGACCACACCGGACTCGAAGCCCTCTACGTGTCGAAGCTGGCCCGCGCCCTGGAGTCGGCGGGCCTCGTCGAGCGCACCCGGGACCCCCGCGATCCGCGCGCTGTCCAACTGGCCCTCACCGACGAGGGCCGCGAGGTGACCCGGCAGGCGATCAAGGTCGTCCACAGTCTCCTGCAGCAGCTGCTGGAGCCGCTCGGCGGCCTCGACAGCGAACGGACCCGGAAGCTCAGCCGGGACCTGGCGATTCTGCTCGACACCCCCCTCGACCCCGCGAGTGAGCACGAGAAGGAGCAGTCATGACCACCGCCACCACGACCCCCGCCAACGCCCGCATGCTCGGTCTGGCCCACTACGCCGCCCGCGCCGTCCTGGAGAGTGTCCTCACCCGCCACGGCGTCGGCTTCCAGCAGCAGATCACCCTGCGGCCGGTCGCCCTCGCGGCCGGACCCGTCGACCGTGGCCAACTCGCCGCGGACACGGCGGCGGGCCTGAAGGTCGACGAGGACTCCGTGCAGGGCACCATCGACGAACTGATCACTGCCGGGCTGCTCGGGACGGACGCGTCCGACGTGCGGATCACGGACGCGGGCCGGGAGCTGTTCGAGCGGATCACGAAGGAGACGGGCGCGGCGAGCGCCAGGATCTGGGGCGACCTTCCCGAGGAGGACCTCGCGACCGCCGGCCGAGTGCTGACCCTGATCACCGAGCGGGCCAACGCCGAGCTGGCCGCCGTAGCGAAGTAGTGGAATATTCAACCAACAAGGTCCGTTGAGTGGGTCGAAGGAGGTCAAGTGGACATGACGTACTACGACCACGGAACACCGGCGGAGCGTTGGGAGCGCGCGCAGATGTTCTTCGACGCCAAGGACTACGCCGCCGCGGCCCGGGTGCTGGGCGGGCTGGTCGAAGAGGTGCCGGAGCAGACCGGACCGCGCCTGCTGCTGGCGCGCGCCTACTACCACTCGGCCCAACTGCGGCGCGCCGAGACCGAGTTGCGGGTCCTGGTGGAGCGTGACCCGGTCGAGCACTACGCGCGGCTGATGCTGGGCCGCACGCTGGAGCGGCAGGGCCGGCACGAGGAGGCGGGTTCGCATCTGCGGATCGCCTCGGCGCTCGCGGGCGACTTCGAGCAGGTCTGAGACGCGGCAACACACGCGAAGGGGCCCGGTTCCGTGACGGAACCGGGCCCCTTCGCGTGTGCCGCTACTTCGCGTACGTCCGGCTGCCCTTGCGGTGGGCCACCTCGCCCAGCACCACGTCCACCGCGATGAACGCGGCCAGCGGGATGCCCAACAGCGGGACGAAATAGCCGAGTACGACGATCACCGCCAGGCACGGGACGAGGACCAGCGGGGACAGCTGGGCCCAGGCACCGCGCGGGATCGGACGGCCGAAGGAGGAGCCCCGGCCGCGCTGCCACCACATGCGGTAGCCCCACACGATCAGCAGGATCAGGGAGAGGGCGAGCAGCATCAGGGCTATCTGGTTGACGAGCCCGAAGAGGACGCCGGTGTGCAGGTCGATGCCCCAGCGGGTCAGTTTGGCGAGCAACGGGTAGTCGGCGAAGCGGAGTTCGTCGGTGACCTTGCCGGTGGTGGGGTCGACGGCGACCGCGTCCTGTTTCTCGGGCCAGCTGCGCTGGACCTGTTTGACGACGTACGTCGAGTTCGCGTCGGCGGGCGGGACGATCTCGACGGGGTTGCCCAGTCCCTCGGCCCGTGCGGCGGCGAGGATCTTGTCGAGGCCCACCCCGTGTTCGGCGTCGCCGGTGACGGTGGAGCCGCCGTGGCCCGCGTGCTCACCGCTCGCCGCCGCGGACACCGAGGGCGTGGACTGGCCCAGGGAGGTGCGGAGTTCGTCGATGTTGGCGCCCGCGTACGTCGACCAGGTCAGTCCGGTCGCCGACAGGAAGATGAAACCGGCGGCGGCCCAGACGCCCACCGTGCCGTGCAGGCCGAGGGTGCGACGGCGTCCGCTGGTGCCGCGCAGCTTGCGCAGGGCGCGACGGCGGGAGAACCACAGCACCAGGCCGCCGGCCGAGATGACCCACAGCCAGCTCGCGGCGAACTCGCTGTACAGGCGGCCGGTTTCGCCGAGGTTCAGATTGCGGTGCAGGTCGTCGATCCAGGTGCGCAGCGGGAGCGCGCCGGTCGAGCCGTACTGTTCCAGCGCGCCGCGCACCTTCCCGGTGTACGGGTCGACGAACACCGCGAGGGTGTGGTCGGCGCGGACGCCCGCGACGCCGGAGAGCATGACGCGGGTGGTGGCGCCAGCCTCCGGGGAGGGCCGGACCGCCGAGACCGTGCCCTGGGGGTGTGCCTTGCGGGCTGCGGCCACCTGCTGCGATATCGGCAGCTCGCGGTCGCCGACGGGGACGGTCAACTCATGGGCGTACACGAACCGTTCGGCCTGGAAGGCACCGGCGTACAGGAACCCTGTGGTGGCGGCGACGAGCAGGAACGGGGCGACGAGCACTCCGGCGTAGAAGTGCAGGCGCAGGATCAGGGGGCGGAGCGGGGCCCAGCGGCTGGGGGACGGTGCCGGGGCGGGCTCCTGTGGGACCTCGGCCGGGGCGGTCGAGGGAGCGGTGGACATGAGCGGGCTTCTCCGGGTGGCAGGGGACGAGGAGGCGGGCGGGGGTGTGGCGTAGCCGTAGTGGTCCAGTAGTCGGCCGGTGAGAGCGCCGAGTTCCCGCGGGTTGGAGTGGCGTGCATCACGTTCGGACCCCGGTGGAGGACATGGCATCCTGGCGCGATGGCACTTCCCAGTGATCGCGCGCCCCTGGTCGAGCGGGTGGAGGAACTCCTCGCCGCCGGCGGTCCTTTGCCCATCGTCCCGGCCGGTGACCCGGTGCTCAGGCGCGGGACCGAGCCGTTCGACGGCCAGTTGGAGCCTGCGCTGCTGGCCCGGTTCGTCGAGGCGCTGCGCATGACCATGCACGCGGCGCCGGGCGTGGGCGTCGCGGCCCCGCAGGTCGGGGTGGAGCTGCGGATCGCGGTGATCGAGGATCCGGCGCCGGTACCGGAGGAGGTGCGGTTGGTGCGCGGGCGAGTGCCGCAGCCGTTCCGGGTGCTGGTCAATCCGTCGTACGAGCCGGTCGGCGACGGCCGGGCCGCGTTCTTCGAGGGGTGTCTGAGCGTGCCGGGCTGGCAGGCGGTGGTGGCGCGGCACGCGTCGGTGCGGCTGACCGGACAGGACGAGTACGGGCGGGCGGTGGACGAGGTGTTCACCGGGTGGCCCGCGCGGATCGTGCAGCACGAGACGGATCATCTCGACGGGCTGCTCTACCTGGACCGGGCCGAGCTGCGGTCGCTGTCGTCCAACGAGGCGATGGCGGAGCGCTGGGCACAGCCGACACCGGACGAGGCGTCGGCTGCGCTCGGCTTTCAACTGCCGTAGGACATCAGGGGTGTTCAGCCCCGGTAGGCCTCCAGCAGGCGGAGCCAGATCTCGCTGATCGTCGGGTACGACGGGACCGCGTGCCACAGGCGGTCGATCGGGACCTGGCCGACTACCGCGATGGTCGCGGAGTGGATCAGTTCGCCGACGCCGGGGCCGACGAAGGTGACGCCGCGCAGGGTCTCGTCGTCGAGGTCGACGATCATGCGGGCGCGGCCCCGGTAGCCGTCGGCGTAGAGGCCGGCGCCGGCTACCGAGGAGAACTCGACGTCGACCGCGCGGACGCGGTGGCCGGCCGCCTCCGCCTCGGCGAGGGAGAGGCCTACGGCCGCCGCCTCCGGGTCGGTGAAGACGACCTGGGGTACGGCGTCGTGGTCGGCGGTGGCCGCGTGGGCGCCCCAGGGGTCGGTCTCGAGGAGCGGGACGCCGGAGGCGCGGGCGGCGATCGCGGCGCCCGCGATGCGTGCCTGGTACTTGCCCTGGTGGGTGAGGAGGGCGCGGTGGTTGACGTCGCCGACGGCGTACAGCCAGTCGCTGTTCTGGACGCGCAGGGAGTCGTCCACCGGCAGCCAGGAGCCCGGTTCCAGGCCGATCGTGTCGAGGCCGATGTCGTCGGTGTGCGGGACGCGTCCGGTGGCGAAGAGGATCTCGTCGGCCTCGATACGGTCGCCGCTGTCGGTGACGGCGACGACGGTGCCGTTGTCCCTGGTCACCGAGGTGACGGAGGTGCCCGTGCGCAGATCGACACCGGCCTCGGTGAGCGCGTCGGCGACCAGTTCGCCGGCGAAGGGTTCCATGCGGGGCAGCAGGCCCTTGCCGCGGACGAGGAGGGTGACCCGGGAGCCGAGGGCCTGCCAGGCGGTGGCCATCTCGACCGCGACGACCCCGCCGCCGACCACGATCAGCCGGCCGGGCGCGGCCTTGGCGCTGGTGGCCTCGCGGCTGGTCCAGGGGCGGACGTCGGCGAGTGCGGGCAGGTCGGGGAGGAGGGCGCGGGTGCCGGTGCACACGGCGACCGCGTGCCGGGCGGTGAGGACGTGCCGTACGCCGTCGGGACCCGTCACCGTCACCCGGCGGGGGCCGTCGAGGCGGCCCTGGCCGCGGTAGAGGTCGGCGCCGATGCCGTCGAGCCAGCGGACCTGGCCGTCGTCCTTCCAGCCCGAGGCCTCGTAGTCGCGGTGGGCGAGTACCGCGGCGGTGTCGAGGGGGCCCTGGACGAGATGGCCGAGGCCGGGCACGCGGCGGGCGTCGGCGCGGGCTATCACCGGGCGCAGCAGGGCCTTGCTGGGCATGCAGGCCCAGTACGAGCACTCGCCGCCGATGAGTTCGCTCTCCACGATCGCGGTGGAGAGACCGGCCGCACGGGTGCGGTCGGCGACGTTCTCCCCCACGGGCCCGGCCCCGACCACCACGACGTCGTACACGATGGATTCCGTTTCCGTCATGGGGTCAGTCTGCTGGGTGGTGTGCGCGGATGCCACACGGGTAGGGGCGCGGAATACGGGCCCGGACGACCGTGTTGTCCGGGACGGCTTCGCCCCCACATCGAGGAAGAGGGAATCACGTCATGAGCAGCAGCACCGTGGAGCTCACCAAGGAGAACTTCGACCAGACGGTCACGGACAACGACTTCGTCCTGATCGACTTCTGGGCGTCCTGGTGCGGGCCGTGCCGTCAGTTCGCCCCGGTCTACGAGAAGGCGGCCGCGGACAATCCGGACCTCGTCTTCGGCAAGATCGACACCGAGGCCCAGCCCGAGCTGGCCGCGGCCTTCGACATCCGGTCGATCCCCACGCTGATGATCGTCCGTGACCGCGTCGCCGTGTTCGCCCAGCCCGGCGCGCTGCCGGAGGCCGCCCTGACGGACGTCATCGGCCAGGCCCGCAAGCTCGACATGGACGAGGTCCGCAAGTCGGTCGCCGAGCAGCAGGCGCAGGCCGAGCAGAACGGTAAGTAACCCCGGGGATCCTCAGAAGGGGTACGACGCCACGTCTCCGCGCACCGTCGTCCAGCGCACGTCGGTGAAGGCCTCGATATTGGCCTCGCCGCCGAAGCGGGCGCCGGTGCCGGACGCGGCGACCCCGCCGAAGGGTGCCACGGCCTCGTCGTTGACGGTCTGGTCGTTGATGTGGACGATCCCGGTGGGGATGCGTTCGGCCAGGTCCAGGCCGCGGGCCGCGTCGCGCGTGACGATGCCGAGCGAGAGACCGTACGGTCCGGTCGCGGCCAGTGCGGCCGCCTCCTCGGCGGTGGTGAAGGACCGTACCGGCGCCACCGGGCCGAAGACCTCCTCCGCGTAGGCGGGGGTGTCGTCGTCGACGCCCGCGAGGACGGTCGGCCGGTAGAAGAGGTCCTCGTGCGTGCCGCCCGCCGCGAGCCTGGCGCCGCTCGCCGTGCTGGCCTCGACGAGGCCGTGCACCTTGGCCAGTTGGGCGCCGTCGATGATCGGTCCGAGGTGGACCTGGGCGCGGTGCGGGTCGCCCACGGTGAGCAAGTCGGCCTTGGCGGCGAGGCGTTCGACGTACTCGTCGTAGAGCGACTCGTGGACGAGATGGCGGCCTGTCGTCATGCAGATCTGGCCCTGGTGGAAGAACGAACCCCAGGCCGCCGTGGAGATCACCGCGTCCAGGTCGGCGTCCGCCAGCACGATCAGGGCCGAGTTCCCGCCCAACTCCAGGTGTGCGCGCTTGAGATGACGTCCCGCCGCTTCACCGACCGCGCGCCCGGCCGTAGTTGAGCCGGTGAAGGAGATGACGGGCACCTGCGGGTCGGCGACCAGCGCGGCCCCCACCTCGGCGCCGCCGGGCAGGACTTGGAGGAGTTCGTCAGGCAGGCCCGCCTCCGCGAAGACCGCGGCGAGCGCCAGTCCCCCGCAGACCGCCGTGCGCGGGTCCGGCTTGAGGACGACCGCGTTGCCGAGCGCGAGCGCCGGGGCGACCGAGCGGATGGAGAGGATCAGCGGGGCGTTGAACGGCGCGATCACGCCGACGACGCCGACCGGGACGCGCCGGGTGTACGACAGCCGGGGCGCCTCCGACGGAAGGACCTGGCCGGTCGGGCGGGAGGCGAGCGCGGCGGCCTCGTAGCACTCCTGGGCGGCGACGTGCAGTTCGAAGTCCGCCTTGCCGGGGATCGACCCGGACTCCCGGACCAGCCACTCGCGCAGTTCCTCGGCGTGCGCGGCGAACAGGTCGCCGGCCCTGCGCAGCACTGCGGCGCGGACGAAGTGCGGGACGCGCGCCCACTCGGTCTGCGCGGTTCCGGCCGCGTGTACGGCGGGGCGTATGTCCTCGGCCGCGGCGAGCGTGACGGTGGCGAGCTGGTCGCCGGTGGCGGGCTCGGTGACCGGGTACTCGGGGCCCGACAGGGGGCGGGACTGCCAGATCTTGGGGTCGAGCAGGGGCATGGCGGCTCTCCGATCCGTCAACGGCGGGACCCGCGCGGGTAGTTGGAGTCCCGGGGCGCTCGCGTGACGGGATGCGGTGATCCGGCGCAGACGTCTGGACCGTATCCGTGATCGAACGCACCCCCCGTCTGGTTGAGCACGCAACATTCTAGTCGCGTACGGCGGGTTCGCCCCGGCCCGCGTTCGCCGGATCCGGTTCAGCTGGAGTCGCGGTGCACCACCTTGGCGCCGAGCAGTTCGTGCACGGCCGGCACCGAGCCGGGGTCGCGCACCGCGTTGTCGACGAGTTCGGCGAGGTCGCGGCCGGACGGAAGCTGGATGTGGACGGTGCTCAGGCGCGGTCGCAGCAGCCGGCCGATCATCAGGTCGTCGGCGCCGACCACGGCGGTGTCCTCGGGGATGCGGATGCCCTCGTCCTGGAGGGCGCGCATCAGCAGCATCGCGTACTCGTCGTTGTACGCGAAGACCGCGTCGAGGCCGAGAGCGCGCCACTGGGCGGCGGTCTTGGCGGCGCTCTCCTCGCTGTAGGCGAGCGGGAGTTCGGTCACCGTGGCGTCCGTGCCGAACAGGGCGCGGCGCACTCCTTCGAGGCGGGGCCGGGAGAAGATCCCCATGCCCGGCTCCTCGGGCACGACCACGCCGATCCGGCGCCGGCCGCGGCCGTAGAGGTGCGTGCCGGCGCAGTGGCCGACGCCCTCGTGGTCCAGGAGCATGACGTGCGCGCCCTCGATCGGCTCGGGGCCGAGCGTGAGGACGGCCCGCGCCCCGGAGCGCTTGAGGACCGCGACGCCCTGCGGGCCGAGTCCGGCGCCGGGCACCAGGACGGCGACCGGGCGGAGTTCGGCCCAGGCGCGGGCGGCCTCGTCGCCGCGCAGACCGACGGAACCGTGCTGCACGACCGTGTAGTCGAGGCGGCTGAGCGCCCACTGGAGTTCGTTGATGAACTGGCTGTAGAGGAGCCCCACTTGCATGGGCGGCGCCGGCATCAGCACCATCCGGCTGTGTCCGGCGCGCAGGCTGCGGGCCGCCGCGTGCGGGACGTACCCCAGTTCCTTGGCGGCCTCGTGGACGCGGCGGCGGGTGGGCTCGCTGATCCGTACGGCGCTGGTGTTGTTGAGGACGTAGGAGACGGTCGCGCGTGAGACGCCGGCCAGGCGGGCCACATCGGCGCTCGTGGGAACGGAGCGCGGTGCGGGCGACGGGGCTGCGGGCGTTTTCGGTATCTGCACCATGACGTACGGCATCTTGGCAGAAGCCGGGGGCGGGCAGCGCGGCGGGGGAACGGTCGTCACAACAGCAACATGGTCCGGGATTTTACGAACACGTTCGTCACGAACTTGTTCGGAGCGAACATGTTCGTTACCGTGGAGGCATGACAGCTCGCCCCGACACCCCGCGCAGCCGCCGTGAACGCCCGGCGAAACCCGCCCTGAGCAGGGCGGCCATCGTCGCCGCCGCCGTGGCGGTGCTACGCGCCGAAGGTCTGCAGAAGGTCACCATGCGGCGCCTGGCCCAGGAGCTCGACACCGGTCCGGCCTCGTTGTACGTGTACGTCCGCAACACCGCGGAGCTGCACGCGGCGGTCCTGGACGAACTGCTCGGCACGATCGGGCCCGTCCCGGCCGAGGGCTCCTGGCGCGAGCGCCTGGAACAGGTCCTCACCGCGTACACGGCGATGCTCTTCCAGCACCCGAGCCTCGCCCGTTCGGCACTGACGGCCTGGCCCAGCGGCCCGCACTACCTGAACCTGATCGAGACCCTGCTCGCCCTGCTCGACGAGGGAGGCGTCCCGCCCGCGCAGGCCGCGTGGGGTGTGGACCTGCTGCTCCAGCAGGCCACCGCGACGGCCGCCGAGCACTCGGCCGAGGACACCACACAGGACGACTGGGACGCCCTGACCGACGCCCTGCGCAACGTCTCCGACCGGACCCACCCGCACATCGCGGCCCGCTCCGGCGAGCTGCTGTCCGGGGCGGGCGAGGCCCGCCTGTCCTGGCGGTTCCAGGCACTGATCAACGGGATCGAGCGGACCGCCGTCCCCAACTGACTCTGCTTCACGCTCACTTCAAGGAGGCCATCATGACCACCCCCCACCACCCCCTCGCGATCATCGGCGGCGGACTCGGCGGGCTCACGCTCGCCCGGGTCCTGCACGTCAACGGCGTCGAGGCCGCCGTCTTCGACCTCGACGCCTCCCCCGCCGCGCGCACCCAGGGCGGCATGCTCGACATCCACGAGGACTCGGGGCAGCCGGCGCTGCGCGCGGCCGGACTGTACGAGGAGTTCCGCGCGCTGGTCCACCCGGGCGGCGAGGCCACCCGCGTCCTCGACAAGGCCGCCACGGTCCTGCTGGACGATCCCGACGACGGCACCGGCGGGCGCCCCGAGATCGACCGCGGCCAACTGCGCGGCCTGCTGCTGGACTCCCTGCCCGAGGGCACCGTCCGCTGGGGCGCGAAGGTCACCGGCGCCCACCCGCTGGACGGCGGCCGGCACGAGGTGACGCTCGCGGACGGCACCTCGTTCACCACCGACCTGCTGATCGGCGCGGACGGCGCCTGGTCCCGGGTGCGTGCCCTGCTCTCGGACGCGCGGCCCGCGTACACCGGCATCTCGTTCGTCGAGGTGGACCTGCCGGACGCCGACCTACGGCATCCGGTGGGCGCCGAAGTGGTCGGCGACGGAATGCTGTTGGCGCTCGGCGCGGGCAAGGGTTTCCTGGGCCACCGCGAGACCGACGGGAGCCTGCACATCTACGTGGCGCTCGCCGTCCCCGAGGACGAGTTCGACGGCGTCGACTTCACGGACACCGAGGCGGCGAAGGCGTACACGCTCGGGCACTTCGCCGACTGGGACAAGAGCCTGCGGGCGCTGCTCGGCGACGCGGACGGACCGCTGACCCCGCGGCGGATCCACGCGCTGCCGATCGGGCACCGCTGGGACCGGGTGCCCGGGGTCACGCTGCTGGGCGACGCGGCCCATCTGATGTCGCCGTTCGCGGGCGTCGGCGCCAACCTGGCGATGCTGGACGGGGCCGACCTGGGCCTCGCGCTGGCCGCGCACCCGGGCGACACCGAGGCCGCGCTCGCCGCCTACGAGGAGAAGCTGTTCCCGCGCAGCGAGGAGTCGGCGGCGGACTCGGCGGCCAACGGCGAGCTGATGTTCCGGGCCGACGCCCCGCAGGGCATCCTCGACATGTTCGCCGGCCACGCCTGAGGCGGACTCAGCAGGGCGGCGGCGTAGCGGTCAGGCGGGCCACGAGGTCGATCCAGCCGGCCTCGAGACGCTCCATGGGCATCCCGCACTGCCTGGTCAGATGGTTGATCAGGGCGGGGTCGAGATAGGCCATGAGCGGCTGGGAGAGCAGTTCGCAGTCGGCGTCGGGCAGGATCTGCCGCAGCAGCATCGTGACGTGCGTGTGCAGCGCCCGGAGCGCGGTGTGGGAGAACCGGCGAGCCGGGTCCGGCTGTGCGGCCAGTTGCAGGTCCAGCTGCTCCGCCGAGCGGTACAGGACCGCCACACCGAAAGCCCGCAGCCGCTCGACCGGGGGCGCCCCGGGACCCAGTGGCGGAGGTCCGCCCATGAAATCGGCCTGGAGCGTCTTCGCCGAGTGGTCCAGCAGGGCCATCAGCAGGCCGGTGCGGTCGCCGAAACGCCGGAACACGGTCCCTTTTCCGACCTCGGCCGCGATGGCCACCGCCTCCATGGTGACGCCGGCCACTCCGTGCTCCGCGATCAGACGGGCGGCGGCCTCCAGCAGCTTGGCCCGGTTGCGGGCCGCGTCGGCGCGCAGGCACGGCTCGTCGCCGAAGGAGCGGACCTCCAGCAACTGGGGTTCGCGTATGGACTCCTCGGGCTTCGGAAAGGGCGGCAGGGCGCTGGACATGAAGACAGCGTAAAGCACCGGGAATGAAACTGGACCGCGGTCCGCTTAGGCTGGTACAACTTTTAAACGGACCTCGGTCCGGATCGTTACAGCAGTGTTTCAGCCCCCCTTGGAGTCCCCATGTCTGTTCGTATCCTCGCGCTCGTCGGCAGCCTGCGTGCCGGCTCGCACAACCGCCAGCTCGCCGAGGCCGCCGTGAAGTTCGCGCCCGAGGGCTCCGAGATCGAGATCTTCGAGGGTCTCGCCGACATCCCGTTCTACAACGAGGACATCGACGTCGAGGGCGATGTCCCGGCCGCCGCCGCCAAGCTGCGCGCCGCCGCCGGTGCCGCGGACGGGTTCCTGTTCTTCTCCCCCGAGTACAACGGCACCATCCCGGCCGTCCTGAAGAACGCCATCGACTGGCTGTCCCGTCCGTACGGCGCCAGCGGCTTCGGCGGAAAGCCGGTCGTCGTGGTCGGCACCGCGTACGGCCAGTTCGGCGGCGTGTGGGCGCAGGACGAGGCCCGCAAGGCCGTGGGCATCGCCGGCGGCAAGGTGATCGAGGAGCTCAAGCTCTCGATCCCCGGTTCCGTGGTCCGCTTCGCCGAGACCCACCCGTCCGAGGACGCCGAGGTCGTCGCCCAGCTGACCGAGGTCCTCTCCCAGCTGAAGGGCCACGCGGGCGAGGCCGTCGCCGTCTGATCGAGGCACCGTGCTTCACCGTGAATGGGGCCGGAGTTCATATGAACTCCGGCCCCTTTCCTGTCGGTTGACGTCAGTCCAGTTCGGCCAGGCGCGGTACCGCCGGGGCCACGAACCGCTCGATCCACTCAGCCGGTTCCCCGGTGCGCGGGCCCAGGATCACCGTGTCGACACCGAACTTGGTGAAACCGTCGATCTCCCGCAGGAAGGCGTCGAGGTCGCCCGTGGTGACCGACTCGCCGGTGTGGACGATCGTCTTGCGGATACGGTCGTAATCGCGCCCCAGCCGGTCGCAGTGCCCGCGCAGCACCTCGAGCTTGTGCCGCAGCTCGTCCGGTGTCGACACGATCAGGTTGCAGGCGTCGGCGTACTGGGCGACCAGCCGCAGGGTCTTCTTCTCGCCACTGCCGCCGATCATGATCTCGGGGTGCGGGCTACTGACCGGCGCGGGCACGCACAGGGTCTCGGCGAGCCGGTAGTGCTTGCCCTCGAAGGGGCCGTTGGCCTCCGGGTCCCACATCTGCAGACAGATCCGCAGGGTCTCCTCCAGCCGCTCGAACCGCTCCGCGACCGGCGGATACGGCACGCCGAGCCCGTGGTGCTCACGGTCGTACCAGGCGGCCCCGATACCGAGCGTGGCCCGGCCGCCGGAGAGCACGTCGAGCGTCGTGGCGATCTTCGCGAGCAGCCCCGGATTCCGGTACGTCACACCGGTCACCAGCGCGCCGAGCCGGACCGTGGAGGTGTGGCCGGCCAGGAAGCCCAGTGTCGTGTAGGCCTCCAGCATGGCGTCCTCGGCGCCGCCGTTGAACTCCATCTGGAAGTAGTGGTCCATCACCGAGAGCCAGCTGACGCCCGCCGCCTCGGCCGCGGCGCCCGCGGCGGCCAGCTCGGGCCCTATCGCCGCGGGCCCTCCGGGATGGTTGAACCGGTTGATGTGCACGCCGACCCGCATGTCCGACTCCGTTCCACAGTTCGCCCGGACGTTCACCGTCTTTCGTGACGGTAGGTCTTCGAGCGTTCTCGAAGTCAAGCGCTGTGCGGCGGACAGGACGGTCGGGCACCCGCCGTCCGGCGGAGAGGTTCCGCCGGACGGCGGCGGGTGGATCGGGGGTGGTCGCGCCGAGTATGGCCGTACGAGCCGCCGCGCCCAGCGTGAGGAGAAGCGCATGACGTCCGTCCCGCCCCCACCCCCGTTCGACCCCGAACTCGCCGCAGCACTGGAGTTGATCAAGGAGTTCATCTCGCCCGGGATGTCGCTGGAGGACATCGACGAGATCCGTCGGGGTCCTGTGATCACGCAGTCGATGGAGCTGGATCTGACGCTTGACGGGGCCTTCGCCATCGAGGACCGCGAGGTGGCGGGGCCGGTCGGCGAGCCCGACATCTCCCTGCTGATCTGCCGTCCGACCGCACCCGCGACGGCCGGACCGCTGCCCGTCATCTATCACGTGCACGGCGGCGGCATGGTGCTCGGCGACAGGCGCGTCGGCGTGACCGGGGCGCTGGAGTACGCGCGGGAACTGGACGCGGTGATCGTGTCGGTGGAGTACCGCCTGGCGCCCGAGCATCCGCATCCCGCGCCGATCGAGGACGTGTACGCCGGTCTGCGGTGGACGGCGGAGCACGCGAAGGAGATCGGCGGCGACCCGGAGCGGATCATCGTCATGGGCGCGAGCGCGGGCGGCGGCCTGTGTGCCGCGCTGGCCCTGCTGACCCGGGACCGGGGCGGTCCGCAACCGATCGGCCAGTTGCTGTTGTGCCCGATGCTCGACGACCGCAACGACACCCCCTCCGCGCACCAGATGGTCGGGGTCGGCGTCTGGGACCGCACGGCCAACGAGACCGGCTGGACCGCGCTCCTCGGCGACCGACGCGGCGGCCCCGACGTGTCCCCGTACGCCGCACCGGCCCGCGCGGAGGACCTCACCGGCCTGCCCCCGGCCTTCCTCGACGTCGGCTCGGCGGAGACCTTCCGCGACGAGGTCGTCACCTACGCGTCCCGCCTCTGGCAAGCGGGCGGCGTCGCCGAACTCCACGTCTGGCCCGGCGGCTTCCACGGCTTCGACGGCTTCGCCCCGCAGGCGGCGCTGTCGCAGGCGGCCCGGGCCGCGCATCTCACTTGGCTGCGGCGGTTGTTGGGGGCGTAGGGCGTTCGGGCGGCTTCCGTACGAGGCCGCGGGCGGGGGGCGATCGGAGGCCGCTGTCGGCGCGCGTACGGCTACGGGTCGTCCCCCTCGGCGCGGGTGGTCCGCGTTTCTCGGAGTCCGGAGGCATTCCACGCGTCGCCTCCGCGCTCCCCCGGCCCCGCCTTCGACGGAACCTTGTCCGCGGACTCCTGCACACCCGTTCCATGACGCACCATGGGGATATGAAAGAGCTGGCCGGGCGCCTGACCGCGCTGGATCCGGACGCCGGTGCCGCCGTCCAGGTCATCGGGTACTTCGATCGGCTCGCCGAGTCGCGGGCCGGTCTCGAGGCGCTGGTGCGTGGGGCGGCGGTGCTGGCCGGGTGTGCCGCGCGGCTGGTCGACGCCGAACGGCGGGTGCGGGTGCGGGTCGAGGCGGACGGCACGCGCAGGGACAGCGAGTCGCCGCCGGATCCCGCCTGGCCGTCCGTCGCGCTGACACCGGGCGGGGCCTCGGCGCTGTGGCTGGAGCGTACGGCGGAGACGGCGCCCAGTGTCGTCGACGCGGTGATCCTGGAGCGGGCGGCCGGCGTGGTACGGCTGGTGCTCGACCGCACCCGGGGCCGGGTGCCCGCCGACGATCCGGAGCTGGTGGAGACGGTGCTCGACCCCACGGCCCCGGAGCCGGCCCGGCTGCACGCGGCCCGCCGCCTCGGCCTGGACGTGGCCGACCCCGCCGCCCGGGCCCGTGTCGTCGCCCCGCTGGACCGGCCGCCCCGGGTCGTCGTCGCGCCGCGGGACACCGGTACGGGCGGCGGCGGGCGGCCCGTGTCGGCCGCCCCGCACCCGGACGGCGGTCCGCAGCCGACTCCGGCGCACCCGCACCCGCTCCCGATGGACACCGAGCTGCCCGCCGGACGCCTGGGCATCGGGCCCGCCGTCCCCGTACTGGACCTGCCCCGCTCCTGGGCCGCCGCCCGCACCGCCCTCCGCTTCACCGCCGACGGCACCGCACAGGACCCCGGCGAGCGGATCGTGCACGCCGACGCGCTCGGCGGCATCGCCCTCCTCGCCGACCTGGTCGCACCGGGCGCCGAACCGCCGCCCGACGTCCACGACTTGGAAGCGGCGGCGGCGAACGCGCCCTGGCTGCTGGCCACTCTGCACGCCGTCGCCGCTACCACGAGCCTGCGCGCGGCGGCCACCGAGATCAACGTCCACCACTCCACGCTCCAGGACCGGTTGGCCCACGCGGAGTCCCTGCTCGGCTGGCCGGTACGCACTCCCCAGGGGCGGCTGCGGCTGCAACTGGCGCTGACGATGCGGCATTTGGCGCGCCTGTAGCAGCCGGGGCGGGCGGTTGAGCGGTTACTGGTGACCCGCGCCCCGGGACGCTATCCCCCCGCACCGTCAACAAACGGGCACACAAGGGGACTTGGCCATCCCGGCGTCACGCGGAATTCCCGATTCGGTGCGGCCGGAGGGGAGCCACAGCAAGCGCTTGTCGCTACATTTTGACATGACCGCCGCATCACCCTCCCCCTCTGTCACTCCGCAGGAGGCACTTCCCCATGCGCAGACTTCTCGCCTGTCTGGCGGCCGCAGCCGCGGCCCTGGGCGGGATCACGGTGGCCGCCGCCACTCCGGCCGCCGCCGCAAGTTCGGGCAGCTTCAACGTGCTCACGTACAACGTCGCCGGCTTGCCGGAATGGTTGTCCAGCGCCTCGACGCCGCGCGACACGAGCACCACCGAGATCGGCACGCGCATCGCCCCGTACGACATCGTGAACGTGCAGGAGGACTTCAACTACCACGCCTACCTGTACTCCACCGACACCCACCCCTACCGCACCGCGACCAGCGGCGGCGCGGGCATCGGCAGCGGGCTCAACACCGTCTCCAACTACGCCTGGGACGGCGACGACTTCGAGCGGGTCGGCTGGAACTCCTGCCAGGTCGACTCGGGCGACTGCCTGACCCCCAAGGGCTTCACGTTCATGCGCGAGCGCCTCTCCGAGGGCGTGTACGTCGACTTCTACAACCTGCACACCAACGCCGGTACCAATGACGGCGACGAGGCCTCCCGCGCCGACAACCTCAGCCAGCTGACCTCGTTCATCAACACCCACTCGGCGGGCAACGCCGTCGTGGTGATGGGTGACACCAACACCCGCTACACCCGCACCGCCGACACGATCGCCGAGTTCGGCGCGGCCAACGGGCTCACCGATGCCTGGGTCAAGGTGATCCGCGGCGGCGTCGCGCCGGCCAAGGGCAGCGACACGCTGCTGTGCGACCAGACCGGGGCCACTGTGCCCAACACCTGCGAGGTGGTGGACAAGGTCCTCTACCGCAGCAGCAAGCTGGTCACGCTCAACGCGACCTCGTACAACAACGAGCACGCCAAGTTCCTGAACTCCGACGGGCTGATGCTCTCCGACCACGACCCGATCACGGTCGGCTTCACGTGGTCGCAGAGCGCGGACTTCCAGCTCAGCGACCAGTTCGGCGGCCCGCACGGCGACTACTACCAGGACCTCCCCAGCGTCCCGGCCGCCGCCCGCGCCACCAAGATCTCGCTGCGCTCCGGGTCCCGCGTCGACCAGGTCGGCATCACCCTGGCCAACGGGACCACGCTCAGCCACGGCGGGACCGGCGGCACGGCGTCCTCGCTGACGCTGGGCAGCGGCGAGTACGTGACGTCGGCGTACCTGTGCGAGAGCAAGTACAACGACACCACGCGGATCTTCTACGCCAAGTTCACCACCAACCTGGGCAACACCCTGGCCGGTGGCACCACCACCTCGGACTGCGTGACCCGTACCGCCCCGTCCGGCTGGCAGATCGCCGGCTTCCACGGACGCTCCGGCGACGAGCTGGACAAGGTCGGCTTCATCTACACCAAGCGCTGACCCGCCGTCGCACCTCGCTTCCGTCCACCGGATCACCCGCCGCCGCGGGTGATCCGGCCCGGTGCGCTCCGGCCGAACTACGCGAACGCCGGGGGCACCAGCCGCCCGCGCGAGATGAGCGAGGTGGCCTGCTTCAGGCGGTGGACGTGGATGCTCACGGCGTAGCCGTCGATGCCGGGGACCGCGGCGACCTTGGTGGTCAGATAGCGGTACAGATCCTCCGTGTCACGGCAGATGACGACCACCATCACATTGGACTCGCCGCTGATGGCGGCGGCGAAGGCGACCTCGGCGTGGTCCGCGAGTTCCTCGCCGACATGTGCGAGACGGGCGGGGGCCACCCGCAGCCACAGGGTGGCGTTGAGGGCGAACCCCAGGCGGGCGGAGAGCAGTTCGACGTCGAAGGTGAGAACGCCCGAGTTCTCCAGCGCGTCCAGGCGGCGGGCCACGCGGGCCGTGGACCAGCCGGTGAGATCGGCGAGCTGGGTGTGGGTGGCGCGGCCGTCCTCCGCGAGCGCGTCGAGGAGCGGGGTGTCCTCGTCGGTGAGGCGTACGGGCGGTCCGGCGGGGAGCAACGGCCGCTCGCCGGCCAGGAGTTGGACCTGCTCCGGTGTGAGGTGGCCGCCGTAGCCCGTCCAGTCGCTTCTGCCCGTCGTGCCGAAGGGATGGATGAGCAGGTCGATGCTGACGTCCAACACCGATGCCGACTTGGGCAGTTGGCGGAGCAGGACGTCGTCGCGCGGTACGTGGACCGGTGCGCTGATGACGCAGATGATCTCCGAACCGCCGGACGCCAGTCCCGCGTAGGCGATGTCGGACCGTCGGGTGAGCACGTCGGCGAGCGGGCCGACCCGGTCGGGGCGGCAGCGGATCCGGGCCACCCAGCGCGCGTCGCCGTGGACGGCCGGATCGACCAGGCCGACCACCCGCATCACCCCGGCGCGGCGCAGTGCGTGGAAACGGCGGGCCGCGGTCTGCTCCGAGACCCCGGCCACCTCGCCGACCAGCCGGAACGAGGCGCGTGGCGCGCACTGCAGGGCGCGGAGGATTTTCCCGTCAACTGCGTCTGTCATGAGGAAAGTCTGACACCATTCGGGGCCGAGTTGGAGGTTTCTGGTCACTTCTCGGTCGTACGTTGGTGTTTGTCGATGCCGGAGCCGATCCTGAGGCGCGTGCTCGTTCGAGGGCACCGCAGTCAAGAAGGAGAGTTCTCCGTGAACGTCACGACCCCGGCGAGCGGGACGGCCGACCGGCGGGCGGCCACCCTCGTCATGGCCTGCCTCGGCGTCTTCGTCGCCTACTTGCCGGTGACCACGGTCGCCGTGAGCCTGCCCGCCATCCAGTCGGCGCTGAACGCGTCGACCGCCCAACTGTCCTGGGTCCAGGACGCGTTCGTCCTGCCCATGGCCGCGTTCATCCTCACCGCCGGTGTCTTCGGCGATGTGCACGGGCGCAAGAAGGTGTTCCAGGCGGGCCTGCTGTTCGCCGCCGCCGGTGCCGCCGTGGCGCTGTGCGCGCAGTCGGTGCAGGTGCTGTGGATCGGCCAGGCTCTCGCCGGTCTCGGCGCGGCGACCCTGCTGCCCACCACCCTGGCGCTGATCAGCCACGCGGTGCCCGACCACCGGGAACGCGGCAAGTTCATCGGCCTGTGGGCGACCGCCCTCATGGCCGCGCTGGCCGTCGGCCCGCTGATAGCCGGCGTCATCCTCGACCACACCTCGTGGCGCTGGATCTATCTGCTGTCCGTCCCCGTCCCGCTGATCGCACTGGTCGTCGCCGCCCGCCTGCTCCCGGACTCACGGGCCCCGCACGGCCGGAAGCTGGACTGGCCCGGCCAGTTGACGGCGACCCTCTCCATCACCGCACTCGTCTACGGCGTGATCGAGGGCGGCGCCGGTTCCTTCACGGACGTCAAGGTGATGGTGGCCCTGTTCACGGCGGTGGCCGGTGGAGTCGCCTTCGTGTCCGCGGAGCGGCGCAGCGACAGTCCGATGCTGGAGCTGACGCTGTTCCGCAGCCCGGCGTTCACCGCCACCACCCTGGTCGCGATGATCACCTTTCTGGCGCTGATCGGCTTCTTCTTCCTGCTCAGCCTGTACTTCGGCCTGGTACAGCAGCTCGACACGCTGGGGGCGGCCTGGCGGCTGCTGATGGTCACCGCGGCGGCGATCGCGGTCGGCCAGCCGGTCGGGCGGCTCATGCACCGGGTCGCCCCGCGCGTCCTGATCACCGTGGGTCTGCTCGTCATCTCCGGCGCGCTGTTCTCGCTGACCGGCGTCGACGCCGGCACCTCGTTCGGGTCCATCGCCTGGCGGCTGGCGCTGCTGGGGCTGGGCATCGGGACCGTCCTGACGCCGATGACCGCGACCGCCGTGGCCTCCGTGCCGTATCAGCAGGCGGGGATGGCGGCGGCCGGCAACAACGCGTTCCGGCAGGTCGGCGGCGCGCTCGGCCCGGCCGTCCTGGGCGCCCTGCTCACCACCAAGGCGCTCGACACCCTGCCCGGCCACCTGACCGACGCCGGGGTGACGGGTGCGGCGCAGCACAGCATCGTGGCTACAGCCGACGCCGGTGGTCTGGGCGCCGTCGCCCATATGAACCTGGGCGTGAACACCGGGCGGGCGCTCGGCGCGCTGGGCGACTCGTTCCTGGACGGCATGCGGCTGTGCCTGGTGGTGGCCGGGTCGCTGACCCTCCTCGCGGCGCTGGTCTGCGTAGTGCTGCTCCGCCCGCGCCGGACGGCTGCTTCTACCGCGGCTCCGGTCGCCGGCACGAGCACAGCTGGTGCCGCAACGGCAGCTGCTGCAGCGGCAGTTGAGCCGACACCGCACCGCTGATTCACCTACGGGCGGGGCTCCCTTCGCACCTCTTCGCGAAGGGAGCCCCGCCCGCTGCCGCGTCAGAGCGACACGGCGACGGCGGTGAACGTCGTGTCGGGCGTCTGCGGGGTGGTGAAGCGGGCGTTGACCAGATAGAGCCGGTTGCCGAAGCGGGCGGCGGTCGTGGGGACGTCGAAGCGCGGGTCGGTGATCGTAGTGCGCAGGGTCGCGGTGGTGACCTCGGCATCGAGGTCGAACACGCTGATCCGGTTCAGGCGGTTCTGGACGACGTACAGCGTCCGGCCGATCCGGAACAGACCGTCGCCGTTGGCCACGTCGGACGCCCCGCTCAGGGCGATCTCGGTGGCGTAGCCGGTCTTGAGGGACACCCGGTAGAGCTTGCCGGGGCTGCTGCTGACGACGATGAGGCCGTGCCCGTCGGGGGTGCCGACGATGCCGTTGGCGTTGTTCACCCCGGGCGTCTGCACCCAGTCGCCGGTGAGCGGCAGGGCGGTGACCTCGCCCGTACGGCCGCGGGGGACGCCGTAGAGCACGGCGTCGAGGGAGTCGGTGAACCAGGCCCGGTCGCCGAGCAGGGTGATGTCGTTGATGAAGTGGCCGGTGGCAGCGGTGAGTTGATAGGTCGTCAGGATCTCGCCGGTGCGGGAGTCGACGACTCGTGCGGCTCCGGTGCTTCCGGCGACGTACAACAGGCCGTCATGGTCGAGCTTCAGTCCGACGGCGACCAGGCCGGTGGCGCCCTCGGAGAGGACCTTGCCCTCGCCGGTGCGCAGGTCGGTGCGGTAGATGGCGCCGTCGGCGCGGGAGCCCAGGTAGGCGTACGGCCTGCTGCCGATGGCGATGCCTTCGGGGAGCCAGCCGTTGGGCAGTGCGAACTCCGTCGGCCAACTGGCCGCCGTGGTGGACGAGTTGGCGTGCGCCGTGCCGGTGCCGGCCGTGACGGCGAGGGCGGTCAGGGCGGCGCCGCCGAGTAAGGCGGCGCGCCGGCTGGGCTGGGGGTGGTTCCGGGTCATCGTTCGGGCCTCCGGGGACGAGTGGGGTGAGGGTGCGGTCGGACGAACTCGGCGACTCGGGCGAGCCCTGGGACTCGGGTGAAATCTTCTTCAACTCCACGCCAAGGCTCGGCATTTGGGCAACGGCCCGTCACGGCCCGGAGTTCCCACCCGCCCCACCCGCAACCGCGGGCTCGGATTCCCTGCGCTCCGCCGGCGCCGCCTTCCGGAGGCTGCTTCCCTCGACGTCGAGGTCGGGCAGAATCCGGTCCAGCCAGCCGGGCAGCCACCAGGCGCCCCGGCCGGCGAGCGCGAGCACCGCCGGTACGAGCGTCATGCGGACGGCGAAGGCGTCGACGGCCACGCCGACGGCGAGGGCGAACGCGATGGGCTTGATGAGGGAGTCGTCCAGGGGGAAGAACCCGGCGAAGACGGTGAACATGATCAGGGCGGCGGCCGTGACGACCCGCACACTGTGCCGCGCGCCGTCGACGACCGACTGGCGGGCCCGGCCGGTGTGGGCCCACTCCTCGCGCATCCCGGACACGAGGAACACCTCGTAGTCCATGGCCAGTCCGAACAGCACGCCGATCAGGATGATCGGCAGGAAGCTGACGACAGGACCGCTGTGCGGCACGTCGAGGACGTCGGCCAGCCAGCCCCACTGGAAGACGGCGACGACCAGACCGAGCGAGGCGCCCACCGACAGGAGGAAACCGACGGCGGCCTTGACGGGGACGACCAGCGACCGGAAGACGATCATCAGCAGGAGAAGGCTGAGGCCGACGACGATGGCGACGAAGGGCAGCAGGGAGTCGCTGAGCCGGTTGGAGACGTCGATGTTGACGGCGGTGGTGCCGGTGACCGCGATCGACGCGCCGGTGGCGGCACGGAGATCGGGTGCGAAGTCCCGGATCTCGCGGACCAGTTGGCCGGTGCGGACGCTGTCGGGGCCGGAGGCGGGGAGCACGGTGATGACGCTCTGCGCCGGGTCGTCGGTGGGCTGGGGCGGCAGGACGGCTTTGACGTCCTTCAAGGTCCGCAGTTTCTCGGCCACTTGGGCACCGGCCCGTGAACTCGCGCCAGCCGTACGGTCGTTGGTCTCCGCGAGGACGAGCAGCGGGCCGTTGAAGCCGGGGCCGAACTTGGCGCTGATCGTGTCGTAGGCCGTGCGCTGGGTGGAGGCCCGGGGCGAGGAGCCGTTGTCGGGAAGGGCCAGCCGCAGGTCGGCGGCGGGCAGCATGAGGGTGACCAGGATGCCCGCGACGGCGAGCACGGTCAGCAGCGGCTTGGCGATGACCCACTTCGTCCAGCGGGTGCCCAGGGTGGTGCGGCCGGTGGTTCCCTCGGCATCGGCGGCCCGCCGGGCGGCGCGGGTGCCGGGCCTGGGAGCGAGTCGCGTACCGGCGAATCCCGCGACGGCGGGGACGAGGGTGATCGCGGCCAGCACGGCGACGAGGACCGCGCCGGCGGCCCCGAGACCCATGGTGGTCAGGAACGGGATGCCGATGACGCTCAGCGCGGCGAGCGCGATGATCACGGTGGTGCCGGCGAAGACCACGGCGCTTCCGGCCGTGCCGACGGCCAGCGCGACGGATTCCCTCGGGTCGATGCCGCGGGCCAGTTGCTGCCGGTGGCGCGAGAGAATGAACAGGACGTAGTCGATGCCGACGGCCAGTCCCAGCATCAGGGCGAGTGTGACGGCCGTGGAGGAGATGCTCACCGCGGGCGCGAGGGCGAGCAGCCCGGTCAGTCCGGCCGCCACACCGATCAGCGCGGGCAGCAGTGCCATGCCGGCGGCGAGCAGCGAACCGAACGTGACGACGAGCACGAGCAGCGCCACGGCCACGCCGATGATCTCGGACGGCCCGATGTGGACTCCGTTGCTGTTGAAGACGGAACCGCCCACCGAGGTGCGCAGCCCGTCCCGCTCCGCCGCGCGGGCCGCGTTCTTGATCGCGTCCACGGACGCGGTACGCACCTCCGCGTTCTGCACGGGGTACTGGACCTGGACGATCGCCGTCGTCCGGTCGGCCGAGACGGCGCCGGAGGACTGAGGGTCGACGACCTCGCCGACCTGGGGCGCCTTCTTGGCCTCCGTCACAGCCCCGGCGATGGCCGCCGTGTAGGACGACTCTGTGATCCGGCGCCCCTCGGGCGCCGTGAAGACGATCTGGGCGCTCGCGCCCGAGGCTTCCGGAAGGGTCTTGCTCAGGCTGTCCAACGCCCGCTGCGACTCGGTGCCCGGAACCGAGAAGCGGTCGTCGAGCTTGCCGCCGAAGACACCGACGCAGGTGATGAGCGCGGCCAGCACGAAGAGCCATATACCCAGGACGAGCTTGCGGTGCCGGTAGGCGCTGCGGCCCAGCCGGTGAAGCAGGACGGCCATGACGAACTCCCTCGAACGGTAGGCGGTGGGCCGACTTTATCACCTGCTCAAGTCGCTCGATCGAGTCTCTCGACCGTGATGCTCGCCATCTGCCCCATAAGCCCAGTTCAAGCGGTACAAGCAGAGGACAAAACAAGGCGACCTCGTCGATTGACAAGGTCGCCTTCAAAACGCTCGATGCTCGCTTCGCGCGCCCTGCGGGGCGCCCGTGCTGCCGTCAGTCCATGGGTACCGCCACCAGCTCCAGCCGGCCCCCGGCCATCGCCACCACGGCCGATACGAAGGCCTGGAGGCAGGTGTGTTCGGCCTCCTCGTCGGGAAGCGCGAGGTGCTGCTGTGTGAGCCCGTCGAAACCGGCGAGGAAGAATCGCGCGATGGTGTCAACGGGCTGGGCGAGGGGTTGGCCGGCGCGCTCGGCGGCTTCCGTGATCAGTCGCGCGGTCACCTCGGTCCACCCCCGGTAGTGGGTTTCGAGGGACTCCTTCAGGGCGGGCGAGCGGAGTGCGAACATGGTCAGCTCCGACAGGAGTTGATGGCTCGCGGGCTGCTCCCGCACCGTCCGCCACAGCGCGGCGGCCAGCACGCTCGCCGTCTCCTCGAAACCGCCGTCGGTCGGCGCCGCCCGCTCGACCTGGGCCACCAGATCCTGTGTGAGCTGATCCATGACCGCGCGGTACAGCCCTTCCTTCGTGCCGAAGATGTAGTGCACGGTGGCCTGGGCGACCCCCAGCTCGGCGGCGATGGCCCGGGTGCTGCCGGCCGCGACCCCTTCCCTCGTCATGAGGTCGATGGCCGCTTTGATCAGCTGGGGGCGGCGCTCGGCCGCGGACACGTGAGCCATGACACGAGTGTAGCGACTGAGTCCTACGAACAAGTCGTCCGAACAAGTCGGTCCTCGCCCGGCTGGACACCGGCGGCCGTGGCGCGGCCGCTGAGGTCCGGTCCCTGGCCGCGCGGGTCAGTTCCCGCAGGACAGCGGGTGCATACGTTTCCTCCACCACCCGTGAAACGGGACGACCGAGGAGGCAGGCTCGTGACGGAAAGCCAGTTGGACACGTGTGTGATCGGGGCGGGGCCCGCCGGGCTGGCGGTCGCCAGGGCGCTGATGGAGCGGAAACTGCCGTACACGCATCTGGAGCGGCACACCGGGCTCGGCGGGATCTGGGACATCGAGAATCCGGGCGGGCCGATGTACGAGTCGGCGCACTTCATCTCCAGCCGGACTCTGTCGGGCTTCAGCGGCTTCCCCATGCCGGACCACTTCGCGGACTATCCGCCGCACCGGCAGATCCTGTCGTACCTGCGGTCCTTCGCCGACGCCTACGGGCTGACGGACCGCATCGAGTTCGGTGTCGGGGTCGAGACCGTCGAGAAGAACGCGGACGGCACCTGGACGGTCGTCCGGGCCGACGGGCGGGAGAGCCTGCACGGGCAGGTCGTGGTGTGCACGGGCTCCCAGTGGCACCCCAACACCCCTGACATCCCTGGGGAGTTCAGCGGCGAGGTTCGGCACACGGTCGGCTACCGCAGCGCGGAGGAGCTGCGGGGCCGGCGGGTGCTGGTCGTGGGCGCGGGGAACTCGGGCTGTGACATCGCGTGCGACGCGGCCCGGGCGGCCGACCGTGCGGTGATCAGCATGCGGCGCGGCTACTGGTTCATCCCCAAGCACCTGTTCGGGCAGCCGGTGGACACCATCGCCAACAGCGGTCCGCATCTGCCGATGTGGCTGGCGCAGCGGGTCTTCGGCGGTCTGCTGCGGATCCTCAACGGCGACCCGACGCGGCTCGGGCTGCAGAAGCCGGACCACAAGCTGTTCGAGACGCACCCGGCCATCAACTCGATGCTGATCCACCACCTCCAGCACGGCGACATCACCGCCCGGCCCGGCATCGCCCGCGCCGACGGCAGCACCGTGCACTTCACGGACGGCACGAGCGACGACTTCGACCTGATCCTGTTGGCCACCGGATTCGTCCACAAAGTCCCGGTCGCGCAGCGGTACTTCGGCGACGAACAGCATCCCGACCTGTATCTGTCGTCGTTCTCGCGCGAGCACCAGGGCCTGTTCGGCATCGGGTTCGTCGAGACCAACTCCGGGGCGTACCAACTCTTCGACATGCAGGCGCAGTTGATCGCCGGGTATCTACACGACGCGCGTCACGGGCTGTCCAAAGCCGAGCGGTTCACCCAGATGATCCGCGCCGACCGGCCGGATCTGTCCGGCGGGCTGAAGTTCGTCGCCTCGCCCCGGCACACCGGTTACGTCGACAGCGGGGCGTTCGTGAAGTACCTCGGCAGGGTGGCCCGGCAGATGGGCTGGCGCACCGAGGGCCAGGCACCGCCGGTGCGGTCCCCGCGACGAGTGGGGACGGCGGCATGAGGCGGTTCGACTTCACCGACAAGGTCGTGCTGGTGACCGGTGGCGCGGGCGGCATCGGCAGTGCGCTGTGCCATCGCTTCGCGGCGGGCGGCGCGCGCTGTGTCGTCGTCGACATCGACGGGGTCCGTGCCGAGAAGGTGGCCGCCGCACTGCCGGGTGCCGGGCACTCGGGCATCGGCTGCGACCTGACCCAACGCGCCCAGCTGGAGGGGCTGTTCGAGCAGGTCGCCGAGGTCCACGGCCGGCTCGACGTGCTGGTGAACAACGTGGGCATGACCAGCTCGGAGCGCTTCGACGCGCGCAGTGTCGAGAGCATCGAGCAGGAGATCACCCTCAACCTGACCTCCCCGCTGGTCGCCACCCGGATCGCGATCCCCCTGCTGAAGGCCTCGCGGGACGCCCGGGTGGTCACCACGGTCTCTCTGGGCGGGATCTTCCCGCTGGGCGAGACCCCGATCTACACGGCGTCCAAGTTCGGGCTGCGCGGCGCGATGCTCGCCATCGGCCTCGATCTGCGGAGCAAGGGCATCCTGGCCGGGTCGGTGCTGCCCTCAGCCACCGACACCCGGATGCTGCGCCAGGAGGCGGTGGACGGCGGCAACTCCATGCAGTTCCAGGACCCGCCGCAACAGCCCGCGAACGTCGTCACGGCCGTCGTGAGCCTGCTCGACAGGCCACGCCTCGAGGCCTATCCCCGGTCCGGCGAGTCGCGTCTGGTCCGGTGCGCGATGCTCGTACCGAACCTGCTGCCCAGGATCTTCCCCTTGTTCCGCAAGCGCGGCGACCGCGGCATGGCCCGCTATCTGGAGGAGCTCCGCCGCCGCGGACTGGCCCGACAGACCGACGGGCGCTGGGAGTTGGTGGAGGAGGCATGACCAGGAACGAGACGCTGACCGTCGTCGACCCGGCCACCGGCGACCTGCTCACCACCCTGCCCGCCGCGAGCGCCGACGACGTCACCAAGGCCGCCGAGCAGGCACAGCTCGCCTACGACTCCGGGGTGTGGTCGCGGCTGCCGGTCCGCGAGCGGAGCGCCGTACTGCTGCGGCTGGCCGACCTGATGGAACGGGACGCCGAACTCCTCGCCCGGCTCGACAGCGAGGACGCGGGCAAGCCGATCACGGAGTGCCGTACGGGGGATGTGCCGGGGGCGATCGAGGCGGTCCGCTGGTTCGCCGAGGCGGCCGACAAGGTCTTCGGCCGCCTCGCGCCGGGCGGGTCCGACGCGTTCGGCCTCGTCAGCCGCGAGCCGGTCGGTGTCGGCGCGGCGATCCTTCCGTGGAACTACCCGCTGGCGATGGCCAGTTGGAAGGTCGGCCCCGCGCTCGCCGCCGGCAACTGCCTCCTCGTCAAGCCCGCCGAGGCCACCCCGCGCTCGGCCCTCCACCTCGCCGCCCTCGCCACCGAGGCCGGCCTGCCCGACGGCGTGCTCACGGTACTGCCCGGCTACGGTGCGGAGGCCGGCGCCGCCCTCGCCCTCGACCCCCTCGTCCGGGCGCTCTCCTTCACCGGCTCCACCGCCACCGGCCGCCGCATCCTCAGGGCCGCCGCCGACAGCAACTTCAAACGCGTCTCCCTTGAGATGGGCGGCAAGAGCCCTCAGGTGCTGATGGCCGACGCGCTCTCCTACGGCGACGAGCTGATCGGCGACATGATCGAGGCCGCGTTCCTGACGATGGGGCAGAACTGCACCGCCGGCTCAAGGGTGTTGGTGCACCGGAGCATCGCCGAGGAGGTCGTGGAGCGGTTCACCGCGGCAGCACGGAATCTCGTCGTCGGCGATCCGGCCGACCCGCGGACCCAGCAGGGGCCGCTCATCGACCGCGCCGCCTTCGACCGGGTCGCGGGTGCCGTCGACGCCGCCCGCGCGGCCGGAGCCCAGATCCACACGGCGGGCCTCCCCCACGGGCTCCCCGCGCGCGGCTCCTACTACCCGCCCACCGTGATCACCCGCGCCCCCGCCGAAAGCGCCGTACTCACAAGGGAGTTGTTCGGTCCCGTGGTCACCGTCGAGACCTTCGCCTCCGAGGAGGAGGCGGTACGGATGGCGAACGCCACCGAGTACGGGCTCGCCGCCTCCGTGTGGACCCGTGACCTCGACACCGCGCTGCGGCTGGCCCGTGGCATCGAGGCGGGCGTGGTCTCCGTCAACTCCTACAGCGAGGGGGACATCACCACTCCGTTCGGCGGCTGGAAGCAGTCCGGGTTCGGCGGCGCGGAGAAGTCGACGAACGCCTTCGACCAGTGGACGCGGGAGAAGACGGTCTGGATCCGCACCCGTTGACCGGTCATTCGCGGTGCGTCGCCGCCTGGAACAGCCGCTCCCGCAACTGGACCGGGGAGGTGCCGTGCCAGCGGCGTACCGCGCGGCGCAGGGCGCGTTCGTCGGAGAAGCCCGCCCGGTGGGCGATGTCCCGCAGGGTCAACTCCGGGCGCAGCAGCAGCTGTTCGACGCGCTCCCGGCGTACGCCTTCGGCCAGTGCCTCGTAGGTGGTGCCGCAGTCGGCCAGCCGGCGGCGCAGCGTCCGCTCGCTGGTCGCGTGCCGTCGTGCCTGTTCGCCGAAGGACGGGATCACCGGGAGGCTCTGTGCGACGGACACCTCCAGCACTTCCAGGAGGTCCTGTTGGCCGGTACGGGAGGCGAGTTGGGCGTCGAGCGTCTCCAGGGTCGAGGCGTACGTCACCGGATCGCGCCCGGGCATCGGGGCGCGGGCCCACGCGGGGTCGATGACGATGCGGTCGGCCGGGGCGCGGAAGCGTACGGGGCAGCCGAACAGGGCGTCGTACAGGTCGCGTTGGCGGGGTGGCGGGGCGGAGAACTCCACCACGCGCGGCGCGAAGTCCGGGCCGATGGCCAGTCGGGACACGGTGACCACGGAGGCGAGCGCCTCCTCGATGAGGAAGGAGGCCACGCTCGGGTCGACGGCGGGATCGGGGAGGTCGGCGCGCAGGACGAAGGCGCCGTCCTCGTCCACGCCGGTCGACCACACGGTCATCGCGCCGGAGAGGTTCTGGTACTTCACACCGGTCTCGATGGCATGGCGCAGTGTGTCTGCGGCCAGCAGCGCGAAGCCGAGCAGGCCCCACGCGGTGAGGTGCTGCGCCGCGCCGACCTTCAGGCCCAGCCGCTCGTCCCCGGTGAGCTCCATCGCGCGCCGGATCACCGCGCTGCCCTGCCGGTACGACACCCGTAGCGCGGCGGACCGCATGAGCGTCTCGTCCAGGCCGCCCTGGCTCAGCAGGGGCCGTAGGTCGATGCCGCGTTCGTCGGCGACGGTGACGAGATAGCGCAGGATGTTCGGCTGGATCGTCGCCGAAGTGCTGCGGCTGGTCCCGTGCGGGTCCGCCGGGGCGGGGTCGGGGAACATCGCACTCACCTCCTCGTGGGCCACCACCGTAAGCACCCGGGCCTCACCGGTCGTATCTCGTGGCCGCCGAAGTCCCCTCAACGGCCCCCGGCGTCCTGCGTCCGTCCCGCACCGCCTGACTACGGTCTGTGCATGTCAGTCAGCGCTCCAGGTCGGGCAAAGAGCGGGCGTCGCGCCGCCACGGCGGGCGCCCGGAGGGTGGCGACGCTCGCGTTCGCCGCGCAGGGTGTGTCCGTCGCCGCCGTGTACACGACCGTCCCCGCGGTCACCGAGCACCAGGGGCTGTCCCCGCTCCTGACGACCACCACGCTGGTCGCGGTCGCCCTGGCGGCCGGGTTCGGCAGCTTTCTCGGGCTGGCCGCGGTCCGTGTCGCCGGTCCGGTCGCCACGATGCGCGGCGCCCTGCTCACGGCCGCCGTCGCGCTCACCCTGATCGGACGGGCGCCCGGCCCGCAGACCGCCGTCTGCGCGTACGTCCTCTTCGGCATAGCGGTGGGCGCCCTCGACGTCGGGATCAACACCCGGGCCGCCGCGATCGAACGCGCCTACGGCCGTAGCGTCTTCGGCTCCTTCTACACGGCGTGGAGCGTGGGCGGTGTGCTCGCGGCCCTGCTCACGGCCGGGGCGGCCCGTCTCGACCGGCCCGTGGGCGACGGCCTGGCCGTGCAGGCCGGCATCCTGCTGCTCGTCGCCTGCTGTCTGCGCACGCACGTCCTTCCCTCCTCCCCGGAGCCGTCGGCGCAACCGCCGTTGGGGCGTCGGCTGTGGCTGCGACTGCTCCCCTTCGGTCTGGTCCTGCTCGTCGTCTACGTCGTGGACTCGACGGTCTCCGCCTGGTCGGCGGTCTATCTACGGCAGACCCTCGCCGCGTCGCTCACGGTCGCGCCGATCGCGTACGCGGCGTACCAGGCCGGCACAGTCGTCGGCCGCGCGAGCGTGGACCGGCTGGTACACCGGGTCGGGACCGTCGCCGTCGTCCGCACGGCCGCCCTGGTGGTGGCGGGTGCGCTGGCGGGCATGGCCATGGCTCCGAGCTGGCCGTTCGCCGTGCTCGCGGCCGGGGTGGTGGGCCTGGGCGCTTCGGTGCTGGCCCCGCTGTGTCTGGCCTCCGCCGCGCGGCTGCGCCCGGCCGCCTCGGAAACGGTCCTGGCCCGGCTGAACCTCTTCAACTACGCGGGCGTCCTCACCGGTGGCGCGGTGAGCGGACTGCTCGGTTCCACCGGCGAGTTCCGGCTCGCCTACGCGGCACCGGCCGCCCTGGCGCTGCTCGTCCTGGCCGGGGCCCGGCACTTCACCCGGCCGTTGGCGACGTCCGAGGCATAACGGACAAGCCAAGCAATGCGCCGGACATGGCCAGTCCTGGCTCGCGCACGCAGCATCGGCCCCCTGCCGCTGCCCATCCTGGCGGCGCCCGGCACTTCACCCCGCCGCTCGGGACATCCGAGGCCTAGGAGACAAGCCAGGCGATGGGCGGGACATGGCCAGTCCATGGGCAGGCGGCAATCGGTCGTTCAACCGGCGCTGCCAGCGTCGCGCCCATGAACACTCCTCGCATGGGCCTCCCCGACCGGCTCGCCGACACCCTGAGCATGCCCGAGCAACACGAGTACCTCCGCCGCGCCTTCTCCCGTCGCGGTCTGCTGCGTGGCGGCGCGGTCGCCGCCACAGGTGTCGCCCTCGCGGGCGGCGGGGGTGTGGCCGCGGCGACGACGCCCACGCTGGTGCCGGCATCCACCACGTCCACCGTGCACGGTTCGCTGGTGGCGCCGTTCGGCCGGCATCTGGCCTACGGCGCCGATCCCCGGACCCAGATGCGGGTGTCGTGGCAGGTGCCGCTGCCGGTGAGCAAGCCGTTCCTGCGGATCGGCAGAAGTCCCCTCGACCTGAGCCACCGCATACCGGCGGAGGTGCGCGACCTCTTCACACCGGCCGGGATCGGCAAGAGCGCCGACATCGACCAGTACTACGTGCACGCGGCGCTGGACAACCTGAGCCCCGACACGACGTACTACTACGGCGTCGGCCACGACGGCTTCGACCCCGCCGACCCGGGCGCCGCGCACACCGTCTACTCCTTCACCACCGCGCCCCGCACGCACAGCACCCGGCCGTTCACGTTCACCGCCTTCGGTGACCAGAACCCGAGTTACACCTCGATCGGCCTCAACTCCCTTGTCCAGGCGCAGAGTCCGGCGTTCCACCTGCACGCGGGCGACATCTGCTACGCCGAGGAGACCGGCCACGGGCTGCCCGGCGACGCGGGCAACTACGACGCCCGCCAGTGGGATTCGTTCCTCGCGCAGATCGAACCGCTCTCCAGCCGCGTGCCGTGGATGGTCGCGTTCGGCAACCACGACATGGAGTCCTGGTACTCCCCCAACGGGTACGGCGGCAACGAGGCCCGATTCACCCTTCCCCGCAACGGTTTTGACGCCACGTCAGCTCCCGGCGTCTATTCCTTCGTCCACGGCAACGTGGGCGTGGTGTCGGTCGACGCCAACGACGTGTCGTACGAGATCCCCGCCAACATCGGCTACACCGGCGGCAAGCAGACCGCCTGGCTCGACAAGCGGCTCGGTGAGCTGCGGGCCCGTACGGACGTCGACTTCGTCGTCGTCTTCCACCACCACTGCGCCTTCTCCACCACCAGTTCGCACGCCTCCGAGGGCGGGGTGCGGGAGCAGTGGGTGCCGCTGTACGAGAAGCACCAGGTGGACCTGGTGGTCAACGGCCACAACCACGTCTACGAGCGCACCGACCCGGTCGTCCAGGACAAGGCCGTACGGACCCTGCCGATCGGCGGCACCCATGAGCCGGCCAATGGTGGCGTGGTGTACGTGACGGCGGGCGCGGGCGGCGAGAGCGTGTACAGCTTCCCGGTGGCCGACAGCTACGAGGGGCACGAGGACGCGATCGACTCGGTGCCGACGTACTGGACGGGCAAGGACGGCAAGGTCACCGAGAACGTCGACTGGTCCCGGGTCCGCTACACCGGCTACTCGTTCATCCGCGTCGACGTCGCCCCCGCCGCCCCGGGCCGTACGACGACCCTCACGGTCCGGGCGCTCGCCGCGACCGGCGCCGAGGTGGACCGCTTCACCGTCTCCCGCAAGGTGAGGACGTCCGGGCACGGCTACTAGGCACGCTTCCGCCAGGAGGACACGGAGCGGCGACCACCGGCGTGGCTCCGGTGGTCGCCGTCCGCAGGCGCCGTATCAACTGGCCATGGCGAGCAGGGCCTTGGCATGGCGGCGGGGTTCCAGGGCCGCCGCCACGAGGTAGCTGCCGCCGCCCGCGAGGGCGAGCACCCAGTACAGGGGGGCGCCGTGGAGGAAGAGCGCGGCGGAGGAGGTGAGGGCGAGCCAGGTGCCGAGTACGTACTGGAGCCGGTCGCGGTAGACGGCGCCCCCGGCGAGGTAGAGGAGCCCCACGACGAGCCCGGACGCGGTGGGCCACATCAGGGTGTGCACCTTCTGCTCGTCGAGGGCCGCGCTCAGCGCGGTGATGATCAGGAACAGGGCGCCGAAGCCGATCGGCCAGGACGCGGCGAGCAGGTTCCCGGCCAGGGCGTCGGGGCCGCGGACTCCGCGCAGCGCCTTGGAGGTGACGACGCTGGTGACGACCACACCCACGAGCAGACCCACGACGAGCAGCGAGGCCGGTAGCGCGGACGGCAGGTCGACGACGGGATCGTCGCCGTGGGTGAGCGCGTTCACGCCGTGCCCGACGAGCCAGGCGAGACCGAAACTGACGTACGACAGACGGTTGTCGAGGACGACACTCACTGCGGACCGGTGCCGGCTGTGGGTGGTGTGGGACATGGTGGCCTCCGTCAAGTTCTTTACAGGGGACGTGAGTTGGGGGATCTCAGGGGTCGCGTCGGTTGGTGAGGATGAACGCGGGGACGAGGACGACGGCCGCGTACACCAGGCACAGCACCAGCGCGGTGAGCGGAGTGGTGACGCCGTCGACGGGTTTGACCACGATCAGGGAGCGGCCGAGTCCGGTGAACGAGTAGGCGGCGACGCTGTCCTGGAGGGACTGCGGCACCAGGGACGGCAGGATGCCCATGATCACGAAGACCACCGCCATCAATACGGACAGGGCGCCCTGCGTGTGTCGGATCAACGCGCCGAGCGCGAAGCCGAACATCCCGATGAAGACCATGTAGAAGGCGGCTCCGAACACGGCCCGCAGGACACCGGGGTCGCCGAGCGAGACGCCAAGGCCCGCGGGGAGAGCGGCCTGCCCGACGAGGAACGTGACCAGCGAGATCACCGTGCCCGCGACCGCGAACACCGCTGCGAGCAGGCCCGCCTTGACCGCGATCACACGGCTGCGCGACGGCACCGCGGCGAAGGTCGTACGGATCAGGCCGGTGCCGTATTCCGGAGAGATGGACAGCACACCGAGGACGCCGAAGGCGAACTGCACGATGGCCGTGCCCGTCAGGGTGTCGAGGGCGTCGTAGGACGGGTTGCCGAGTTGATCGGAGCTCGTGTTCATGCCGATGAGCAGGCCGGTCAGCGGCATCAGGAAGAAGGCGGCGCCCAGCGCCCACCAGGTCGAGCGAACCGAGCGGAGTTTGAGCCACTCCGAGGCGATCACGTCACGCATCACACTGCCTCCTTCGCCCGGTACTCGACGGCGTCGTCGGTGAGGGCCATGTACGCGTCCTCCAACGTCGAGCGCTGGATGGACAGTTCGGTGAGGGGGATACCGCGGTGGTGGGCGAGCAGGCCCGCCTCCTGCGGAGTCGTGCCGCGGACGGCGAGCGCGTCGTCGGCGCGTGTCTCGACGCGGGCGTCGAGGGCCTCCAGGGCGGCGGCCAGTTCGCCGCGTCGCGCGGGGAGGGTGCGGATGGTCAGATGGGTGCCGGCGGCGGAGTCGATGAGATCAGAGAGGGGCTTGTCGGCGATGAGCCGGCCGCGGCCGACGATGACCAGGTGGTCGGCGGTGTACTGCATCTCGCTCATCAGGTGCGAGGAGACGAAGACCGTACGGCCCCGCGCGGCGAGGTCCCGCATGAGGGTGCGGATCCAGTGCACGCCCTCGGGGTCGAGGCCGTTCACCGGCTCGTCGAAGATGAGGAGTTGGGGGTCGCCCAGCAGGGCGGCGGCGATGCCGAGCCGCTGCTTCATCCCGAGGGAGAAGCCGCCCGCCCGGCGTCCGGCGACGCTCGACAGCCCGACCTCGTCGAGGACGGTGTCCACGCGGGCGGCGCCGATGCCGTTCGAGAGGGCGATGGCCCGCAGGTGGCTGCGTGCCGAGCGGCCGGGGTGGAAGGCGGAGGCGTCCAGCAGCGCGCCGACCGTGTGCAGGGGCCGGGTCAGCGAGGCGTAGGGCCGGCCGTCGATGAGCGCGGTGCCGGACGTCGGGCGGTCCAGACCGAGCAGCATGCGCAAAGTGGTCGACTTTCCGGCGCCGTTGGGGCCCAGGAAGCCCGTGACCTGCCCGGCGCGCACGGTGAAGGACAGGTCGTTGACGGCGGCCTTCTCTCCGTAGCGTTTGGTGAGTCCGATTGCTTCGATCACGGTGGGCTCCTCCGATAGGCGAGATGAGGCGAGGGGGCGGCATGGCATGGCGCACACATACCGCTGCGCGACACTTCGACGCTGTTGTTATATAGCGTAACTCCCATGACTACATCTAGCAAGATGCCTCCGGGGACACCCGGAACGGAACACGAAAGAGCCCTGCCGGCGTTGGCCGACAGGGCTCGAAAGCACTGGTCAGTGGTGGTGCGCGCCCGCGAGGGCGAGGGTGTCAGCGGAGCTGGAAGGCGTCCGCCAGGATTGTCGTCTGTACGTCGAGCAGGGTGGCGGGGTCGTGCCCCATGCCGGTGAACTGGCCCGCGGTCTCCAGGCCCACGGTGCCGTGGATCTGCGGCCAGGCCATGATGGCGCCGGTCAGCGCGACGGCCGCCACCGGGTCGGCGGGGTCCCGGCCCGTCCACTGCGCGACCCACGCCGTCACGTCCGGCTCCTCCCGCAGCCAGATCTGGAACTCCGCCAGCAGCGGGTCGAGACCGGCCAGCGGCCGGCCCTCCGCGAAGACCGGCAGGAACGGCCCGAGGACGGACCTGGCCCGCAGCACGGTCTCGGGCGGAGTGGTGAAGCCCGCCACCGGGGTGCCCTGGATGAGCAGGTAGAGATGCGGATTCGCCACCGCCCACGCCCGATAGGCCCTGGTCAGGGCGTGCAGCGCCGCGCGTCCGCCGCCTTCGGTGTCCACCGCGTGGACGGCCTCGGCAGCATCCGTGTAGGCGTCGAGAACCAGCTCGGCGAGCAGGTCGTCCCGGCTCGCGTAGTACCGGTAGAGCGCCGGGCCCGACACCCCGATCTCCTTGGCGATCCGCAGCAGGGCCACGCTCTCGACACCACCGGCGGCGAGCTGGCGTACGGCCACTTCCTTGATCTCCGAGCGGGTCTGCTCCCGGTACCGCTCCCGCGGACTGCGCGCCTGGGTTGCCATGCCCCATCCTCCTGAGATCGTCACTAATGTTCGCTACATACATTAACTATCGAGGTACACAGTAGCGCTCATCGGCCAAGACCGGCACGGCCATGACCGAACTGGCACGTAAGTCACCAGTCAATGAGGTGAGCGCGCCTCGCATTCCCGTGCATCGACGCCTCGCCCACCCTTCCACTGCCTGCATACTTCTCGCAGCCGTTACCTCATTGACAGGTGACGCGGCCGTGCATCACTCTGGCGACGTCACCACACAGAACGGTGACACGGCCCACCGATGAGGAATCCCTGCCGTGCACGATCAGAACGAGTACCTGTACTTCCTGCGGCGCGCCTTCGACGGCATGCTCGGCGTGCTGGAGGAGCTGGGCGACGACCTGGGGAACACCCGTCCGCCACTGCCCGGCGCGAACTCCGTCTACGCGATCACGTACCACTGTGCGGCGGTCGCCGACTACTGGACCGGTCATGTCGTCGCGGGACGCGAGGTCGACCGTGACCGCGCCGCCGAGTTCACCGCCACGGGGCGCGCCAGTGACCTGCGCAGGCAAGTCGACGCGCTGTACGAGCAGTTGGCCGCCGACCTCGCTCCGGTCACCCCCGCGTCGATGCCGCGCAACACACCGCCCGCCGACTTCGAGGGACCGGACCGCCCGCTGAGCGTGGCGGGCGTGCAACTGCACGTCCTCGAAGAACTCGCCCAGCACCACGGCCAGATACAGATCACGCGCGATCTGCTGAAGCAGGGAGCTTCCTCATGAGCACGGAGACGCTACGGCTGCCCGGCTTCGACGACCTGGACCGGGACCGGCTGCGCGCCCGGTCCAGTGTGAAGTGGCACCGCCCGGCGCCGGACGTACTGCCCGCCTGGGTGGCCGACATGGACTTCCCGGTTCCGCCGGCCGTGACCGACGCGCTGCGCGCCGCCGTCGAACGGCGCGACCTCGGCTACCCGGACTGGCCCGACGGCAGCCCGCTGCGCACCTCCTTCGCCCGCCGGATGGCCGACCGCTACGGCTGGACGGCGCACGCGGACCGGGTACGCGAGCAGACCGACCTGATCCAGTGCCTCCAGCTCGTCCTCCACCTGGCGACGGGCCCGGGTGACGCGGTCGCGATCCAGACCCCCAACTACCCGCCGTTCCTTGCCACGTTGACGACCATGGGACGCGTCGCCGTGCCCGTCCCGATGGAGGACACGGACGAGGGATGGCGCATGGACTTCGCCGCTCTGGACGCCGCCGTCAAACGGTCGGGCTGCAGGGTCCTGGTGCTGGTGAACCCGCACAATCCGACGGGCCGGGCCCTGACCCGCGCCGAGTTGGAGGAGACCGCCGCCATCGCCCGGCGGCACGACCTGCTGGTCGTCAGCGACGAGATCCACGCCGAACTGGTCCACGCCCCGCACCGGCACATCCCGTTCGCGAGCCTCTCCCCCGACGCGGCCCGCAGGACCGTGACACTGACGTCCGCGACCAAGTCGTTCAACCTCGCCGCCATCCGCTGCGCCGTCACGCACTACGGCCCGGACCGGCTCCTCGCGCTGCGCGACGCCCAACCCCCGGACCTGTACGGCACGGTGTCCCCGCTCGGCGTGGTCGCGACGGAGGCCGCGTGGCGGGACGGCGACGCGTGGCAGCGTGACCTGCTGACCGTCCTGGACCGCAACCGCCGCCGGGTGCAGCAGGTGCTGCGCACCCGACTGCCGCACCTGCGCCACCACTTGCCGGAGGCGACCTACCTGGCCTGGATCGACGCCCGCCCGCTGGAGCTCGAACAGCCGCCCGTGGAACGGGTCCTGGAGGCCGGTGGCGTCCTCCTGGACGGCGGCAGCCCCTTCGGGCCCGGCGCCGACGGCTTTCTACGGCTCAACTTCGCCACGTCCCACGGCGTGTTGGAGGACATTCTGACCGGCCTCACCCGGGCCCTCGCGCCCGACAACGCGCAGGAGGAGAACGACCTCACGCCGGGTCACACCCCGGACCGCTCCTTCTTCCGCTGCCGGTAGCTGGCCGCCTTGTGCCTGTTGCCGCACTCCGCCATCCCGCACCAGCGCCGGGCGCCGGAGCGGGACAGGTCCACGAACAGGCGCGTGCACTCGTCGTTGGCGCACTCCTTCATCCGCGAGAACTGGGGCGAGCCCACCAGGTCCACGGCGTCCCGGCCGACCGCGCCGAGCACCTCGTCCACCCCACCGGTGCGCAACACCCGTCCCGCCGCGTCGAGTTGATGCCTGGGCAGCGGAAGCCGAGCCGCTTCGTTCACCTCCGCGAGAGCTTCCTCGACGGCGCTGTCCGGGCTGTCACCGAGGGGCCAGTTGCGGACCAGCGTGTAGGCGGCCTCGCGCAGCCGACGGACCCGCTCCAGCGCCCGGGCGTCCACAGCACCGGGATCGTCCACGAGGCAGGCCGCGCCGATCCAGCGCCGCAAGTCGTCCGGAGAGCCCAGCAGTTCGGTACGGAGACTGCGGCGCCACAGCCTGGTGCCCGCCAGGTCGAGACACAGTCGGCCGCTCACAAACACGAACTCATCCACGTGTCCATATTGGCAGGTGACATCACCACTGTCCAGGGCAGGAAAACAGGACATCCCTCCTGCTCACAGCCCCGTACGCCTTGATTTCATCACCCCATTGACAGGTGCTCCACGGGAGAGGCTCCGCTCCGGACTCTCCCAGGCCTGCGGAACCACGCAATCACGAACGCGACGGCTTCCCTTTCGGTCTCCGGGCCACGAATCTGCGGACACTTCCGATATCGGCATCGGGAATGCCGCGAATCCCTTGCACCGAACATGCGGAGATGTGCGCGCGGGATATGCCGAACCCCTCGGCTGCGATATATTCACGCCTCAACTGCCGTTGCTCGTAGGCGTTTTACCCTGCCCCCCGCCCTCCGCGAATTCCTTTCGCCGTGGGCGGGGGCCGCCCGTTTCCCCTCCGTGACACGCCTCACCGAAAGCCCTCCGCTCCGTGGCCATGACCCTGCACGAGGACCGGCCGCCCGCCGGTCGCCATGCAGCCGTTCCGTCCGGCAGTCTCTTTCGACGGATCTACGCACCCCGCACCAGTGACGCCCTGGCGTTCTCGATGTCGACGTACGCCATGCCGCTCCTCGTCCTGGCGATCACCCGGTCCCCGTCGCTGACGGGCCTGGCGTTCGCGCTGGAGTGGACGCCCCGGATCGCCGCGTTCGTGCTGGCCGGCAATGTGGTGGACCGGCGCGGCGCGGCCATCGTGTGCTTCCTGGCCTCGCTGCTGCGGGCGCTGGTGCTGGCCGGGGCGGCGGTCACGCTGGCCGTGCTGCCGCGCGGCACGGCCGAGACGGTGACCGTGCTGGTGCTGGCCGCGGTGACCGGCACGCTCACCCAGTTCAGCTTCGTCGCCAACGAGGCGGTGGGCGCGATCGTGACCCGGCGGGCCCAACACCGGCCGCACGGAGTGCAGTCGGTCCTCATCGGCATCGACCAGACCGCCATGCTGGTCGGTCCCCTGCTCGCGGGCTTCCTGCTGCTGGTGGGGCCGGGCTGGATGCTCGGGTGTCTGACCGCGCTGTCCCTGCTGGCCGCCGTGCTCGGTCTGCAGACTCCGCCGACCCCGCTGCGCTCGGCGCGGCCCGACGGCGAGCGGACGCCCAGCGGGCTGCGGACCGGGCTGCGCATGCTGCGCAGGCTGCCCGCGCTGCGCTGGCTGGTGGCGGGTCTGGCCTGCTCCAATCTCGCGCTCGGTCTGCTCCAGTCGGCCAGCCCCGTGATCGTGGTGGAGAACTTCGGCCGCTCCTCCGCCGACGTCGGCACCCTGTGGTCCGCCGCCGCGGCGGCGACCCTGCTGGCGGTCACCTGCTGCCGGCTCGCGCTGAGCCGCCTCGACCTGTGGGGCGTGGGGGTGGTGTGCGCGACCTTCGCGTCAGCGGCCTGCCTCGCTCTCCCGCAGGCCCCGTCCTACGCCGCCTACATGGTCCTCGTCGCGCTGTTCATGGCGGGCGACGGCGGCCTCACCGTCGTACTGCGCACCCTGCGCTCCCTGGTCATCCCGGCCACGGCCTTCGGCACCACGCTCTCCCTGACCATGCTGCTCCTGCTGCTGCCGTTCCCGGTGGCCGGCATCCTCGTCGCCCTCACCCCGCCCGCCCACCTCGGCACCGCCGTCCTGTGCTGCGCCGCCGTCCAGGCGGTCGCCCTGGCCATCACCTTCGTCCGACTGCGCAACGAACCCACGCTGCGCGCGACCGCCGACCGGCCGCCGAGGGCCGCACTCCCCAACGAGCCCTCGGCGACGCCGCGTTGACGGGCCGCGCCCGGCGCCAATTCGGTTGAACGTGCGCCGGGCGGGTGTGCAGACTTGCGCGGTGCCGACCGACCTGAACCCGAGGACCCTGAGCTGGGACGAGGTGGACCCGGCCCGTCATCCCTTCGACAGCGGGTCCGCGGGGCGGGTGGTCCGCTCCCTCGGACCGGCCCGCCGGGTACCGGTCCGCCCGAACCTCTCCTACGGCGATCCCGATCGGCGCAACTGGAACTGGAACGTGGCGAGACCCTGGGCCGACGCCATGTCGCACGCCCTCGCCGAGCACTACGGCGGCTGGGCCGTGGGCTGGCGGTGGGCGCACGACGAGGGCGACTTCGACGGTGGGCCGGTCGGGAGCTGGTGCTGTCCGTCGCACTCGGTGGACACCCCGGAGGCGACCCTGGACCGGGTGGTCGCCGGGCTGTGCGAGTGGCGGAACTGGCTGGAGCAGCTGGCGCGTTGGTTCGAGGCGTATCCGCTGGACCTGACCGCCCTGGCGGACCAGCGGATCCTGTGGGAGAACACCACCCGGAACCTGATCCTGCACGTGACCGACCGCACGGGCTGCGGCAGTGGCTGGTACGGGCACTGCGATCAGGTCCTCACCTGGTTCCTCGCCCGCCGGCACGTCGACCCCGAAGTGGCGCAGCGGCTGGTCACGCAGGCCGTCGGCGGACGGTTCCGGAGCTGGACCGGACCCGACCGGGTGCTGCTCGACGACATCGCGGAACGGATCGCGGAGTCCCTGCGGCCCGAGGACGTCGTAGGGCCGCCCGCCTCCGGACCCCTGCCCGACCATCTGCGGAGCTGGCTCGCGGTGCGTGCGGGCACGGCGTGGGAGGACGTGCCGGACGGCGGTGGGGACGAGCCGGTGGTCCCGTCGCGGGACGGCGCCGCGGAGAGCATACGTACCTTCGACAGCGCCGTGGACGCCGCGCGGGGGAAGGGTCTGCTCGCCGCCCTGGAACTGGTGCGGGCCGACGCGGCGCGCGGCGCCGCGCTCGACTTCGAGCTGCTGCGCGGCTGGCAGCAGCACGTCCTCGGCACACCGCGACCCCCGTCGTTCCGCACCCTGCCCGCCTTCGCCAAGAGCGGCAGGGAGCGCTACGGCATCGACCCCGGCACCCGTCAACTCCTCGACGCCTGCCTGGCCGAGAGCGCGCGGGACGGCGGACGCCTCCTTCCACTGACGGCCCGTGCCGCCCGCGTCTGTCTCGACGTGTGCTTCTTCCATCCCTTCGACGACGGCAACGCCCGCGCCGCCTTCCTCGCCCTTGTCTTCGTCCTCGCCCGCGAGGGCGTCGCACTGGACGGGGTCTCCCTGATCCGCCGCTTCAGCGTGCCGGCCGACGATCCGAAGAGCGGGCTGATCATGGCCCGGTCCGTCGACTGTCACCTCAGGGAGACCCGGCAGCGCGCCCGCGAACAATCGCACTGACCCAATCGCCGACGACTTCTCTATGTCCGTCGGTGAATTGCACCGGGTTTTCGAAGAGGGAGAGCGAGGTGTCGCTCACGAAATCCTCAGTCCCGGATTCGGCACTGTGGAAGTGAGTGAACTCTTCTCGGTAACGCCTCGTGACGTTTTGTGATCTTCGTTCAGGCGGTGCGGCCGTGCTCGAACTGGAGCAGGACGAGGGCGGCTCGGGCGATGCGGGTGATGGCCGCGGGGTCGAGGCTGACCCTGCGCAGGGCCTTGAAAGTGACCTTCAGCAGGGCGTTGGCACGTTCGGCGACAGCGTGGACGCCTCGGATCACGGCGTTGAACGCCTGGTCGGGCTCGGCGAGTTCACCGCCCTTGGGCTTCTTGACCGGGTGGCGGAAGCCGGGCCCGGCGTTCTCGTAGCCGAGGTCGGTCAGGGTAGGGACGCCCAGGGTGGCGGCGAGCCGGTTCAGGGCGTCGCCCAGTCCGTGGGCCCGTGCGCAGGTGGTGTCGTGCTCGCGGCCCGGGCGGACCGGGGAGACCCAGGGGGGCCAGCCGTCCGGGGCGGCGATGACCTGCACGTTTCCTCCGTGGTGCTTGTGCTTGCCCGACCACCACAGGTCCGCTCCGTTGGGGCCGGCGGCGGCCACGCGGTCGGTGATGATGACCGTGCCGTCCAGGTTGAGGTGGGTGTACCCGGCCGCCGCCGCCCTCTCCAGCGCGATGGGCAGATCGGGCGCGTGGTCGGCGAGCACCGTCAGCCCTTCGTGCAGGTAACGGTAGGCGGTCGGTACCGAGATGCCGTTATCCCTGGCGAGTTGGACCAGCCGGGTACCGTCGACGAACCAGCGCAGCACGAGCACCGCCTGTTTGAAGACGCCCAGTGCGCGAGTGCCCTTGCGGGTCCCGAGTTGCTCGCGGTGCCCGCGCAGCAGCTTCGCGAGATGCTCGGCGGTCGCCCTGCGGACATCGAGCACGGCGGTGTAGGTGACACTGGACGCCACGTAGAGCCTCTGGTTGTACGGAACGTGATCTTCGCAGACCCGTTCCTACCAGGGGCTTCACTCATGTCTGACACCGAGTCACCATCCCGCCGTCCGGCATCATCACACACCGCAACCGTCACGTTGCCGAGAAGACTTCAATGAGCGCCTTGTCGCTTAGCGAGGCCATGTCTGGAGGATGCCTCGGGCTGATGCTCCGCTGACTTCGGGCGGAGATTGCAACCTTGCAAAACGGAGTTGCCCGGTAGCGAGGAGTGCTAGCTTCCTCATCACGTCCGCGCTCGGGGGAGAGCAAGCATGGTCAGAACTGAAACCTATGTATCTGCAAAGCAGTCCGAAATCGCGGTTATTCTCACTACCGTGGTGTCCGCAGGGCTGGTTATCTTTTTCGGCTGGATCGCTGACGCTTCGTACTGGTTCACCGTTCCCGTTGGCGTTCTGTTCGGTCTGCTCGCATTCGCGTGCTCGGCAATCTTGCTCGGTACCGCGTCAACGCAATTCGACCCCCGCCGTGAAGACCAGCTGCTCAATGAACTCCGAGGCGGTGATCGTCAGCTAGGGATGTTGTCCGAGCTGAATCGTCAAGAAGTTCTCCGATATCACGACATCGTCACCAAGCAAGCTGACCACTCATTCCGGTCGGGCCAGTTGGCTGCGACGGCGGGTCTAGTGGCAGTAGGTGTATGCCTGTGGGTCGGCCTCCAATATGACGGCCCTAATGCGAAAGCGTTTAGCGGTGTTATTGCTGCCATCTCCACCGCCGTAGCTGCTTACATCAATCGCACCTACATGCGCATGTATGAGAAGTCCATCGATCAACTGAGTCGGTATTTCGATCAGCCTGTCGTTACCGGGTATTACCTGACGGCGGAACGGATGGCGAAAACAGATCTACAAGAGGGTCTTCGTCAGCGAATCATTGAGTCTGTTCTTGAGACCGCAATGCACATCACCAAAAGGGAGTCCGATGCTCCGCCTGCTAAAAGAGAGGGCTCTCAGGAACAAGGTGAGGTGGAGGGAGCCTCCAGCAAAGCGGACGCAGGAGAGTGGGGTAGCGCACCAGCGTGAGACTGGCATGCGAGCGGTCCGCGCGCTGCCTGAGTGAACCGGGTTGCGTGGCGGCCAGCGCGTGCTTCGTCTATTTCTACGGGCTCGCCGCCAGCAGATGGGAGGAACGGCCAATTCCGCGACCGGGAACCGGACAAACAGCGGAAAGTTCAGGCCACGGATCTTGTGTGGCGCCTGTGGCTCCATGAGGGTGATGGTTCGACACGTGTTCGATTCTTCTTAGAGGGAGAAATGAAGGCGCGTTTTATCGTCCCGCTTCTCGCGGCGGGGGCCCTGCTGGTGCCGGCTGCCACGGCGTCGGCTGCTCCGAGCGGCAGCACGGGAAGGGCCGTCGCGAAGCCTGCTGCCTTTCCCGTGTGGTGCACGTTCCAGGGTGAGAAACCGTTCCAGGTCACCCAAGGCGGCCCACTTTACGCCCAGGGCCATTACACGGGTTGCTCAACTCCGGCACCCGACCAGTGCCGGGCCCAGGTCGATCTTCAGGAGTACGTGCGCGACGGGTACTGGCGCGCGGTGAAGCACAAGGACAGCGGATGGACCAAGTGCAGCGGGCGCTACACCACTCCAGGGCTCACGTGCGTGCATGATGGAGAGAAGGAGACGTACAACACTCAGGTGACCTTGCAGGTCGAATACGAGGGACGCTTCAGCGAACCGGGAATCGCAGACACGAGCAACACCGTGATTGACTGCTGAATTCCGTTCACGCGTAACGGCCTGCCGGATTGATTCGGTAGGCCTTTTTCGGCTTCGGTCGCACAGATGAAAGTGAGGCAGCAGCATGCACGTTCATTTTGAAGCAGTAGACCCAGAGAAAATGATCAAGTTCTGGGGCAGCATCCCGGGTTGGGGTGGGTACAGCGTCGGCGAAGCGGAATCTCCGGCTGTACTACCGGTCGTCACGGTCCTCGTCGGAACGATCGCCGAACAGGTTCAGACGCTGATCGCCAAGGGTGCGTCTCTCGTGGAACCTCACGATTGCATGCACGCCCTGATGACGGATCCGGAAGGCAACAGGTTTATGGTGGTGCTCGACCCCGATCACGAAACATGACGTTCTCCAGCGTGGATGTGGCCCGGCGTACGGCACTTGGAGCCTCTGGTTATACGGAACGTGATCTTGGCAGATGTGTTCCTGTCAAGGGCTTCATGCGTATCTGACGCCAGGTCACCGTCCCGGGCACGCCGGGTGATCACCCACCGCAACCATCACGTTGCTGAGAAGACCTCAGTGACATCGGCACCCGCACGACACCCTCGTGGTCGCGTGCCCGGGCCGGCTCTTCGATCGGGTCGGACCCCGTCCCACCGCGTCGCCGTCCCGTTGACGCAGTACCGATACCGTCGGAGGACCGGCGCCGTCGCTTCGGCCCGAGGTGGCACGATTTCGTCCGGGCCAAACGAGGCCCCCCGGCGTCGCGGCACCGCCGGCACCCGTGGCGACGCCGGTCGTCGGCGAGATCCTGGCCGGCATCCTGCCCTGCCCGCCTCTCTTCGGTGCATCGCTCTTCCGCCGACCGCAAGGAGCCTCAAGCTGTGGACGTCGAGATACCCGTACTCGTGCGGGACGCCGCCGCCCGGTTCGGAGCCGGTGCTCCCTATGCGCTGAAGGTCGTGGCGGGGCAGCTCGCCGACGACCCGGAGATGGGGGTGCCCTCGCGGCTGCCCGGGATCCGTACGGTGCTGGTCGACGGCGAGCTGTTCGAGGACTGTCCCGCGCTGGCCGTCGGCTACCTCCATGAGCTTGACCGGATCGAGATCCGGTACGTCGCCCTGGCCCCGTCCGCCGAACCCGACGACGTGCAAGAGGCGGAGCAGGAACGGGAGTTGCCCGCCGATCCCGATGTCACCGCGGTCACCGCGCGGGAGGTCGCGGATGCCTGGCACCGGATCACGCGCCGGCTCCGGGACCACGCGCCCGACTCCTACGCGGCGCTCCGCACCGGTGCCGACCTGGCCGCCGTCGCCGCGCTGGAGAGCGGGCTCGGGGTGCGGATACCGGTCGAGCTGACCGTCCTGTGGCTGTTGACCGCGGGCGACGACGGGGCCGACGGGTGGGGCTGTCTGCCGGGCAACCGGGCGCTGCTGCCCCTGGACGCGGTGGCCGCCGTATACCGGCTGAAGACGGAGGCCCAGGCCCGCCTGGACAGCGCGAACGCCGGTCGTCCCGAGGAGGAGCGGATCACCGTGTGGCGGCCGGGGTGGATTCCGGTCGCCGCGGACAGCCCCGCCGACCGTGTCTCCGGTCTCTACCTGGACACGGAGACCGGCTTCCTCGGACGGTGGTCGCGCTACGACGACCACCCGGACGACGAGCGCGACACGCTGGTGACCTACCTGGAGGAGACCGCCGACGCGCTCGAAGCCCCGGCCCTGGCGCCCCGGGACGAGCCCGGTCTGATCGGCGGGACGCTGATGTGGCGCAGCAGCGTCGTGCCGGCGCGGGAGGACCGTTGGCGGCCCCTGGCCGCCCTCGGGTCAGAGTGACGTCATGACGTGCTTGATCCGGGTGTAGTCCTCGAAGCCGTAGGCCGAAAGGTCCTTGCCGTAGCCGGACTTCTTGAAGCCGCCGTGCGGCATCTCGGCGACGAGTGCCATGTGGGTGTTGATCCACACGCAGCCGAAGTCGAGGTTCTTCGACATCCGCATCGCCCGCGCGTGGTCCCTGGTCCACACCGAGGAGGCCAGCGCGTAGTCGACGCCGTTGGCGTAGCGCACCGCCTCGGCCTCGTCGGTGAAGGACTGGACGGTCATGACCGGCCCGAAGACCTCGTTCTGGACGATCTCGTCGTCCTGGCGGAGGCCGGAGACCACGGTCGGGGCGTAGAAGTAGCCCTGGTCGCCGACCCGGTGGCCTCCCGCCTCGATCCTGGCGTGCTCGGGGAGGCGCTCGACGAAGCCGCTGACCTGGGCGAGCTGGCCCGCGTTGTTGAGGGGGCCGTAGAGCACGTCCTCGTCGTCCGGCAGGCCCGTCTTCGTCTCGGCCGCCGCCTTGGCGAGCGCGGCCACGAACTCGTCGTGGACCGACTCGTGGACCAGGACACGGGTCGCGGCCGTGCAGTCCTGGCCGGCGTTGAAGAAGCCGCCGACGACCAGGTCCTCGACCGCCTTGTCCAGGTCGGCGTCCTCGAAGACCACCGCCGGGGCCTTGCCGCCGAGCTCCAGGTGGACCCGCTTGACGTCCTTCGCCGCGCTCTGGGCGACCTGGATTCCGGCGCGCACCGAACCGGTGATGGAGGCCATCGCGGGGGTGGGGTGCTCCACCATCAGCCGGCCGGTGTCGCGGTCGCCGCAGACCACGTTGAAGATCCCCTGGGGCAGGGCCAGTCGGGCCAGGACTCCGCCGATGATCTCGGCGAGCAGAACGGTGGAGGCGGGGGTGGTGTCCGAGGGCTTGAGGACCACCGCGTTGCCCGCCGCGAGCGCCGGGGCGAACTTCCATACGGCCATCAGCAGCGGGTAGTTCCAGGGCGCGACCTGTGCGCACACACCGACGGGCTCGCGCCGGATGATGGAGGTCATGCCCTCCATGTACTCGCCGGCACTCCGCCCCTCCAGCATCCGCGCCGTGCCCGCGAAGAAGCGGATCTGGTCAATGGCGGGGGCGAGTTCCTCGCTGCGGGTGAGGTGCAGCGGCTTGCCGGTGTCCCGGCTCTCGACGGCGACCAGTTCGTCGGCCCGGGCCTCCATCGCGTCGGCGATCTTCAGCAGCGCGCGCTGTCGTACGGACGGTGTGGTGTCGCGCCAGACGGGGAATGCCGCAGCGGCGGCGGCCATCGCCGCGTCGACGTCCGCCGCGCCGGAGAGCGGGGAGGTCGCGTAGACGTCACCGGTGGTGGGGTCCACGACCTCGAGGGTGCGGCCGTCCGAAGCGTCCGCGAACGCACCGTCGATGTAGTTGCGGAATGTGGTGTTCATGGACGTCACTCCTGGTCAGGCGGCGCTGCGGGCGGACAGATGCTCGTGTGCGGCGACCCAGCCGCCGTCGTCCGCGCGGGCGAAGACGATGGTCTCCCGCTCCTGGACGGTCTCCTCGCCGGAGTGGGTGGCGATACGGGTCTCCACGTCGTGGCTGAAGACGGCGGTGTCGCCGAAGGGCTGGATCAGCTGCGCGGACGAGGTGCAGCCGAGGACGCGGAAGCCGTCCTCGTCCACCCACCGCTGCCACAGCGCGCGGTACTCGGCGGTGGAGCCGAGCCGTTGCGGGGTGGTGTGGAAGACGAAGCTCGCGTCCGGGGCGAAGGCGCCGAAGTAGTCGTCGAGGCGGCCCTCGGCGAAGGCGGCGACGAGCGCGTCGGCGGCGGCCCGGACTTCCTGAACGGTGGTGGTGCTCATGCACGGCTCCTTGCGTGGGATCAGGGGGTTCAGTGGGCCGCGGCGGGCTCGGTGACGGGCTCCTCGGTGCCGCCGCCCGTGATGGGCGGCACCAGTGCGTCGGAGGCCCGGACGAAGCGGGGTCCTGCCGGTCCGTACACCTCGCGCGGCTCGGGAAACACGGTGAGCAGCGCCAGGTAGAGCACGACGGCGAGGGCGAGGCCGACCGGCAGTGAGATGTCGGTGCCGCCCGCGAGGTCGCCGAGCGGGCCGACGAACTGGCCGGGGAGGTTGGTGAACAGGAGGGCCACGACGGCGGAGACCAGCCAGGTGGACATGCCGCGCCAGTTCCAGCCGTGCGTGAACCAGTAACGGCCGCCGCGCTGACGGCGGTTGAAGACCTGCAGGGCGTCCGGGTCGTACCAGCCGCGCCGGGTGACGTAGCCGAGGGTCATGACGATCATCCAGGGCGCGGTGCAGGTGATGATCAGCGTGGCGAAGGTGGAGATGGACTGCGTGAGGTTCAGCGCGAAGCGGCCGACGAAGATGAACGCGATCGACAGGGCGCCGATGAAGAAGGTGGCCTGGACACGGCTGAAGCGCGTGAAGACGCTGGAGAAGTCGAGGCCCGTGCCGTAGAGGGACGTCGTGCCGGTGGAGAGGCCGCCGATCAGGGCGATCAGGCACAGCGGCAGGAAGTACCAGCCGGGCGAGACGGCCAGCAGTCCGCCGACGTAGTTGGGGGCGGCCGGGTCGACGTACTTGGCGGCCTTCGAGGCGATGATCGACGCGGTGGCCAGGCCGAAGAGGAACGGCAGCAGGGTGGCGAGCTGGGCGAGGAACGCGGCGCCCATCACCCGGCGGCGCGGGGCCCCGGCCGGAATGTAGCGGGACCAGTCGCCGAGGAAGGCGCCGAAGGAGACCGGGTTGGAGAGCACGATCAGCGCGGCGCCGATGAACGACGGCCAGAACAGCGGGTCGGCGGTGGAGGCGAAGGTGCCCGGGTAGCCGGGGTCGAAGTCGCCGGCGAAGGCGAAGGCGCCGAGCACGAAGAGGGCCGACGCGGCCAGCACCGCGATCTTGTTGACCAGCAGCATGAACTTGAAGCCGTAGACGCAGACGACCAGGACGAGCCCGGCGAAGACGGCGTACGCGATGCCGTAGGTGACGTCCGACTCGGGGACGTCGACGAGGCGGTGCGCGCCGCCGACGAGCGCGTCGCCCGAGGACCACACGGAGATGGAGAAGAACGCGACGGCGGTGAGCAGGGAGAGGAACGAGCCGACGACCCGGCCGTGCACGCCCAGGTGGGCGGAGGAGGAGACGGCGTTGTTCGTACCGTTGGTGGGGCCGAACAGGGCCATCGGCGCCAGCAGCAGCGCGCCCGCGACCAGGCCGAGGACGGTCGCGGCGAGGCCCTGCCAGAAGGAGAGGCCGAAGAGGATCGGGAAGGCGCCCAGCACACAGGTGGCGAAGGTGTTGGCGCCGCCGAAGGCGAGCCGGAACAGGTCGACCGGGCGGGCCGTGCGGTCCTCGTCCGGGATCCGTTCGACGCCGTAGGTCTCGATTTCGGTGATCGAGGTCGTCACTGGCGCTCCACCTTCCGTTCATGCGGGGGGCCGGTTCCACAGTCTGTGGCCCGCGCACGACTGGCGACAATTGTGTCGATCACGGAGCGGTACGCTCCCTTTTGTGGCTGGAAACAAAGTGACCGTCGAGGATCTGCTCGCCTTCCCCGCGCTGCAGCTCTCCGTGAAGGCCGGCCGCGGCGGGCTCGGCAGGTCCGTGTCCTGGGCCCACGCCAGCGAGCTCACCGATCCGACGCCCTGGCTGCTGGGCGCCGAGGTGATCATGACGGCGGGGCTCGCGGTGCCGCGTACGGCGGCCGGACAGCGCGCCTATCTGGAGCGGCTGGACGACGCCGGGGTGTCCGCGCTGGCGCTCTCCGCGCAGCTGCACATGCCGCCGCTGCACGAGGCGTTCTTCCGGGCGGCGGAGGAGCGGGGCTTCCCGGTGCTGGAAGTGCCGCTCGCCGTCCCGTTCATCGCGGTCTCCCAGGAGGTCGCGGCCTCCGTCCAGGAGGACGCCCGGCACCGGCTGGGTGCCCAGCTCCAGGTCTTCGGCGCGCTGCGCTGGCTGGTCGCCGAGGACCTGGACACACCGACGCTGCTGCGCCGCCTCGAAGACCTGTCGGGCTACGACGTCTATCTGTGCACGCCGCAGGGCCGCCCGCTGCTGCCCGGAGTCCCCGTGCCGGACCCCACCGTCCTGCCGGCCTCCGTCGACGCCCCGCCGACCGTCCCCGGCGGATTCGTCCTGCCGGTGCCCGCGCCCGGCGGCCCGGCGGGCTTCCTCGTCGCCTACGAGCGGCAGGGCGCCCAGCCCGCGGGGCTCGCCGTCGCCCAGCACATCGCCACCGTGGCGGCGCTGCGGCTGGCGATGGTGCGCAACGAGCGCGAGACGCTGCGCCGCGAGGGCGCGGAGACCCTGGCCGAACTGCTGCAGGAGGTGCTCGACCCGGAGGCGGCGCGCCGCCGGCTCGCCCGGCACGCGATCGACGGCGACACCGTGCTCCTCGTGGTGCGCCACACCACCGACGAGGCGCTGCTGCGCTGTCTGGAGGACCACCCCCATCTGCTGCTCACCCGGGGCGAGGACCGCTATGTCCTGGGCGCGCCGGAGCTGACGGTGGCGATCGGTGAACTGCCGGGCGTGGCGGCCGGGATGAGCCGCCCCTTCCTGCCGGGCGCCGCGCTGCGGGTCGCCCAGCGCGAGGCGCTGTGGGCGGTCTCGAAGGCGGTGGAGTCGGGCCGGCCCGTCGTCCGCTACGGCGACGACGCGACCGGCCGCTGGCTGCCCGACGACCCGGCCGTCCTGACGGCACTGGTCGAGCACGTGCTCGGCGAGGTCCTGCGCTACGACGAGGCCCACGACTCGCAGCTGCTGGTCTCCGCCCGTACCTGGATGGAGCGGGACCGCCGCACCGACACGGCCGCGGCGGCCCTGCACATCCATCCGAACACCCTCGCCTACCGGCTGCGCCGCTTCGGCACCCTCACCCACCGCGACCTGACGTCGACGGGGGCGCTGGCCGAGGTCTGGCTGGCGATCCAGGCGGCGGGGGCGCTGGGCCTCACCGACTGAGCGCTGCCCGCGCTCAGGCCCAGGCCGTCACCGGCACGAACGAGCTGTCCGTACGGAAGAGGTCCGTGCCGTCCGTCGGGTCCACCCGGAGTTGGTAGTTGTAGTGGCGCAGGTAGTAGCCGGGGTAGTTGTACGACTCGAAGCGGAGCGAGCCGGTGGTGGCGCCGGTCCGGGCGTAGAACGTGGCGTCCTTCGCGAAGGTCGTCGTGCCGTCGCCGGCGTCGAAGCGGCCCCGGAAGTCGTAGTGGCGCAGGTAGTTGCCCGCGCTGTCCCGGAAGGAGAAGCCGGTCGCGTCGGCGAGGCCCGCGACGACGGTGAACGTGGACGCCTGTTTCAGCGCGGTGGTGCTGGCGCTGGTCACCACCGGCAGGTTGAGCAGCGCGGACTGCTCCTGCCAGTAGCGGGTCGTGTAGTTGGCGGACTGGAAGGAGCGGGTGACCCCGGTCGCGAGGCTCGGCCCGCCGGACACCGTCTCCTTGATGACCGTGAAGTGCCGTGCCGTGCCGGAGAGGGTGGTGAGCGCGGTCGGCGCGGACCAGGTGGCGAAGGTGTCGTAGCTGTCGCTGTAGTAGTAGTTGCCGTCGCCGTAGCCGTCGAAGAAGATCCGCCAGCCGCCGTTGTCGAGCTGCACGACCGAGGGGCCCTCGCGGTAGCTGCCCCAGCCGGCCCAGTCGCCGGTCTTGGAGATCGTGTAGGGGCCGGTGAGGCTGGTGGCGGTGCCGTACTCGATGTACTTGGCCGTCTCGTTCTTGGTGAAGGCGTGGTAGGTCGAGCCGATGCGCACGATGTACGTGTCGATGTGGTTGGAGCCGATGCCGGACAGGGCGACCGGTGAACTCCAGGCCGTCAGCGCGGAGTTGGTGGCCTTCAGCCGGTACGGGGTGAAGATCCACTCGTCGTCGGTGGTCGAGCAGGACACGATGACGTTGACACTGCCGTCGGCGTCGACGAACCACTCGGGGGCCCAGGCGCGGGACAGGTTGGTGATCGGGACCGTGTAGTCGTACAGGAAGGTCCAGTTGACGCGGTCGGCGCTGCGGGCGAAGCCGATGGTGGTGCTGACGTCCTCCCAGGTGTGGGTGGTGTACGTCAGGTAGTAGTAGCCGTCGGTGTGCTTGAACACGCTCGCGTCGCGGATGCGGTTGCTGGGCGGGGTGTAGGCGGAGGCCTGGACGAGGCGGAAGTCGGTGGCGTCGTCGGACTGGTAGACGTTGACGGTGCCGTCGTCGCTGTTGAGGAACGGGACGATCGTGTAGCGGGTGGCGTACCCGCTCGACGGGGCGGCGGCCAGGGCCGTACCGAGCAGTCCGGGGGCCTCGCCCAGGACGAGTGCCGAGGCGGGCAGGGCAGCCAGCGCGCGCAGCAGGGCGCGGCGGGACGGTGTGGGGGGACGTGTGGTCACGGGCGGCTCTCCCGGAGACTCGGACGTTCGCCATGTCGAACGCGGTTCGTGAATTCGGTCAGAAGGTAGGGGTGGGTCAGGAACACGTCAATGGTTTGCGCAGTGCTGGAAGATCTCTGTGGGAAGCCTGTGGCGGACCTGGTGGCGGACCGTCAACCGTCCTCGCCGCGCGGGAAGTTGCCGCATCCGCACCACACCGGGCGCCCGGCCGTTACCGTTCGGTGGACCATGCGCTCCCGGAGGTGCCGCCATGACGCCCGACCGTTCCCCAGGCCTGGCCGAGTCCGCCCGCGCGCTGGCCGCCGGCGAGGTGACGTCACGCACCCTGACCGAGCGGGCGCTTGCCCGGATCGAGGCAACTCAGGCCTCCCTGAACGCCTTTCGGGTCGTACGGCGGGAGGCCGCGCTCGCCGAGGCCGACGCGGCGGACCGCGAACTGGCCGCCGGAACGCGCACGTTGCTGCTCGGGGTGCCGGTCGCCGTCAAGGACGACACGGACGTGGCGGGCGAGCCGACCGCGTTCGGCTGCCGGGGCGAGTTCCCGCCGGCGGCCGAGGACGGGGAGGCGGTACGACGGCTGCGGGCGGCCGGTGCCGTGATCGTCGGGAAGACCAACACCTGCGAGCTCGGGCAGTGGCCGTTCACCGAGGGACCCGCGTTCGGCGCGACCCGCAATCCGTGGAACTCCCGTCATACGCCCGGGGGTTCGTCCGGCGGATCGGCGGCGGCCGTCGCGGCGGGCCTGGTCCCGGCGGCGCTCGGCTCGGACGGCGCCGGTTCGGTGCGCATCCCCGCCTCCTGGACCCACCTCGTCGGCGTCAAACCACAGCGCGGACGGATCTCGACCTGGCCGCGCGGCGAGTCCTTCCAGGGCATCACCGTCAACGGCACCCTCGCCCGTACGGTCGAGGACGCGGCCCTGCTGCTGGACGCGGCGAGCGGCAATCACGCCCAGGACCCGCACCGGCCGCCCGCGCTGCGGATGTCCGAGGCCGTGGGGCGCGACCCCGGCCGACTGCGCATCGCCCTCTCCCTGAAGCCGCCGTTCACCGCGCTGCCCGCCCGGCTGCGCCCGGACGTACGGACTCGGATCCTCGAACTCGCCGAAACACTGGCCCAGTTGGGCCACACGGTCGTAGAGGATGATCCGCCCTACGGCCAGATCGGGCTGACCTTCCTCCCCCGGGCCACCGTCGGTCTCGCCGAGCGGGTCCGTGAGGCACCGCACCCCGGGCTCCTCGACCGGCGCACCCTGGACGCGGCCCGCCTCGGCCGGCTGCTAGGCGGGGCCCCGCTGCGGGCGGCCCGGCGCGCGGAGGCGACCCTGCACGACCGGTTCGGCGCGTTCTTCGGAAGGTACGACCTGGTGCTCGCACCGACAACTGCCGCTCCCCCGCCCCTTGTCGGCGCGATGCTCGACCTGGACGGCCTGGCCACCGACCGCGCGATGATCGCCGCCTGCCCCTACGCCTGGCCGTGGAACGTCCTCGGCTGGCCCGGCGTCAACGTCCCCGCCGGGTTCCTCGCGGGCGGGCTCCCGGTCGGCGCCCAGCTGTTGGGCCCGGCGAACAGCGAACCGCTGCTGTTGTCGCTCGCCGCCCAACTGGAGGCGGAGCTGCGCTGGCACGAGCGGTGGCCGGAGCCGATCGGCACGGATTCCCCGGCGGCACAGCCCAGTTCGGCCCGTACCCTGTGACCATGGAAGACGCTTCGATGGTCGGGCTGATGGGGCGGGTCACCGGAACGGTCGGACCCGGGCTCGTCGGTGAGGTGATCGTCCGGGTGCGCGGCGGCGCCGAGCACTTCCTCGCGTACGCCGCCACCGGCACCGGCCGGATCGAGCGGGGCACCGTGGTGATGGTCGTGGAATATCTCCCGCCGCGTACCGTCTACGTAACGGAGGCGTACGACAGTTGAGCGTGCTCCCCCGCAGGTGAGAGCCGTTTCAAGGGCGTTCGCGTCAAGATTGCAACAAGGATCCGTCAGCGTCTGTACCCCGGTGTCGCACAGGCGCACACTCCCTTCGTTCGGTGCCGAAAGGGCACCATCAAAAGGGGGCGTATGCCGATGGTCATCGGCGTCGTAGCGGGGGTGGCGGTAGTCGCCGTTCTCGTACTGATCGGTCTGTTCAAGTCGATGTGGCGGGTCGCCGAGCCCAACGAGGCACTCATCATCTCCGGCTCGAAACACCGTACCGAAGGCCTCGAAGAGGGCATGGGGTTCCGCATCGTCACGGGGCGCGGCACGCTGGTGCTGCCGGGTGTGCAGGCGGTGCGCAAGATCTCGCTGGACCTCAACGAGACCGAGTTGCACGTGGATTGTGTGACCACCCAGGGCATTCCGCTCAAGGTGCGGGGCGTGGTCATCTTCAAGGTGGGCGACGACTTCGTGTCGATCGCCAATGCGGGCCGTCGTTTCCTCGACCAGCAGAAGATGATGTCGGAGCGGGTGCACAACGTGTTCGCCGGTCATCTCCGGTCCATCGTGGGCGGGTTGACGGTCGAGGACATGATCCGCGACCGGGAGAAACTGACCGGCCAGACCCGTGCCGCCTGCGGTACGGAGATGGAGAAGCTGGGCCTGATCGTGGACTCGCTGCAGATCCACGAGATCGAGGACCCGACCGGGTACATCAAGAACCTCGCGATGCCGCACGCCGCCGCCGTACAGCGGGACGCGCGCATCGCGCAGGCCGAGGCCAACCGTCTTGCCACCGAGGCCGAACAGAAGGCCGCGGCACGGATGTCGGAGGCCACCCGGGACAGCGAGATCCTGCAGGCCGGCTACCAGGCCGAGCGCGACAAGGCGGCGGCGAAGGCCCGGCAGGCCGGACCGCTCGCGGACGCCGCCGCCCGGCAGGACGTCGTCGTGCAGGAGACCCGGATCGCCGAACTCGACGCCCTGCGGCGGGAACAGCAACTCCAGGCGGACGTCCGCAAGCCCGCGGACGCCCAGGCCTACGAGACCCGGGCCCGCGCCGAGGCCGAGCGTGACGCGCGGATCTCCGCGGCTCAAGCCAAGGCCAAGGAGACCGAGTTGGCGGCCCTGGCGGAGGCGAGCCGGATCAAGACGGCCGCGAACGCCGAGGCCGAGGCGACCCAGGCACGAGGTGCCGCAGCCGCGACGGCCACCAGGGCCACCGGTGAGGCCGAGGCCGCAGCCGCCCAGGCGAAGGGGCTCGCCGCCGCCGAGGCGACCCGGGCCCAGGGTCTCGCCGAGGCGGAGGCCATCAAGGCGAGGGCCGCGGCCCTCGCCGAGAACCAGGAGGCCGTGGTCGCACAGCAACTCGCCGAGAACTGGCCGGAGATCGTGAAGGCCGGCGCGTCCGCGTTCGGCAGCGTCGACAACATGGTGGTCCTCAACGGGGCCGACGGCATGGCGGAGATGCTCGCCAAGGCGCTCACGATGGGCGGTGCCGGACTCGGTCTGGCCCGCCAGCTGCTCTCCTCGATGAACGAGAACGGGCAGGCCCCGAACGGGACTTCGGCCCTCAACGGGAGTGTGCAACCGCCGTCGCAGAAGGTGCCGGTGGAGACGGACGAGAAGTGACGTCAACGGGAGGCTGACGTACGGGTCACGGGGGACACCCTCTAAGGTGCCCCCCGTGACCGCGTTTACCGATGAGAACGTCCCGGGCCGCTTCGGCCCCTCCGCCACCACCGAGGCCGACCCGCGCGAGGTCGGCAAGGTGCGTACCGAGCACTCCCCCGCGCACGACGGGGACCCCGACCCCGGTGAGATCGTCTGGACCTGGGTGCCGTTCGAGGAGAACGACGGCCGGGGCAAGGACCGCCCCGTCCTCGTCGTGGCCCGTGAGCCCGGCGGGACCCTGCTCGCCGTCCAGCTCTCCAGCAAGCGCCACGACGGCGACCGCGAGTGGGTGGCGATCGGCAGCGGCCCGTGGGACAAGTCCGGGCGCGACTCGTGGGTCGACGTGGACCGTGTCCTGCGCCTGCACGAGGACGGCATGCGCCGGGAGGCGTGCGCGATCGACCAGATGCGCTTCAACCTCGTCCGCCACCGGCTGCACGAGCGCTACGGCTGGACCTGAGCGGCCCCGGCTGGACCTGAACGGCTACTTCTGGAGCTGACGCTCCGGAAAGGCCCGTACGAAGGCGTCCCGGACCGTGGCACCCGGTGTGCGGTCCAGGACGCCGAACACCACATGCTCGAAGGCCGCGGCGAACCGTCCGCCCGGCCCGAGCAGCGCGTGGAAGGCGCCCGCGACCTGTGCCGGGTCGTTCTGGAACACCCCGCAGCCCCAGGCCCCCAGGACCAGCCGCCGGTAGCCGTGCGCCACGGCCGTCTCCAGCACCCGCTCGGCCCGAACGGCGACGGCGCCCGGCAGTTCGGCCGCGCGCTCCGGCGCCGTGCGCAGGACGACCCCGGCGTTCGGCGCGGCGGCGGTCAGGAAGCCGGCGGTGTACGGCTCGTCCAGGAGGCGGCCCCTGTCGTCGCGGAAGACGGGGACGGCCGGTGAGTGGATGACCCGGTCCGTGTAGAACGGGTCGCGGTGGGCGCGGTGGTGGTCGTAGAAACCTCGGGCCTCGAGCAGGCAGGTGTACAGCGCGGAAGCGCGGCACAGGGCCTCTTCCTGGGCCTGCGCGCCGTTGAGGAAGCCGCCGCCCGGATTGCGGGCCGAGGCGAAGTTCAGCACGGCGACCGGGCCGGTGAGCCGGCGGGCCGCCTCCAGGCTGCTCTCGCCCGTGACCTCGATGAACGTGTCCACCGGCGAGAACTCCGGTATGCGCACCGGCTCCGGTCCGTGCAGACCGGTGCCCGCCCGGGCCGCCTCGATCCCGTCCGCGATGGACACCTCGCGCCCGTCCGCCGTGCGGTACCCCCCGGCCGCCACGATCTGCTCGGTCTGCTGCGCGATGCCGCGCAGGCGCGCGCTCATGGCATAACCCCCGTGTACGCCATGAGAGCGCGCCCCGCGATCTCCCCCGTGTTCTCCCCCGTCGTGCTCATACCTGCATCGTGAGCGATGCTGGTCGTGCGGTGCAACGGAGTTTCCGGGCTCCGCGAACGGCCGGCGAACCGGAGATTACCGATCCCGAACGTGGCAATACGCACCCTTGTGCGACAAGCCGCGAGGGTCTTGGGTGGGACGAGTGTGCCGGCCCGGGCCCAACAGAAACCGGGCCGGTGGCATGGTGGAATCTCAGGAGGATCCCGACATGTCCGATACGGCAAGTGACTGTAGCGACTGTACGGAGCCCCGTACCGCGGTCACCGAACCCGAGGTGGAGGCCCTGGTCAGGGGCATCTGCTTCAAGACCGGTCCGCCCCGAACCCTCGGGGTCGAAGTGGAATGGCTCGTCCACGAGCTGCGGCTGCCGCAGCTCCCCGTGACACCCGAACGACTCGAAGCGGCCTACGCCGCGTTGAAGACCGTGCACCTGAGGTCGGCGCTCACCGTCGAGCCCGGCGGCCAGCTGGAACTGAGCTCGTCGCCCGCCGCCTCCCTGATGGAGTGCATCGGTTCCGTCTCCGAAGACCTCGACACCGTCCGCGCGGTGCTGGCCCGCGACAACCTGGGGCTGGTCGGCGTCGGCCACGACCCCTGGCACCCGCCGCGCCGGTTCCTGCACGAGCCGCGCTACGACGCGATGGAGCGCTGCCTCGACCGCACCGGCCCCGCCGGCCGCCGCATGATGTGCAGCTCGGCGTCCGTGCAGGTGTGTCTGGACGCCGGATACGAGGAGCCGGGACCGCTCGGCCACGGGCGGCGCTGGTGGCTGGCGCACCAGCTGGGCGCGGTGCTGGTGGCCGCGTTCGCCAACTCCCCGCTGGTCGGCCGCAGCCCCACGGGCTGGCGTTCCTCCCGGCAGCTGATCTGGATGGAGATCGGCCCCGGGCGGGCGGGCGCGCCCCCGCTGGACGCGGAGCCGCGCGGTGCCTGGGCGGAGCACGTCCTCAACTCGCCGGTGATGTGCGTCCGGCGCGAGGACGGCCCGTGGGACGTGCCCGAGGGACTCACGTTCCGGGAGTGGACCCGGTCCTCGACGCCCCCGACCCGTGCCGACCTCGACTATCACCTCACCACTCTGTTCCCGCCGGTCAGACCGCGTGGCCATCTCGAACTGCGCATGATCGACGCGCAGCCCGGGGACGACGGCTGGATCGTGCCGCTGGCCGTGACGACGGCGCTGTTCGACGACCCGGAGGCCGCCGAGACCGCGTACCGGGCCGTGAAGCCGCTGGCCGAGCGGTCCCTGGGGCTGCCCGCGCCGCACAATCCGCTGTGGATCGACGCGGCCCGCCACGGGCTGTCCGACCCGGAGCTGCACGAGGTGGCGCTCGTCTGCTTCGCGACGGCGCTGGAGGCCCTGCCCCGGCTGGGCGCGAGCCCCGGGGTGGTGGACGCCGTCCGCGCGTACTTCGACCGCTATGTCATCCGGGGCCGCTGCCCCGCCGACGATCTGCTCGACCGCGTGCGTGGCACGGACAGCCGCCCGCACGGGAAGGACATCCGCACATGACCGACGCCGACACCACCGTTGATGACATCGATATCGAGGCGCTCAGGGAACGGGCGCTGACCACCCTCACCACGGCCCGGGACCGCACCACGCTCCTGACGAGCTGTGTGGACGAACCCGAACTCACCGCCCAGCACTCGCCGTTGATGTCCCCGCTGGTCTGGGACCTCGCGCACATCGGCAACCAGGAGGAGCTGTGGCTGCTGCGGGCCGTCGGCGGCCGGGACGCGATGCGCCCCGAGATCGACGGCCTCTACGACGCGTTCGAGCACCCGCGTTCCGAACGTCCCTCGCTGCCGCTGCTGCCGCCCGCGGAGGCCCGGCAGTACGCGGCCGAGGTGCGCGGCCGGGTGACGGACGTCCTCGCCGACTCGGCGTTCCGCGGGTCGCGGCTGACGGAGGCGGGTTTCGCCTTCGGGATGGTCGCCCAGCACGAACAGCAGCACGACGAAACGATGTTGATCACCCATCAGCTCCGCACGGGGCCACAGGCGTTGACGGCTCCGGACCCGGAACCGGTACCGCTGTTCACCGGCCCGGCCGAAGTCCTCGTTCCCGGCGGCCCGTTCACCATGGGCACCTCCAGCGAGCCGTGGGCCCTGGACAACGAGAAGCCCGCGCACCGGCGCGAGGTGGCCCCCTTCTCCATCGACACGACCCCGGTGACCAACGGCGCCTATCTCGCGTTCATCGAGGACGGCGGCTACGACGAACCGCGCTGGTGGACGAAGGAGGGCTGGGCGCACATCCGCCGCAACTCCGTTGTCGCGCCGCTGTTCTGGCGCAAGGACGGCAAGCAGTGGCTACGGCGCCACTTCGGCGTGACGGAGGCCGTGCCGCCCGACGAGCCCGTCCTGCACGTGTGCTGGTACGAGGCCGACGCCTACGCCCGCTGGGCCGGGCGCCGGCTGCCCACCGAGGCCGAGTGGGAGAAGGCGGCCCGCCACGACCCGGTGAACGACCGCTCGACGCGCTACCCGTGGGGCGACGCCGACCCGGCCCCGGAGCACGCCAACCTCGGTCAGCGCCACCTCCGCCCGGCCCCGGCCGGAAGCTATCCGGCGGGCGAATCACCGCTGGGCGTACGTCAGTTGATAGGTGACGTGTGGGAGTGGACGTCGAGCGACTTCCTGCCCTACCCGGGGTTCAGGGCGTTCCCGTACAAGGAGTACTCGGAGGTGTTCTTCGGCCCCGAGTACAAGGTGCTGCGGGGCGGTTCGTTCGCCGTGGACGAGGTGGCCTGCCGGGGCACGTTCCGCAACTGGGACTATCCGATCCGGCGGCAGATCTTCTCCGGGTTCCGCACCGCCCGCTCGGGAGCCGTCTGATGTGCCGTCACCTGGCGTACCTGGGACCCGAGGAGCCGCTCGGCCGGCTCCTCGTGGACCCGGAGCACAGCCTGTACCGGCAGTCCTGGGAACCGCGTCGGCAGAAGCACGGGACGGTCAACGCCGATGGTTTCGGAGTGGGTTGGTACGCCGAGGGCGACCCGGTGCCGGGCCGCTACCGGCGGGCCGTACCCATCTGGGGCGACCAGTCCTTCGCCGACCTGGCCCGCGTGGTCCGTACGGAGGCGCTGCTGGCCGCCGTACGGGACGCGACGTTCGCGGGCGCGGACGGGGAGGCCGCGGCGGCTCCGTTCGCCGCGGGCCCCTGGCTGTTCAGCCACAACGGCGCCGTCACCGGCTGGCCCCGGACGCTCGCCGCTCTCGCCCAACGCCTGCCCCCGGTCGACCTGTTGTCCCTTGAGGCCCGCTGCGACTCGGCGCTCGTCTGGGCGCTGGTCCTCGGCCGGCTGCGGGCGGGCGACGCGGAGGGCCAGGCGCTGGCCGACACGGTGCTGGAGGTCGCCCATGCCGCCCCCGGCTCGCGCCTCAACCTCCTTCTCACCAACGGCGAGTCGATCGCCGCGACGGCCTGGGGCGACACCCTCTGGTACCTCTCGGAGCCCGGCCGCCGCACGGTCGTGGCCTCCGAGCCCTACGACGACGACCCGCACTGGCAGGAGGTCCCCGACCGCACCTTGCTCACCTCGACCCGCGCCGAGGTCCTCCTCACCCCCCTCAAAGATCTCGCACCATCGAAGGAGCCCCGCACGTGAGCCCGTTCCTTCTCACCCGCACCCTGCCCGAGGACGCCACCGACGCGGCCCTGCGCGCCGACGTCCTGCACGGCCTCACCCACACCCCGAAGACCCTCCCGCCGAAGTGGTTCTACGACGCCCACGGCAGCGAACTCTTCGAGCAGATCACCGAGTTGCCCGAGTACTACCCGACCCGCGCGGAACGGGAGATCCTCATCGACCGGGCCGGCGAGATCGCCGCCGCGACCGGCGCGCGGACGCTCGTCGAGCTGGGCTCCGGTTCCTCGGACAAGACGCGTCACCTCCTCGACGCGTTCACCGACCTGGCCCTGTACGTCCCCGTCGACGTCAGCGAGAGCGCGCTCACCCAGGCCGGGCACGCCCTCATCGAGGAGCGGCCGGGTCTCGACGTACATGCCCTGATCGCCGACTTCACCGGCGCGATGACGCTCCCGGAGACACCGGGACCGCGCCTGCTGGCGTTCCTGGGCGGCACGATCGGCAACCTGCTGCCGGCCGAGCGCGCCACGTTCTTCGCCGGTCTCCGCGCGCTGCTCTCACCCGGCGACGCGCTGCTGCTCGGCACGGACCTGGTCAAGGACGAACAGGTCCTGGTCAGGGCGTACGACGACGCGGCCGGGGTGACGGCCGCGTTCAACAAGAACGTCCTGACCGTGGTCGACCGCGAACTGGGCGCCGACTTCGACGCCGGCGCCTTCGACCACGTGGCCCTCTGGGACGCGGACAACGAGTGGATCGAGATGCGGCTGCGGTCCCGCACGGACCAGACCGTGAAGATCCCGGCGCTCGATCTCGCCGTCGACTTCACGGCGGGCGAGGAACTGCGCACCGAGATCTCGGCGAAGTTCCGCAAGGAGGGCGTGCGGAGCGAACTGGCGGCGGCCGGGCTGGAGTTGGCCCACTGGTGGACCGACCGGGAGGGCCGCTTCGCGCTGTCACTGAGCGTGGTCCGCTGACATCGGGTGACGGGCCGTCTCGCGCACTGCCGCTCCGTGGGGCACGGTGGAGTGTGGAGTGACGCGTGACGCGCCCGTCACGGCCGAGAGGAGTACCCGCATGTCCAACCACACGTACCGGGTCACCGAGATCGTCGGCACCTCTCACGAGGGCATCGACCAGGCCATCCGCAACGGCGTCGCCCGCGCCGCGCAGACCCTGCGCAGCCTCGACTGGTTCGAGGTGACGCAGGTCAGGGGCCAGATCGAGAACGGGCAGATCGAGCACTTCCAGGTCGGCCTCAAGGTCGGCTTCCGCATCGAGGACGAGGACTGACGGCCGGACTCGCAGTGCGCCTAGCGTGGGCGCACCGTGTAGGTCAGGTGCGTCACCCGCGACGACGGCTGCGAATTGAGCGGCTCCAGCGCGATCCTGGACGCGTCCACGCCGTCGAACAGCCGGGTGCCGGTGCCGAAGAGCACCGGTGACAGCGTGATCGAGAACTCGTCGACCAGGCCGGCGTTCAGGTACTCCAGGATCGTCGTACCGCCGCCGGCGATGCGGACGTCGCGTTCGCCGGCGGCCTCGCGGGCCCGGTCGAGGGCGTGCTCGATGCCGTCGGCGACGAAGTGGAACGTGGTGCCGCCGGGCCGTTCCCACGGGTCGCGCTCGGTGTGCGTCACCACGAAGACCGGGGTGTGGAAGGGCGCCTCCTCCGGCCAGGACCGCTCGCCGAGGTCGAACATGCGCCTGCCCATGACGCTCGCGCCGGTCCGCTCGAACGTCTCCCGCGCCATGTCGTTGTCGAGGCCTTCCTCGCCGCCCTCGCCCATCTTGAGGTTCTCCCGGAAGAACCGCAGCGGGAACACCCACTGCTGCAGCTCCGTCCACTGCCCCAGCCAGCGCTGGACGTCCGGGTCGTCCCGTCTCTCGGGCGCGAAGAGCGTGAGCTCATCGGGCACGGACTCGGGCGCGACGAAGCCGTCCAGGGACATCGACACGCTGAAGAACACCTTGCCGGCCATCAGCCCTCCACCGCCTTCCGCGCGAGGTCGGTGACGTACGCCGCCAGGTTGCCGAGGGTCTGCTCGCCGCCCTCGATCGCGTGGTACTTCTCGGCCGCCTCGTCACGCAGTTCCTTGGTCGGGAACAGCGTGCGCATGACGATCCGGGTCGCCGCGCCGTCCGCCGCGAGGGTCAGGACCGACTCGAAGGCGTTCGGGTCGTCGCGGGTCTCGCCGTGCAGCAGCTCGATCCGCTCCGGCGGGACGATCCGCGTCCAGCGGATCCACTCCGAGTAGTCGGTCCCGTCCGGCCCGTGCAGCACGAAGACCCACTCCCCGCCCTCGCGGAACTCGAAGGACCGCGTGGTGGTGGTGAACCCGTCCGGCCCCCACCATCGCGACAGATGCCGGACCTCGGTGAACGCCTCGAACACCAGCTCCGGGGACGCGTCGATGACCCGGGAGATCACGATCTCCCGTTCGGCCGTCGCCGACTCCGCGCCCGCCCCCGTTTCCTGCCTTGTCCCTGCCATCGGTCATTCCTCCTGCCGTGCCTGCTTGAGGTCCTGCACATAGGTGTCCAGCCGGTCGAAACTCTCGTTCCAGAACCGCTCGAATCCGCCGGCCCACTCGTGGACGGGCCGCAGCCCGCGGGCGTCCAGGCCGTAGAGGCGCTGCTTGCCCGCCTCGCGGACCCGCACCAGGCCTACCTCGCGGAGCACCCGCAGATGCTTGGACGCCCCCGGCTGGCTCATCCCCAGCTCGTGCGCCAACTCGGTCACCGGCCGCTCACCCGCCCGCAGCAGCGCCAGGATCTCCCGGCGCTGCGGCTCGGCGATCGCGTTGAAGACGTCCGACGTCGTCGCTGCTCGTGCCATGCAGCCATCGTATGCCGATATGGGAATGCGTCAAGCGGGCCGGGAACCGGGCGCGTCCTGTCGAATGACGCGGATACGGCCCTCTCAGGTCCGGCCCTCCCCCTCCTGGGCCGCCTCCAACGCGGCGGAGGGGGCGGTCCAGCGGGCCCGGACGACCCGGAAACCGGCCCGCTCGGCGTCGTCGCAGACCAGCTCGTCGTCGTCCACGAGAACCCGGACGTCCCGGTCGCGGGCCAGCCGCTTGAGGATCTCCAGCTTGGTGCGGCGGGCGGGCCTGCGGTCGTCGTTGCGCCTCATGAAGACCCGCCCCTCGGGCAGCCCCTGAGCGTCGAGCCAGTCGAGCGTGTCGCGCCGGCAGCGCTCGGGCCGCCCGGTCAGATAGACGACCTCGCACTCCTCGGCGCACTCCAGCGCGAGCGCGACGCCCTCCGCCAACGGCGGGTCCTGTGACGCGGCGCCGAAGAAGCCGTCCCAGTCGCGCGGCTTGTTCTCCAGGAACCGCTGCCGGTGGGCCGTATCGGCGAGGGTGTTGTCGAGGTCGAACACGGCGAGGGGCCGCCTGCTGTCAGCTGTCACCAGGCCACCTTAGACAGCCCCCGCACCCCGGCAGCGAGCGCCCGAGGCCGTGGCCTCATGCTTCTCGTATGTCTGCCGCAACTCCCGCTCCCCGTACGTTCCTCATAGGCGCCGCCCGTGAAAGACCCTGCACCCTGGTCGTCTGCCGGGGCTGCTGCTGCGGCGACCCGCGCAAGCACCCCGGCACGGACCACGTCTGGCAGTTGGAACGACTGCGGTCGGGGGCCGCCGAGCACGGTTTCTCAGTGCGCACGACCGACTGCCTCGGCCCCTGCGACCAGGCCAACGTGATCGTGGTCCAGCCGTCGGCCGCGGGGCGGCGGGCCGGCGGGCGGCCGACCTGGGTCGGGTTCGCGATGGACGACGACTGCACGGAGGAAGTACTGGAGTGGGCGGCGGCGGGCGGCCCGGGGCTCGCGGAGCCGCCCGTGACGCTGGAGCTGCAGTTCATCGACCCGCCACGGGACGCACGCGTCCGGTCCCGGCGGTGAGCGCTCCGACCGACCCGGGGAATGCCGGAGGCCGACGGGCGTTGAACACCATGTGAGCTCCTTGATCGCCTCGACCCCGTTCTCCGTGCTCGACCGCTCGCGCACCCGCGAGGGACACCCGCCCGCCGAGGCGCTGCGGGACACCGTGCGGCTGGCGCGGGAGGTCGAGGGGCTGGGCTACCACCGGTTCTGGGTGTCGGAGCACCACGGTGTGCCAGGGGTCGCCGGTTCCGCGCCGACCGTGCTGGCCGCCGCCGTCGCCTCGGCCACCCGGAGCATCCGGGTCGGGACGGGCGGGGTGATGCTGCCCAACCACCAACCCCTGGTCGTGGCCGAGCAGTTCGGGGTGCTGGAGTCGCTGTTCCCGGGCCGGATCGACATGGGCCTGGGCCGCTCGGTCGGCTTCACCGACGGCGTGCGCAAGGCTTTGGGCCGCGACAAGGACGACGCCGACGACTTCGCCGGACAACTCGACGAACTCCTCGGCTGGTTCCGCGGCACCTCCCCCACGGGCGCGCACGCACGCCCCTCGGAGGGTCTCGCCGTCCCGCCGTTCGTGCTCGCGATGGGCGAGGGCGCCGACATCGCGGCCCGGGCCGGTCTGCCGATGGTGATCGGCGACCTCCGCAACCGGGAGAAGATGCGGCGCGGCATCGACCACTACCGCGCCCGGTTCCGCCCCTCCCCCTGGGCCGCCGAGCCGTACGTCGTCATCTCGGGCACGATCGCCGTGGCCGCCACCCCCGAGGCCGCCCGGCGGCTCCTCGTCCCGGAAGCCTGGTCGATGGCGTACTCGCGCACCCACGGCACCTTCCCGTCGCTGCCGCCCGCCGAGCGAGTGGAGCAACTAGCCATGTCCGACAAGGAGTTCGGCTTCTACGAGGCCGGGCTCACCGGCCAGCTCGCGGGCACCGAGGAGCAGGTGGCCCACGAGCTGGAGACGGTCCTGAAGGAGACGGGGGCCGACGAGGTCCTCGTCACGACCAGCACCTACGAGCGCGAAGCCCTGCTGGACTCCTACCGGCGGCTCGCCTCACTCAAGGGGTGAGCACCATCCGGAAACGGGCCGCGCCGGACAGCATCCGCTCATAGGCCTCGCCGGCCTGCTCCAGCGGTACGGTCTCCACCATCGGGTGGATCCCGTGCAGGGCGCTGAAGGCCAACGTGTCCTGCACGTCCTGGGCGGTACCGGACGGATGCCCCCGAACCACCTTGGCGCTCATGAGCAGTTGGAGCGGACTGATCCCCAACGGCGCGTTGTCCGCCCCGATGACCACCAGCTCGCCACGGGGCCTCAGCCCCTCCACGGTCGCCGATGCGGCGTCGGCATTGCCCGCCGTGGCCAGCACCACCTTCGCGCCGCCCAACGCGCGCAGCGCCTCGGCGACTTCGGTGTCCGCCGTGCTGTCGACGTAGTGGTGCGCGCCCAACTGCTTGGCGAAGTCGGCCTTTTCGGCGCCGCGCGCGATCGCCACGGTCTCGAATCCCATCGCGACCGCGTACTGCACACCCAGGTGACCGAGACCGCCGAGTCCGAGTACGGCCACCAGGTCGCCCGGCCCCGCCGCACTGCGCCGCAGCCCGTTGAAGGTGGTCACGCCCGCACAGCCCATGGGCGCGGCGGCACTGGCCGACAGGCCCTCGGGGATCCGGGCGAGCGCGTCGGTGGGCGCGATCGTCATCTCGGCGAAGCCGCCGTCGTAGGCCCAGCCGGGCACCTTCAGGTTCTCGCAGACGATGAAGTCGCCCTGTCGGCAAGGGGTGCAGTAGCCGCAGCTGCCGCCGAACCAGCCGACCGCCACCCGGTCGCCGATCCGCCAGCCCCGGTCCGAGGTGCCCTCGCCGAGCGCGTCGATCCGTCCGGCGATCTCGTGCCCGGTGACGAGCGGGAAGCGTACGCCGGGCACTCCCGCGTTCACGAAGAAGGTGTCGCTGTGGCAGATCCCGCAGGCCTCCACGGCGATCCGCACATGACCGGGACCGGGCTGCGGCACGGCCCGCTCGACGATCGTGAACTCGCCGCCGGCAGCGGCGACTTGCGCGACTCGATAACTGCTCATACCTGTCTCCCGGAGGGATACGAACGCGGTCGGGCTAGTGCTCGGCCGCCTGGCGTACCCTGATCTCGATCGTGCCGTCGGTCGCGTCGACCTGTGCCTGGTCGCCCGCGTTCAGTTCGCCGGCGAGGAGCATGTCGGCGAGCCGGTCGTCGACCTCGCGCTGGATGGTGCGGCGCAACGGGCGGGCGCCGAAGTCGGGTTGGTACCCGAGGTTCGCGAGCAGGTCCGCCGCCGCGTCGGTCACTTCCAGGGTGACGTCCTGGGCGTGCAGCCGACGCCGGGTGTGTTCCAGCAACAGGTCGACGATGTCGCGGAGTTGGGCGCGTTCCAGGCCGCGGAAGACGATGATCTCGTCGATGCGGTTGAGGAACTCGGGGCGGAAGTGCTGGTTCAGGACCGGCATGACCGTCTCGCGGACCTTGGCGTAGTCGTCGACGCCCGCCGCGAGGATGCGGTCGGCACCGATGTTCGACGTCATGATCACGACGGTGTTCTTGAAGTCGACCGTGCGGCCCTGCGAGTCGGTCAGCCGTCCGTCGTCGAGGAGTTGCAGCAGGGTGTTGAAGACGTCGGGGTGCGCCTTCTCGACCTCGTCGAGCAGCAGCACGGCGTACGGCTGCCTGCGGACGGCCTCGGTGAGCTGCCCGGCCTCGTCGTGGCCGACGTATCCGGGAGGCGCTCCGACCAGGCGGGAAACGGTGTGCCGTTCCTGGAACTCGCTCATGTCGAGGCGGATCATGCGGCTCTCGTCGCCGAAGAGGGCGGCGGCGAGCGCGCGGGCCAGTTCCGTCTTGCCGACGCCGGTGGGGCCGAGGAAGAGGAAGCTGCCGATGGGCCGGTTCGGATCGCTCATGCCGGCCCGGGCGCGGCGTACCGCGCGGGCGACGGCGGTGATCGCCTCGTCCTGGCCGACGACCCGCTCATGGAGGTGCTCCTCCAGCTTCATCAGCCGGGCGCGTTCCTCCTCGGTGAGCTGGGCGACGGGGATGCCGGTGGTGCGGGAGACGACCTCGGCGATGTCCTCGGCGGTGACCCTGGGCGCCTGTTCCTCGGCGGAGCCGCCGGCTTTCAGCTCGGCCTCGGTGTCCTTGATGCGGTCGCGGAGTTCCTTGGCCCGCTCGTACTCCTCGTCGGCTACGGCCTGGTCCTTCTCCCGGTTCAGGGCGGCGAGCCGGTCCTCGATCTCGCGGGTGTCGGACAGCGGGGTCCTGGCCCGCAGCCGTACCCGTGCCGCGGCCTGGTCCATCAGGTCGATGGCCTTGTCGGGCAGGAAGCGGGCGGTGATGTAGCGGTCGGAGAGTTCGGCCGCCGCGACGACGGCCTCGTCGGTGATACGGACCTGGTGGTGGGCCTCGTAGCGGTCGCGCAGTCCGCGCAGGATCTCGATGGTGTCGTCGACGGTCGGTTCGCCGATCAGGATGGGCGCGAAGCGGCGCTCCAACGCGGAGTCCTTCTCGATGTACTTGCGGTACTCGTCGACGGTGGTGGCGCCGATGAGGTGCAACTGCCCGCGGGCCAGGGCTGGTTTGAGCATGTTGCCCGCGTCGAGAGCGCCGTCCCCACCGCCCCCCGCGCCGACGACGGTGTGCAACTCGTCGAGGAACAGCACCAGTTCGTCCCCGTGCTCGCTCACCTCGTCGAGGAGCTTCTTCAACCGCTCCTCGAACTCGCCCCGGTACTTGGTTCCTGCCACCATCCCGGCCAGGTCCAGCGACACGAGCCGCTTGCCCGCCAGGGTCTTCGGGACGTCACCGGCGACGATGCGCTGGGCGATGCCCTCGACGACGGCGGTCTTGCCGACACCGGGATCGCCGATGAGGACGGGGTTGTTCTTGCTGCGCCGGGACAGCACCTCGATGGTCTGCTCGACCTCTTCGTCCCGCCCGATCACGGGGTCGAGCCGCCCGGCGCGGGCGTCCTCGGTGAGGTCGCGCCCGTACTCGTCGACGGTGGGCGTACTGCTGGGCCGCTTGCGCTCGGGCTCGGAACCGGTGGGCACCCGGCCGCTCTCCCAGCCGCTGCCCGCGAGGGCCTGTCCGGCGGCCGACTCGGGGTTGGCGGCCAGCGCCCGCAGCAGGTGCTCGGGGCCGATGTACGAGGAGTCCCCGGCCCGGGAGATCCGGTAGGCGTCGAGCAGGGCCCGCTTGGCCGCCGGGGTGAGCGTGGTGGGTTCGGTCTTCGGGCCGCCGTCCTCGCCGGCGGCCAGCCGTTCCCGGATCCGGTCGGGGTCCGCGCCTGCCTCGGCGAGCAGCCGTCGGGTCGACTCCTGCTCGGTGGCGGCGGCCAGCAGATGCCGGGCGTCGAGTTCCTCGCTGCCCTCGACGGCGGCGATGTCCCGCGCCTGGGCCACCAGCTCACGGGCCCGTTCGGAGAGCAGGCTGCCGATGTCGACGCGCTGGGCCCGGCGTGATGGCGACGCCGGACCCGAACCGCCGAAATACCGGGACATCAGCTCGTCGAATTCCTCGAAGGGGCTGCGTCCGAAACCGAATCCGGGAGTGCTCATGACCACGGACCTTCCGTGCGGCGACTGGGCGGCAACTGGTATCCGTGCCTTCCAACCTTGCACAGCGCGGACACCCCCGCACCCCCACAGGTCACCGGGCGTCCCACGGCCAGGTCGCATAGACTCGCCGGGTCATGCACAGCCCCCACGACCCCTACGTCCGCGTCCGCGGCGCCCGCGAGCACAACCTCCGGGGCGTCGACGTCGACATCCCACGGGACGTGCTGGCCGTGTTCACGGGCGTCTCCGGCTCCGGGAAGTCGTCCCTCGCCTTCGGCACGATCTACGCCGAGGCCCAGCGTCGCTACTTCGAGTCGGTCGCGCCGTACGCCCGCAGACTGATCCACCAGATCGGCGCCCCGAAGGTCGGCGAGATCACCGGCCTCCCGCCCGCCGTCTCGCTCCAGCAGCGCCGCTCGACCCCCACCTCCCGCTCCTCGGTGGGCACGGTCACCCATCTCTCCAACTCACTCCGCATGCTGTTCTCCCGCGCCGGCGACTACCCGCCCGGCGCCGAGCGCCTCGACTCGGACGCCTTCTCCCCCAATACGGCGGCTGGCGCGTGCCCCGAGTGCCACGGCCTCGGCCAGGTGCACCGCACGACCGAGGAGTCCCTGGTCCCCGCCCCCTCCCTCTCGATCCGCGAGGGCGCGATCGCCGCCTGGCCGGGCGCCTGGCAGGGCAAGAACCTGCGCGACATCCTCGGCACGCTCGGTTACGACGTGGATGTGCCGTGGCGCGAACTCCCCGCCGAACAGCGGGAGTGGATCCTGTTCACGGACGAGCAGCCGGTGGTCACGGTCCACCCGGTCCGGGACGCCGACCGCATCCAACGCCCGTACCAGGGCACGTACATGAGCGCCCGCCGCTACGTCATGAAGACCTTCGCGGACACGAAGAGCCCCACGCTCCGAGCCAGGGCGGAACGCTTCCTGACCAGCACCCCCTGCCCGGTCTGCGGAGGCAGCAGACTGCGCGCCGAGTCCCTGGCGGTGACCGTCGCGGGCCGCACGATCGCCGACCTGGCCGCACTTCCCCTCACGGAACTGACGAGCACCCTCAATGCGACCTCGGAGGCGGCACGCGTCCTCACCGAGGACCTCAAGTCCCGCGTCGCCCCCGTCCTCGAACTCGGCCTCGGCCACCTCAGCCTGGACCGCGCGACCCCCACTCTCTCCGCCGGCGAACTCCAACGCCTGCGCCTGGCAACACAGTTGCGCTCCGGCCTCTTCGGTGTCGTCTACGTCCTAGACGAACCGTCCGCCGGACTGCACCCCGCCGACACCGAGGCCCTGCTCACGGTGTTGGACCGGCTGAAGGCCGCGGGCAACTCGGTGTTCGTCGTGGAGCACCACCTCGACGTGATGCGCGCCGCCGACTGGCTGGTGGACGTGGGCCCGTTGGCCGGCGAGCACGGTGGGCGGGTGCTGCACAGCGGCCCGGTGGCCGACCTGGCGAAGGTGAAGGAGTCGGCTACGGCCCGCTTCCTCTTCGACCACTCCCCCGTATCGGCCCGCGAAGTCCGTTCACCCCGGGGCGAGTTGAAGGTCGGCCCGGTCACCCGGCACAACCTGCGGGACGTGACCGCGGAATTCCCGTTGGGCGTGTTCACCGCGGTCACCGGCGTCTCGGGCTCCGGGAAGTCGACCCTCATCGGCGAGATCACCGAGGAACTGCCGGGCGTGGGACGCCTGGTGTCGGTCGATCAGAAACCGATCGGCCGCACCCCACGCTCGAACCTCGCCACCTACACCGGCCTCTTCGACGTCGTCCGCAAGGTGTTCGCGGCCACCGACGAAGCACGGCAACGGGGCTACGGCGCGGGGCGGTTCTCCTTCAACGTGCCGGGCGGGCGCTGCGAGACCTGCCAGGGGGAGGGATTCGTCAGCGTCGAACTGCTCTTCCTCCCGAGCACCTACGAGCCCTGCCCCGACTGCGGCGGCGCCCGCTACAACCCCGAGACACTCCAAGTGACGTACCGGGGACGGGACATCGCCCAGGTCCTCGATCTGACGGTGGAGGCCGCGTCCGATTTCTTCGCGGACACGGACACCCCCGCCGTGGCCCGCAGCCTCACCACACTCCTGGACGTGGGTCTCGGCTATCTGCGACTGGGCCAGCCCGCCACCGAGTTGTCCGGCGGCGAGGCCCAACGCATCAAGCTGGCCGGCGAGTTGCAGCGCATCCGACGCGCCCACACCCTCTACCTCCTCGACGAGCCGACCACCGGTCTCCACCCGGCCGACGTCGAGGTCCTGCTACGCCAACTCCACGGACTGGTCGACGCCGGCCACACCGTGGTCGTGGTCGAACACGACATGGCGGTGGTGGCGGGCGCGGACTGGGTGATCGACATGGGCCCGGGAGGAGGGGAGGAGGGAGGCCGGATCGTGGCAGCGGGCCCGCCGAGGGAAGCGGCAGGGGTAGCAGGAAGCACTACGGCCCCATATTTGAGAAGGGCGCTGGCAACCCCCTAAAGGGGCGCGAGGAACTGCGCGACCAGCCCCCACGCGCCCGCAGCCGAACTACTGCCCCTTCAATCCGTCCACCAAATCACGGGGCAACCCATGCGTGTCGTGCAGATACCGAAAGTCCTCCTCACTCAGCAGCCCTCGAAACTCCGGCCGCGACAACACCCGCCGCCCCCGCTCCAACAGCCGACCGAACCTCAGCTCCTCGTCCATCAACACGTCCTTCACGGCGTCGACACCGAGCGACTGCCGGAAATGGTCAAGCGTGTGCTCGACAAGCTCCCCCGGCAGATCGCCCAGCGTGCGCGACGGATCATCGCGCCGCAGAACCGTCAGCAACCGCCGCACCAGCCGCCGTAGGACATACCCCCGCCCTGTGTTGGACGGCCGCACCCCGTCGCCGAGGACCACGACGCTCGACCGCAGATGGTCGCAGACCACCCGCACCGAGAGCTCGTCCAGATCCCAGAGCGGTGGAACCAGCCGCATCCACGGTTCGAACAGATCCGTCTCATAGACCGACCGGCGGCCTTGGAGGACGGAGACGAACCGCTCCAACCCCATGCCCGTGTCGACGTTGACCTGCCGCAGCGGCACGAGTTCGCCGTCCTCGCCACGTTCGTACCGCATGTGCACATGGTTCCAGATCTCCACCCAGCGGGAATCGATGGTCGGGCGACCCTCCGGCGGGCCGTCGCCGGTCCAGAAGAAGATCTCCGAGTCGGGGCCGCAGGGGCCGGTCGGTCCGTTGGACCACCAGTTCTCGTGCCGGGTCGACTCGACGGGAAGGCCCAACTCCCACCAGCTGTGCAGGGATTCGAGGTCGGGGCCGAGCTGTTCGTCGCCGCCGAAGACCGTCACGTACAACTTCTCTCGCGGGATGCCGAAGCCGTCGCGGAGGAGTTCGTAGCCCCAGCGCAGGCTCTGTGGATGGTCGTAGTCGCCCAACGACCAGGAGCCGAGCATCTCGAACACGGTGAGGTGGGTGGGGTCGCCGACCTCGTCGAGGTCGGTGGTGCGCAGACAGCGCTGGACGTCGACCAGGCGTCGGCCCTGTGGATGGGGGCGGCCCTGGAGGTACGGCGTGAGCGGATGCATGCCGGAGGTGGTGAACAGGACCGGGTCGGACGGCGGTGGCAGGAGGGTGCTGCCGGTGATCGGCTCGTGTCCGCGCTCGCGGTAGAAGTCGAGGAACGTACGGACGGTGTCGTCGGTGTTCATGGCGGTGGGTCCTTCGGGTCGGGTGGGGACCGGAAAGGAACCGCGGGGAGACCTGTGACAAAGCTGGAAACGACACGTCCCGGCGGTCCGTTTCCGGCCGCCGGGAGAGGTGGGTGAGGTCAGGCGTCGGCGGCCGGCGAGCTGGTCGCTCGCGCGGTCGCGGTGCCGGTGTGCCTGATGATCCTCATGGCCGCGACGCTAGCAGGACGCCTCCGCGTCGTCCTGCGAATTTTGACCGGGGTCCGGGCCACCGAGGCGCAGTGGTCCGGGTGGTGGGCCCGGCCCGACACCCCGTTCTGCGCGGCGTGGGCGAGGGAGCGGCGGTCGGGGTGGCTGCCGGGCGCTATGGTCTCCCCCACCTCGACGTCGGCGACCAGTCCGCGCGTCGACACCACCCGCCACACCGAGGTGAGCAGCGAGTCGCTGCCGACGAAGGCGGGCGCGGTGCTGGCCGTGCCGCCCTCGGTCACGTAGTGCAGGCCGACCGGCTGGACGGGTACTCCGGCGTCCAGCGCGGCCTGGAAGACGGCCCGCCGGAAGTGCCCCTGGGCCAGGCCGCACCAGGTGCTGCCTTCGGGGAAGACGGCGACCGCTCCGCCGGCGCGCAGGGCGCCAGCGATGGCGGCGACCGTCTCGGGCAGGGCGCGCAGCCGGTCGCGGTCGATGAAGAGGGCGCCGCTGCCCGCGGTGAGTGTCCCGGCGACGGGCCAGTGCCGGATCTCGGCCTTGGCCAGCATGCGGGCCGGGCGTACGGCGGCCATGAGCGGGATGTCGAGCCACGAGATGTGGTTGGCGACCAGCAGCAGTCCGCCGGTGGGCGTGGTGCTGCCGGTGATGCGGAGCCGGACGCCGGCGGCCCGGACGATCGTCCGGCACCACCAGCGCACCGCGCGGGCCGGGATACGACCGCCGATGGGGGTGAGGGCGGCCCCGGTGGCCACCACGACCAGTACGGCCACGAATCTCAGCACGGCGCGCGGTACGGCCGTGACGGACCCCGTCGACCCGATGCACGTCCTGGGGGTGCAGGGCGCGCTGGGCAGCCAGACGCTCATCAGGCCGGGACGAGCGAGAGGAAGTGCCGCAGATAGCGCGGGTTGACCCGGCGCATCGACAGCAGCACGTACAGGTCGGCGACCCCGAAGTCCGGGTCGTGGGCGGGCTCGCCGCAGACCCAGGCGCCGAGGCGGACGTAGCCGCGCAGCAGCGGCGGGAGTTCGACGCGGTCGGTGGGGCGGGTGACGCCGTCCGGGCTCCAGGGCAGCAGCGGGCGTACCCGGAACTCCTCGGGGGCGAGGTGCTTGGCGCTGACCCGGTCCCAGGTACCGGCGGCGAGGGCACCGCCGTCGGCGAGCGGGATGGAGCAGCAGCCGGCCAGCCATTCGTGGCCGCGGTCCACCATGTAGCGGGCTATCCCGGCCCAGATGAGGCCGATGACCGTGCCGTCGCGGTGGTCGGGGTGGACGCAGGAGCGGCCGACCTCGACGAGGCCCGGGCGGATCGAGTCGAGGGGGGCGAGGTCGAACTCGCTCTCCGAGTAGAGCCGTCCGGCGACCGCGGCGCGCTCCGGCGGCAGCAGCCGGTAGGTGCCGACCACCTGCCCGGTGACCGTGTCGCGGACGAGGAGGTGGTCGCAGTAGGCGTCGAAGGCGTCCACGTCCAGGCCGGGCTGCGGGCTGGACAGCTGGGCGCCCATCTCCCCGGCGAAGACGTCGTGCCGCAGCCGCTGCGCGGCACGCACATCGTCCTCGTCACGGGCGAGCGTGACGGTGTAGCGGGTCGGCGCGGCGGGCTGCGCGGGACGGTCGAGGGTGGAAACGCCGGTCATGGCTCTCCCTGATCACGGGCCGGGTGCGGCGGAGGAACAAGCTGGCCGGTTCCGTATGTCCGGTCGCAACAGTTCTTCCGATGCCGGACGTCCTGCGCGTGACCTGTGCCCGGAGCAGGGATGTGGGGTTGTTGAACGGCGTCCTCACACCCCGATGCCTGGCGGGACCGGGGATGAGCACCACTCCCGGTCCCGCCCGTCCGCATCTTGTCGGCGAACGTCTTTGTCCCGTAAGGGAGTTCGTAGGGGAGTTCAGCGCTTGGCGACCTTGCGCGTCGCCCGCAGCCACTCCTTGTTCATGCTGGTGATGGAGACCAGCGGGATGCCCTTCGGGCAGGCGGTGGCGCACTCGCCGGCCAGGGTGCAGCCGCCGAAGCCCTCGTCGTCCATCTGGGCCACCATGTCGAGGACGCGGGTCTCGCGCTCGGGGGCGCCCTGCGGGAGGACGTTGAGGTGGTTGATCTTGGCGGAGGTGAACAGCATCGCGGCGCCGTTGGGACACGCGGCCACGCACGCCCCGCAGCCGATGCACTCGGCGTGCTCGAAGGCGAAGTCGGCGTCCGGTTTGGGGACGGGGGTGGCGTGGGCCTCGGGGGCCGCACCCGTCGGCGCGGTGATGTAGCCGCCGGCCTGGATGATCCGGTCGAAGGCCGAGCGGTCCACGACGAGGTCCTTGACGACCGGGAAGGCCGAGGCGCGCCACGGCTCGATGTCGATCGCGTCGCCGTCCTCGAAGGACCGCATGTGGAGTTGGCAGGTGGTGGTGCGCTCGGGGCCGTGCGCGTCTCCGTTGATGACCAGGCTGCACGCGCCGCAGATGCCCTCGCGGCAGTCGTGGTCGAAGGCGACCGGGTCCTCTCCCTTGAGGATGAGTTCCTCGTTGAGGGTGTCGAGCATCTCCAGGAAGGACATGTCGCTGGAGATTCCGTCCACTTGGTAGGTGGACATGGCGCCTTCGGCGTCGGCGTTGCGTTGCCGCCAGACGCGCAGGGTGAGCTTCATGCGTAGCTCCGCTGAGTGGGGTGGACGTACTCGAAGACCAGGTCTTCCTTGTGCAGCACGGGAGACGATCCCGTGCCGGTGAACTCCCAGGCGGCGGCGTAGCTGAACTCCTCGTCCCTGCGCGCCGCTTCGCCGTCCGGGGTCTGCGACTCCTCGCGGAAGTGACCGCCGCAGGACTCGGCGCGGTCGAGTGCGTCGAGGCACATCAGCTCGGCGAGTTCGAGGTAGTCGACGACGCGATTCGCCTTCTCCAGCGACTGGTTGAACTCCTCGCCGGTGCCGGGGACCTTGATCCGCCGCCAGAACTCCTCACGGATCTGCGGGATGCGCTCCAGCGCCTTGCGCAGTCCGCTGTCGGTGCGGGCCATGCCGCAGAACTCCCACATGAGTTCGCCGACTTCGCGGTGGAAGGAGTCGGGGGTGCGGTCGCCATCGACCGACAAGAGGAGGTTGAGGCGGTCCTCTGTCTCAGCCAACGCCTCCTGTACGGCGGGGTGTTCGGCGGTGATGTCCTCGTGTCCGGGGTGTCGGGCGAGGTAGTCGTTGATGGTCGCCGGGAGTACGAAGTAGCCGTCGGCGAGGCCCTGCATCAGGGCTGAGGCGCCGAGGCGGTTGGCGCCGTGGTCGGAGAAGTTGGCCTCGCCGATCGCGAACAGGCCGGGGATCGTGGTCTGGAGGTCGTAGTCGACCCAGAGGCCGCCCATCGTGTAGTGCACGGCCGGATAGATCCGCATGGGGACCGTGTACGGGTCCTCGGCGGTGATCCGGGCGTACATGTCGAAGAGGTTGCCGTACTTCTCCTCGACGGCCTTGCGGCCCAACCGCCGTATGGCGTCGGCGAAGTCGAGGTAGACGCCCTGCCCGCCGGGGCCGACGCCCCGGCCCTCGTCGCAGACGTTCTTCGCGGCGCGGGAGGCGATGTCGCGGGGCACCAGGTTGCCGAAGGACGGGTAGATGCGCTCCAGGTAGTAGTCGCGCTCGTCCTCGGGGATCTGGTTCGGCGGGCGCTCATCGCCCTTGGCCTTCGGCACCCAGATCCGGCCGTCGTTGCGCAGCGACTCGCTCATCAGGGTCAGCTTGGACTGGTGCTCGCCGGTGCGCGGGATGCAGGTGGGGTGGATCTGTGTGAAGCACGGGTTGGCGAAGAGCGCGCCGCGCCGGTGCGCCCGCCAGACGGCGGTGGCGTTGGAGTTCATGGCGTTCGTCGACAGGTAGAAGACGTTGCCGTAGCCGCCGCTGGCGAGGACAACGGCGTCCGCGAAGTACGTGTCGATACGGCCGCTGATGAGATCTCGTGCCACGATCCCGCGCGCCTTCCCGTCGATGACGATCAGGTCGAGCATCTCGGTGCGCGGGTGCATCTCGATGTTCCCGGCGGCGATCTGCCGGGACAGCGCCTGGTACGCGCCGAGCAGGAGTTGCTGTCCCGTCTGGCCTCGGGCGTAGAACGTCCGGGACACCTGCACGCCGCCGAAGGAGCGGGTGTCGAGGAGACCGCCGTACTCCCGCGCGAACGGCACGCCCTGCGCCACGCACTGGTCGATGATCTCCACGGAGATCTGCGCGAGACGGTGGACGTTGGACTCGCGGGCCCTGAAGTCGCCGCCCTTGACGGTGTCGTAGAAGAGGCGGTGGACGGAGTCGCCGTCGTTGCGGTAGTTCTTCGCCGCGTTGATGCCGCCCTGGGCGGCGATCGAGTGGGCGCGGCGCGGGGAGTCCTGGTAGCAGAACTGGACGACGTGGTAGCCCTGTTCGGCGAGGGTGGCGCCGGCCGAGCCGCCCGCGAGGCCGGTGCCGACGACGATCACCGTGTGCTTGCGCCGGTTGGCGGGGTTGACGAGTTTGGCCTCGAAACGGCGGGTGTCCCAGCGCTCGTTGACGGGGCCGGTGGGCGCCTTGGTGTCGGTGACGGGTTCCCCGGTCGTGAAGTCCGCGTATTCAAGGGTCATTTCAGCTCACCACTCCGGTCATGACGCCCACGGGCACGGCGATGAAGCCGGCCGTGAGCAGCAGCGCGAGGACATTGGCGATGGTCTTCAGGGCGCGGTCGCGGCTGCGGCTGCCCGCACCGAGGGTCTGGGCGGCGCTCCAGAAGCCGTGCCGGACGTGCAGGCCGAGGGCGAGCATCGCGACGATGTAGATGGTGTCGCCGTACCAGGTGGAGAAGGTGTCCACGACGTTCTGGTACGGGTGCCCCTCCTGGAAGCCGCCGGAGTGCACGGTGCCGGTCGTCAGGTCGAGGATGTGCCAGACGATGAACAGGGCGAGGATGATCCCGCCCCAGCGCATGGTGCGGGTGGCGTAGCTCGCGCGGGGTTTCTTGTGCACGTACTTGCTGGGGCGCGCCCTGATGTCGCGGCGGCTGAGCTGGTACGCGGAGACGGCGTGCGCGACCACGGCGACGACGAGGACGATCCGGATGAGCCAGAGCGTCCACTCGTAGTGCATGAAGGGTTCGCCGACGGTGCGCAGCCAGTGGGCGTAGTGGTTGAACTCGCCCGCACCGAAGAAGATCTTCAGGTTGCCGATCATGTGGACGACCAGGTAGAGCAGCATGATCAGGCCGCTGACGGCCATCACTGTCTTCTTGCCGACGGAGCTGTCCCACACCGTGCGCGCCATCGACGGCCGTCGGTCCGTCCGCGTTGCCAGAGCCATGTCTACGGACGTTAGGTCCCGTAAGGTCGATCGGTCCAAGACATGATCCACCTGGATTCCATAGGCTACGACTATCGTGGCTGCATGCAGTTCCAACAGCTCCAGTACTTCGTGGCCGTCGCCGAGACCCGGCACTTCACCCGGGCCGCCGATCTGGTCCATGTCGCGCAGCCCTCGCTGTCCCAGCAGATCAAGGCGCTGGAGCGGGAGTTGGGCGCGGATCTGTTCCTGCGGGCCCGGGGCAACATCACGCTCACCGACGCGGGCGAGGCGCTGCTGCCGCTCGCCCGGCGCATCCTGGCGGACGCGGACACGGCCCGGCACGAGGTCCTCGAACTGGTCCAGCTGCGCAGCGGGCGGGTCCGGCTGGGCGCGACCCCGAGCCTGTGCACGGGGCTGCTGCCGGACGTGCTGCGCGCCTTCCACGACCGCTATCCGGGCATCCGGCTGCTGATCGAGGAGGGCGGTTCACACGATCTCGTACGGGAACTCGCGCGCGGCGCCCTGGACTTGGCGTTGGTGGTCCTGCCGTTGCCCACCCCCTCGCCAGCGTTGACGACGGTGGAGCTGCTCCGCGAGGACCTTGTGGTCGTGTCCTCACCGGAGGCGCCGGCGCCGGGCCCTGGGCGGACGGTGCGGATCTCCGATCTGGAGGGCGAGCGTCTGGTGATGTTCCGGCACGGCTACGACCTGCGCGAACTGACCGTCGCCGCGTGCCGCGCCGAGGGCTTCGAACCCGACTTCGCGGTGGAGGGCGGCGAGATGGACGCGGTCCTCGGCTTCGTACGGGCGGGGCTCGGCGTGGCCGTAGTACCGCGCATGGTCGCGACGAAGTCCGGGCGGGGGCTGCGGGTGACCCCGCTGGCCCGGCCCGGACTGCACCGGACGATCGCGCTCGCGCATCGCAGCGATGTGGCTCCGCCGCGTGCGGCACGGGAGTTGCAGCGGATGCTGCTGGAGCGCTGATCCTCCGTAACATGAACCTTTCTCGTACCAGGGGGGAACCACGGATGCGCAGAACATGGCTGGCCGGCGTGCCGCTGCTCGGGCTGATACTCGCGGGGTGCTCAGGCTCGGGGAACACGCCTTCCGGTGAGTCGCACCGGACGACGGTCTCGGCATCCGGAACGCCCAGCGCCTCGCCCAGCGCCGCCGGCGCGGGGTGGAACGCGTGGACCGCCAACTACTCCGCGGCGGAGGGCCGTTGCGAGGCGACGGCTCACCAGGTCGTGTGCCGCACCGGTTCCGGCGGTTTGGTCGGGCGGTCCCGGAACACCGGCGAGGTCACCTGGACAGTTCCCCCCGCCGAGCGCGGCAAGGACGCGGATCTGGTCGTCGACTCGGCCACCGAACGGGCCGTGACCAGCTCCGGCAAGACGCTGCGCGCGGCGAATCTGCGCACGGGCAAGGTCGCCTGGACCCGCCGGCTGGCCGACGGCTCGACCTTCCCGGTGGTCATCAGGGTGGCGGACGGGACCGTCTACGTTCTCGAAACCCCGACGGCGGGCATGAAGGTCATCACCCTCGCCGCCTTCCGGGCGTCCGACGGCAAGCCACTGTGGCACCGCAGCGTCGCAGTGGATCCGTACGGGGACATGGCCGCCTTCGGGGGCCGCGTCTACACCACAGACGGCACGAAGGTCACCGCCCGCGACGCCCGCACCGGCGCCACCGTGGCGACCACCCCCAGGGGCGTCGAGTGCGCGTACCTCATCTCCGGCGGCAAGTACCTCGTGTGCACCGGCAGCCCGATCTCCGCCGGGGACACCTTTCCGCCGCTCCAGCGCCTGGACGCGGACACGCTCCGGCCGATGAAGACCGCCGAGGACACGGGAGACAAACCCGAGCGCGGGGTGATCTCGTCCGACGGCGTGCTCGTGCTGTACGAGGCCAACGCGGAGGACTCCAGCGCCGGTTCCTGGAACGCGTACGACCTCGTCCACCCCAAGAGGCTGTGGAGCTACTACGACACCACGGAGGAGGGGGAGTTGGCGGGTGACCGGTTCGTCACCTTCACCCCGGTCAACGCCGCCGCCAGAGACCGCGTGATCTCGATCGACCTGCACGCCGGCCCGAAAGGGACCGGCGACGCCGCACCGCACCTGTCCCCGCGGTACTCGCAGGCGAGGGGCGGGGAAGGCCCCAGGCTCGTCGTGCCGGGCGGTGACCCGGACCATGTCGTCGTGCAGGCGGGCACCCATCGCAGCCTGCGGTCGATCCCGCTGCCCTGAGGCAGCGGTCGCTCAGCCCGTCGCGTCCACCAGGGCCAGTTCGTGCAGCCGCTCGGGCGGGCCGGGGCGGGCGTAGTACCAGCCCTGGGCGGTGTCGCAGCCGAGTATCCGCAACTGCTCGGCCTGCGCGCCCGTTTCGACGCCCTCGACCGTCACCGCGAGGTTCAGGCTGTGGGCGAGGGAGACGATGCCCTCGACGATCTTGAGGTCGACGGGGTCGGCCGGGAACTGCTGCATGCCCTGGGTGAAGGAGCGGTCCAGCTTGAGGATGCTCACCGGCAGACGGCGGAGGTTGGCGAGGTTGGAGTAGCCGGTGCCGAAGTCGTCGAGGGCGATGTCGACGCCCATCTCGGCCAGTTGGCGCAGCGGCTTGAGCAGGTCGTCGTCGGCGCCGATGAGCGCGGACTCGGTGACCTCCAGGCAGAGCGCGTCGGGGCTGACGCCGGCGCGTTCCAGGATGTCGACGGTGTCCTGCACCAGGCCGGGGTGGCTGAGCTGGCAGGGCGAGAGGTTGACGTTGATGCGCAGCGGGCCGGTGGCGTCGTTGCCGCCGTGTCGTTCCTGCCACTGCTTGGCCTGCCGTACGGACTGGTCGAGGACCCAGCGGCCCAACGGCACGATGAGGCCCGTGTGTTCGGCGAGCGGGATGAACCGGTCGGGGCCGAGTACGCCGTGCTGCGGGTGCAGCCAGCGGACCAGGGCCTCGGCGCCGCGGACGCTGCCGTCGCCGAGGTGGACCAGCGGCTGGTACTCGATGAAGAACTCGTTGCGGTCCAGCGCGGCCGGGAGTGCCGTGGTCAGACCGTGGCGCGTGATGGCGCGGGCGTCGGCCTCGGGGTCGGCGAGCTCGAAGCGGTTGCCGCCCGCCGACTTGGCCCGGTACATCGTGATGTCGGCGCTGCGCAGCACCTCCGCGGGACCGCGCTCGCCGGCCGGGCCCTCGACGATGCCGATCGAGCCGCGCACGGTGAGGTCACGGCCGTCGATGCTGACCGGGGTGATGAGCGCGTTCATGATGCGGCCGGCGAGTTCGTCGACCTCGCGTTCGGTGTCGGGTCCCGTGGTGAGCGCCACGAACTCGTCACCGCCGAGCCGGGCGACCATCTCGCCGGGTGCGGTGGCGCAGGACTGCAGCCGGTCGGCGACCTCGACGAGCAGCCGGTCGCCGGCCGCGTGGCCGAGGCTGTCGTTGATGGTCTTGAAGCCGTCGAGGTCGAGATAGCACAGCCCGAACCGCTGGTTGTCGCCCGCGCCGAGCGCCTTCTCCAGGCGTTCGAAGAACAGGGTGCGGTTGGGGAGGCCGGTGAGGGCGTCGTGGGTCGCCTCGTAGCGCAGCCGCAGGTTCAGCAGCCGCCGCTCGGTGGTGTCCTCCATGAGGGCGAGCTGGTACTGCGGGTTGCCGTCGGCGTCGCGCAGCAGGGAGACGGTGAGGTTGGTCCACAGGACCGTTCCGTCAGGCCGGTAGAACGCCTTCTCGACGTGGTAGTGCTCGCGCTCGCCGCGGACGAGTTCGTCGTAGAGGGTCCAGGTCTGGGGCGCGTCGTCCGGGTGGGTCCACTCGCGGACGTTGCGTCCGCCCATGGTCTGGTCGGAGACCCCGAACATGCGCAGCAGCGCGCCGTTGACCTGGAGGATGTTGCCTTCGAGGTCGGCCATGCCGATTCCTATGGCCGCGCCCTCGAAGACCGCGCGGAAGCGGGCCTCGGTCGCGTGCAGGGCCTGCGCTACGACGCCCTGGGCCTGGAGGGCGGCCACCGAGATGGCCTCCTGCTCGGCGAGGGTGCGCTCGCGCAGCTCCTGGGCGAAGCCGGCGGCCATGGCGTGCTGGAGACGGGCGGAGCGGATCCGCAGGTCCTCCTGGGAGCCGTCGCCGCCGCAGTAGAGCACCAGGTAGGCGTCGACGCACTCCAGGGTGCGGCTGAGGGCGTCGGGGTCGGTGCAGTGCGCGGCGACGAGAGCGGCGCCGACCTGCTTGCCCTCCTCGGCCTCGAAGGTCCTGGCGCGCAACGCGTCGCTCAACCGCCGTGCCAGCGGCAGGAGTCGCTCCTCGAACTCCGGCCGGGTCAGCGAGGTCGAGGTCGCCGGAAACACCGCCCGGCTCCAGATGGTCGCGAACCTGCGCAGTCTGTCCTCCGGCCCGTCCGGCTCCGCGATCACGCCGTGCGTCCTACGCCGGCGAATCCGGAGAAGGAAAACGGATCCTCGTCCTCCGGTGCGGTGTCGGGCCGCCAGTCCGGCATCGGCACCAGTCCGGGTTCCACCATGTCGTACCCCTCGAAGAACCGCGCGATCTCGTCGCGCGAGCGCATGATCAGCGGATTGCGAATGTCCTTGTACACGTCCACCGCGCCCTCCGCCCGCTCCGGTGGCAACGGGATTCCCTCGTACGAGGCATGCGTGAGGATCAGCAGGCTGCCGGGCGCGAGTGCCTCGCGCAGCTGTGCCACCGCTCCGTACGGGTCGTCCGCGTCTTCCACGAAGTGCAGTATGGCAACGAGAAGGAGGGCCACTGGCCGATTCACGTCGATCAGGCGCTGAACCTCGGCGCTCGCCAGGATCTCCTGGGGCTTGCGGAGGTCTGCCGCGACGACGTCCGCGGTCGCGTTGCCCGCGAGGACCGCCTGGCTGTGCGCGACCGCCACCGGGTCGTGGTCGACGTACATCACATGGGCGCCGGGGCTGGCCTGCTGGGCCACCTCGTGGACGTTTCCGAAGGTGGGAATTCCGGAGCCGATGTCGAGGAACTGGGTGATGCCCTCGGCCGCCGCGAAGCGTACGGCGCGGCGCATGAACGCCCGGTTCGCCTGCATGATCTTGGGAAGTCCCGGGAGGAACTCCATGGCCTTGCGGGCCGCCTCCCGGTCGACCTCGAAGTTGTGCGAACCGCCCAGGTAGTAGTCGTAGATACGCGAAACGCTCGGCACCGAGATGTCGATGCTTCGTGGTGCCCAGGCGGGACGCTCCATGTATCTCTCCAAGGCTCAGGCGATCCGGTGTTCGAGCTGAGGCTACTGATCGCCCGCCAAAGGAGCGAGCCGAAACGGAAATTGACCGTCCGTTCCCGGTCACTGCCTGCGGCACGTGCCGAATTGACGTGCGGGGACACGCGGAGAAGCGCGGAGAATGCCGGAATTGCTGTGCGCGGAACGGGAAAGCGGCCCGCCCCCTCCGTGCGGTGCGGAGGGGGCGGACCTGTGGTCGTACGCGCTGCTGTGTTCGGCACTCTTGTCGCTTGCCCGCGTCCCTCCCTTCCGCGTATCCGTTGCCGAGTGGGCGGGGGGCGATCAACCCTGGGGAGGTTCTCGCTACTCCGCGGGCGCGCCGACCGGCTTTCCTTCGGGCGAGACGGCGTACCAAGTGCCGCCCACGCCCTGGCCGTTGGTCTGTCCGGCGGCCGTGTCACCGGAGAAGGTGTAGATCGGCCAGCAGTTGACGGTCATCTGCTTGACGCCGTCGGGCCGGGTGAAGCCCATGAGGCCCTTCTTCTGCACGCCCTTGGTGTCGTTCGCCGAGACGATGCCGACGGCCGGCCACTTCTCCGCGCAGGCGCCGAGGCAGTTCGAGACGGACTTGGGCCATGCCTTGTCCTTGAGGAAGCGGTAGACCGTGTGGCCGTTCTTGTCGACGACGATGTCGCCGAGCTTGGCGTCCTTGCGGACGGAGAGGCCGGGCAGCGAGGCGAGGGTCGCCTTCTTGCCGTCGGGGGCGAGCGCGTACCACTTGCCGCCCACGCCCTGGCCGTTGACGTCACCGGCGTTGACGTCCTTGGCGTAGCGGTAGGCGGGCCAGCCGGCGATGGTCAGCTGCTTGGTGCCGTCGGTGCGGGTCACCTCGCCGATGAGGGACTTGTCGATACCGGCGCCGGCAGTGGCGTCGTCGGCGGGAACCGGCGGCCAGGTGGTGGCGCAGGCGCCGTCACAGTTCGACTTGGGGGGATTGGCCGTGTCGGCGTCGAAACGGTAGAGGGTGAGACCCGCTCCGTCGCTCAACACCTTGCCGAGGTCAGGGTTGTTGGCAACGGTCAGCTGGCCTGCGGGCTCGGCCGCCGCGGCCTGCTGGCCGTCGGCTCCGTAGCCATTGCTTGCCGCGCTGGGGCTCGACGTGGCGGCCCCCACGCTGCCATAACCTCCGGCCGCCGCCGTGGCACCGACATTCTGTGCCGCAGAGGAAGGTGTGGTCACATTTTCCGAACCGCACGCCGCCGTCAACGCCATGACGGACACGGCCGTCGCCGCGAGTGAGGCGCTCCGCCAGGAGGTCTTCATCGTCAACTCCCCATAATCACCTGGATGTTGCAGCGCCCGTCTGTGCCGCCGCACGGTCCTAGGTACGGGTGGGGACCACGGAAGTGTTCAACGGCCGCACAAATTTCTTTCCGACACCTGTGACACGGCAGCCGCGTCGTATGTGCGTACGCATCCGGCCACCTCCGACAGTCGGATCGTCAAACCGTCGCACAGCGCCTTCCACTCCTTCGGGGCAATCCCCTCGCGCTCCCGCGCGCGCGACCCCGCGAGGCCTCATGATCTCCGTCGTGCATGGACCCGAACCGACCCGAACCGCCCTTGCCGCAAGGGTGTTGACCCTGGTGACGCTCACCTGGCTGCTGACGGGCGCACCGGCGGGCCCGGCGGCGGCCGACGCGTGCGCGTACGCCTCCACCGGGCCGGACGGCACGCAGGCGGTGGCGGTGGCCGGCAGCGACTCCTGGCCGACGCCCCCGGCCTGCCGGAAGCCGACCCCGAAACCGCCCCCGCCGCCCTGCCCCTCCCCGACGCCCACTCCGCCACCGCCGAAGCCCACGCCGCCGCCCCCTCCGAAGCCGAAGCCCACCCCGACTCCGACACCCAGGCCGACGCCGACCCCGAAGCCCCGGCCCACGCCTCCGCCGCCCGCTCCGGCGCCCCGCCCGGCACCCGCGGCTCCGCAGCCCCGGCCCCCCCCGACACCCACGCCCACACCGACCCCGCCGCCGAAACCGACGCCCACGCCGAAGCCGAGGCCCGCCCCGCATCCCGCGGCGACCCCGGTGAGTTATCCGAAGTACCACGCCCAGCCGCGCCCGCGGCCCGCCACCGGTCGGACGCCGCCGGTCGTCTACGTCCTGCTCATCACCCTGCCCGCGGTGGTCGCCATCGCCGCGCTGCGTCCGCGCTGATACCCGGAGGAACCCCTTGTCGGAATGGCTTGTTCTCGCCCTCGCGATGGCGGCGGCCTGTGTCGTCGTCGTCATCGTCACCTTCCTGCGCGAACGCGCGGCGTCCGAGGACGAGGACCCCAGCGAGACCCCGGACGTCATCGAGTACATGACGATGTGGATCGGCGTGGTGTACGCCATCGTCCTGGGTCTGGCGATCGCCGGTGTCTGGGAGGCCCGCAGCGCCGCCCAGGACCATGTGCAGGCGGAGGCGCAGGCGCTGCACGAGATCTCGGAGCGGGTGCGGGCCTATCCGCCGGACGAGCGCGACCGCATCCGGGCGGATGTCGACGCCTACGTCTCACAGGTCGTCAACACCGAGTGGAAGACGATGGCGGACCACCAGAAGCTCACCCAGCGCGGCACCGATCTCCTTGAGCGCATCCGTCAGGACGTCACCGACTACCAGCCGAAGACGGACTTCCAGGCGCAGGCCTACCAGCCGCTCGTCGAGCAGGTCGCGGCGGCCGACCTGGCCCGCAGCGCCCGCGCGGACTCCACCGGGGCGACGATGCCGGCGGTGGTGTGGTTCGGGCTGCTGGCCGGGGGTGTGATCACCATCGGCATGGTCTTCGCGCTGCAGATCCGGCGTACGCCACGGGAGCTGGTCCTAGCCGGGCTGTTCTCGGCGCTGATCGCCTTCCTGCTGTTCCTGATCTGGGACTTCGACGCGCCCTACAGCCGTGGCATCACGGCCTCGGCTCAGCCGTTCCTGAACCTCTTCCCGCACGTCAAGGACTGACGGCCCCTCACCGGGACCGGCCGACAGGTCACTCGCCGAGGGACGTCCGCCACGCCGCGGCCGTCCCCCGGTCGCAGGAACGGCGTCCCCTGTGCGGCCCACACGGTTGCCCCATTCGCGCGACTGGGATCGCGAGAGCGCACACATGTTCCTAGCGTTTCGGACATCGAGGTGCATTTACGGCGCCAGCGGAAAAGGTCCGCGGCTGCTCCTCGGGGACCCGGAGGAACCACCATGCGCGCGATACGCGTCGCCTCGGCCGCACTGCTGGGCATCAGCGCCCTCGCCCTCGCGGCGCCGGCCGCCGTCGCGAAGGGCGACGGCAACCACAACATCACGCCGTTCGGCTTCAGCGTCCTGCCCTCGACGATCGCGGCGGGCGGCCAGGTCACCCTGCAGGTCGACCGCGACAGCGGCGGCTGCAAGGGCTCCGTCACGGTCTCCTCCGGAGTCTTCGACACCGTCAGGATCTCGCCGGGCCAGTCCTCGGCAACGGCGATGGTCGACTGGGACGCCAGGCCGGGAGCGGTGTACCAGGTGACGTTCACATGCAACGGCGAGAGCGGCTCCACGGGTCTGACCATCGTCTCCGGCCGCACGAACAACAACAACGTCCAGCCGCTCCAGCCGGCGCAGCAGATGCCCCGAGGGGTACGGGCCGGTGAGGGCGGCAGCATCGCCGGCTTCGACCTCAAGGAGCTCGGCATCGGCGCGGCCCTCATCGCGGGTTCGGTCGGGGCGGCGTACCACTTCTCCCGTCGCCGTACCGGAGAGGACGGCGCCTGACCGCACCACCGCCCGCGCAGGCCTTCGCCCCGGAGCCCGAAAGGGTCCGGGGCAAAGGCCTGTTGTGTGCGCCGCGACCTCCGAAGGGGGAGGAGGTCAGATGGCGCGCTCGCTGCGGCGGCGCATCCAGAACACCCCGCCGCCCACGACGGCCGCGGCGACCAGACCGCCGCCGATCGCCATGTCGGCCGGGGTAGCCCCGGTGGCGCTGCTGCCGCCGAGACCGCCGCGGACACCGCCGATGACGGTGTAGGCGGAGTCCCGGGTCAGCACGGAACCGTTCCGGCAGCGCACGGTGATGCTGTACGGGCCCGGACCGGCGTTTCTGCTGATCCGCGCCGTTCCACTGGCGGTCTGGCCGGCCCCGCCGACAAGTGAGGACAGGTTCGCGGGGCGTTCGAAGCCCGGCGAGTTGGCGGTGGCGCCGGTGAAGCAGCCGTCGACCGTGACGGTCAGCTGGCCGCCGCGGGCGATCACGCTGGGCAGGGCGACGATGTTGCTGGGGCTCTCCCCCATGCCGTCCGCGAGGGCCGCCGGGGCGGCGAGCCCCAGAACGGCCACCGCGGCACCGGCGGCAGCCAGGGCACGAGTTGTACGCATGTCATCCTCCGCGGAAGGCGCCCCGGGACCCGTCCCCGGTCGATCGGCGAGAAAACGCCTCCCAGACGCACCCTCAGATGCCTTGCACGCGCCCGCATTTCGGGAATGGTCCGTCCTGGTGAGAGGACACGCCGAGGGAGAACCGGACAATCGGATATTGCCGCAGGTCACGGACCGTCAGAAAATTCCTGCCGCCCTCTCCTCATATGGCGCACATAAGGATGACCGGGCCACCCGTTCGCGCCTGCCCCGTCGCCGGTTCCGCATTCGGGACTTAGCGTTCTCGTATGCGCGATTGACGTGGCGACGGCCGCGTCGAGAGGGGATGGCGAATGTCTGCGTCCGAGCTGTCCGAGCTTGCCGAAGAGGAGGAGCGGCAGAAGAGGCGCGCCCCGTGGGGAGTGATAGCGCTTGTTCTGCTGACCGGTCTCGCGCTCATTCGGAATGGTTCGGGAGAGTTCGATGTGGGGCCGCCGCAGCCTGCTTCGGCGGCAGCCGCCGACAGCCGTACCGGCGCCGGCACCTTCGGCAAGGCCCCGGCCCCGCTCCCGTACTCCGTCGCCGACCGGGTCAGGATTCCCGCGATCCGCGTCGACGCACCGGTCATGCCGGTGGGCCTGGACGCGGACGGCTGGGTCGGCGCGCCGCCGCCGGAGGACCCGAATCTGGCGGGCTGGTTCACCGGCGCCGTCTCGCCCGGCGAGAAGGGCACGGCGGTCGTCGTCGGCCATGTCGACAACAAAATGGGCCCCGCCGTGTTCTACGGACTCGGGGCCCTCAAGAAGGGAAATCGCGTCGAGGTCGAGCGCAAGGACGGAAAGACGGCCGTATTCGAGATCTACGGCATCGAGGTCTTCGAGAAGAACAACTTCCCCGGCGACCGTGTCTACGCCTCCAAGGGAACTCCGGAACTGCGCGTCATCACGTGCGGCGGCGGTTTCTCCAAGCAGACCGGCTACGACGGGAATGTCGTCGTCTTCGCCCGCCTGGTCGAGGTCCGCTGAGCGTTTCCCCGGCCGGGCGGGCCAGGTCCTGTCGTCACAGTCCCGTCGTCCGCCCGGAGGGCGGGCCGTGCGGCGAGAGTGCGTGCATGGCGTCTCCGGGCAGACGGGAATGTGACGACAGGGCCTGTGTCCCGTCAGGTGGTGGTCCGGCGGCGCGGCAGCGTCATGTGATAGCCGGAGTCGAGCAGGTGCGGCAGATATTCGCGCAGCGCCTTCACACTCTGGGAACGGTCGCCCCCGGCGTCGTGCGAGAGCACCACGACACCGGGGGCGGCGCCGTCCTCGACCGCGTTGACGATGTGGCGGACGCCGGGTGTGTCCCAGTCGAGGGTGTCGACGGTCCACGCGAGGGGTTCCATGCCCAGCTCGGAGCCGAGTTGGAAGGCGGCCCGGTTCCAGGCACCGTAGGGCGCGCGGAACCACTGGGGGCGTTCCCCGTAGGCGTCCTCGATGACATCGCTGGTGCGTTCCATCTCGGAGCGGATCTGACCGCGGGTCAGCTTGGTCAGCAGGGGGTGCGACCATGTGTGGTTGCCGACGACGTGGCCCTCGTCTGCCATCCGGGCCAGGATGTCCCGGTTCCAGTCGGCCATCTCGCCGCACACGAAGAACGTGGCGCGGACGTCGTACTCGGCGAGGGTGTCCAGGATGTGCGGGGTGTAGCGGGGGTCGGGTCCGTCGTCGAAGGTGAGCACCATGGTGTTGCCGCGTCCGGACATGCGCAGGAAGGGTTCGTGCCGTACCGGGACGTGGGCGAGGGTGGTGTGGGGTGCGCCGTAGCCGGCCACGGGCTGGAGGCGGTAGGAGGAGGGCTTGCGCGCGAGGCGCGGTGGGGGTCCGGCGGCGGGTGCGGCGGCCTTGACGGGGGCGTCGTCCGAGAGTCCGGAGTACAGCAGACCGGCGGTGCCGGCCGCCCCGACGGCAGCGGCGCCGGCGAGCAGGGCCCGTCGGCGCGTGAGCGACTGATCCTTCTTCATGACTCATCAGTCGCCCGGCAGGAGACCGCCGCCCCACGGCAACACCGGTGCGGCGGCAGGAAAACACCCGCCCGGCCCAGCGTTCACGCGCTCAGCGGCGCCGGACGAGGGGGAACGGCAGCGTCTCACGGATCGTCAGACCGGTGAGGAACATGACCAGTCGGTCCACTCCGATGCCGAGGCCCCCGGTGGGCGGCATCGCGTATTCGAGGGCGTCGAGGAAGTCCTCGTCGAGCTCCATCGCCTCGGGGTCTCCCCCGGCGGCCAGCAGCGACTGGGCGGTGAGGCGGCGGCGCTGTTCGACGGGGTCGGTCAGCTCGGAGTAGGCGGTGCCGAGTTCGGTGCCGAAGGCGACCAGGTCCCAGCGTTCGGCGAGCCGCGGGTCGGTGCGGTGCTGGCGGGTGAGCGGGGAGACGTCGGTCGGGAAGTCCTTGTAGAAGGTGGGCAGCCGGGTCGGCTCCTCCACCAGCCGCTCGTACATCTCCAGTACGACGTCCCCGCGGCCGTCGTCGGCGCCGTACGGCACGCCCGCGCGGTCGCACAGCCGGTGCAGGCGGGCCAGTTCGGTGTCGGCGTCGATCTCCTCGCCGAGCGCCTCGGAGATCGCGCCGTGGACGGTCTTGACCGGCCACCGGCCCGAGATGTCGTACTCCTCGCCGTCCTTGCGGGCGACGGGCGAACCGAAGGCGGCGGTCGCGGCGCCCTGGACGAGCTCGCGGGTGAGGTCGAGCATCACGTCGTAGTCGGCGTACGCCTGGTACGCCTCCAGCATCGTGAATTCGGGGTTGTGCTTGTAGGAGACGCCCTCGTTGCGGAAGGTGCGGCCCATCTCGAAGACCTTCTCCAGGCCGCCGACGCAGAGGCGCTTGAGGTACAGCTCGGGGGCGATGCGCAGATAGAGGTCGAGGTCGTAGGCGTTGATGTGGGTGGTGAAGGGGCGGGCGTTGGCGCCGCCGTGGATCTGCTGCAGCATCGGGGTCTCGACCTCCAGGTAGCCGCGCTCCAACAGGCCCTGACGCAGGGCCTGTACGGCGGTGGAGCGGGCGCGGACCACATCGCGGGCGGCGGGGCTCGCGACGAGGTCGAGGTAGCGCATGCGGACCTTGGCCTCGGGGTCGATGAGGCCCCGGCGTTTGTCGGGCAGGGGGCGCAGGCACTTGCCGGTGAGCTGCCAGGAGGTGACGAAGACGGTGGGCTCGCCCTTGTCGCTGGTGCCCGCGCGGCCGGTGGCGGTGATGTGGTCGCCGATGTCGGTGTCGGCGGTGAAGCGGTCGAGGTCAGGGCCCGACTCGGCGCGGGTGAGGGCGAGTTGGTGGTCGCCGGACCAGTCGCGCAGGGTGAGGAAGACGATGCCGCCGAGGTCGCGCACCCGCATCATCCGCCCGGCGACGGTGACTTGGTCCCCCGCGCGGATCTCGGCGAGGGTGTGGGTGCGCTGCGGGACGCCGACCGGGTAGGGGTCGGTGCCGGTGGCGATCAGGCGGTCGAGGGTGCGGTGCCGGACGCGGACCTGTTCGGGCAGTCCGCTGTCCGGGCCGTCGGTCCCGGCCTCGTCCCCTCCGTCGAGGCCGAGCGCCGACAGGGACGGCAGCCCTGCGGTGGTCGCCGGCCGCTGTCCGCTCTTCGGGTGCCCCTTTCCCCAGAGTTGTCTCAGCGACGGTACGGAGACGAAGCCCTCGGCGATGCCGGAGGCGAGGCTGATCCGGGCCAGGGAGGCGGTCTCGCCGTAACAGATGAAGCGGGGGTACCACTCGGGGTGGTACTTGGCGTTGGAGCGGTAAAGAGCCTCCAGTTGCCACCACTTGGAGAAGAACAGCAGGAGGCGGCGCCACAGGCGGAGCACCGGGCCCGCGCCGATGCGGGCGCCCTCCTCGAAGGCCGAGCGGAACACGGCGAAGTTGAGGGAGATCCGGTGCACGCCCAACTTCGGTGCGGTGGCGCAGAGTTCGGCGACCATGAACTCCATGACGCCGTTGGGGGCGGTGCGGTCGCGGCGCATCAGGTCGAGGGAGACGCCGTCGCTGCCCCAGGGGACGAGGGAGAGCAGGGCGAGCAGCTTGCCGTCCTCGCCGAGAGCTTCGACGAGGAGGCAGTCGCCGTCGGCAGGGTCGCCCAGGCGGTCCAGGGCCATGGAGAAGCCGCGTTCGGTCTCGGTGTCGCGCCAGGCGTCGGCGCGGTCGACGGCCTCCTCCATCTCCGCGTCGGTGAGGGTGGCGTGGCGGCGGATGCGGCAGGTGGCACCGGCGCGGCGGACGCGGCCCACGGCCTGGCGGGTGACGCGCATGTCGCGTCCTGCGAGGTCGAAGTCGGCGACGTGCAGGATGGCCTCGTCGCCGAGTTGGAGGGCGCCGAGCCCGGCGCGGGCGAAGGCCCGGGCGCCGTCCTCGGAGGCGCCCATCACGGCGGGGGCCCAGGCGTGGCGGCGGGCCAGGTCGAGCCAGGCGGCGATGGCGTGCGGCCAGGCCTCGCGGTCGCCGACCGGGTCGCCGCTGGCGAGGCAGACGCCGGCCTCGACGCGGTAGGTGACGGCGGCCTTGCCGCTGGGCGAGAAGACGACTGCCTTGTCGCGCCGGGTAGCGAAGTAGCCGAGGGAGTCCTGGCCGCCGTAGGACTTCAGGAGGGCACGGATACGGTCCTCCTCGTCGCCGTGCAGGGCCGCTTCGAGGCGTTGGGAACGGAAGAGGACGGTGGCCGCGTTGAGGAGGGCGAGCGCGCCGAAGAGGCCGAGCAGGAAGGACACGGCTCGGGGCGGGCGGCCGTTGAAGGAGCGGTCGGAGACCAGGCCGCCGCAGACGCGGTTGGCCGCCAGGGCCAGGTGCTGGCTCTCGGGCAGGGTGCCGGGGAACAGGGAGACCAGTCCCCAGCCGGCGAGGATCGCCACGGCGAGCCCGCCGAACAGGACGGCGAGGGCCCGTCGTACCGCCGCGCGGCGGGAGGCGGCGTAGAACTGCTTGCGGGCGACGATCAGCAGGACAAGCAGCAGACCGCACACGATGAGCGACGGGAGGGACTCGGCGTACAGGCCGAGGGCCACGCCGAGGACGGCCGTCAGGACCAGCAGGCCGAGGTAGACGACGACCAGCCACCAGGCGATCTTCTTGCGGGCGGCGGTCGCGGCGGCCAGCAGGAACAGGAAGACCGCATAGGCGAGGTTGGCGCTGACCGGGACGATGAGCAGGTCGAGGAAGCGGACCGCGGGGCGCAGGACGCGGCGCAGCGGCGCGATGAAGGCCAGCAGCACGCAGAGCAGGCCGAGGGCGCCGAAGAAGGTCGCGAAGCCCTCCGGCACCCTGCTGAGGAAGCCGTGGCCGGGCGGCCGTACCGGAGCCTTGGTGTCCTTGGACCCGGGCGCCTCCACGGTGGCAGTCATGCTTCCGACTGTAGGAACAGGGCGGGCCGCGCGCCCGTCGGGAACTCCCGGGCGGGTTCGGGACCTGCGGGCTCCGATAGCCTCACAGCCGTGACGGAACAGCAGCCAACTCAGTTCGAGCGGGGCACGGACGGGCCGAAGGTCATCGTGGTCGGGGTGGACGGCTCCGAGTCCTCGTTGCGGGCCGCGGCATATGCCGCGGGTCTGGCCCGGCGGCAGCACGCGCTGCTCGCCATCGTGTACGTGCAGCCGGTGCTGGCGGCGGGCGCGGCCATGGGGGCGCCGGTCGCCGAGACGACCGACGAGATCGCCGAGGACCTGGTCGCCCAGATCCGGCACGAGACCGAGCGGGTGAAGGGGATATTCGACATCCGCTGGGAGTTCCACACGTTCCGTGGCGACCCCTACGGCGGCCTGGTGAAGGCCGCCGACGAACTGAAGGCCGACGCGGTCATCGTGGGTGCGTCGGAGCAGGCGGGGCACCGGATCATCGGGTCGGTCGCGGTGCGGTTGGTGAAGGCGGGGCGGTGGCCGGTGACGGTGGTGCCGTAGACGCCCCGTGTACGCGCGGTCCGTTGTGCCGGACGATGTTCCGGTGGCTCCCCCTTTCGATGTGGACACCTTCCTCCGCCGGCCGCTCACGGCACGCCTGGCGACGAACGGACCGACCGTGCGCCCCGTCTGGTTCCTGTGGGAGGACGGGGCGTTCTGGGTGCTGACGGGGCCGTGGGCCCGCTTGCCCTACCTTGTCCGGGCCGACCCGGCGGTCGCTCTCGTGGTGGACGAGTGCGACGTGGCGACGGGGCTGGTCAGGCAGGTGATCGCGCGGGGGCGCGCCGAGATCGTGCCCTTCGATGTCGAGCGCGGGCGGCGAAAGCTCGTGCGCTACCTGGGTACCGACGAAACGCTGTGGGACGAGCGGTTCGTGCGGTATCTGTACGCCGATCCGGCGGGGCACGGCACCGTGTGGCTGCGGGTGGAGCCGGTCTCGTTGAAGGCCGCGGACCTGAGCTTCGTCACAGGGAGCGCAGGAAGTCCACGAGGATCGCGTTGAACTCCTCCGGCTTCTCCATGTTCGGGTAGTGCGCGGCGCCCTCGATCGTGGTGGAGCGGCCGTTCGGGACCGTGTCGGTGAAGCGGTTCGCCATGGCGAGGCTGTCGGGCCAGTCGAGGGCGCCGTGGATGGCGAGGACCGGGGCGTCGAGTTTCGGGACGCGGGGCCAGGGGTCGCCCAAGGGGACGTACCAGTCCCGCTCGCCCGGTGTGTGCTTGGCGAGGGTGTGCGTGGTCAGTTCGCGCAGGCGGCGGATGACGGACGGGGCGACCTCGTCCGGCGTGCGGTGCGGGCCCGCCACGCCCTGGGCGAAGTGGTCGAGCCAGCCCGCGAGGTCGCCGGCGGCGAGCAACTGCCCGACGCGGGCCTGCCGTTCGAGCAGTTGGGGGTCGGTGTACTCGAACGCGCTGGTGCCGGCGCCGGAGACGACGATCGCCCGGACCAGTTCGGGGTGTTCCAGCGCGGTGTCGGTGGCGACGGCCGCGCCCATGCACAGGCCGACCAGGACAGCGGGGCCCAGGTCGAGGTGGTGCAGGAGTCCCGCCAGGTCGTCGGCCCAGCGGAACGGCCTGCTCGCGTTGGCCGAGAAGCCGTGGCCGCGGATGTCGGGGGCGATGACGCGGAAGTCGCGGGCGAGGGCGGGTATCTGGTCGTCGAAGACGCGGTGGTCGGCGAAGCCGGAGTGGAGGAGGACCACGGGGTCGCCGGTGCCCACGTCGCGGTAGGCCAGGTCCCCGTCGGCAGATGCGAAGAAGCTCAGTTCCGCAGCAAGTTCCGAAGCAGCTGTCATGACAACCAAGGTGTCATCTTTGGAGAGGGTTGGCAACCCAGGTGTCATGATGGGGCCGTGAACGACTCCGCTCCCCTCTCCCCCGACGAACTCGGCCACCGCCTCACCGAGGTGTTCGACCTGGTGGGCCCGCTCTACCGGCGCGCCCTGCGCAAGGTCGAGCAGGGCGAGCCGGTCGAGGGGGTCTCCGTCGGCGTGCGCGCCGTACTGGACCTGCTGCGACAGCACGGGCCCATGACAGTGCCCCAGATGGGACGGACCCTGGCCCTGAGCCGGCAGTTCGTGCAGCGCATGGTCAACGAGGCGGCCCTCCACGGCTGGGTGGAGGTCACGCCCAACCCCGCGCACCAGCGGTCCTCCCTGATCCGGCTCACGGAGGAGGGCCGGTCCGTCATCACGTCCGTCCTCGGCCGCGAGCACTCCCTGAACCGTCAGGTCGGCGGCGACCTGACCGACGCCGAGGTCAGCGCGTGCGTGCGGGTGCTCACCGAGATCCTGAAGACCTTCGACCACGTGGACGTGGACTGACCGTCCGTCACTTCCCCATCACGAGCTACTTCCCCATCACCAGCCCGTCCTTCGCCGCGGCCCGGCCGAGCACCACCTCGCGGATGCGGTCGCGGTCGGCGGTCAGCTCGGCGCCCTGGGCGATCGCCCGGTTGACGTCGACGACCCGGCCCGCGTCGACGTCGAACAGCTGCGGGACGAACTCCGCTTTGGCCACCTCCCATCGCGCGCCGGCCCGGACGGGCGGTACGAAGGTGAAGCGGGCGAGGGTGCTCGTGTTGCCGCCGGGGTCCTGGGTGCCCGCGTTGTCGTACATCTCGCCGGTGACCTGGTCGCCGAGCCCGTAGACCACCCAGGTGCCGTTGACCTTCTCGTACGCCTGCGGGGTGCGGGCGTGGGTGCCGAGGATCAGGTCGATGTCGGGACGGCCGTCGGTGCGGGCGGCGGTGAGTTCCCCGGCCAGCGCGACCTGTTGCGGGTCGGGCGCGTCCTGACCCGGTGTGCCCCAGCGCAGGGAGACGACGACCACGTCGGCGCCCGTGCGCCGGGCGTTGCGGGCGTCGGCGAGGATGCGGGCCGGGTCGAGGAGGTTGACGGACCAGGGCTCGCCCGCCGGGAGCGGAACGCCGTTCGTGTCGGCGGTGTAGGCGAGGTGGGCGACCTTCGCCGGGCCGGCGCGCAGCAGCGTGACCGTGCGCGCCTCGGCGTCGCCGCGCGCCGTTCCCGCGTGCCGTACGCCGGCGCTGTCGAGGGTGTCCAGGGTGTGCTGGATGCCGAAGGGGCCGTCGTCCAGGCTGTGCTCGGAGGCGGTGGAGCAGCTGTCGTAGCCGGTGGCGGCGAGGGCCCGGGCCTCCTCGGGCGGGGAGTCGAAGAACGGGGAGCCGGTGCGGTCGCCGTAGGGCGTCTCGATGTGACACAGCGCCAGGTCGGCTCGGGAGACGAGGGGTTGGACGCCGGAGAGCATCGGCCCGAGGTCGTAGCCGGTGCCGCCCGCGTCGAAGCGGGCCCGGTCGAGGACGGCGCTGTGCGGGAGGATGCCGCCGGCGGCGACGAGGGTGAAGCCGCGGGCGGCGGGGGGCGCCGGGCGGCCGGCGGCCTTCGGGTCGTGGTGCTGGGCCTGGCAGGCGGCGGCCGCGGTGAGAATGCCCGCCAGGGCAACGGCCACCTGTCGTCTGCGTGCGATCATCAATTCACCCCACTGTGGTCATATTTACCCACCGATAGGTATGAACCTCAGCGCCCCCGCAAACGGCTTCCGGCCCCCGATGACCCGTCCGGTGTGCGCGTGTGGGGGATCCCCGGGGGCGCGGACCGTTCGTCGCACCGTTCGCCGACGCGATCGACCGTCCGCCGCACGCTCCTCGTGCGCCCCCTGTCCCCGGACGGCCCCCTGCGATGCCATACGGCCATGACGGCCGGACCCACGCTCACCAACGGAACGACCGCCGAGCACGAGCTCGCCGCACTGCAGCGCGAGCACGGCAGGCCGCTCTTCGCGCTGCTGCTCCGGCTCTGCGACGGCGACCGCCAGCGCGCCGAGGACCTCGTCCAGGAGACCCTGGTACGGGCCTGGCAGCACCCCGAGGCCCTGCGCGCCGACGACTTCGAGTCCGTACGGCCCTGGCTGCTGACGGTGGGCCGGCGGCTCGCCATCGACGCGCGGCGGGCCCGGCAGGCGCGACCGCCCGAGGTCGGGGACGCGGTGCTGGAGAACGCGCGCGTCTGTGCCGATCACGCGGAACGGTCGGCGGCGACGCTCGATGTGCGGGAGGCTGTGAAGACTCTCACTCCGGAGCACCGTGAAGTCCTGGTGCTCGTGTACTTCCAGGGGGCGAGTGTGGCGGAGGCCGCGGCGGCCCTCGGGATTCCGCCCGGTACGGTGAAGTCCCGTGCCTATTACGCGCTCCGCGCCCTGCGCCGGGTGCTTCCCGGCTATGCGGCCGACCTGCGGTGAAACCAACTCCTTAGTCAAACCTCCGTAAAGCGCCTTGCTCAGGACCCTGGTTGAGTAATCGGCTGTCCTCATCCGTGTTCCGGACTGGGGGGCTCGGGGGTTCCTGACGGAGCCTCGGGCCGGGCGACGCGCACGCACCGGAGGAAGGCAGGAAGGGATGCTGCACAGAGGTCAAGAGAGCACGGACGGCACCGGCGGCGGTGAACTCACCGTCCCCATGGCCTGGTTGTACGCCGAGTACATCGCCGACGAACTGCTGCGGACCGGCGACCTGATGCCGCCGACGTCCTTCGAGTTCCGTGCGGGACGGGATGCGCTGGCGCTGACCATCTTCCTCTCCGACACGGACGGAGAATTGTCCGGTATCAGAGTGGTCACCCAACTTGAGACCTGGCTTTCGCTCACGGCGTACGACCAGCCGTGGCAGGACTGGGTCGGCGAACGTATGTCCAAGTTGACGGCGGAGGCGGTCGAGGCCGGCGTCGACGCACCGGACCTCGCGCTGGCGGAAGATGCCTGGCGCTGGCTGGAGGAGACCGAGCTGCTCGCGCCGGATCTGGACGCGGTGCCGGGAGGCGGTCCGGTGACCGGTGAGGACGACGGGCCGAAGGTCTGGACGCCCGCCTGGCAGCTGGGTCTGCCGCTCGGCCATCTCGCCATCCATCTTTTTTGAAACAGAGACCAATCCACGGGTTCGACCGCTACGAATTCGTGATGGCGATTCTGTGTGCGCCTTGAGTGATTCGACGGGCTGGTGCGTACCGATGGGAGCAAGGAGTAACCCCACCCGCACCTAACGGCACGAGGATTCGTCATGAGGTCCCTGGAAAGGCATCGCGACGTCGGCGCGTACGCGCTCGGCGTGCTGGACGAGGCGGAGGCCTTCCGCTTCGAGGATCACCTCATGGAGTGCACCAGCTGCGCGGCTCATGTGACCGAATTCGGTCCCGCCTCACGGCAGTTGATGCTGTACCGGCGGGCGACGCCGCGCTACGTGCACCCCATGACGCAACCCGGGCCCCGGCTGCTCGACCGGTTGCTCGGCGAGGTGGCCGCCCGTCAACGGGCCGGGCGGCGGCGTTTTCTGTACGCTGTGGCCGCCTCGGTGGTACTGGCCGTGGGCGGCCCCGCGGTGGCGACGCTCGCCGGGGGCGGCGACGGGGCGGTGCAACTCACCGCGACCGACGCCAAGTCGGGCGTGTGGGCACAGGTCAGGGCCGCGAACGAGAACTACGGCAGTGATGTGTCCCTCAAGATCAAGGACGGCGCGGGCCCCCGCTCCTGTCGTCTCGTGGTCGTCGGCCGGGACGGTTCCGAGCAGGTCGTGACCAGTTGGAACGTACCCGCCCACGACGCGACGATGATCACGATGCAGGGTGGCGCGGCGATGCACCCCGACGAGATCGACCACTACGACGTCCGGACGGCCGACGGCCGGCAGCTGGTGCGGCTCACCTCGCACTGAACTCCCGCCCTGCGGCGGCCAGTTGCCGCAGGGCCCGCGCGGACGAGGTGCCCGGGTCCGCGGTCATGAAGACGACCTGCTGGTCGTCGTGCGGGACCGTGAGCACATCGCAGCTCACCCGCAGCCGGCCCGCCTCCGGATGGATCAGGGTCTTGCTGCGGTGGCCGGGGGCGTGCACCGGGTCGGTTTCCCAGATCTGTGTGAACTCCTCGCTGCCGGCGCGCAGTTCGGCCAGCAGCCGGGCGAGGCCCGGGTCGTACGGATAGCGGTCGGCGGCGCGACGCAGCCGGGAGACCAGGATGTGGGCGGACTCCTCGGCGCCCGAACTCTCCAGGGGCCGGCCCAGGAAGCGGCGGCGCGCCAGGTTCGGCCGTGTGTCGAGATCCCCGCCGAGTACGGCATCCGCGAGCGGGTTCCAGGCGATGACGTCGTAGGTGGCGTCGGTGACGATGGCCGCCGTGTCCGGGATGCGCTCCAGCAGGGCCTCGACATGCGGGCGGACCGTGCGCACCGGCGCCGCGAGGGGCGTCAGCTGCGTCCCGGCCAGCCGGAACAGATGGCTCCGCTCGGCCGGGTCGAGGCGGAACACTCCGGTGAGGGCGTCCAGGACGCGGGGCGACGGTCGCGGGGCGCGGGCCTGTTCCAGGCGGGCGTAGTAGTCGACGGACATGTGCGCCAGCTCCGCGACCTCTTCCCTCCGCAACCCGAGGGTCCGCCGGGACGGTTCACCGGGCAGCCCCACGTCGGCGGGCACCAGTTTCTCCCGCTGCCCGCGCAGAAATCGGGCCAGTTCCTGTCTGTCGGTCACTGTGCCTCCCTCCGGCTGCCAGGGATCGGTAGTCCCTGGTTCGACGGCGCCGGCCGCGGAATCGTCGTCCCCATGAACGATTCCACAGCACTGGTCACCGGCGCCAACAAGGGCATCGGCAAGGAGATCGCCCGCCTGCTCGTCGCCGAGGGGCTCACGGTGTACGTCGGCTCGCGCGACGCGGGCCGCGGACAGCGGGCCGTCGACGAACTGGGCGGCGGCGCCCGCCTGTTGGTCCTGGACGTCACCGACGCCGACAGCATCGCGGCGGCGGCACGACAGGTCACCGCCCTGGACATCCTGGTCAACAACGCGGGCATCATGGCCGGGGGCAGCGCGGCACCGGAGGCCCGCCTCGAAGACTTCCGCCGTACGTACGAGACGAACGTCTTCGGGGTCCTGGCCGTCACCAACGCGTTCCTGCCGACGCTCCGGCGCTCCTCCCGTCCCCGGATCGTGAACATCTCCAGCGGGACCGGCTCCCTCACCTGGAGTGCCGACCCGGACCGGGAGTTCGCCGCCCACGCCGGAGCGGGCGCCGCCTACCGCTCCTCGAAGTCGGCCCTCAACGCCCTGACCCTCTTCTACGCCCAGTCCCTCGCACCCGAGGGCTTCAAGGTGAACGCCCTGGCCCCGGGCCTACGGGCGACGGACCTCAACGAACGGGCCGCGGCAAGCGACGGAGACCCGGCGGAGGCGGCACGCGGCGCCGTCGATCTGGCGTTGCTGCCGGAGGACGGGCCCACCGGGCGGTTCGTGTCGTGGGACGGGACGGGGGTGCCCTGGTGAGCTGAGCGACAGGGCATCCTGTGGCGGTGGACGAGACCTTGCCCGCAGAGCACACCCGATCCGTACTGCTGCGCGGCCTGTGGCGCGACGCGATCGATGGCTGGGGCGCCCCGGGCGGGCTGGATCGACTCCCGGCCGCCCGAAGGCTGCTCGCAGCCGGGGCGGACCGGGACGACCTGGTCCGTCTGGTCCGGGCCGGCGCGTACGAGGCGGTGTTCGCGACCCTCGACACCCTCGACCAGGGCGGCCCCGTGCACGATCCGGACGCGGTCCGCGGCTGGGTGGTCATGGAGACGGACGCGGAGGGTTCACCGACCGGGCAGGTGCTCCCGGGGCTGCACGAGGACCTGTTGACGTCGGACCCGGGCGGACGTGACGGAGCCGACCTCTGGCGGTAGGGCCCCGCTACCTCAGCAGTCGCGACATCCGCCGGTCCGCGAGCGGCTTGCCGCCCGTCTGGCAGGTCGGGCAGTACTGGAGGGAGGAGTCGCTGAAGGAGACCTCGCGGATGGTGTCGCCGCAGACCGGGCAGGGCTGGCCGGTGCGGCCGTGGACGCGTAGGCCGCTCTTCTTCTCCGCCTTCAGGCGGCCCGCGGCCACGCCCCGGGAGCGCTCGATGGCGTCCAGGAGTGTCGTGCGCAGGGCCGTGTAGAGCGTGTGGGTCTCGGCCGGGGTCAGGGACGCGGCCAGTTTGAAGGGGCTCATCTTCGCCGCGTGCAGGATCTCGTCGCTGTACGCGTTGCCCACTCCGGCGATCAGGGTCTGGTCGCGCAGGGCGCCCTTGAGTTGTCGGCGTTCGTCCTTGAGGAGTCCGGCGAAGCGCGGCTCGTCGAAGTCGTCGGCCAGGGGGTCGGGGCCGAGGCGGGCGACGCCCGGGACGGACTGCGGGTCTGTCACTACGTACACCGCGAGGCGCTTCTGGGTGCCCGCCTCCGTGAGGTCGAAGCCCTCGCCGGTCTCCAGGGCCACGCGGAGCGCGAGCGGGCCCTTGCCGGGGCGGGGCGGGCCGTCCGGGAGGCGGTCCTTCCAGTGCAGCCAGCCGGCCCGGGCGAGGTGGGTCACGAAGTGCGGGCCGCCGTCCGTCTCGACGTCCAGGAACTTGCCGTACCGGTGCACGGCCACCACCTCGTGTCCCTCCAGCGCGGTGGGCGGAGGGTCGTACGTCTTCAGGACGCTGATGGCGACGGGCAGCACCCGTACGATCTCGTGGCCGACGAGGTGTTCGGTCAGGAAGTCCTTCAGCGCTTCGACCTCGGGAAGTTCCGGCATACGTCCAGGGTGCCATCAGCGGCGCGTGGGGTCAGCTCCGGTCCGCCACCAAGAACTCGCACCACACGCACTTGCCGCTGCCGCGCGCCTCCACGCCCCACACGTCCGTCAGCAGGTCGACGAGAAGGAGACCGCGCCCGGAGACGCCGTCCTCGCCCGCCTCGCGGCGGCGCGGGAGGGCGCTGGAGGAGTCCTCGACCTCGACGCGCAGCCGGCGGTCCGGACCGTTGAGGACCCTGAGGGTGACGATCGCGGAGCCCTCGGTGTGCATCAGGGCGTTGGTGATCAGCTCGTCGGCGACGAGTTCGACCTCGTCGGCGCGATCCCGCCCGCCCCAGGCCCGGACGGCGGCCCGGATCATGTGCCGGGCCTCGGTGAGGGCCTCGGAGTCGCCGGGCGCCACGTGCTGCTGGAGCCGGCCGCCGGAGCGCGGGGCGTCGAGGCCGTGGCGGCGCAGCAGGAGCAGCGCCACGTCGTCCTCGCCGCCGCGTTCCTCGGCCACGTCGATGAGCAGGTCGGCGAGGTCGCGTACGTCGTCGGGGCCGGAGGCGATGAGGGCGATGAGGGTCTGCAGTCCGTCGTCGAGATCCGCGCCGGGCTGTTCGACGAGGCCGTCGGTGCACAGCACCAGGGTCTGGCCGGGGTCGAGTTCGAGGGTGGAGACGGGGTATTCGAGCCGCCCGAACTCCGCGGACAGACCGAGCGGCAGTCCGCCCGCGACGGGCATACGACGGCAGGTCCGGTCCAACTGCCGCACCAGCGGGTCGATATGGCCGGCCCGGACCACCTGGACCACTCCGGTGGACAGGTCGGCCTCGGCGTAGAGGCAGGTGGCGAAGCGGTCGGTGTCGAGTTCGTGCAGGAAGACGGAGGCACGGGCCATCACGGTGGCCGGGGTGTGCCCCTCGGCGGCGTACGCCTTGAGGACGATCCGCAGCTGCCCCATGACGGCGGCGGCGTGCGTGTCGTGGCCCTGGACGTCACCGATGACCGCGCCGACCCGCCCGCCGGGCAGCGGGATCAGGTCGTACCAGTCGCCGCCGATGTCCCGCCCGAGCTTCGCGGACCGGTAGCGGACCGCGACGTCGGCGCCCGGCACGCTCGGGATGGCGCGCGGCAGCATCGCCTGCTGGAGGCCCTGGGCGAGGTCCTTCTCCTGCTCGTAGAACATGGCGCGCTGCAGACTCTGCGCGATGCTGCTGCCCAGCGCGACCAGCACATTGCGCTCCTCCGCCGAGAAACCGCGCCGGTCGCTGTAGAGCAGCCCCATGGCGCCGATCGGCCTCGCCTGGGCGATCAGCGGGAGATAGGCCGCGGCGGTGATGTTCAGGTCGGTGATCTCCGGCCACAGCAGCGGGTAGCGCTCGGCGAACTCCTCGGGCGACTCGATGAAGGCCGGGGCGAGGGTCCGTACGACCTCCCCCATCGGGTACGGCTCGTCGATCCGGGTGACCTCCGTGCCGGGCACGAAGCTGCCCTCGGGGCCTTCGGCGACCAGCCGGATCCGGCCGGCCTCGACCAGGCCCATGACCAGGCTGGTCGCGCCGAGGTGGACGAGGCCGTGGGTGTCCTTGAGGACGTCGATGACGTCCTGGACGGTACGGGCGTGCGCGAGGGCGGCGGTGGTGAGCTGGACGACGTTGGTCTGGTCGCGCCGGGCCGCGTCCAGGGCCGCCTGTTGACGGCGGGCCGCGTTCTCGGCGAGTTCCTGGGTGGCGTCCCGCACGATGCCGATGATCCGCCGCGGGCGGCCCGTCTCGTCGCGCCGGATGTAGCCCTGGGTGTGGGTCCAGCGCAGGGTGCCGTCGCGCAGCCGCATGCGGAAGTAGGCGCCGTAGTTCTCGCTGCCGTCCTTCATCGCCTGGGAGACGAGACCGTCGAGCCGGTAGCCCTCCGGCGGCGGTACCCGGATCGCCAGGCTTTCGGGCCGTCCGTCGTATTCGTCGGGGCGCAGGTCGAAGACCTCGTGGGCCTGGGCGTCCATGTGGAACAGGCCGTTGTCCAGGTCCCAGTCGAAGCTGCCCATGCGGTTGAGCGCCAGGATCGGGTCCGGGTGGGCGGGCCAGTCGTCCGGGAGTGACAGGGCGCTCGCTCCCCGATCAACCATGCGGCCCACCTTGCCAGGATTTGCCCGATTATTCGACTTCTCGGACCCCTACGACTTGTCCGCTCGGTCAGCCGCCGAAGACGCCCGTGGGGCTGTCGAAGATGCTGCTGGTGGTGTCGTCGGGGATCAGCCCACCGCCGTCGGGCTGATCCGGGGTCTCCGGGACGGTCGGCGGGCCGATCTCGTCCGGGGAACCGGGGTCCTGGGAGGGCTGGGGCGCGACCGTCCTCGGGACGGCCGTGACGGTGGCGGTGGGGCAGCCCGTGGCACCCGGGGCGGGTATCCGGGCCACCGTTCCGCCGGTCGCGCCCGGGGTGACCGTGACGGTCGGGGTCGCGCAGCCGGTGGTGGACTTGTCCGGGGCGGTGCTCCGGCCGTCACCGGGGGACGCGCTCCCGTC